>ENA-OPVY01000883-OPVY01000883.1-human-gut-metagenome-genome-assembly--contig:-NODE-883-length-19205-cov-5.373629_pt1 | contig 19205 bp, 12 predicted proteins | sample MGYA00241503_ERZ501998 | MGnify/ENA primary metagenome ERZ501998 (study PRJEB25962, sample SAMEA2042107) | human gut metagenome | biome: human gut; feature: human-associated habitat; material: faeces... | reverse complement strand
TATTTTTCCACAGATACGGGAATTGCCCTCAGGGCCATTGAGATGGAAGCCGACTGCATCCTGCTGGCCAAGGCCATTGACGGGGTGTATGACAGCGATCCGAAGCTGAATCCGGAGGCAAAGAAGTATGACACCATATCCATACAGGAAGTCATTGACAAACAGCTTGCTGTGGTGGATTTAACAGCGTCCATCATGTGCATGGAGCATAAGATGCCCATGGCTGTATTCAGCTTAAATGAACCAGACGGCATTGCAAACGCTATGCAGGGCCGGATCAACGGAACCATCGTTACCGCATAGTTTCCGGCAGGACGCAGGGGCCGCCGGGTATGAATTTTATAAAATCAGGCCGACAGGCCCGCATTACAGGAGGACATATGGAAGATTTAAAGTTTTATGAGGATAAGATGAACAAGACACTGGACGTACTGGTATCTGATTACGCTGCCATCCGCGCAGGCCGTGCCAATCCCCATGTTCTTGATAAGATCAGAGTTGACTATTACGGCACTCCGACCCCGATTCAGCAGGTGGGCAATGTATCTGTTCCCGAGGCCCGCATGATCGTAATCCAGCCATGGGAGAAGAGCATGCTCAAGGCAATTGAGAAAGCAATTCTTACATCTGATATCGGAATCAACCCGACAAATGATGGAACATCTATCCGTCTGGTATTCCCGGAACTGACAGAGGATCGCAGAAAAGAACTTGCGAAAGAGGTTAAGAAAAAAGGTGAGGAAGCGAAAGTTGCTGTACGTAATGTCCGTCGTGATGGAAATGTTGCTTTCAAGAAACTGAAAGGAACGGAAATTTCTGAAGATGAGATCAAAGATCTTGAAGATGAACTTCAGAAGATCACAGACAAGTATGTTGCTAAGATTGACAAGATGGTAGAGGCAAAGTCCAAGGAAATCATGACAGTCTAAATCGAAAAACAGCAGAGCTGAATTGTCAGATTGTAATGTGGAAAAACTGTTTACAGATTATTTGTACGCAGATAAGTTTTTAAGAACATGGAGGCTTATTTAAGGCCTCCATTTCTTCTTTAAAGAAAGTTGCGACAGAGAGGATAAGAAAATGAACGTACCACAGCATATTGCGATTATTTTAGATGGAAACGGACGCTGGGCAAAATCAAAAGGAATGCCGAGAAATTACGGACATGCACAGGGAGCCAAGAACGTTGAGAAGATCTGTGAAGAAGCATGGCGTATGGGAATCAAGTACCTGACAGTCTATGCATTTTCTACAGAAAACTGGAGCAGACCACAGAATGAAGTGGATGCACTGATGAAACTTTTAAGAAATTACATGAAAACATGTCTGAAGACAGCGGCAAAGAATGATATGAAGATCCGTGTGATCGGCGATATTGAACCGCTGGATGAGGATATCAAGGGGCGGATCAGAGAACTGGAAGAGGCAACAGCCAACAATGGAGGGCTTAATTTTACAATTGCCCTGAATTATGGAAGCCGTGATGAGATCACAAGAGCAGCCAGAAAGCTTGCGAAGGATTGTGCGGCCGGCAAGGTAAATCCGGACACGATCGATGAATCATTATTTAATTCTTATTTGGATACAAATGACATTCCGGATCCGGATTTGATGATCCGTACAAGCGGAGAACAAAGATTATCGAATTATCTGCTTTGGCAGCTGGCCTATTCAGAGTTTTATTTTACAGATATTCCGTGGCCGGCATTTACGAAAGAAGAGCTTATAAAAGCGGTGGAAGAATATAACCGCAGGCATAGAAGATTCGGCGGAGTAGAGGAGGCGGAATAAAGATGTTTAAAACAAGGTTACTAAGTGGAATACTATTAGTGATCATCGCGCTTGTTACAGTGATCACGGGCGGAAACCTGCTCTTTGCAGTTTTGTTATTAATCAGCCTGATTGGAATGACAGAGTTGTATAAAGTATTTCACATAGAGAAGAAGGCACCAGGAATTGTCGGATATATTTTTGCAATCCTGTATTATGGGTTATTATATTTTAAACCGCTTCTTCCGGGAGAATCCTTAAACTGTTTTGTTATGCTGTTTATGGCTTTTTTGATCTGCCAGATGGCGGTTCTTGTATTTGCCTATCCGAAATATAATACACAGCAGATTTTTGCCGGTTTTTTCGGAATGTTCTATGTGGCAGTGATGCTCTCTTACATTTATCAGACAAGAAATCTTCCGGGAGGAATCTTCTCGGTATGGCTTGTATTTGTATGCTCCTGGGGATGTGATACTTGTGCATACTGTGTCGGTATGTTGATCGGAAAGCACAAGCTGGCACCGATTTTAAGTCCGAAGAAATCAATAGAAGGTGGAATCGGAGGAATCCTTGGTGCGGCATTGATCGGAGTATTGTATGGACTTGCAATTAATTACTGGGGAAATGCGGCAGCAGATATATTGGAATATGCGATTATCGGTGCGGTTGGTGGAGCAATTTCACAGATTGGCGACCTGGCAGCTTCTGCGATCAAGAGATACCACAACATTAAAGATTATGGAAAACTGATTCCGGGACATGGAGGAATTCTTGACCGTTTTGACAGTGTTATCTTTACAGCACCTATTATTTTCTATCTTTCCCTGTTCCTGTAAAAGGAGATATATGTGTGATAGATGCGTTGCTGATCCACAGTTTTGTGGATTGTAACATAAAAGCAGAATAGAGGTAAAAAGTTACGATGAAGAAAATTGCAATTTTGGGATCCACAGGATCCATAGGAACACAGACATTGGAGATTGTCAGGACAAATGGCGATCTGGAGGTTACAGCACTTGCAGCAGGGAATAATATTGATCTCCTGGAGAAACAGATCAGAGAATTTAAGCCGAAACTGGCAGCAGTTTGGAAAGAAGAAAGAGCAAATGAATTAAAAGACAAAATAAATGATCTGGATGTTAAAGTAGTAAGCGGTATGGATGGACTTCTTGAAGTAGCGAGACAGCCGGAGTCAGAGATTCTTGTGACAGCAATTGTCGGAATGATTGGAATTCTTCCTACAATTGAAGCAATTAATGCAGGAAAAGATATTGCTTTGGCAAATAAAGAGACACTGGTCACAGCAGGACATATCATTATGCCGCTGGCAAAGGAAAAAGGGGTTTCTATTCTTCCGGTGGATAGCGAGCACAGCGCAATCTTTCAGTCTCTTCAGGGAGGACAGCAGAAGGCTCTGCATAAGATTCTCCTGACGGCATCCGGTGGACCATTTAGAGGAAAGAAACTGGAAGATCTGGCGAACATCCAGGTAGAGGATGCATTGAAACATCCAAACTGGGCAATGGGACGCAAGATTACAATTGACTCATCTACAATGGTGAACAAAGGTCTTGAAGTGATTGAGGCGAAATGGCTCTTTGGAGTGGATGTAGATCAGATTCAGGTTGTTGTGCAGCCACAGAGTATCATTCATTCAATGGTGGAATATGAAGATGGTGCAGTGATCGCACAGCTTGGAACACCGGATATGAAACTTCCAATCCAGTATGCACTCTATTATCCGGAACGCCGTTATCTTCCGGGTGACAGACTGGACTTTTCGACACTTCAGCAGATCACGTTTGAACAGCCGGATCTGGAAACATTTTATGGATTGAAGCTTGCTTTTGAAGCGGGAAGAACAGGAGGTTCCCTTCCGACTGTATTAAATGCGGCAAATGAGAAAGCAGTTGCGCTGTTCCTTGACAGAAAGATTAAGTATCTCCAGATTCCTGAGATTATTCAGGCGTGTATGGAAGCGCATAAAAATATTGCGGCTCCAACCGTTGAGGAGATACTAAAGACAGAACAGGAAACATATGAATTTATTAAAAACAGGTGGTAATGTATGGGCATAATCTTGGCAATTCTGCTATTCAGTGCGATTGTAATCTTTCACGAATTAGGACACTTTCTGCTTGCAAAGAAGAATAAGATCCGTGTGGATGAATTCTCTCTGGGTCTTGGACCGACTATTTTTGGAAAACAGTTTGGAGAAACAAAATTCAGCTTAAAGCTTCTTCCGTTTGGCGGAGCCTGCATGATGGGAGAAGATGATGTGGATGATATGTCTGAAGGGAGCTTTAACAGCAAATCGGTCTGGGCAAGAATGTCAGTAATTGTTGCAGGTCCAGTGTTTAATCTTATTCTTGCATGGATCCTCTGCATGATTATTATTGGCTGGACGGGATATCGAGCACCGATTGTCAGTAATGTGACAGATGGATATTCAGCGCAGGAAGAAGGTATCGAACCGGGAGATGTGATCAAGAAGATCGGAGGAAAATCAGTTTATATCTGGAACGATATCAGTCTGTATAATATGATGCATGCGGGAACAAAAAGTGTAGAAGTTGAGTATGAGCGTGACGGTAAGGATTATACAGTTGTGCTGGAACCAAAACAGAATGAGGGAGATGCTTTTCCACTGCTTGGAATTACAGGTGGTGAGATGGTTCGTCCGGGTCTGTTTGGAACAGTTCGATACGGAGCATATACGGTGAAGTATTGGATCACATATACAGTTGACAGTCTGAAAATGTTAGTTGGTGGAAAGGTAGGAGTAAAAGATCTTTCCGGTCCGGTTGGAATTGTCAGTGCGGTAGATAACGTTTATCAGGAAGCAGCTCCGGCAGGCATGGTAGTAGTGATTTTAAATCTTCTCAATATAGGAGTACTTCTGACCGCCAACCTGGGTGTGATGAATCTGTTACCGCTTCCGGCGTTGGACGGTGGACGTCTTGTATTCCTTATCATTGAGGCCGTTCGTGGAAAAAGAGTACCGCCTGAGAAAGAAGGCATGGTACATTTTGCAGGATTTGTGCTTCTGATGGCATTGATGGTTGTTATTATGTTTAATGACATTCTGAAACTTGTGTAGAAAACAGGAAAGAATAGGAGTTTCCCGCATATACTGGAAAAAGGAAACGAATCAGATGTGGGAGACAAACTATGAAACTTTTTCAACCGATACAAGGTTCAATTGAAAGCAAAGAAACGCAGGAGAATCTGATCGATCGTGGTCAGCTGCAGGTAAATGTTACATCTTCTGTGAATGCATTTCCGGTAAAGGAAGCACGGATTTCCATCTCTTATACAGGAATTCCGGAAAGTATATTAGAGCAGGTAGTCACGGATTCTTCCGGTCAGACAGAACTGGTTGAACTGAATGCACCACCGGAAGAATGGAGTCTGGATGAGAACGAAGAACGTCAACCATATTCAGAATATACATTGAATATTGAAGCAGAAGGATTTGAGTCGATCAGTGTTTCGGGAACAGAGATTCTGGCAAACACAAAGGCAATCCAGAATATACGCATGAAACAAAAGGATCAGAGCAGGGAAGAAGAGCAGGTATTCGTCATCCCTGCTCATACTTTATATGGAAATTATCCTCCGAAGATTGCAGAGGAAGAGATTAAGCCGGTAAATGAAACAGGAGAAATTGTCTTGAGCCGTGTGGTTGTACCGGAATATATTATCGTACATGATGGATCTCCGCGGGATTCTACAGCACAGAATTATTATGTGAAGTACAAAGATTATATAAAAAATGTCGCATCAAGTGAAATCTATGCAACCTGGCCGGCAGACACCATAAGGGCAAATGTGCTGGCAATTATGTCATTCACTTTAAACAGGGTTTATACGGAATGGTATCGAAATAAAGGGTTTGATTTTACAATTACATCATCAACGGCATTTGACCATAAATGGATCCCGGAGCGCAATATATTTGAGCCTATTTCAGTGATTGTGGATGAACTGTTTGCAGACTATCTGTCACGGCCGAATGTGCGCCAGCCAATCCTGACACAGTATTGTGATGGCCGCAGAGTGAGTTGTCCAAACTGGTTGACACAGTGGGGGTCAAAAAGTCTGGGAGAACAGGGATTTTCTCCGATTGAAATTCTAAGGTATTATTATGGTGACGATATGTATATCAATACGGCAGAAGCAATCTCAGGTATTCCGTCTTCCTGGCCGGGATATACACTGGAACAAGGTTCACAAGGTCCAAAAGTGCGTCAGATACAGGAAGAACTGAATGTGATTGCAGGTGCATATCCGGAAATCCCAAAATTGACGGAAGATGGAATCTATGGACCTGAAACAGAAGCGGCTGTCCGGAAATTTCAATCTATATTCGGTCTTCCGGTAACAGGAGAGATAGATTATAAAACATGGTATAAGATATCGGAAATTTATGTTGGCGTGTCAAGAATAGCAGAGCTTTCATAAAGTACAGGAACAGTTCAGACAGGAGACAGTGAAATTAATGGAAAGAGACAGAAGACGAAGGAAAAAACGACGAAGAAATAGAAAAACAACAAGAAAAGGATTCGTGTTTCTTGTGCTTCTTCTTGTGATCATCGGAGCGGCAGGTGTATTAAAGATGACAAAAGCAGTCTCTGGATTATTCTGTGAGTCTGGAAATATACTTTTGTCTGATTCTGGTCAGAAAATAGAATTTCCGGAGTTAAATGTATCAGAAGAAGATGTTGCAGATGGTTTTTATTATCAGCAGCTGTCGGAGCAGGAAAAACAGGTTTATCGTGAGATCCTGCAGGGGGTTCGTTCCATGGAAGAGACCATTCTTCTTCATGCAGGCGAGAATGACGAGGCAGGAAAGATATACGAATATCTGATGTATGACCGGCCAGAATTGTTCTGGTGTGACGGCAGCTCAAAAATGACGGTATACAAAGACTATACAGAGTTTCATCCGTCCTATATCTGCACACAGGAACAGAGAGAATCCAGACGGGAGCAGATTGAAAATGCGGCACAAGAGGCACTTGCAGGTGCGCAGGGATGTGAGACAGAATATGAGCAGATCAAGTACATTTTCAAATATCTTGTAGATACTGTGGATTATGATCAAAACGCATTGGATAATCAGAATATTTATAGTTCGTTGGTTGGGAAAAAATCCGTCTGCGCAGGATATTCCAGGGCAGCGCAATATCTGTTGAAACAGATGGGAATAGAATGTATTTACGTTGTGGGAACAGTAAAAGAGCAGGGGGCACATGCATGGAATATAGTGAAATGTGATGATAAGTATTATCAGATGGATGTGACTTTCGGAGATCCGATCTTTCAGGAGAATGAGACGGGAGAAACGCTACCTCATGATCTTGTGAATTATGAGTATCTATGTTGTACAGATGAAGAAATTTTTACAGATCATCAGCAGGATGATTTTGTGCCGTATCCGGTGTGCGATTCCAATGATCTGGAATATTATCGAATCAACGGTCTGTACTATGAAACATTTGATGAGAATGAAATCTATGAAAAAATGAAAGCAGGGATAGAACAGGGACAGGAAATGTTTGCTATCCGCTTTTCGGAAAATGCTGTTTATGAAGTTGCAAAAGAGAAAATTATAGATAATTTGATTCCACAGGCGGCGGAGTTTCTTGTTGACTTCAGACAATTGGAAGAAGTGAAATATACGTATGCCGTGGATGACAGAAAGCGGATCATAATGATCTTCTGGTATTCATAAAAATGCATAAAATACCATTTATAAGTAAAAAATACCAATATATATTAATAAAAGTACTAAGTTATTCATCAAAAATGATGTTGAAATGTCTCTCATGCTGTAGTATAATCTTTACAATTTGAGAAAGAGGGCGCTCTGGAATAAAGACTCCATGAGCGCCTTCCTTTTGAGAAAAAATATTTTTACGAAGGGAAAGGGTGAACAGATGAAAGCGTTTCTTATTTTGGAAGACGGTACTGTGTTTACAGGAACAAGCATTGGTTCGACGAAAGATATGATCAGTGAGATCGTGTTTAATACTTCAATGACAGGATATCTTGAGGTACTGACGGACCCTTCTTATGCGGGACAGGCAGTGGTTATGACATATCCGCTGATTGGTAATTATGGAATTACACCGGATATGGAGTCATTAAAGGCATGGCCAGATGGATATATTGTGAGGGAGTTATCCAGAATGCCAAGTAACTTCAGATGTGAAGGTACAATTCAGGATTTCCTCAAGAAATATGATATTCCGGGTATTGCGGGAGTTGATACTCGTGCTCTTACAAAGATTTTAAGAGAAAAAGGTACCATGAATGGTATGATCACAACAAACGAGAATTACGATCTTGATGAAGTAATCTCCAAGTTGAAGAATTATAAGGTAGAAGGTGTTGTCTCCAAAGTTACATGTGAGGAGAAATACGTTTTAGAAGGAAAAGGCAAGAAGGTTGCACTTCTTGATCTCGGAGCTAAGAAAAACATCGCAAAATCTTTAAATGATCGCGGCTGCGAAGTGACCGTTTATCCGGCCGATACAACAGCGGATGAGATCATCGCATCTAATCCAGATGGCATTATGCTTTCCAATGGACCTGGAGATCCGGCAGAATGTACATCAATTATCAAAGAAATCAAAAAGCTTTATGAAACAGATATCCCAATATTTGCCATTTGCCTTGGACATCAGTTGATGGCACTTGCAACAGGTGGTACAACTTACAAGTTAAAATACGGACACCGTGGTGGAAATCATCCGGTGAAAGATCTTCAGACAGGCAGGGTCTACATTTCTTCACAGAATCACGGTTATGTTGTTGATGAAGACAAGATTGATCCAAACGTTGCAGTTCCTGCATTTAAGAATGTAAATGACGGAACAAACGAAGGACTTGCATATGTTGGAAAGAACATTTTTACAGTTCAGTTCCATCCGGAAGCATGCCCGGGACCACAGGATTCAGGATACCTGTTCGATCGTTTTCTTGAGATGATGGGAGGAGAGAAATAATGCCAAGAGATAATAGTATCAAAAAAGTATTAGTTATCGGTTCTGGTCCGATCGTCATCGGACAGGCTGCGGAGTTCGATTATGCTGGAACTCAGGCCTGCCGTTCACTGAAAGAAGAAGGGATTGAGGTTGTACTTCTCAACTCAAACCCTGCAACAATCATGACAGACAAAGATATCGCAGATCGTGTTTATATCGAGCCACTGACAATTGAGGTTGTTGAGCAGCTGATCAAAAAGGAAAAACCAGACAGTGTACTTCCAACACTTGGAGGACAGGCTGGACTGAACCTTGCAATGGAACTTGAAGAGGCTGGATTCTTAAAAGAGAATAATGTACGCCTGATCGGAACAACATCTGAGACGATCAAGAAGGCAGAAGACCGTCTGGAGTTCAAGGCGACAATGGAGAAGATCGGTGAGCCGGTTGCAGCTTCTCTCGTTGTAGAAAATGTAGAAGACGGACTTGCATTTGCAAATAAGATCGGCTACCCGGTTGTTCTTCGTCCTGCTTATACACTGGGAGGAAGCGGTGGTGGTATCGCACATGATTCTCAGCAGTTAGTAGAGATCCTTGAGAATGGTCTTCGTCTTTCCCGTGTTGGTCAGGTTCTTGTTGAACGTTGTATCGCAGGATGGAAAGAGATTGAGTACGAGGTAATGCGTGACGGAGCAGGAAACTGTATTACAGTATGTAATATGGAAAATATTGACCCGGTTGGAGTTCATACTGGAGACAGTATCGTAGTCGCACCTTCTCAGACACTGGGCGATAAAGAATATCAGATGCTTCGTACTTCCGCACTGAACATTATCAGTGAACTGAATATCACAGGTGGATGTAACGTACAGTATGCATTACACCCGGAGACATTCGAGTATTGTGTAATCGAGGTAAACCCTCGTGTAAGCCGTTCTTCTGCACTTGCTTCCAAAGCAACAGGATATCCGATCGCGAAGGTTGCAGCGAAGATCGCACTTGGATACAATCTGGATGAGATCAAGAATGCAATCACACAGAAGACCTATGCAAGTTTTGAGCCAATGCTTGACTATGTAGTAGTTAAGATCCCGAGACTTCCATTCGATAAATTCATCAGTGCAAAGAGAACGCTGACAACACAGATGAAAGCAACCGGAGAAGTTATGAGCATCTGTAATAACTTCGAGGGAGCTCTTATGAAAGCAATCCGTTCTCTGGAGCAGCATGTAGACAGTCTGATGTCTTATGACTTCACAGATCTGACAGATGATGAACTGATCGATCAGCTGAAGAAAGTAGATGACATGCGTATGTGGAGAATCGCAGAAGCATGCAGAAGAGGAATCTCTTACGATCTGATCCACGAGATTACAAAAGTTGATGAGTGGTTTATCGATAAATTTGCGATCATCACAGAGATGGAGACAGCTCTGAAGACACAGGAACTTACACCGGAGCTTCTTGCAGAAGCAAAACGTATCGAGTTCCCGGATAATGTAATCGCACAGCTGACAGGTAAGACAGAGCAGGAAATTCACGATATGCGTCATGCAAACGGTATCGTTGCAGCATATAAGATCGTAGATACTTGTGCCGCAGAGTTTGCCGCAGAGACACCATATTACTACTCTGTATATGGAAGCGAGAATGAAGTTGAACAGACAAAAGATAAGAAGAAAGTACTTGTTCTTGGATCCGGTCCGATCCGTATCGGTCAGGGTATCGAGTTCGACTTCTGTTCTGTACATTGTACATGGGCATTTGCAAAAGACGGATATGAGACAATCATTGTAAATAATAACCCGGAGACAGTAAGTACTGACTTTGACATTGCTGATAAGCTGTACTTCGAGCCACTGACACCGGAAGATGTAGAGAGTATTGTTGATATTGAGAAACCGGACGGAGCAGTTGTACAGTTTGGTGGACAGACAGCAATCAAGCTGACAGAAGCACTTATGAAGATGGGAGTACCGATCCTTGGTACATCTGCAGAGAATGTAGACAAAGCCGAAGACCGTGAGCTCTTTGATGAGATTCTTGAAGAGTGCGAGATTCCACGTCCGACAGGTGGAACAGTATTCACAGCAGAAGAAGCGAAAGAAGTTGCCAACAGACTTGGATATCCTGTATTGGTTCGTCCTTCCTACGTTCTTGGTGGACAGGGAATGCAGATTGCAATCAACGACAATGATATTGATGAATTCATCGGAATCATTAACAGAATCGCACAGGATCACCCAATCCTTGTAGATAAATACCTTCAGGGAAAAGAGATTGAGGTCGATGCAGTATGCGACGGAACAGATATCCTGATCCCGGGTATCATGGAACATATCGAGCGTGCAGGAATCCACTCCGGAGACAGTATTTCCGTATATCCGGCACAGAGCCTGACAGAAGGAGCGAAAGCAAAGATTGCTGAGTACACAAGAAGACTTGCAAAATCACTCCATGTTATCGGTATGATCAATATCCAGTTTATCGTGTGCGGCGAAGATGATGTATATGTAATCGAAGTAAACCCACGTTCCAGCCGTACAGTACCATATATCAGTAAGGTAACAGGTATCCCGATCGTTCCGCTGGCAACACAGGTTATCACAGGAAAGAAGATCAAAGATCTTGGATACACACCGGGACTTCAGCCGGAAGCTGATTATGTAGCGGTTAAGATGCCGGTATTCTCATTTGAGAAGATCCGCGGAGCTGATATCAGCCTTGGACCTGAGATGAAGTCTACAGGAGAGTGTCTTGGAATTGCAAAGACATTTGACGAAGCACTTTACAAAGCATTTATCGGAGCTGGAATCAAGCTTCCGAAGCATAAAAACATGATTATGACAGTCCGTGACGAAGACCATGCAGATGCAGTAGAGATCGGAAGAAGATTTGAGAAGATTGGATACCATATCTTTGCTACAAGCGGAACAGCACGTGCGCTGAATGAGGCGGGAGTAAAGGCTACTCCGGTTCGTAAGATCGAGCAGGAATCACCGAACCTTCTTGACCTGATTCTCGGACATAAGATCGATCTTGTTATCGATATCCCGGCACAGGGTGCGGAGCATTCAAGAGATGGATTTGTAATCCGTAGAAATGCAATCGAGACAGGTGTGAATGTACTGACTGCAATTGATACAGCATATGCATTGATCACAAGTCTTGAGAATACAGATATTAAGAAACTGTCACTGATCGATATTGCGAAGGTGCAGTAAGATTTGTTGAACCAGGATTCTTTCAATTGGGATCTGAATTTTAATTGAATGGTCGCAATGCCAGTTCTACTATTACCACGGGCACCGGCCCGCTTCACCTTATCCCTTTGAAAGTATGTAACATAAGAGCAAGAACAGTTACCGTATGTGGTGCCTGTTCTTGCTCTTATTAACATGCTGAACAAAGTGTATTCGGAAAACAAATATTATCAAGAATGACAAAATCGTATAAGATTCACTTGATAATATATAAAAAAATGGCGAGGGTGACGGAGTATTTATGAATATTGATGCCTTTGAGAAAAGGGAACAGACATTGGAACTTCGTGCGAAAATCATGCAGGCAGAAGAAAGGTTAAACGGAGCAAAGACAAGAAGTATCTCCGAAGCAAGAAAGGGATTGAGAGAACGGGCAGGAACAATATAAAGTTGAAATTTTTCCGACTGCATGGGAAGATTTGAAAAGTGTTGAGGATTATTATTTACTTCGATTCGGTGTGGAATCTGCAATGAAAGTGACGGATCAGATATTGAACAGTAACTCTTCAACTTCCGTAATTAAAGAGCTGCTTGTCACTCCTATATAAACGAGGTATAATGAATTTATCAATAAGCAGTCTTTTTAAAGAACGAAAATAAAGTTATTTCACATAGTACTTTTTGATAAAATCAGGACTGCGGAAAAGGAGGACTCAAATATGAAGATAGACATGCACTGTCACGTGAAAGAGGGGTCCATAGACAGCAGGGTAGGGATTGAGGAATATATCACGATACTCAAGGAACACGGATTTCAGGGAATGGTGATCACGGATCACGACACATATAATGGCTACCGTTACTGGAAGAAGAATTTAAAAGGAAAGAAACATACCGATTTTGTGGTACTCAAAGGAATTGAATATGATACGAGAGATGCAGGGCATATTCTTGTAATTATGCCGGAGGGTGTAAAGATGCGTCTACTTGAGATGCGTGGAATGCCACTAGCACTTCTGATCGATTTGGTTCATCGCAATGGTGGAGTTTTGGGACCGGCACATCCATGCGGAGAAAAGTACATGAGCTTCACTCATGCGAGAAGATACTACCTCTCACCTGAGATTGTTAAACGATTCGATTTTATTGAGACATTCAATTGTTGTGAACCGAAGGATTCTAATGCTGGTGCCTTAAAACTGGCAGAGAAATACGGTAAGGTGATGACCGGTGGAAGTGATTCCCACAAGACAGACTGTGTCGGACGGGCATATACAATCTTACCTGAACCGGTCAAAACGGAGACAGAGCTGATCTCTTTGATCCATAAGAAGACTGCATTCAAGACAGGTGGTGTCTATTATAATAAGACGACAAAAGAGAAGATCGGGAAGGTAAATAAGCTCCTTGTATATTCTTTCTGGGTATACAACAAGAGTGGTGAGCTGATGAAACGTCGTGGGCGGAATAAGAAAATGGAAGAAGAACATCCATTTGATCCGATTGATCCAATCGAACTGTATTATCACTCATAATTGTTTTTGGATAGTTACTATGCTTTCCTGTAAGCCCCAGGTGAAATCCCATATTTTCTTTTGAAAATGCGGTTGAAGTAGGACAGGTTGTCAAAACCACTGGCATCAGCAATCATCAGAATAGAGTCATCGGATGATTTGAGAAGTCTGGCAGCCATTGTAAGTCGGTAATCATTTAAGTATTCAGTGAATCCGATTCCCATGTGGGCTTTGAAGAACTTCATGAAATGGGATTTACTATAATAAGTAAGTTCAGCCATGTCATCAATCGTTAGTTTTTCTGTATAATGATTTTCTACGTATTTTAAAACAGTTTTCATTTTCTCCAAAGATTTGGAATTGGAGGAAGTGGAGACTGTTTTTTTCTGACGTTCAGAGATCAGAAGAAAGAAAAAGTTAAACAGAGAACTTTTCACAGCAAGCTGCCATCCAGGTGTCTGATCAGCACAGACAAGGTCAATCTGTCGGATACAATTGCTTAAGGCTTCAAAAGATCCGAGAGCCGGAGTGAGAAAATATTCAATAGGAAGAGAACCGTCAAGAAGCGGAACGATGTATTGAATCATGCACAGATCGTTTGCTCCGGAAGAAAGTAAATCTGGTTTGAAAATAATATTTTCATATTCCATTTTAAAAGTATCATCCTGTTCGATGGCATGGAGACATCTAGGGGGAATAATAATAATATCTCCACTGTGAACCAGACGCTTATCAAAGTCCACAGAAACAAAACCCTGCCCTCTTTTAATGACAACAAGTTCCAACTCATCGTGCCAGTGCAGTGGTACTCCAGGAAAATCGAGAGGGATCGAGCAGAGATAAGTATTATAAGGAAATTCTGCGGATGTATGCGCTTTTGTTTCATGGTAATTCTGATATTCGTTAATGTTCATATAAAAATGAGATCCTTTCAATAAAATGATATCTGACACACCTGCTGGTCAAACTAGATTGAATTATAAGAATGATAGTATTGTACAATAAAGTGCAAGTATATTGCAAGATATTTGAAGATAATCGTATTAAAATACAATCATAAGTTGAAAACAAAGAAACAAAGTATGTAACATAAAAACAGAATCAGATTTGAAGGGAGATTATTCAAATGAACATTCAGGAAACATTACAGCAGAAACTTGGTAAAGAGATTGCACAGGCTTCCAATGAAGAAATCTACGGAGCACTTCTTAGTATGGTGCAGGAAATGGCAGGAGAAAAGGAACGTACAGATAGTAAGAAAAAACTTTACTATATTTCCGCAGAGTTCTTGATCGGAAAACTGCTTTCTAACAACATGATCAACCTTGGTATTTTTAATGAAGTAAAAGATGTACTTGCACAGAACGGTAAGAATATTGCAGAGATCGAAGAAGTAGAGCCAGAGCCGTCACTTGGTAATGGTGGACTTGGACGACTGGCAGCATGTTTCCTTGATTCAATCGCAACACTTGGACTTGCAGGAGACGGTGTCGGATTGAACTATCATCTTGGACTTTTCAAACAGGAGTTTAAAAATAACCTTCAGAGAGAAACTCCGAATCCATGGATTGAAGAAAAATCCTGGCTGAAAAAGACAGATGTTGTTTATCCGGTATCTTTCAAAGGACTTAATGTAAATGCGAGAATGTATGATATTGAAGTAACAGGATATAACAATAAGACAAATAAATTACATCTCTTTGATATTGACTCTGTAGATGAGACAATCGTAGAGGATGGAATTGCTTTTAATAAAGAAGACATCGAGAAGAACCTGACACTTTTCTTATATCCAGATGACAGTGATGAGAACGGAAGACTGCTTCGAATCTATCAGCAGTACTTCATGGTAAGTGCAGGAGCACAGCTGATTCTTGATGAATGTACAGCAAAGGGATGCAACCTTCATGATCTTGCTGATTATGCAGTGATCCAGATCAATGATACTCATCCGACAATGGTAATTCCGGAACTGATCCGTCTTCTTGTAGAGAGAGGATTAGACATGGATGAGGCGATCGAAGTTGTTTCTAAGACATGTGCATACACAAATCATACAATCCTTGCAGAGGCACTGGAAAAATGGCCTGTATATTACCTGAAGAAGGTAGTTCCGCAGCTGATGCCGATCATCGAAGTGTTGGATGATAAAGTAAGAAGAAAATATGAAGATGAAAGCGTTTCTATTATTGACAGAAATGATACAGTTCATATGGCACACATTGATATCCATTACGGATTCAGTGTAAACGGTGTTGCTTCTCTTCATACAGAGATTCTGAAAGAGACAGAACTGAATAATTTCTACAAGATTTATCCAGAGAAGTTTAACAATAAGACAAATGGTATTACATTCCGTCGCTGGTTACTACATTGTAATCCGGCTCTCACAGAGCTTCTTGATGAACTGATCGGAGAGGGATACAAGAAAGATGCAGCTGAACTTGAGAAACTTCTTGCATTTAAGGATGATGAGAAGGTTCTTGACAGATTAGTAGAGATTAAACATACAAATAAAGAAGCACTCTGCAAATATCTGGAAGAGACACAGGGAGTAAAAGTAAGCCCTGATACAATCTTTGATATTCAGATCAAACGTCTGCATGAGTACAAACGTCAGCAGCTGAATGCATTATATATCATTGATAAATATCTTGAGATCAAAGCAGGAAAGATTCCGGCTGCACCGGTGACAGCTATCTTTGGAGCAAAGGCAGCACCGGCTTATGTGATCGCAAAAGATATCATTCATTTGATTCTTTGTCTGCAGGAGATCATCAACAATGATCCAGAGGTAAGTCCATACCTGAAGGTTGTTATGGTTGAGAATTATAACGTAACAAAGGCTGAAAAATTAATTCCGGCTTGTGATATTTCTGAGCAGATTTCACTTGCATCTAAAGAAGCCAGTGGAACAGGTAATATGAAATTCATGCTGAACGGAGCTGTAACACTCGGAACAGAGGATGGAGCAAATGTTGAGATTCATGAACTCGTTGGAAACGATAACATTTTTGTATTCGGTGCATCCAGTGATGAAGTAATCGAGCATTATGCAAAGGCTGATTATGTTGCAAGAGATTTCTATGAGAAGAATCCTGCGATCAAGGCAGCAATTGACTTTATTACAAGCGAGGAAGTTCTGAAAGTTGGAGAGAAAGAGAATCTTGAGAGACTGCAGCATGAGATTATCAGTAAAGACTGGTTCATGACTCTTCTTGACTTCGACAGCTATAAAGAAAAGAAAGAAGAAGCATTGAGAGCTTATGCAGATCAGAAAACATGGGCTAAGAAAGCACTTGTAAATATTGCAAAAGCAGGGTATTTCTCATCTGACAGAACAATCGAAGAGTACAACAGAGATATCTGGCATCTGTAAGAGGAGGAGAAGAACGTGAAAAGAGCGAGCGGAGTATTATTACCGGTATTTTCATTGCCATCAAAATACGGAATTGGCTGTTTCTCAAAAGAGGCGTATAAATTTATTGATCAGTTAAAAGAGGCTGGACAGAGTTACTGGCAGATTCTGCCGCTTGGACCGACTGGATACGGGGATTCCCCGTACCAGTCTTTCTCCACATATGCTGGAAATCCATATTTTATTGATCTGAAGACACTGATCAAAGAAGGACTTCTGACAAAAAAAGAATGTAAAGTGTATGATTTTGGAGAGCAGGCAGGCAGTATTGATTACGAAAAAATCTACAATTCAAGATTTAAAGTGCTGAAAAAGGCATTTGAGCGTTTCGAAAAAGATGAAGCATATGATAACTTTATCAAAGAAAATGCGTATTGGCTGGATGATTATAGTCTTTACATGGCAATCAAGGACAGCAAAGGTGGAATTAGCTGGAATGAATGGGAAGAAGCCCTGAAAAACCGCGAGGAAGCAGCACTTGAGAATGCGAGAGAAGAACTTGCAGAAGAGATTGATTTTTACAAATTCCAGCAGTATGAATTCGATAAACAGTGGTCACAGCTTCACGCTTATGCAAATGAACAGGGAATTCAGATCGTTGGAGATATTCCGATTTATGTTGCATTTGACGGTGCAGATACATGGGCATCTCCGGAGTTATTCCAGTTTGATGAAAAGAATAATCCGGTGGCAGTAGCAGGATGTCCTCCGGATGATTTTTCTGCAACAGGACAGTTGTGGGGCAATCCGCTGTATGATTGGGAATATCATAAAAAGACAGAATACGACTGGTGGATTAAGAGAATTCGTCATTGTCTCAAATTATACGATGTAGTAAGAATTGATCATTTCCGTGGATTTGATGAATATTATTCCATTCCTTATGGAAATAAGACAGCAGTGGATGGAACATGGATGCCTGGCCCGGGAATGGATCTGTTCCGTACAATTGAAGAAAAACTTGGCAAATTGAATATTATTGCAGAAGACCTTGGATTCCTGACAGAAAGTGTACTTCAGATGCTATCCGACAGTGGATTCCCGGGAATGAAAGTAATACAGTTTGCATTTGATCCAAATGGAGGCTCTGCATATCTCCCGCATAATTATCCGGAAAACAGTGTTGTATATACGGGTACGCATGACAATGATACAACAAGAGGATGGTATCACAGTACAGATAAAGCAACGCGAGACTTTGCAAAAGAGTATATGAATGCACAACGCCTGGATGAAGATGATCTGGCGTGGGATTTCATCCGACTTGCAATGAGTAGCAAGGCCAATCTTTGCGTGACACCAATGCAGGATTTACTGAATTTGGATGGAAAGGCGAGAATCAATGTACCGTCTACACTTGGCGGAAACTGGACCTGGAGAATGGAGAAGGGACAGTTTGATGAAGAGACAGTGAAGAGATTGAAACGTATGACATGGTTGTACGAACGTCTTCCGAGAGAAAGTTGAAAAGAAAATAAAATAGTAGAAGAGAGAGACTGTGTTGAGCATGGTCTCTTTTGTTTTTTGATTATTATTCAGATGTTTGCAAAACAGCTGTTTTGGCTATCGGATCTATTTGTTAGAGTTTGGAAACGCAGTTTACGCATCTGCAACAACCGAAAGAACTGACGTCCTTTCGGTTAAGGGCATTCGCCCTATGTTCCCCAACCCTATCAGCTTACTGCAAGCAAGCTTGCAATAGCTGTTAGTGTTTGGGAACGCAGATGCTAATTTTTCAGAATATTCTGAATTGCATGAAATATATAAAAAACATTGACAATTAGAAATAGCTATGATAAGATAACATTCGTCGCTGAGAATGGCACTGAAAACTACAGAACAGACGCTTGAATAAGAGGAAGGCGCGGAGGCGGACAGTCCCTGAGAGAGAATAAGTTCGAAGAAAAGATTTATAAGTAAAGATGATAAAAACTTATAAGAAATTTTAAAAAGTGGTTGACAGAAAAGTTCGAATGTGATAGCATAAATACACTGCTAGTGAGAAGTAATCAAACGGATTCGGCAGTGAAAGAAAAATAAAAAAGTTCTTGACAAAGAGAAAAGCTTTTGGTAAAATATAAAAGCTGTCGCTTGAAAAGAACGACACAAACAAAGAACCTTGATAACTGAACAATAGACAACAACAACCCTTGAAAATTTCTTTAAGAGAAGATTTTTAAGAACGGTTTTTAAACAAACCAAAACAACAGTAAAAAGGGAAGAATTAGCTAGTTAGTTGGTTCTGAACTGGATACAAACACTTTTAACGAGAGTTTGATCCTGGCTCAGGATGAACGCTGGCGGCGTG
>ENA-OPVY01000880-OPVY01000880.1-human-gut-metagenome-genome-assembly--contig:-NODE-880-length-19303-cov-2.905964_pt1 | contig 19303 bp, 9 predicted proteins | sample MGYA00241503_ERZ501998 | MGnify/ENA primary metagenome ERZ501998 (study PRJEB25962, sample SAMEA2042107) | human gut metagenome | biome: human gut; feature: human-associated habitat; material: faeces... | reverse complement strand
TTATACAGTACATGCGTATTGTATGCAGCACTCCATGCAGTCACCTCCAAGTGGGACAACATATAAAAATATGGTTGAACTGGATGAGGGCGGAGATGATAAGTATCTGCGGAAAGCTTTGTTCTATGGATATGGCGGTCCTGGATGGGGACATACATTCAACGGGTACAATGTAAAATCCATCATGGAAAAATATGGATGCAGTTCTGAGACAAGAGCCATGCAGCATTATCTGGTTGATTATTTGTATGATGGCGAATCCGGATTTGGAGGTGCGCTTTCTACAACCGCTAAAAATATGCTGAAAGAGATTAAAGCAGCTCTTGCTAAAATGCCTGATCCGACAGCAATGAAACTTCTTCCAGGACTTTCCGTTAATGCAACGGGAAAGGAAACAGAAAGTTTTACCTGGAAGGCAAATGAAGCATTTACCATTACCATTCATCTGGAGAACGGAGTAAGCCTTGTTAATGAAACCACAGGAAAAACGGCATCTGGAAATGTCACTGTAAAGGGTGGAGAGAAATTCCATCTTGTAGCTACAACAGCCAATATGGGTAGCCTGAAAGGAAAGTATGCGATCACATCTAATTTCCCTTTGGATTTCCATGCAATGCTCTTAAAATTGGAGAGTTCACAGGACATTGGTTTTGGCTACTATACAGATTCCTCTGACCTGCAGATTACAGTTGACTGGCCGGAAGAAGCAGTTATTGAAATTACAAAGAAAGATGGAGATACTGGGAAAAATCTGGCCGGAGCCGTGTATGGAGTATATAGTGATAACGCCTGCACAAAGCTGATTGTTAAGATGCCGCCAACAGACAGCAATGGTTCTTCACGTGTAACTCTTACCAAGACACAGGATACTGTTTACTTAAAAGAAATCACAGCACCGGAAGGTTATGTTGTCCAGGCTTCTTCGTATGGAGTGAAATTAGTAGTTGGCAGTACAACCAAACAGACTGTAACGGACAAAGAGCAGAAAGGAAATCTGACCGTTTATAAAGAGGGAGAAGTTTTTGTAGGAGCTGTATCTGATGAAAATGGAACTTCATTCCAGTATGAGAAACGCCGTCAGAAAGGAGCCGTTTATAACGTATATGCTGCCGAGGATATTGTAACAGCAGGTGGAAAAACAGTTTACAAAAAAGGCGCAGAAGTAGCGAAAAATCTGATCACAGGTGAGAACGGTTCTGTAACGGTAAAGAATCTTCCGCTTGGAAGCTATAATGTAACAGAAGCACAGGCTCCGGAAAATTTTTATAATGCAAAAGAAACAAAAAAAGTAACCATTTCTTATGCAGGGCAGACTGCAGAAGCGGCTTTCTCAGAGACTACCTTTACAAATGACCGTCAGAAAGCAGTGGTGCAGGTGATAAAGAAAGACAAAGATACTGAAAATACACTATCCGGAGGGCATTTTGCTCTGTTTGCAGCGCAGGATATGAAAACTGTGGATGGAAAAGTAGCAGTAAAAAAAGATGCTCTGATTGAGACTGCAATTACTGGTACTGATGGAAAAGCAGCATTTAAAGCAGATCTTCCAGTGGGATTTTCTTATTATGTAAAAGAAGTCCAGGCTCCGGCTGGTTATGTCAGAAATGAGAAAGATACTTATTCTTTCCAGTTCAGTTATACCAATGATGAACAGGCAAAAATTTCTTTCAGTCATACTTTTGTGAATGACAGGGTCAGTGCTGCAATCTCTTTGAATAAAAAAGATGCCGAGACAAAAGAAAATAAGGCACAGGGAGATGCTTCCCTGGAAAATGCGGTGTATGGACTTTATGCAAGAAACGACATTACCCATCCAGATGGAAAGACAGGCGTTATTTATAAAGCCGGAAGCCAGATTGGTACGCTAACTACCGATAAAGAAGGAAAAGCAAGGATAGAGAATCTTTATCTTGGAGAGTATTACATCAAGGAAATTACCCCATCCGTAGGATATCTGGCAGACGAGCATGAATATGATCTTGTATGCAGTGATGAAGGTGATCTGACAGCGGTTGTAGAAAAAGAGTGTACCTCACTGGAAACGGTGAAGAAACAGCCGTTTGAACTTATTAAAGCTGCCAATAATGGAGACACAGATGCTGCATTACTATCCGGAGCTGGATTTAGTGCATATCTGGTATCTTCTTTGGTGGTAAAAGAGGATGGAAATTATGTTTTTTCCTCTGCAGAGCCGGTTGTGATCGGTGAAAATGGAGCAACGGAAATTTTTACAAATGAGAAAGGCTATGTAAAATCCATTGCAATTCCATATGGAACATATCTGGTGAGAGAAACTACAACACCCCATAATTACAAACCTGTAGATGATTTTATTGTCCGGATTACAGAGAATAAACCAACAGAGCCGCAGACATGGAGAGTTCTTTTGGATAAAGAATTTTCTGCAAAACTGAAAATTATCAAACAGGATGATGAGACTAAAAAATCTGTTCTAATTCCGGGAACAGAGTTTAAAATTTATGATATGGATCATGAAAAATATGTAGAGCAGGTAACTACATACCCGACAACCGTTACACATATCTCTTATTTCACAGATACAGATGGATATCTGATCCTGCCGCAGAATTTAAAAATCGGTCATTATAGAATCGAAGAGGTAACAGCACCGGACGGTTATACCATTAACAAAAATTATGTCGAAATACAGGTGGACACCAATACCCTGTATCAGACTGATCCGGTATCAGGTGATGCAATCATTGAAGTTGTATATGAGAATCATCCGGTGAAAGGAAAACTCACTGTACAGAAAAAAGGAGAGGTTCTTTCGACCTATAAGAATGATTTTAAGTATGAAGTTCAGAATCTTTCCGGTGCAGTATATGAAGTGTATGCTGCAGAGGATATTTATACAGCTGATTTCCAGAAAGATGACACAGGAAAAAGAATCCTGAAATATGCAAAGGGTGAAAAAGTTGCAGAACTGACAACGGATGAATCCGGAAAAGCAGATCTTGATAATCTGCCTTTAGGAGAATACAAAGTGGTAGAAAAGACTGCACCAGAGGGATTTGTATTAAATGAAGAAGAACAGAAGATTTCTTTCGTCTATGCAGACCAGAATACACCAGTGATCTCACAGAGTGCAGAGTTTATAAATGACCGCCAGAAAGTAGAAGTGTCAGTTGTGAAAAAAGATGCTGAAAATGAGAAAGGGCTTTCTGGAGCAGAGTTTGGTCTTTACGCAAAAGAGGATATAAAAGCAGGGGATAAGGTACTGGTAAAAGCAGACGAACTGCTTACAAAAGCGGTAACAGGTGAAGATGGAAAAGCTGTTTTTGAGCAGGATCTGCCATTTGGAACTTATTATATAAAAGAACTGGCAGCCCCAGATGGTTTTGTATCTTCGGATGAGCAGATTGAGGTGACTGCGAAATATCAGGGACAGGAAGTAAAAACAGTAAAACTGGAAACTGTTTTTAGGAATGCGCCGACAACAACTGAATTTACGAAATCAGATATTACAACAGGTGTGGAACTTGACGGAGCAACACTGACGGTTTTGGATTCAGACGGAAAAGAAGTAGAAAAATGGACTTCTGTAAAAGGAAAAGCTCATGTAATAAAGAGACTCCATGTGGGAAAAACCTACACACTTCGGGAAGAGTTTGCACCATATGGTTATCTGCAGGCGGAGGAAGTGAAATTTACAGTTTCTGATACTGCAGATGTTCAAAAAGTAGAAATGAAGGATGCTGTTCCGGTTGGACGAATCATCATCAATAAAAAAGGTGAATTTGTCAAGGAAGTTACCTGGAAAGATATGCTGGCAGGCGGCATGGACGCAGCATTTGGTTATGTTACAGGTTCTTTGAAAGATGTTACTTTTGAAATTTATGCAGCGGAGGATATCAAGGCTGCAGATGGGGAAAGCAGTGATTATTATAAAAAGGACGAACTGGTAGCAACAATTACGACAGATGCTCTTGGATATGCGAGATCAGAAGATCTTCCTTTAGGCAAATATTATGTAAAGGAAAAAGAGACGGCGGATGGATATGTTCTGGATGGAGAAATCAGAGAGGTTGATCTGACTTATCGTGATCAGAATACTCCGGTTGTGACTTATGATGAGGACTGGCAGAATAACCGCCAGAAAGCAAAAGTAACTGTAGTTAAGAAAGAAAAAAATACAGACCGTGTTCTGGAAGGCGGAGTATTTGCACTTTATACAAAGAATGATATTTTAAATGCAGAAGGCGAAGTAATCCTGAAAGCAGATACCATGATCGAGCAGAAAGCTACGGATCAGGATGGAAGAATTGTATTTACGGCAGATCTTCCAATCAATGGCAGCTACTATGTAAAAGAAGTGCAGGCTCCTGCTGGATTTGTGACAACAGAAGAAATCAAGGAATTTGATTTTGCTTATGCGGGAGAAGAGGTTGCAGAAGTATCCTTTGAGTTCACTTATGAAGATGAGCCAACTACTTTTGAAATCACAAAATCAGATATTACAACCGGGGAAGAATTACCAGGTGCAAAACTGAAAGTATCCGATTCAGAGGGAAACGTTGTGGATGAGTGGACTTCCGGAAGCACACCACACATCATTAAGGAACTGGAAGTTGGAAAGAAATATACATTAACAGAGACAATTCCTGCTGATGGCTATGCAACTGCAGAATCCATTATGTTTGTAGTAGAAAATACTGCAGATATACAGAAAGTAGAAATGCAGGATGATACAACAAAAATTCTGATCAGTAAGGTGGATATGACAGATGGAAGCAGCGAGGTCAAAGGTGCGAAGCTGTATATCCTTAATGAAAACCAGGAAGTTATGGAAAGCTGGACGTCTGGTGATCAGCCCCATTATGTGGAGAAACTTCCAATCGGTACTTATACATTATTGGAGGAAACAGCACCGAAGGGTTACATTGTGGCAAATAAAGTGACATTTGAGGTTAAGGACACCGGAGAGGTTCAGGGAGCCAAAATGGAAGATGAACAGGCAATGGGCAAGGTGATCTTAAATAAAACAGATAAAGATACCAAGAAGCCAATGAAAGGTGTAGAATTTGCCCTTTGTGACAGTAAAGGTAAAGTTCTGGAAACTCTGGTAACAGACAGTGCCGGCCATGCAGAATCAAAGAATTATCCGATTGCGACTTTTAAGAATGGGCAGTATAAAAAAGCAATCACATATATCCTGAAAGAAACAAAAACACTGGATGGCTATCAGCTTGATGAAACCGAGCATAAGATTCAGTTTGAATATGTCAATGACCGTACTCCTGTGATTGAATATACTCTGGATCTGACAAATAAGAAAGCTCCGGAAAAAGATACTCCAGAAACATCAGAAAACCAGGGAGCCAGCACTCCTGTTTCCCATGGTTCTGATGCGACTTCCGTATCCAGTTCACCAAAAACAGGAGATAACACAAATATTGCTATTTTTGTGCTGGCACTTGCAGTATCAGCAGGATGTCTGGGAACTGTAGTGACAGTTAAGAGAAAACGCAAATGATAATATAAATAGTGTTCTGGGGCTGTGGTTACTGCACAGCCCCATTTTGAAAAGGAGAAGAAATTGAAATTAGGAGCAAGAATAAGAAAAATCCGTATGTTTCGCAACATAACTCAAAAGGAATTGGGACGCAGATTAGGATATGGGGAAAGTAGTGCGGATGTGAGAATCGCCCAATATGAAAGTGGACAGCGTACACCGAAGCAGGAAACGCTTATCCGGATAGCAGAAATATTGGAAGTTGATGTCCGGAATTTTTTAAGTCCTGGAATTGCGACAATGGACGAATTAATGGAAACTTTATTCTGGATGGATGAAGAAAATAGAGGGCTTTTTCATCTGTTCCTGCTAAATGATTCAGAAAGTGAAACAGTTGGAATCACAATAAGGGATAAAAAAACAATGTCTTATCTGCAGGAATGGATGGGGAAAAAGCAGAAATTGGGCGATGGAAGAATCACAGAAGAGGAATATCTGGAATGGAAACTGCATTGGCCAGAGAATAAGAGAAAAACAGAATATAAAACCGTATGAAGTAAAAAGGAATTGCTTTGCGGAGAGTTACCTGTTAGAATATTACTGGAGTAACCGTGTACAGGGTTGGTAAAAACCTCCTGGATTTTCAGATTCCGTTAAGGGATACAGAAGAAGGGAGGTGGAGCGAATGGATACATACGAAGTCTTGAGCTTATTGTTCTTAGGCGGTACGTTTCTGATTGCTTTGCTTGCCTATTTGGATAATAGGGACAACAAGCGAAAAAAATAGCCTACCCTGTCTGCCAACAGGATAGGCAGCTCTCTTTGAGAGCAAAATAAATTAAAACCTAATCCAGGAGCATCCACCTTGTGGGCGGTTACTCTTTTCAATTAGAATATAGCATTTTCTCTCCGAAAAGTAAAGTACATTTTATGCAGCCAATTCTAAAAAGAGTGGGCTGTTTTTTTATTGACAGGAGGGAAGTTAAATGTCTAAACTACAGGACATCCGAAACTTGGTACAGGAACATGCCGTATCAGTGAGCAGTTCGCCAGGGGATTGGATGGATTATATGGACACAGCATCAAGGTTATATCGTTATTCTTTTTCAGACCAGCTTCTGATCCATGCACAGCGTCCAGACGCAACAGCCTGTGCATCACTGGAACTATGGAATGAAAAGATGTTACGCTGGGTAAATCGTGGTGCAAGAGGAATTGCCCTGTTTGATGAAACCTGGCAGAATACCAAACTTCGTTATGTGTTTGATATTTCGGATACCCACATGGTAGCCGGAGGCAGAAGCCCGTATCTTTGGAAGATGCAGGAACACCAGAGAGAAGAGATCCTCACCCATCTGGCAGAAGTCTATGCTCTGGAAGAAAAGGATGCGGCAACTTTGCAGGACGCATTGATGGCGGTCGCAAGGGAAATGGTCAATGACAATCTGGAGGAATACCTGGATGGATTGGAATATGCTGTAGAAGGTACTTATCTGGAAGATCTGGATGAGGTGACGATCCGCAGTGATTTTCGTCAGCTGGCAACAGACAGTGTTTACTATCTGCTTTCCAGGCGATGTGGGCTTGACCCGATGGAACTTCTGGAAGAAGAGGACTTCATGCATATCACAGATTATAACCGTCTGTCAGTTCTCACCTTCCTTGGAAATGCGGCAAGCCAGCTCAGTGAGAGTATTCTGATTGATATTGGAAAGACCGTACATAAAATTTCTCTGGAAGAAGCGAGAAAAGAGGTTGAAAATTCCAATGAAAGGAATTATAATAACTTTACCACGTTAATTCGTGAAACCAAATATCAGGATGCAGAAACGAAAAAAGAAGAAAATATTGAAAATGGAGGAGGAACCGATTATGGAATTGACATATCATCGCAAGGGAGATTATCTGTTTCCGAATCTGACCGTCGAAGAGGAAGAAGTGACGATCGGGAAATATGGGATGCTGCGGAGGACATTTCTGAAAGAACACAAGAACAGCCTTTATCAGAGCCTGTTCCTGACCGGGAAGCTGAACAGCCATCTGGAACAGATCGAGAAAGCAGCACAGGAGAGAATGGACAGCCAGATGGAGAAATTACTGGAGAAGAATCCGGCACCGGACAAGGAAGCAGATCCGATGGCATGGACAGCACACATGAACGCACTGATGGCAACAGCGGAAGAGAGCATCTTGACGGAATTGGTATACAGTTAGTCGAAGATACAAGAGAAGATGGATTGAGTAAAGCAGAGGAAGAGATCGCCTCTGCTTTATCTTTGCCCGAATATCCTACCGCAGATGAACAAAGACGGCAGATCGAGAAAAGGGCAGCTGCCCTTTATGCCGGAGAAATCCCGATTCCAGAGGAAGTTGTCGATGAGATCTTACGGACAGGAGGAAACCGGAAGGCCAGCCAGCTCCGGATCATCTATAATTTCATGAGTGAACAGACACCGGAGGAATATACGGAGTTTGTGAAGCGTGAATACCGTAAAGGTGGAAAAGGTTTTCAGATTGATGGAAATGAATATTCAGTCTGGTTTGATGAAACCGGGATGCAGATCGCAGTAGGGCATACGGTTACAGACCATATCTTAGATAAGGCATTTTTATCATGGGAAGATGTCAGCGGACGTATCCATCAGCTTTTAGACCAGGGTGAATATGCACCGCAGTCTGTATTGGATGCGGCAAGAAGTAATGCAGTAAAAGAACACGCCCAGGCTCTTGCCTATATGAAAGGGGATATGGCAGAAGGAGTAGCGGAGATTGTTTTCGATGAGGAGGATTTACCACATCTTCGCAGTATCTATCCGGAGATCACGGATTATCTGGAAGAAAAGCTGGAGGATTCCCAGTGGCTTTCGGAACTGAATGAAAGACTGGATGCACTGGCAGAAGCCTATGAAGAAAATCATTCTATTATGCGTTTCCATCATTATAATCCTATAAATATCTCAAAGCAGTTTCAAAAGTTTGCGGATGAGGTGATTCCTTATCAGGTTAGGGACGGCTTTGCCTGGAAAGAACATCCGATGTTCATTACACAGGATGAGATTGATGCTTATCTTGCAGGAGGTGGAGCGTATTCGCAGGGCAGGCTTAGGACGTATTCCTTTTATCTACTTCATGAAGATGAAAGATCGAGGACAGGTTTTATCAAGGAACAGTATGGGATCGGTGGAAGCAGTCATGCACTGTCTGGTGCCGATGATTCACACGCAAACTATGATGGAAAAGGCTTGTTTCTTGCAAGAGGTGCTTATGGGAATCCATATACGTCAATTTTATTATCCTGGAATAAAGTTGCAAATAGAATAGCTTATCTGATCAAGAATGACCAGTTTCTGCAGGCAGAAGATTATGCTCGTATGCCGGAATATGAACGGGAGCAGATGGCAAATAAGGTACTCCGCTTTTATGACCGTCTTCCGGAAGAGATAGACAGACCATTTACGGATGATTTCTTCTGGGAAAAACCAGGAAAAGAAATGGAGGCAGTATTAGAGAATCCAGAGCAGACAGAGGAACTGTTACAGAAGATGGATGCAGCATTGGCAGCTCTTCCATTGGATTTTGAAGCGTATGGGACAAACTACCAGCAGAAAACAGAACTTCTTTCAGAACTCCACCAGTATGCAGAAGGAACCTATACGATTTTCCCGACACCGGAAGCAGAACCGTCTTTTGTGGAATCATCCGGACACCAGATGACCATGTTTGATTGCTTGGATACGAAGGCAGTGACAGAACCGACCGTAGTAGATATGTCAGATGTGGAGGAAATAGAAGAGGAAGAGGTTACTGCCAAAGAAGATATTCCGGAAAGTCAGGAACAGGAAAAAGCTGTGTTAGAACTACACAACTTCCGTATCCAGGATAATGACCTTGGTGCAGGCGGTCCGAAGGCAAAGTATAAGGCAAATATGGAAGCCATCCATTTGTTACAGACTTTGGAGAAAGAAGAACGTCTGGCAACACCCGAAGAACAGGAAATCTTATCCCGTTATGTTGGCTGGGGTGGTATCCCACAGGCATTTGAGGAGAGTAACAGCAGCTGGGCGAATGAGTATCTGGAATTAAAGAATACTTTATCGCCGGAAGAATATAGTGCAGCAAGGGCATCGACCTTAAATGCTTTTTATACGTCCCCGACCGTGATCCGAAGTATGTATGAAGTACTGGAAAATATGGGACTGAAACAGGGAAATATTTTGGAACCGTCCTGTGGTGTCGGTAACTTTATGGGACTGATCCCGGAGAGTATGGGCAAAGCCAATATGTACGGTGTGGAACTCGACCCGGTTTCGGGAAGAATCGCAAAACAGCTTTACCAGAAAAACAAGATTGCAGTACAGGGATTTGAGGAAACCAGTTATCCGGACAGCTTTTTTGACTGTGTGATAGGCAATGTTCCATTTGGGGCGTATCAGGTCAGTGACCGCAGATATGACCGGCATCATTTTATGATCCATGATTATTTTATTGCAAAATCCCTTGATCTGGTTCGTCCGGGCGGTGTAGTTGCAGTGGTAACTTCCAGTGGAACGATGGATAAGCAGAACCCGGCAGTGAGACAGTATATCGCAAACCGGGCAGAACTGCTTGGAGCCATCCGATTACCGAATAATGCGTTCCAGAGAAATGCCAATACCAGCGTTGTTTCTGATATTCTGTTTTTCCAGAAAAGGGACAGGGCATCCATTGAGGAACCGGAATGGTTAAATTTAAAGGAAACACCGGAAGGCTATTCAGTCAATGCTTATTTTGCAGAGCATCCGGAAATGGTGCTTGGTGAGTTTACTACAGAAAGTACCCAGTATGGAAAGCAGGAAGTGACCGTAAAACCAAAAGAAGGAATTACCTTAGAAGAACAATTAAAAGAAGCTGTCCAGAATATCCATGGTACGATCACGGAACTGGAACTTTCGGATACAGAGCTGGAGGAGGATGTTGTCTCTATCCCGGCAGACCCGGAGGTAAAGAATTTTAGTTTTACTGTGGTAGATGATGAAGTTTATTACCGGGAAAACTCTGTGATGAACCGCATGGAGCTTCCGGCAATGACAGCGGAACGTGTCAAAGGGATGGTGAAGATTCGTGATATTACGAATGAACTGATCCAGTGCCAGATGGAAGAGGGAAGCGATGAACAGATCACAAAGCTGCAGGGAAAACTCAATGAAGAATACGATACCTTTACAGCAAAATATGGTCTTATCAGCAGCAATGCCAATAAGCGGGCATTCAGCCAGGACAGCAGCTATTGTCTTTTGACTTCTCTGGAATTTCTGGATGATAAGGGAGAACTGAAACGGAAAGCGGATATTTTTACCAAAAGGACGATCCGCCGGGCAGAAACGGTAACTTCCGTGGATACTGCCAGTGAAGCACTTGCTGTTTCCATCGGTGAGAGGGCGGGCGTTGACCTTTCCTATATGGCACAGCTTTCCGGGAAAACAGAAGCAGAACTTACCGAAGAACTGGCAGGGGTGATCTTTAAGAATCCGATCAGTGAAAAATGGGAGCCGTCGGATGAATATCTTTCTGGAAATGTGAGGGAGAAACTGCAGATCGCAAAACAGTTTGCAGAAGATCACCCGGAATATCAGGTGAATGTGCAGTATTTGGAGCAGGTACAGCCAAAAGATCTGGATGCGTCAGAGATTGAGGCAAGACTTGGGGCAACCTGGATCTCCGAGGATTACATTACACGGTTTATGGCAGAGACATTCCATACACCAAGATATTATGTAGGGAGCAAGGTCAAAGTCCAGTATGCCGAAGTGACCGGACAGTGGAATGTTATGGGAAAGAATGTGGACAGCTACGGAAATGCCCTTGTTACTTCCACATATGGAACACAGAGAGCCAATGCCTACCGCCTTTTGGAAGATGCCTTAAACCTTAGAGATACCAAGATTTATGACACGGTACAGGATGCCGAGGGGGAACACCGGGAATTAAACCGGAAGGAAACAATGCTGGCACAGCAGAAGCAGGAGCTGATCAAAGAGGAATTTAAAGAGTGGATATTTAAAGACCTGCACCGACGGGAAGATCTCTGTAAGATCTATAATGAACGATTTAACAGCATCCGTCCACGGGAATATGATGGAAGCCATATTCAGTTTGTCGGCATGAACCCGGAGATCACCCTGATGCCGCATCAGAAAAACGCAGTGGCTCATGTGCTGTATGGAAATAATACGTTACTGGCTCATTGTGTAGGAGCAGGGAAAACGTTCCAGATGATCGCAGCCGGTATGGAATCAAAACGGCTGGGACTCTCACAGAAAAATCTTTATGTTGTGCCAAACCATCTGACCGAGCAGTGGGGCAGTGATTTCCTACGTCTCTATCCGGGAGCAAATATCCTGGTGGCAACGAAGAAAGACTTTGAGCCGGCAAACCGAAAACGGTTCTGTTCCCGTATTGCGACAGGGGATTATGATGCCGTGATCATTGGACATACACAGTTTGAGAAAATCCCTCTTTCAAGAGAACGGCAGATTGCCATGCTGGAAGATCAGATCGCAGATATTACGTTTTCCATTGAAGAAGCGGCACATCAGGCAGGGCAGAATTATACCATCAAGCAGTTGGAAAAAACAAAGAAGAGTCTGCAGGCGAGGATGAAGAAACTCAATGACCAGACCAGAAAGGATGATGTGGTAACTTTTGAGCAGTTGGGTGTAGACCGGCTGTTTGTGGATGAGAGCCATAGTTTTAAGAACCTTTTTTTGTATACAAAAATGCGGAATGTGGCGGGTATCTCACAGACGGATGCACAGAAAAGTTCGGATATGTTTATGAAATGCCGGTATATGGATGAACTGACAGGCGGCAGAGGAATCACCTTTGCTACAGGTACTCCTGTATCAAATAGTATGACCGAGCTTTACACTATCATGCGTTATCTCCAGTATGACACACTCATGCGTATGGGTATGGGACACTTTGATTCCTGGGCGGCAACGTTTGGGGAGACAGTAACCGCAATCGAGTTCGCTCAAGTATTATAGGCACATGGAAGCAATTTTAATTCCATACAGAAATACGCTAAAAAACAAAGAAAAAGGAAATGTTGGAACAGACAGGAAGCAAGGAAGCCAGAAATAGATATGGATTAGCAAAGAAAAAAGGCAATAAATGAAGTATAAGTGAAAAGCGACAGAAGGTGCGAAAAGCATTTTCTGCTACCTCTTTCAACATTTAAAATGATAATGTAAAAGTAAGTGTTTGTTTAAGATAGTAATTTGAAAAAAGTTGATACTAAAAAAACGAAATACACAAAAACTACAAGAAAAACTGATAAAATAAAAAAAACGGAAAATAAGAGGTAGCTAAGAATGAAAAAAATTTTAATTATAGAAGATGATTTGGATATTCAAGAGCTGATACAGTTTTTTTTAGAGGATCAAGGGTATGAAGTGATTACGGCATCTGATGGAATAGATGGTATTGCGGTTTTTCTGAAAGAACAAATTGACTTGATACTGCTCGATATTTTACTTCCTAAAATGGATGGGTATGCAGTTTGTGAACTAATACGAAAAGAATCGGAAGTACCAATCATTATGATAAGTGCATTGGGAAGAGAAGAAGACCAGATAAAGGGATTTGAAATGCAAATAGATGACTATATCCCCAAGCCGATTTCTCTTCCAATTATGATAAAAAAAATAGAAGCTGTTCTGCGTAGATATGAAGGAGTAGATATAACAAAAGATCACGAGTTAAAATACAGGGAGATAATATTGATTGTAGGAAATTATCAAGTGAAAATAGGGAAAAAGTTAATTGATTTGACACAGAAAGAATATGAAATTTTGAAAGAATTGATTGAAAATCAGGGATGCGTGATAACAAGAGAGAGCTTTTTAAATCGTCTATGGAAATATGAATTTGAAGGTGAAGAACGTGCAGTTGACAATCATATCAAAAATTTGCGGAGAAAATTGGGAAAAGCAGGGGATTATATAAAAACGGTAAGAGGGGTGGGGTATCGAATTGATAAAGCTAATTAGAGAACATTTGTCTACAAAAATATTTATAATTACAGTATGCTTATTGATTACTGTTGGTAGTGCGATTTATGGAATGGTTGCATTGGGGATGTCACGGAGCTATTTTTTAGAGTTGGATAGAAGTTTGAGTAATCAGACGGAAAAAATGGTACTTCAATTATCGAATACTTCAGTGCAGGAAATAGATGGAATATTAAAAATGTTTGCATTGGAGCATGGGATTTCTATTGTCTTAAAAGATAGTGACGAAAAGGTACTTGGTATATATGGAGATATGGAATATTCACTGGCTCCTGGAACAGATGTAGAAGATATTCTGTTAGGCAGTGGGATAACGGAATCTTATTCCTGTAAGTTAACGAATGGAAAAACATATTGGATTCAAGTGTTTGGAAACAAGGAGAAAGTAAATATTGGACTGGAATCATTAAAAAGAATTTTACCTATGTTGGGGGCTATTACTTTTTTGGCAGCATTAGCTATTGCTGCTTTATACACAAAATATATTACGCGTTCAATTTTAAAGGTGAGTGAAGTTTCAAAAAAAATGGCAAATCTTGATTTTCGAGTTCGATATACAGAAGACCGGAGGGACGAGATTGGAATTTTGGGAGAAAATCTGAACGAACTTTCGGAAAAATTAGAGAGTGCTTTGGATGAATTGAAAGAAAAAAATACTGATTTAGAGAAAAGCATCAAACTTGAGCAGCAACTGGAACAACAACAAATGGCTTTTTTTTCAGCTGTTTCGCATGAATTAAAAACTCCGATTACAATTCTAAAAGGACAAATTCAGGGAATGTTATTAGAAGTAGGGGGATATAAAGACCGAGATAGATATTTAAAACGTTCTTTTGAAGTAGCTAATTCTATGGAGAATATGGTGCAGGAAATTCTGTATGTTTCAAAAATTAGAACATCGGGATTTGAGTTGAAATTGATAGATATACCACTTCACCAACTTGTTGAGAATGTGATTAAGGAACAGGAAGATATGGCTATTGATAGGGGATTACAGTTTCATATACGAATAGAAGAATCAACTTGGATACGGGCAGATGAAGCTCTTTTCACGAAGGTCATAAGTAATGTGGTAGGAAATGCAATTAAATATACGAATGAGGATGGAAATATATGGGTTGGAGTGTATAAAAGAGGTGAAGAAATAATTTTTTGGATTGAAAATGAAACGGAATCTATTGATGAGAAAGAAATTCCAAAATTATGTGATGCATTTTATCGTATTGATAAATCCAGAAATAAAAGAACTGGTGGAAGCGGCTTGGGATTATATATTACAAAAATGATTTTAGAACAGCATCAGTTTCCTTATTGTATTGAAAATACAGAAAAAGGCATAAAAGTGGAAATAAGATGTTATGAACCAACCAGAAGGCTGTTGTGACGGAAAATCACAACAGCCTTTATACATATAAAATACATAAAAAAAACGGGAAAATCATACATTCAATTTTTATAATATAAAGAAAAAATATGTAATGGAGGATTTTTTATAAATGAAGAAAAAAATATGTATAGTATTATGTTTGGGTTGTATAGGAACCGTATCAGTTGTTGGGTGCAGCAATAAAAATTTTGATTCAAAAGTAACAGGGGATAATCAGACAACTACCGAGAATGTATCTGATATACTGAATGATCAAGAGAAAAAAGAAGGCGGTTACGAGAACGAGTCAAGTAGTCATGCTGATGACAAAGAGAACTCAGCGGACGATTCAGAAGTGTTGGCAAATGCAGATTTGCGTGGAGCTGTTTTGGAATTTTCAGACACAGGATGTAATATCAGCATAGGGACGCAGACGGATGATGCAGAAATGGTTCCTGCTCCGGGAGCGGTTGTTGAAGAAATGAATCAGGTGAAAATAGTATATGGAGAAAATACCTATTTTCAGATTTCTCATTCAACGATGACGGGTATTACGCTTGAGGATTGCCCGAAAGAAGAAGTGAAAAAGCAGTCAATGCTCTATTTGTATGGGGATTACCAGGAGGATGGTACGTTTTTGGCTAAAAGGGTAATTATTGACCGATTTGAAAAGGAAGGAGAATGGGAATGAATTTTGCAGAAAGAGCATTCCGCTACCTTTTCAGGAAAAAAGGAAAAGCGATTATCTTGTTTTGGGTATTGCTTATTACCGAAACAATGATTTTATCTACTGTCACTATATTACGGGCATCCGAAGTAGCAAGAATTGAACTATTAGGGAAATCAAAAGCGAAATTGTTGATCGAACGGGAAAAAGCGGAGGAATTGTTTACGGATGATGAATACAAAAAACTTGAGAAACTGGAAAATGTGAAGGCGGTAAATCGAGTAGCAGAAGTGCAGTTATATCCAATGGATTTTAAAATTATAACGAAAAGTGAGAGTGTTGATGCAGACAACCAAAAATTGCGCATAATGGCCTACGACAGCCTTGAAGATGATGGCCCATTTGCTGACGGGCAAATTCATCTGACGAAAGGAAAATATCCTCGCAAAGAAGGTGAAATAGTAGTAAATCAGTTTCTTGCAGAAGTAAATCAATGGGAAATAGGGGAAACTGTTTGTTTCAAATCTCATTCAGGTGAACAATCACAGGCAAGCATATCAGGAATCTATATTTCGGGTATAGAAGAAAAGCAAGGGAAGGAACCATTAGCAGTAAACAGAATTGAAAATACAATTTATGGAAAACCCGAGTTCGTATGTCATTTACAAGAAACGTGCGGATATGAAAACTTAATCGTATATGTAGATAATCCAGAGCAGTTGAACAGAACACAGCTAGAAGTAACACGCATTTTGAAAAACTATAGAGTGATGAAAGCAGATAACCTGTTTCAGAAAATGGAAATTCCGCTCTTACAAGTTGTTAGGGTTGTAAAAATGATGTTGGGATTATCGGTTGTATCGTCTGTACTTGTAATAACATTGCTTTTGTCTATGTGGATGAGAGCCAGAAAGAAAGAAATAGCAATTTATGTGAGTCTTGGAAAAACAAAAGTAGATTTGTTTATGCAGATTATTTTGGAATGCTTTTCAGTATTTGGATTTTCTACAATAATAGCTCTTTATACTGGAGATAAGATGCTGATAGTATTGGAAAAGTTTTTAGATTGGAAAAGTATTGGGGCTTTTACATCTATGCAAATATATGCACAAAATAAAGATATATGTTATCTCATATTATCAGGAACAATAATTTTATTGCTTTCTATTTCTATTTCACTTTTTCCAATATTATGTACAAAGCCAAAAAAAATTTTAGCAGAAATGGAGGGATAACATGAATGTTTTACAAAGAGGAGTACGTTCAGTGTTAAGAAAACCGATAAAAAGTATTATTCTATTGTTTATTGTAATTGTTATGAGTGGCCTATTTTTAGGTGCTATGGCAAGCCGTTCAGCAAGTATTTATACACAAGACGCTACAAGACAGGCAATAGGGGCTACCTTTCGCATAGAAGGAAATGAGGAGAATAGGAGAAAGCGATTAGATCAGGCAATGGATGTACTGGGTGATCGGGAGGGCAGTTATGGAGGAGTTACTCATAAATGGTTAGAAAATGGGGCGGATATGGTAGTTACAGATAACTCATTTGAGACGGTTAAGGAAGATGATGTAAAAAAAATAGCTCAGGTGGAGGGGATTGAGGAATATAATTTGATAACAATAGCAACTGTTGTGAATCCGGTCAATTTTTCGAGAATAGAAGATCCAGATATGGATCAAAGTACGGATGTAGGCGGTGTCAACCTACGAGGTAATCGCATAATGGAAATGGATATGGACGTATCTGCAGGTAAGATTTCACTGATTGAAGGAAGAATGATTGAAAAAGATGACAGGGATGTTTGTGTCATCTCGAAAGAATTGGCAGAACTAAACCATTTAAAAACTGGGAACTTATTAAAGTTTAATGATTACCATGACAAAGAACATTCCACAATATACAGTGCCGAGATTATCGGAATTTATGAAACAAAGCAAGAACGAAAATCTATTATGTATGGGGATTCTTATCGTCCAGAAAATACAATATTTACGGATATGAGTTTCCCGGAAAAACCATCCGGCAATGAAGGAAATCCTTTCTATCAGTATGCTATATTCAAAGTCCAAAATGCAGGGAAGTACGATCAAGTTAAAAAGTCTGTACAGAAAGCGAATATAGATTGGTCACGATATGACTTGATTGATAATAATGGAAATATTAAAAATATGACAGAAAATTTTGGGCAGATGGATCAGATGAGTATGGGATTATTACTAATAGTTTCAGTGTCAGGTCTTGTGATTTTAGTTTTAGTTTTTCTGTTTTGGATAAAAAATCGTACGCAAGAAATAGGAATTATGATGTCACTTGGAAAGTGCAAATTTGAAATATGGGTACAGTTTTTATGGGAAGCAGTAATGATAAGTATTATAGGGATGTTGTTATCCTTTGCAATTTCCCCAATTATTGCAGAGACTTCAGCTTCATATTTAGCGAAAGAAACGCAGACCTTAAGGTTAGAACAGCAGGAACAGGAAAATACTGGTACCTATATAGATGGATATATTGCACCGGATTTAAAAATACAAGATGTGGAGGTTCATATAACGAAAGAAATGGTTCTGATGGATATTGGGATGATATCAGGTATTTTGATTATTGCAGTATTAGTAGCAGGAATCACGATAATGAAGAAAAGGCCGAAGCAGATATTAAGTGAAATGAGCTGAATAACGGGGTAGGAGGTTATAGAAATGAGTAAAAATGCAGGAAACATTGTTCTTGAGGCAAAGAATGTTGTCTATTACTATAAGGCGAATAAAGGCAAAAAAGTTTTAGATGATATATCATATGGCTTTGAGATAGGAAAAATGTATGCCATTTTGGGACCAAGTGGTTCCGGTAAGACAACTTTTTTATCGCTTTTGGCAGGTTTGGATTCTCCGACGGATGGGGGAATTTATTATGAAGGGGTAAATATACGAAAAAAAGGACTGCACAATTATCGAAAGAAAAATATGTCATTGGTTTTTCAGAATTATAATCTGATAGATTATTTGACTCCAGAAGAAAATGTGATGCTGGGTGGAAAGAAAGACATAGAGAAAATTTTGGAAGCGGTTGGGATACCGAGGGAAGACTGGAAACGGCAGGTCTTACAGTTATCAGGAGGACAGCAGCAGCGAGTGGCTATTGCAAGAGCATTAGCAAGTCCTGCGAAGGTATTGCTTGCAGATGAACCTACAGGAAATCTGGATGAAGAAATTGCAGACGAAATTATTAAGATATTGATGAAAAGTGCGCATGAAATGGGAAAAAGTGTAATTGTCGTAACACATAGCAAAAAAATAGCTGATGCTGCAGATGTGGTACTTAAAATCCATGAGGGGAAATTGTATCATTTGGTTTAAGTGTATGTAAAGTTATAGTGTTTTATAGCATGAAATAATATGAGGTGAGCTGTATAGGAAAAATTTTATTGCTATCTTTTGATGGAGATGAAGAAAATTTAATAGAATCTGTTATTTCCATTTTGGATGCTGGTAGAGAAAAATTTATATTTCAAAAAATGAATCTAAAATCGAACTTACAACACAAGGGAATAATGCTTGACTTAGAGCGACGAGAGGTTATGCGGAATAATGATAAAATTGCCTTGACTTATACAGAGTTTGAAATCCTCCGGCTTCTCGCTCAAAATCCCGGCAGGGGATTCAGTAAAGAACAGATTTATGATATGGTCTGGCAGGAACCGTATTCTGGTGATTACAACATTGTCATGAGCCATATACGCAAC
>ENA-OPVY01000878-OPVY01000878.1-human-gut-metagenome-genome-assembly--contig:-NODE-878-length-19337-cov-2.140597_pt1 | contig 19337 bp, 23 predicted proteins | sample MGYA00241503_ERZ501998 | MGnify/ENA primary metagenome ERZ501998 (study PRJEB25962, sample SAMEA2042107) | human gut metagenome | biome: human gut; feature: human-associated habitat; material: faeces... | reverse complement strand
GCAGCTACGGAACAGGTGCCTTTCCACTGCCAGGCGGAGGCCAGAGGTGTTGGAGAGGAGAGCGTATATCAGCTGAATCCGGGAATAGAGCAGCTGGGAGCAGTGATGCTGGGCGGAGATATGGTGGAGATCAAGGGTGTGATAACCTTGGATCTGTTGGTTCTGGAGCAGGCAAAGGTTCCGGTGATTACTGAAATCCAGAGTGAGCCACTGGATATGCAGAAGCTGCAGCAGCTGCCGGGAATCGTGGGATACATTGTTCAGCCCGGTGACAGTCTCTGGATGATCGCTAAAAAATTCCATACGACCATCAGCCACATCATATCAGCCAATGAACTGGCGGACGAGGAGATTAAGGCCGGGCAGAGGCTTCTTCTGGTAAAAGAGGTGGCAAGGGGATAAAAAAGGAAACAGACTGTTCATGGAAAAGTAATTCTATGGAGGGTCTGTTTTTTATGACAGTCATATGTGTAAAAATATCAAAAAAAGTTGAAAACAAAATAAAATATTGGAAAATATTGACATTAAGCTGCAAATGTAATAGAATGAAAAAGTAGACAGTCGACAATTTAAAAAGACGGATTAAAATTCAGGGAAGGTGATGAAGTTTGAAGACTATTAAGATTCCATATTACACTTCCAGTCTAGATCTCCATGTGGATGAAAAAAATCTGGAGGCGGTGATCACGGCCCGCACAGATGAATACGAGGCAGGAAAGAGTGAGGAGGAGCTGGTAAAGGAGGCGCTGGAGCATCCCATCGGAACACCCAGGCTCAGTGAACTGGCAAAGGGAAAGAACCGGATCGTGCTTGTTACCTCAGACCACACCAGGGCCGTACCAAGTAAACTGACTCTGCCTTTGCTTCTGGCAGAGATCCGCAAAGGAAATCCGGACGCAGATATTACGATTCTGATCGCTACCGGCCTTCACCGTCCTACCACAGAGGCAGAGCAGCGCAGGATGTTTGGCGATCCGATCGTAGACCATGAGAAGATTGCGGTAAATAAGGCATTTGAGCCGGATGATTTTGCCTATGTGACCGGTCTTCCCTCCGGAGCGGAGCTGTGGGTAAACAAACTGGCCTTAGACTGCGATCTGCTGATTACGGAAGGATTTATTGAGCCGCATTTCTTTGCCGGCTTTTCAGGAGGACGAAAGAGTATCCTGCCGGGTATCTGCAATGCGGCAACCGTAAATGAAAACCATTCCTACAAGGCCATTTCCAGTCCCTATGCTGCTACAGGCGTTTTGGAGCACAATCCCATCCATGAGGATATGGTGTATGCGGCCAGAGCAGTGAATGTTCAGTTTATCTTAAATGTAGCATTAAATGGGGAGAAAAAGGTAATTGCAGCCTTTGCAGGAGATCTGGAAAAGGCTCATGAAAAAGGCGTGGAGTTTGTCCGCGGTCTGGCTCAGTGTCCGGGCATGACGGGAGATATCGTTATCACCTCAAACGGCGGTTATCCTCTGGATCAGAACCTGTATCAGAGTCCCAAGGCAGTGGCCACAGCAGAGGCCTGCTGTAAAGACGGCGGAGTTATCATCATGTGTGCCTCCTGCTTTGACGGTATGGGCGGCACTCATTTTGAAAAGTTGATCGTTCAGGGAACGGTGGATGAAATTGATGCTTATTTGTCAAAGATTCCTCCCAGAGAGACGATCCCGGAGCAGTGGTGTGCACAGATCTATTCCAGGATCTTAAAGAAGCATAAGGTGATTCTTGTGACCACCTATCTGGATCATGAGATGGTACGCAAAGCCAATATGATCCCGGCCTCTTCGCCGGATGAGGCTCTTGAAATGGCCTATGAGATGATGGGACGGGACGCAAGGGTGATTGTTATTCCCGATGGCGTGGCAGTGCTGGCAGTAAAGGAACAGGAGGACTAAGATGGAGCTTAAGCTGGCGTTAAAGGTAGACGATCTGGACAATGTAGCTACCATTTTTGCCGATGATATCACAGACGGCACGGTGGTAGAGGTCCGGGATAAAAAGGGGCAGAAGGAAGAAATCTGCGTCCATGGGGATGTTCCCTACGGTCACAAGATCGCAGTGACGGACATTCCGAAGGGAGCTCATATTATGAAATATGGAGAATCCATTGGAGCGGCGAGCACGGATATCAAAAAGGGTGATTATGTCCATGTGCATAACCTGGATGCATTAAGAGGCAGAGGCGATCTGGAGGAGGTGGAGCAATGAGCGAATATACATTTCAGGGATATCGGAGAGCCAATGGAAAGGTTGGCGCCCGCAATCTGGTAGCTGTGATCCCCAGCGTTATCTGTGCTAATGACGTAGGCCAGGCAATCTGCCGTCAGGTGCAGGGAACCATCGGATATTTTCATCATCAGGGCTGCTGCCAGCTTCCCATTGACTTAAAGAGAGTGACGGACACCCTTTCCAATCTGGGACAGAGCCCCAATGTGGGAGCGGCGCTGATCGTCAGCCTGGGCTGTGAGGGAACAGACCACGAGCGGATGGTGGAAGAAATACGGGCAGCCGGAAAACCGGTAGAGATTATCCGGATCCAGGAGCTGGGAGGAACCTCCAGGGCAATCCAGGCCGGAATTGATGCGGCTCAGAGACTGGTTCAGGAGATTTCCGGACTGCAGAGGGAAACAGTTGATATTTCTGAGGTAGTCATGGCAATTAAATGCGGTGCTTCCGATACTACCTCCGGTATGGCTTCCAACTGCGTGATCGGTTATGTGGCAGATAAGCTGGTAGACCTGGGAGCAACTGTGGTATTTGGGGAAACCACAGAATTCTTAGGCGGCGAGCACATTCTTGCTAAACGGGCAGTAGGCGGAGAAAACGGCCCCATAGGCCAGAAAATCTATGAAATCGTAGATCGGATGGAGAAACGGGCTAAATCCGTAGGAGAGGATATGAGAGGCGGTCAGCCTACACCGGGCAATATTGCAGGAGGACTTTCCAGTATTGAGGAAAAGAGCCTGGGAGCGATCGTAAAATCCGGCCATCGGCCGATCCAGGGAGTTTTAGAATATTGTGACCGGGTAGACGGACAGAAGGGGCTGTGGATCAAGGATGCTCCGGGACGGGAACCGGAGATTCTGACCGGAATGGCGGCCACGGGAGCGCAGTTTATGATGTTCTCCACTGGAAGAGGAGCACCTCAGGGCTTTCCGTCCATGCCTGTAATCAAGATCTGCGGCAATCCTCATACATATGAGCGGATGCAGCACGACATGGATCTGAATGCAGGACGGATCATTCAGGGAGAAAAGACGATCGAGGAGGTAGGAGAAGAGGCCTTCCGTCTGATGCTGGATGTTCTTTCAGGAAAAATGACAAAGAACGAGGCACTGGGCTATTACGGATCCATGGATATTTTCTGCCTGGGTCCTGTAATCTGATATTTGGGGTTTAATCATGTAAGGGGGTAATTATTTATGCTGAATCCTGTATTAGCTATGGCAATCGGTATTGTCGTTATGATGGTACTGATCATTTTTACAAAAATGCATGCATTTCCGTCACTGATCATCTCGGCAATCCTGATTGCGGTTCTTGCAATGCCATTTGGTCCGGAGGGAGCCACAGTTGCGACCCTGACCGAATGTGTAAGCACCGTTACCAAGGGCTTTGGAAACACTATGGCAAGTATCGGCGTTGTAATCGGCTTTGGCTGTATCATGGGAATTTTCCTGGAGAAGAGCGGCGCTGCCAAGCGTATGGCTCTGACAATCCTTAAAATGGTCGGTGTAAAGAACTGCGATGTGGTTCTTGGACTTACAGGCTTCGTAGTTTCCATTCCCGTATTCTGCGATTCCGGTTTCGTTATCCTGTCCTCTCTGGCAAAAGAGTTTTCACGCCTTACTAAGAAATCCATGGTTTGGCTGGGCGGCATTCTTGGTATGGGACTTTACATTACCCACTTTATGGTTCCGCCTACACCGGGTCCTCTGGCAGTTGTAGGAACCTTTCAGGAAAATGGTTATAATCTGGATCTGGGAATGTATATCATTTTTGGTATCCTGATTTCTGTTCCCCTGTTTATCTTTTCTGTATTTCTTTTCCGTTATTTTGGAAAGAAATACCCGGATCTGGTTGTGCCTTATGAGATCGACCGTTCCAAGTACAGTGAGAGCCAGTTAAAGGTTCTTGACCGCATTCAGGAAAAACAGAGCCGCAATGAAGATCTTGCTACAGAGGATTTTGCAGATCTGCTGGCTGCTGAGAAGCTTCCCAGTGCATTTTTATCCTTTGCCACCTTATTAGTACCCATTGTTCTGATCTTTGCCAACACTCTGGTAGGACAGATCGGAGCGCTTCAGGGAACTGCATTTGCAGAGTGTGTGAAATTCCTCGGACAGCCGGTTATGGCGCTGTTTATTTCCCTCTGCATGGGCGCATTCCTTCTGTGTGCGGAATATGACCGCAAGACCTGTGTGGATCTGATGCAGGAAGCCTGTCGTGATGCAGGTCCTATCGTATTCATCACAGCAGCAGGCGGTGCCCTTGGCGCAGTTATCAATGCGACAGGCGCAGCAAAGATGATGGCAGACGCAATCGTTGCTGCGGGAGTTCCAGGTATTTTAGTACCGATTATCATTGGTGTCATCATGCGTTTCCCGCAGGGCTCCGGAACCACAGCTATGATTACAGGCTCCGCGATTATTGCCCCGATGATCAGCACACTGAATATCAATCCGTATCTTGCAGCACTGTCACTCTGTCTGACAACCATGTGCCCAAGCTACTTAAACGATTCCTATTTCCACGTTGTAACCAATTTCTCCGGTATGGATATCAAGACCAGCTTAAAGACATGGACGATTGGATCTATTCTGGTTCCGGCATTTGGTTCAGCTATTTTCTGCATCCTGTCTATCTTTATCCATTGATGGGAAGAATGCAGGACTGTGATATGATATGAAAAAAGAGCTGTCTCTTCTAATTTGGGAGATGGCTCTTTTTTTGCGGGTGCGCCGGCTGTCTTTGTATGGAAATACATCAATCCTGATGCATCTGGTCCAGATATACGATAATGGCATCCTTTGCAAGAAGCAGGTGTTCCCGATTGATCCGGTCTGCCTCTTTGACATTTCCGGCCAGTACATTTTGGATAATCTGTATATGCTCGGTCAGGGAATCGTCAAAACGCTTCCGGCTTTTTAAGGAATAGATGCGGAACCGCTGAACCATGGCGTAGACGCGTTCATAGGTACTGATTACCAGATTATTTCCGCTGAGCTGGATCAAAAGCTGGTGAAGCAGAGTGTCCTCTTCCACATAACGCTGTATATCGTCCTGGCTGTGATAGGTTTTTAAGCGTTCCATGCAGTCGTTTAATTCATGGTGTTTTTCTAAGGTCAGACAGTTTCCGGAACGCATAATGGCATAGCTTTCCAGCAGGATCCGCAAATCGAACACATCTTCAATATCCTTTGGAGTGTAGGTTTTTACAAATACGCCCCGGTTGGGATATTCTACAGCAAGTCCTTCGGATACCAGCTGGCGCAGGGCTTCACGGATGGGGCTGCGGGAAATCTCCAGTTTTTTTGACAGCTCTGTGTCCTGGATCTGCTGTCCTGGCGCATAGACGCCGCTGCAGATATCATCTCTTAATATCTCATATACCTGCTGTTTGATTGTAGTAATTCTTCTGATTTGGCTCATGTATGTTATCTCCAGGATCGAATGTTTAATTTCTTTTATCATATCATCGGAGGGAGCATAAGTAAACGGATGGGAGCAATTTTGTTTTTCATAGTGAATCTAAACGAAACCCGTGCTATAATAGGTTCAAAATCCGGCAAAGGAGGAAAACTCATGGATGAAAAATGGCAGCAGTTAAAGGAGTGGATTCAAGAAAGCCAATATATAGTTTTCTTTGGAGGTGCTGGTGTTTCTACTGAGAGCAAAATTCCGGACTTTCGGAGCGAGGACGGGCTGTATCGTCAGAAGTATAAGTACCCTCCGGAAACAATCATCAGCCACAGCTTTTATATGAAGAATACGGAGGAGTTCTACCGTTTTTATAAAGACAGGATGATTTATAAAGAGGCTGTACCCAATGACGCCCACAGAGCGCTTGCAAAGCTGGAGCAGGAGGGGAAGGTAAAGGTTGTTATTACCCAGAATATTGACGGGCTTCATCAGATGGCAGGAAGCAGGGAGGTGCTGGAGCTGCATGGCTCCGTACACCGAAATTACTGCACCCGCTGCGGACAGTTTTATGATCTGGATTATATAACGAACAGTGAAGGTGTTCCCAGATGCACCTGCGGCGGCACAGTCAAACCGGATGTGGTTCTGTATGAAGAGGGACTGGATGATACGGTTCTGCGCCGCTCTATCGAGCACATTTCAAAAGCAGATCTGCTGATCGTGGGCGGTACGTCTCTGGCAGTCTATCCGGCTGCCGGCCTGATTGACTATTATAGAGGAAAGAAACTTGTGCTTATCAACCGTTCTGCCACTCCCAGAGATTCCCAGGCAGATTTGATCATTAACGACAGTATCGGCCAGGTCTTAGGAGCCGTGGCCGGTATCAGATAGAGGAGGAAATAATTATGTATCAGGCAGCAGAAAACAGATATGACCATATGAAATACAGACGCGGCGGAAGAAGCGGCGTACTGCTTCCGGAGATTTCTCTGGGGCTGTGGCAGAATTTTGGACTGGAAAAGCCTCTGGAGGAGCAGAGAGAGATCCTTCTTCGGGCCTTTGATCTTGGGATTACTCATTTTGACCTTGCAAATAATTACGGCGCTCCGGCCAGAGGAAAGGCGGAGGAAAATTTTGGAGCCGTTCTGGCATCCGATCTGGCTTCCTACAGAGACCAGCTGTTTATTTCCACCAAGGCCGGTTATGACTGCTGGCCCGGTCCTTACGGTAACTGGGGCTCCCGCAAATACCTGATGTCCAGTCTGGACGCCAGCTTGAAGCGCATGGGCCTTGACTATGTGGACGTATTTTACCATCACCGTCCGGATCCGGATACTCCTTTAGAGGAAACCATGGGCGCTCTTTCCGATATGGTGCGCCAGGGAAAGGCCCTTTATGTGGGAATTTCCAATTATGAGGCAGAGGAAGCAGAGCGGGCCATTGCCATTTTAAAGGAAAATAAGACCCCGTGTCTGCTTCATCAGCCCCGCTACAATATGTTCGAGCGTTGGTGCGAAGATGGGCTTTTTGAGGTTCTGGACCGGGAAGGAGTCGGATGCATTTGCTACAGCCCATTGGCTCAGGGGGCTTTGACGGGACGGTATTTAAAGGGGATTCCTGAGGGCTCCAGAGCGTCACGCAGCAACACCACAGTAGGAGGGCGCTACCTCACGCCAGAACGCCTGGAAAAAATCCGCGCGTTAAATGAGATGGCAGAAAATCGTGGTCAGAGTCTGGCTCAGATGGCTCTTTCCTGGATCCTTCGCAGAAAGGAAGTGACCAGCGTTCTCATCGGCGCCAGCAGCGTCGCCCAGCTGGAGGACAATATAAAGGCTCTGGACGGACCAGTATTTACAAAAGAGGAACAGGAGGCCATTGACCGTATTCTGGCAGATTCCTAAGAACAGGCAGAATAGGGACAAGGGTAGAGGAATAAAAAAGGGAGAGCGGATTATGACTGAAAAACCAGATTACCAGGTGGGAGACATTGTGAAGCTTAAAAAGCCTCATCCCTGCGGCAGCAGCGAATGGGAGATCCTGCGGGTGGGGGCGGATTTCCGCTTAAAATGCACTGGCTGCGGCCATCAGATCATGGTGGCCAGGAGGATGGTGGAGAAGAATACCAGAGGCCTGAAAAAGAGCGGCGGAGAAATGTCCACAAACCCATGAAAAAAGCGAAAAAAGGGCTTGCATTTAAGCAAAACCTTTGGTAAAATAACTATTCGTGACATATTAAATCCTTGCTCCTGAAACTGAAAGCAGGGGCCAGAGACCACAAGGAGGTAAAGCAAGATGAACAAGTACGAATTAACCGTTGTTCTGAATGTGAAGCTTGAAGACGAAGAGCGCGCAGCAGCACTCGAGAAGGTAAAGGGTTACATCACCCGTTTCGGCGGTACTGTAACTAACGTAGATGAGTGGGGTAAGAAGAGACTTGCATACGAGATCCAGAAGATGCATGAGGCTTACTACTACTTCATCCAGTTCGAGTCTGATTCTGTATGCCCGAATGAAGTAGAAGCTCACGTTCGTATTATGGAACCAGTGATCAGATACTTATGCGTTAAGGCTGAGGCATAAGAGATACCCAGACCGCTTAAGCGGAATTGAAAAGGAAGTGTGACCGTATGAACAGAGTTATCTTAATGGGAAGATTGACAAGAGACCCGGAAGTCAGATATTCACAGGGAGAGCGTTCCATGGCTATAGCCAGGTACACCCTTGCGGTGGACAGAAGGGGCCGCAGGAACCAGGACAGTTCCGCGGAGCAGCAGACAGCCGATTTTATCAACTGTGTTGCATTTGACCGCGCGGCCGAGTTTGCCGAGAAGTATTTCCGTCAGGGAATGCGGGTACTCGTGTCAGGCAGAATCCAGACAGGTAGCTATGTAAATAAAGAAGGTCAGAAAGTATACACCACCGAGGTCATTTTGGATGACCAGGAGTTTGCGGATAGTAAAGGAGCTTCCAGTAGTGGAAATCAGCCACAGGATAGACCTTCTTCAAACAGTCCGCTTGGAGATGGATTTATGAATATTCCAGATGGGGTAGAGGACGATGGTCTTCCCTTCAATTAAGGTGGTGGTATGATTGAAAATCCTTATTGATAAAGGGCAACAGGCCCACAAGCATGATTTAAAGCATGATTGTCTGAAAGCATTGGGAGCGGAATTACAGATTGTTCCGCTTCCGGTGGGGGATTATGTTTTGGTAGATGATAGGGTTGCCGACGTTTTGAAACGGAAAGAAGCAAGAGGAATCCCGATAAAGAAAATGGATTTATCCGGTAGCTACACTGTTTCGGTGGACACGAAGAGGGATATACAGGAAGCAATTGGGAATATTTGCGGTAAACAACATGACCGTTTTCGAGATGAATGCATTCTTGCCATGAATAATGGAATAACTTTATATGTCCTTGTAGAGAACGAGGATGGCATTTCCTGCCTGTCTGACCTGTACGCATGGGAAAATCCACGCAGGAGAATGCAAAAGTGGACTACAACACCTTCAGGAGAGCGTAGAAAGGTATTACTAAGCCCTAATGCAACAAAAGGAGAGACACTGGCGAAAGCTATAGAGACGATGGAACAAAAATACGGAGTGAAATTCCTTTTCTGCAAACCGGAAGAAGCTGGTGCAATGATATTGAAATTATTGGAGGTAGGCAATGGCAGAAAGACGTATGATGTCAAAAAAAATCATAGATAGTGATGCATTTACCGAAATGCCATTGTCATCACAAGCATTGTATTTTCACCTGTTGTTAAGAGCGGATGATGACGGATTCTTAAATAACGCGAAGAAGATAATGAGGGACGTTGGTGCAAACCAAAATGACTATGACATGTTACTTATGAAGCGCTTCCTCATCCAGTTTGAAGATGGAGTTTGCGTTATAAAGCATTGGAGGATACATAATTATATCCAAAAGGACCGATATAAGCCAACTTTATATACTGACGAGTTGTCGCTTTTGACTCAAAAAGAAAACGGTGCATACAGTTTGGTAACTGATTGCGAACAGCCTGGAAACAATTTGGATACAAAATGTATCCAGACTGATTCCACAATGTCTACATTGGACGCGCAGGTTAGGTTAGATAAGGATAGGATAGGTATAGGTAAAGATATTATAGTGTCTGACGACACTATATGTCGGACTGATGTCCAACGAGTTGTGGAGGCCTGGAACCAGATGGGGTTAATTCCTGTCAGTCGGATTACTGCAACCTCCACCAGATACAAAATGATTGCTGCCAGAATAAAAGAGTATGGCGTCGATGACGTTTTAAAAGCCATAAAAAAAATTAATGACAGCACATTTTTGAAAGGTGGAGGGAACCGTGGCTGGATGATTGATTTTGAATGGTTTGCCAGACCCAACAATTTTCCTAAAGTGCTTGAAGGTCAATATGATGACAAGAATAAATCTGGGAGTTTGGAGGGATGGCTGAATGAGTAAGACAGACTTTGTGGATGTTATTTCATTTTTGCGTGGAGCTTATGCCAGAAATGATTTGCTGAAGGATGTAAACGAGGTTAATGTATGGTTCGAAGCACTGTGTGATTTAGAGTCCGAATGGATAAAGAAAGCAGCAGTCCAATGGGTTCAAGAAAGCAAATTTCCACCAGCAATTTCCGAGATTAGGGATTTGGCAAAGAAAATTGAACAACGTGCTTACGAGAATGGTGAGACCAAGATATGGCAGTAGGGAAAAAGATATTTGAACCAGATGAAATCCGAAAAACAATACAGGCCTTAAAAGACTCTGGGGAACTGTTTGAGGTAAGATGCCTTGAGTCAAATGGAAAAAGAGTTAGTAGCGGATATTTTCGTGACACAGAAATGATGCTGGAACAGCTAAGTAAATTGAGTACATCTGATAGTAACATATATATTATGCTTAACAATATCAAACCAGAATGCTACTCCAGAGAGCAACGCGATAAATTTATTACAAATGCAAAAGTTCAAACCAGTGATAATGATATTTGCGGATATGAATGGCTGTTTATTGATGTGGACCCGAAACGTCCTGCGGGAGTGTCAAGTACGGATGAACAGTTGAGACAAGCCAAGGGAGTGGGAAATAAGGTTTACGCCTTTATGAAAAATCTTGGGTTTAATAATCCGATAACAGCCATGAGCGGAAATGGAATTCATCTATTGTACAAGATTAGGCTTCGGAACAGTGAGGAAAACAAGACACTAATTAAAAATTGTCTTTTAGCGCTGGATATGCTTTTTTCGGATGAATTTGTCGATATTGATAAAACGAATTTTAATCCGGCACGAATTTGTAAGCTGTATGGAACCATGGCCCGCAAAGGAAGTAATACACCGGAGAACCCGCACCGAATGAGCCATTTGTTGTCAGAGGGAAGTAGGGAGCCGACCGACAGGGCATATCTGGAGAAACTGTCCGCTATGCTTCCGGTACCAGAGAAGCCACAGAAATACAATGGTTACAGCCCCAGAGAATTCGACTTGGAGGAATGGCTGATAAAATATGGATTGCGGTATCAAAAGACCAGTTATTCGAACGGAACCAAGTATATTTTGGAACAATGCCCGTTTGACAGCAACCACAAAGGAAAAGACGCCTGTATTTTCCAGGCGCGGTCAGGGGCAATCGGATTTCATTGCTTTCACAATTCCTGCCAGGACAAGACCTGGAGGGATGTGAGAATGTTGTTTGAGCCAGATGCCTATGAGAAGTGTCAGCAGGATTATGAGCGGAGGATTTATTCCCGCCAGCCAGTACAGCAGGCAAAGGTTATACGGCCGATAGATGGAAAACCAGTATTTTATACAGCTCAGGACGTTCTGAACCTACCAGTACCAGAAGAAAGATTTATCAAAACCGGAATTGCGGATATAGACAAGAAACTGCGTGGAATGAAAAAAGGTTACGTTTCCGTTATGTCTGGACTGCGGGCCGCCGGAAAGAGTTCTGTGATTTCTGAAATGGTTCTGGATGGTGTTGAGTCTGGAAATAATATCGGAGTTTTTTCCGGGGAACTGGCACCAAAGAACTTTATGCGTTGGATGAATTTACAGGCGGCTGGAAAGGGATACACAGAACCAACTCAGTTTGAAGGGTATTACAACGTACAACGGAAATACCAGGAGCAGATAGCACAATGGTTAGGAGAACACTTCTGGTTGTATAACAATGAATACGGATTTGACTTTCAGGCAGTAGTTGACCAGTTTAAGAGAAAAATCGAAAAAGATAAACTGGATATGCTGATTCTGGACAACCTAATGACCTTTGATATTTCCGGTATGTCAGAAAACAAATTTGAGGCACAGACCAAGTTTATCCTTGCTTTACAGGGTGAGATAGCCAAGCCATACAATGTGCATATCATGTTTGTGGCACATCCGAGAAAAGCCATGGGATTCCTCCGGTTGGATGATATTTCAGGAACAGCAGATTTGGGCAACGCTGTAGATAACGCTTTTATTGTTCACAGAGTAAATCAGGATTTTAAACGCCTTAGTAAACAGATGTTTGGATGGAAAGATGATAACCAGATTTACCAGGCTACAAACGTTATAGAGATTGCTAAAGACCGTGATGGCGGTGTGATGGATTACTTTATCCCACTTTATTATGAGCCAGAAACCAAACGCCTGAAAAACTATTCTTCCGAAAACAAAATATACGGGTGGAATAAGACCGATAATGGCTTCATTGCAGTACATGGGGAAATACCGTTTGATTAAACACACATTTTGAAAAATATGAAAGGAGTCGACCTCCGGCCGGAGAAAAGCTATAGCGGGTCCTTTTGAAAATGAGAGATTTGATTATTGACTGTTTCGCTGGTGGCGGAGGAAGCAAATGAAAGAAATACATAAAAAAATCTTGGTGTTTGTAAAGCAATACATGTTAGAGCATGATTATCCTCCCACAACCAGGGAAATAGGGGATGGGGTTGGTTATACGTCAAGCTCTACTATCCGGGGATATCTGCGGGATATGAAAGAGATAGGGTTGATTGATTATGTGGATGAATGCCCTAGAACTATAACAATACCCGGAATGCATTACACATGGGATACCAAGGATAACATTCAGGCAAGGGGGAATTGAATTGCCAGATAACAAAATGAAAAATAAATATAGTGAGAATTCGGAACGCCAAGAATGGCAACAATAAAGGACATGGAGAAATATCCATCACCTATGACGAAAGCATTTCTCCGGCCGGCATATGATAGGACTGAAATATGTCCTGATTTTTCTAGGCGTCCAAATAACCAAAACACGTATTTAGAGGAGTGAATGCAATGAAACATTTGAATGATAGATACGCAAAGGTAATGGAATACAAAGGCATGGATATCTGCACCTTGAGGGTAGCAACCCCATCCGATGGCGATGAACTGGGGTACCGGATTGATGATATATTGTATGACGGTATGGTGTTTGATAGCCTGGGAGAGGCCATGAAGGCAATTGACTCATTTGGCATGCATTTAGAGGAGAAAAGCCATGAATAACAGATGTAAAGAAGAACAGGAAACGGTAAGGGGATGTTCTGGGGAATGCGATTATTGCGAGGATGCAGAAACGTGTGAACAAAGCGGCTATTGTAAGGAGGCAGAGGGATGATTGAAGAAGGAATCGTGAAAGACTTATCAATGGTAGTTGAAAATGCAAAATTGATGGGATGCCAAGAGGTTAAGTCATTTAGACATATACCATTGAAAAATGTTGAGGCTGTCATATCAGCTCTACAGAAACAGATAGCAAAAAAACCAGAGGATGAAAGGTGTTTTATTAAAGACAAAGAGAATATCGGATTGTGCCCATCTTGCGGTGAAGGGGTTAATTCAAATTATCCATATTGTGGACACTGTGGGCAGAGAATGTCGAGGCCCGCGAGGGCCTTGTGGATTGAAATATAACATGCTTTATATACATATGCTTTTCCTTTCCACCACTGCTGGATATGTGGTTTATTTTAGCTGGCTGATTTCGTGATAGGCTTCCAGAATACCATTTTTGGCTGCTTTTTATACAGTATCAATATCAACCCAATACCAACACTCACCCAATACCACCCCAATACTAACACCAATTCTTAATCATGCAGAACCATTAGGCAATTGCGAAACTCACTGACCAGAATTTATGCACATCGTATAGGAATGAATCTAAATTGAATATATTAAGCAAGATATTTTGTGCAAGGTGAATATAAAAATTCAGAGTTTCGTAATTACCTAATGCAGAACCATTTATGAAAGGAGAGGGAAAAGCCATGAAACAGATGTCATTATTCGATGACAGAGAAGTATACAATCCCCTGGCCAGCAGGCTGCGTCCGGATGACCTGGATGGATTTGTGGGACAGGAGCATCTTTTGGGAAAGGGGAAGCTGCTGCGCCAGCTCATAGAGCAGGATAAGATTCCATCCATGATTTTCTGGGGGCCTCCCGGCGTGGGTAAGACCACACTGGCGGGAATCATTGCAAAGCGGACCAATGCCCAGTTCATTAATTTCAGCGCTGTTACCAGCGGTATCAAGGAAATCAAGGAGGTCATGGCCCAGGCTGAGAACAGCCGGAGGATGGGAATTAAGACTCTTTTATTTGTGGACGAGATACACCGTTTTAATAAGGCTCAGCAGGATGCATTTCTCCCTTATGTTGAAAAGGGAAGCATCATTCTGATTGGGGCCACCACGGAGAATCCTTCCTTTGAGATAAACAGCGCTCTCCTGTCACGGTGCAGGGTCTTTGTGCTCCAGGCATTGACGGAGGATGACCTGGCCCGCCTTATAAAGAACGCGCTTAAAAGTCCTAAAGGACTGGGCTATTTGAACGTGGAAATCACGAACCATATGATCGAAATGATTGCCGGGTTTGCAGACGGGGATGCCAGGACGGCTCTGAACACCCTGGAAATGGCAGTGACAAACGGGGTAATCAGTCCGGATAAGACCACGGTCACAGAGGATGTGTTGAAGCAGTGCATCGGAAAAAAGAGTCTTTTGTACGATAAGAAAGGGGAAGAACACTACAACCTTATATCCGCGCTCCACAAGTCCATGCGCAATTCTGACCCGGACGCAGCCGTATACTGGCTGGCGCGTATGTTGGAAGCTGGGGAGGATCCTCTGTATGTGGCCCGCAGGCTGGTCCGTTTTGCCAGCGAGGACATAGGGATGGCGGACAGTCAGGCACTGACGCTGGCAGTGTCTGCCTACCAGGCCTGTCATTTTCTGGGAATGCCCGAATGTAATGTACATCTGAGCCACGCCGTAATTTACCTGTCCATGGCGCCTAAATCCAACTCCGCCTATATGTCCTATGAATCCGCCAAGGCAGACGCCCAGAACATGCTGGCGGAGCCGGTGCCCCTTACCATACGCAACGCTCCCACCGGACTCATGAAGGACCTGCATTATGGCGACGGCTATGTGTATGCCCATGATACAAAGGAAAAAATCGTGCGGATGCAGTGCCTGCCAGACAGCGTAAAGAACCGTGTCTATTACAGGCCGGGAATTCAGGGGGATGAAAAGGTCATAAAGGACAGAATGGAACGGATCAAACAGTGGAGAAATAAAGGAGTGTCGGAGCATTAAAGCTCCGGACACTCCTTTAAATTTTTCAGGATACGTTCCAGATTTTTTTTAAGAAGCTCTTGTTCTTCCGGATCCATTCCCTCACAGATTACATCATTAAGACGGTCAAAGCCCTGATGGACCTGGGCCGCCTCTTCACGTCCTGCCTTGGTGAGGCAGATGAGAAAGGATCTTCGGCAGTCCGGATCACGTTCCCGTACCAAATATCCGGATTTTTCCAGCTTATCCAGACTCCGGGACATGGTGGTTGTATCCATACGGCAGCGCCCCGCCAGCTCTGTCTGGGTCAGATGGTCTTCCTCCAGAAGGCAGTTTAAAATCCTGGCATGTCCCTGGCCCAGAGTAAGTCCCAGATTCTGTAAAAATGGCTGTACCAGCCGTTTTCGGGCCTTTTCAATCTGTATCATCAGATCTCTTATATCTGTATTTCCATTCATAATAGAGGGTCCTTTCTGTCAATCCAATTCAAATTGTCCGGTATAAAGCTGATAGTACCGTCCCTTCTGTTCCAGCAGCTCGTCGTGATCTCCCCGTTCCATGATTTCCCCGTGCTCTAATACTATGATCGCCTCGCTGCGGCGCACCGTTGAGAGACGATGGGCGATTACAAATACAGTTCTGCCCTCCATCAGGGCGTCCATACCCTGCTCGATGAGCTTTTCTGTACGGGTGTCAATGGAGCTGGTAGCTTCATCCAGAATCAGAACCGGAGGCCGTGAGATGGCGGCCCTGGCAATGGCTAAGAGCTGTCTCTGCCCCTGAGACAGATTGGCACCGTCGCTGTGGAGCACCGTGTCATAGCCCTGGGGCAGACGGCGGATAAAGGAGTGGGCGTTCGCCACCTGGGCAGCGGCCCGTACATCCTCGTCGCTGGCATCCAGACGTCCGTAGCGGATGTTGTCGGCGATGGTGCCTGTAAATAAATGGGTATCCTGAATGACCATGGACATGGAACGGCGCAGATCATCCTTTCGGATTTCCCTTATATCAATGCCGTCATAGGTGATAGAACCGCCATTTACTTCATAAAAACGGTTTACCAGGTTAATAATGGTAGTTTTTCCTGCTCCTGTAGATCCCACAAAGGCGATTTTCTGTCCGGGCTTGGCATATAGGCTGATGCCGTTTAAGATGGTCTTTTCAGGCACATATCCAAAGACAACATCATTGAAACGGACATCTCCTTTCAGGGGAATAAAGGCAAAGCCATCGGAAACAGGAGCATCCAGTCTGGTTCGTTTTACCGTTTCCTCAGGAACCTTCCAGGCAAAGCGGCCGGTAAATTCGCTGCATTCCTTAAGCTGTCCCATCGGATTTTCCCGAACCTGGCATAAGCGTACGTTTCCCTCGTCGATTTCCGGTATTTCATCCATCATGTCAAAAATTCGTTCTGCACCCGAAAGGGCAGACAAAAGAAAGTTAATCTGCTGGGTAAACTGGTTCATGGGCATGGCGCTCTGGCGCACATAGACCAGATAGGAGGCCAGTGTTCCCAGATCCGTCAGGCCGGCCAGTGCAAAGAGGCCTCCCACACAGGCAGAAACGGCGTAGTTAAAATAGGAAAGGGAAACAATGGTGGGGATCGTCATGCCGGAATAGGCTAAAGCTTTTGTTCCGGCATCCCGGAGGGCTTCATTTCTGCGGCAGAATTCTTCAAAATCCTGCGGTTCATGGTTAAAGACCTTTTCCACCTTCTGTCCTGCCACCATTTCCTCTACAAAGCCGTTAATGCTTCCAAGACACTGCTGCTGCCGGATAAAATATTTCCGGTTGCGGCGGCTGTTGTATCGGATGAATAGGGTCATGCAGGCAAGGAAGAAAATGACGATCAAAGAAAGACGCCAGCTTAAAATAAGGAGCATGGTAATGGTACCGGTAATGGTAATAAAGCTCTGGATCATCATGGCAAAGCTGCCGTTTAAGGCCTCTGTCAGAGTGTCCACGTCATTGGTAAAGCGGCTCATGAGCTCGCCGTGGGTATGGGCGTCAAAGTAGGATAGGGGAAGCTTTTGGGTATGCTCAAACAGATCAGAACGGATTTCGCTTACTACCTGCTGGGACATATGGAGCATGAGCTGGTTATAGGCCAGACAGGCTGAGGCGCCGAGTGCATACATAAGCCCCATGAGGGCGATCATGCGGATGAGTCCCGGAATATCTCCGGGGAGAATGTAGTTGTTGATCACAGGCTTTAGAAGGTAGGTACCCATGATATTTGCCATGGCGCTTGCAGCTACTAAAAGGGCAATGGCAAACATATACCATTTATGCCGTCCTAGATACCCAAACATCTGCTTGATTGCCCGTCTGGTGTTTTTTGGACGGCTGAAATTTGCTATTCTTGCCATTACAGATTCGCTCCTTCCTGCTGTGAATAATAGATTTCCTGATAAATGGAGTTGTGTTTCAAAAGCTCCTCATGGGTTCCGCACCCGGCCAGCCGGCCGTCCTCCAGGATAAAAATCTGGTCTGCGTGGAGTACCGAGGAGATGCGCTGGGCAATGATGATCTTGGTGGTGTCCGGAAGGCTTTTTGCCAGCCCTTCCCGGATCTTTGCCTCAGTGGCAGTATCCACAGCGCTGGTGGAATCGTCCAGGATCAGAACTTTGGGGGCTTTTAAAATAGCTCTGGCAATGCACAGGCGCTGTTTCTGTCCGCCGGACACATTGACGCCTCCCTGGCCCAGCTCGGTTTCGTAGCCCTTTGCCAGCCGTCCGATAAATTCATCCGCACAGGCGATCCGGCAGGCGGCATCAATTTCTTCATCTGTGGCTGTTTCCTTTCCCCATCGCAGGTTATCCTTTACGGTGCCGGAAAAAAGCGTGTTTTTCTGCAGCACCACAGCAATGGAGTCACGCAGCTCTCTGAGAGGATATTCCCATACGGGATGGCCGTCTACCAGCACCGTTCCTTTTGTAGCCTCATAAAGCCTTGGGATCAGCTGTACCAGTGTGCTTTTGGCAGCTCCGGTCTGTCCGATGATGCCTACGGTCTGTCCCGCCTTAATATGCAGGGAAATGTCAGAAAGCACATCCTCAGAGCTTTCCTTATTGTATTTAAATGACACATGGTTAAATTCAATTTCTCCCCGTTCTACCCGGATGTCTGTTGCCCGGTCTTCTTTGATATCAATGTCTTCATGCATCACTTCCATGATCCGGTGCCAGGACGCCATGGCTCTCGTAATCATTAAAAACACATTGGAAAACATCATCAGGGAATTTAAAACCTGAAGCACGTAGCTTAAAAACCCGGTCAGTTCGCCAACGCCGATGCCTCCGATGGTAAGGATATTTCCACCGAACCACAGGATGGAAAGAATGGTGCCGTACATTACAAACTGCATGGCAGGCATATTTAAGGCTGCCAGCCGGAAGGCCTGTTCAGAGGCGGTCCGGAGCTCGGTGTTTACCTGCTCGAATTTGGCGGTTTCGTAATCTCCGCGTACATAGGATTTTACTACCCGGATGGCAGTCAGATTTTCCTGGATGATCCGGTTGACCTGATCCATGGCACCCTGCATCCGGGAGTAGAGCGGCCGTACATGGCTGATGATGAAGCATAATGCCCAAAATAGGGGCAGCCACTAAAAAGACCATAGCCAGCCTGGGATTGATCAGAAAGGAAGCGGTCATGGCTGTGAGCATCATGATAGGGGAGCGCAGTCCCGGCCTCAGTCCTGTAGCGACCGAGTTCTGGATGGCAGTCACATCGCCCGTAAGGCGGGTCACCAGAGAAGAGGTGGTAAAATGGTCGGTGTTTGCAAAGGAAAATTCCTGCAGACGGGCAAACTCCGCCCGGCGCAGTTCGGCTCCCAGCCCATGGCCGAACCGGGCGGAAAAAATGGCAGAACCCTGGCCCAGGATCAGGGCGATCAGAGCAAAAAGGATCATCTGTGCGCCTTTTGCCAGAATATAACGCCGGTCTCCGTTCGCCACGCCTACATCCACGATCGAAGCCATTACAAGAGGGATCACCAGCTCAAAAATGGTTTCTGTGACAATGCAGAACGCAGCCAGAATCCCATCCCGGCGGTAAGGGCGCAGATAAGACATAAATTCTTTCATAAATCGTAAGCCTCCTGT
>ENA-OPVY01000860-OPVY01000860.1-human-gut-metagenome-genome-assembly--contig:-NODE-860-length-19791-cov-30.651550_pt1 | contig 19791 bp, 18 predicted proteins | sample MGYA00241503_ERZ501998 | MGnify/ENA primary metagenome ERZ501998 (study PRJEB25962, sample SAMEA2042107) | human gut metagenome | biome: human gut; feature: human-associated habitat; material: faeces... | reverse complement strand
ATGGAATATGGCTGGCTGCCATATCCGGTTCCATGTTTATTGTAATAGAGAGTGATCAAAAGAAAAATCAGCGAGGAAATGCGATACCGGCAGGCAGAGCAGAAATGCTTTCGGGTGCTGTGCGACTACCTGCGTTTGCTGGAACGATGGAAAGAAGAATATGCGCCCAAACAGCCAGAGGAAGACTGGAATCCTTTGTTTGTGGAGGCTCTGCACAGGCAGCCATATATCGAATATCTGCTGGATCTTCTTCTGTCTGATAGCATAGAAGAACGAGCTATTGTAGTTGCTGAGTATGGAAAAGAGGTGAGGAAAATTGAACAGCGAATATCAGAGTTTACCGCCAGCCACCCAGCAGGCTGTGATGAGCGCAGCCGAAGCCATAGTGCCAGAACAGAGCGTTGATGAGGTGCGGCAGAGACTTTCTGTTACCGACAAGGGGAAAACAGCCAACACCATCGACAACTGCCGGATTGTGTTCTGCTGCGATCCACTCCTGCGGGATGCCGTCCGGCTCAATCTCCTGACAGACAGGGTGGACATTGTGCAGGATTTAGGCTGGCGCAGGAATACCAGTGCCCTGACGGATACTGATGTGAAATATCTTCTCCTCTATTTTGAGAAAAATTATGAGTTGACCAGTGAGAAAAAGATTACGGCTGCACTTTCCATCGTAGCAAACGAAAACTGTTACCATCCGATTCAGGATGTGCTGAACAGCCTTGTCTGGGACGGTACACCACGCATCCGATCCTGTCTGCACCATTTTCTTGGTGCTGATGAAAGTGACTATGTGGAAGAAATGCTGAAACATTTTCTGCTGGGTGCTATACGCCGGGTATTCCGTCCCGGTTCCAAATATGAGGAAATGCTTTGTTTGGTGGGCGGTCAGGGTGCCGGAAAGTCCACCTTCTTCCGGCTGCTGGCAATCCGGGACGAATGGTTCTCTGATGACTTAAAAAAGCTGGATGACGACCGGGTATTCCAAAAGCTGCAAGGTCACTGGATCATCGAGATGTCAGAGATGCTTGCCACTAGCAGTGCAAAAAGCATTGAAGAAATCCGCTCCTTTATCAGCCGACAGAAGGAAACCTACCGGACACCTTATGAATCTCAGCCTAAAGACCGGCTTCGGCAGTGTGTGTTCGGTGGTTCCTCGAATACGCTGGACTTCCTGCCGCTGGATCGAGCCGGGAACCGGCGCTTTCTCCCAATCATGATTTACCCGGAGAATGCAGAGGTTCACATTTTGGAGGACGAGGACGCTTCCAGAGCGTATCTGTTGCAGGTATGGGCAGAAGCTATGAGCATTTACCACAGCGGCAAATATTCCATGAAATTCAGCAAGTCCATCCAGTGTCAACTGGTGGAGGTGCAGAAAGACTTCATGCCGGAGGACACCGAAGCCGGACAGATACAGGGATTTCTGGAACACTACACCGGAAACATGGTCTGCTCCAAACAACTGTTCAAGGAGGCACTGGGACACACCTTTGATGAGCCGAAGCGGTGGCAGCTGCACAATATTAACGAGATCATGAACACAGTCGTGACTGGCTGGAAGCCTTTTTCCAATCCCCGGATGTTCGCCGGATATGGCAGACAAAAGGGCTGGGAACGGGACACTTCCGGCAACGAACTGCCCGGCAACGAAGGTGGATTTGTGGAACTGAGTGAGGAAGAATGCCGCCAGCTGGAACTTCCGAAGGAGTGGATCGCCTGACAAGGACGGTCTGTTTCCGGGATGGTTGCCGGTTGGTTGCCGGGTTCGTTGCTGGTAAATCTATGGTTTTGATATAGAAAAAGTCCGTGAATAAAGGGCTTTTATGATCTATCTATGTTTCCGGCAACGAAAGCAACGAGATTTTACAAGAAAATTTGAAAAGTAAGAAATCAAGGTCAGACGGTAGTTTACAGGTTTTTTGATGTCCGTTGCCGGACTTCGTTGCCGCAGCCACCGTCTGATCCACTATTCTATGGAGATAGCCTATGGAGAAAAACAAGAAGCAGAATAAAAAAGTCCAGTTTGTAGTGGTTCGTGAGTTTTCCGGGGACAAAACCATGCGAGAAGCCTTTGAGCAGCTGATCGAGCGTCAGACCTGCGAACACTTCGAGGAATGGTTGGAGCATCGGGAAATGGCACAGAAAGCGGCGTAAGGCAGTTGAATCATGGACAGGGACATGGTATTATAATGATATCGTGTCCCTGTTCATAGAAGGAGAACACTATGAGCAGGAAAAAACAGGTTAATCAGAAAATCACAGCCCTTTATTGCCGTATCTCTCTGGAGGATGGCGGCGATAATGAGAGCATGAGCATCAGCAACCAGAAACTTATGCTCCGGGACTTTGCCGAAAAAAACGGAATGTTCCAGTATGAGTATTATGTGGATGACGGTTATACAGGCCGCAATTTCAACCGCCCTTCTTTTCAGCGCATGATTGCCGATATTGAGGCGGGAAAGATCGGCTGCGTTATCACCAAAGACCTGTCCAGACTGGGCAGAAATTATATCGAAGCTGGCAGCTATATCGAAATCTTTTTCCCAAAACACAATGTACGCTATATTGCCATTACAGACGGAGTGGACAGCCTGACCCGTCAGGAAATGGACATTACGCCGTTTAAGAATATCCTGAACGATATGTACAGCCGGGATATTTCCAAAAAGGTGCTGGCAGGGCGTATGACCCGTTCCCGGCAGGGGAAGTTTTGTGGTGGGCAGCCGCCCCTCGGTTTGATGCGTGACCCGGAGGATAAGGGGCATTTGATCCGTGACCCTGAGACAGCACCGGTAATCCGAAAAATCTATGATATGGCGCTGGATGGCTGGGGATGTATGCGGATTGCAAAGCAGCTCATGGATGATAAAGTCCCGATCACCAGAGTAAAAAGCAACACAGAATGTGATGTAAATTACTATTCATGGGGAAGTGCAAGAATCAGCCATATCCTGCGGAATCCCTTTTATAAGGGCGCACATCTAGTCTGCCGGACACATCAGAAAGGGATTCGCTCCAACACCTATGACATTATCCCTCGTGAGGACTGGGAAATTATCGAGGATTGCCATGAAGCAATCATCTCCCCGGAAGAATGGGAGCAGGTGCAGGAAATCATTGACCGTAGACCAACCATTATGAAGGGCAACTCCTGCCCCTTTTATAACCTGTTCCACGGTATCATTTATTGTGAGACTTGCGGAAAGTCCATGCAGGTGCGGTATGAAAAGGTTGGCAGAACCGGAAAGAACCGTTTTACCGGCGAACAGCGGGAACCGATTGATAAGGCGTATTATATCTGCCAGACCTACAACAGGCTGGGCAAGAACGCCTGTACCAGCCACAAGATCGAAGCCAGAGATTTATACAACCTTGTGCTGAAAGATATTCAGGAACTGGCAAAGACTGCGCTCAAAGATGCCGATGCTTTTTATCAGCGGTTGAGCAGCCGGATGGAGCGCCGGTATCTTCTGGACGCCTCCCAGACACAGAAGGAATGTCAACGACTGGAAAGCAGAAATCGTGAAATTGATGAGGTGTTCCTGAGCCTATATACCGATAAAGCAAAAGGAATCCTGACTGAGCAGCGTTTTATGAAGCTGACAGCAACACTGGAACAAGAGCAGGAAGCCAACCAAAAGCGCCTGCAAGACCTGCTGTTGATGATGCGCCACTCTGATGAACAGGAAAATGAAGTCCGCACTTTCATCAAAGAAATCCGGTACTATGCAGCCATTAAAGAACTGGATGAAGTGGTGCTGAACCGGCTCATCAGCAAAATTCTGGTGGGAGAAGTCAAAAAGATTGATGGACAGAAAGTACAGGAAGTCAGAATCGTTTATAACTTTGTCGGTGAGATACCGGAGATAACAGAATAAACATGGCAGCCCTTCTCTCATTTCCCGGGGAAGGGCTTTTTAATTTATTTAATTTATTTTACTTTCTGTCAATAGAATATACAATCCACAAATAATGAGAACAAGAAATAAAACTGTAGGAATCAACAATCCGTTTTCCAAAATGCTTATTATCATTCTTCCAGGTGGTGTTACCCACTCAACTGACGGATTTTGCATTGCTGCTATTATCATTCCTACAACGCCAACAACACCACCTAATACTAAAAAACCACCTTTGATACATCTCTTCATAATCAGTTTCTCCTTATCAAATCCTGATTTTATATTTCGACAATGGAAATTTAAATGTCCCTTTTCTAATTGATGGTTTATTGTTGATTTCCTCCGAAATTCCCGATTTCTCACATTGTCCAACTCCAGATAAACTGGAAGTCATTTATTTTGTTGCGGCAATACACATCCAATGTTTTTTGGCATTTATATACGTTTTTATCTCTGTGAAACCCGCTTCTTTTAAAGCAGCAACAAGCTGATCACGATTATAAATCTTCATACCGCCGATTATCTTTGTCCATTTTTCATCTGAGGCATTCGTACCATCGCTCTCGTTACAAATCAGAAATGTTCCGCCGCTTTTCAGAACGCGATTTACCTCGGAAAAGCATTTTTTCAGACCCGGCCAGAAATAAACTGTCTCAAAGGCGGAGACATAATCAAAGACCTCATCAGAAAAGGGAATCGCCGATACATCGCCCTGAAGCACCCTGCATTTTCCCTGCTTAATGGCAGCAGCGTTCAGCTCTTGAGATTCTGCCACACTGACCTCCGAATAGTCTAGTCCTGTCACATGACCGTTTCTGCACTTGTCCAGCCAGGTCGCAATATTTGCGCCGCCTCCGCAGCCGACATCCAGCACCTTAGCGTCTGGCTTCGCGGAGATATTTGAGAATCCCCATTGCGACACCTTGGCGTGGCCGCTGTTCATCATCTTCGCCATCAGTTTCCCGCCGAAGCCTTGCGGCTTACGGGTGTTTTCAAAAAAGTTCATTGCAATATTCTCCCTTTCAACTTCCGATTTTTCGCTATGAGTGATTGATACCAATAGTTAGCAGCATCTAACTGACAGTATAATATCGGAACATGAATTTTTCAACTGCTGCGCCAGATTCTCACCCAACTATCTTTCCTCAACACAAATTGAGTTCACCACTTGACATTGCGTCGAATAGAAGCCATTTTTATGAATAAAGCTTGATTTGTTTGTGAAAACCGCTATTTGCCTTGACAAACGTATCTGTCTGCTGTATTATAACATTGTTACATAGCACTGTTATATGGAGGCCGTCATGGAATCAAAAGCACCGGATACATTAGAAAGAATACAACAGGCTGCTCTGGATGAGTTTTCTGAAAAAGGGTTTCTTGGAGCCTCTCTGCGGCAGATCGTGAAACACGCTGGAGTAACTACGGGGGCCTTTTACGGCTATTTTTCCAGCAAAGAGGCTCTGTTTGCTTCCATTGTAGAACCGCATGCCGCTATTTTGATGAGTAAATATGTGGATGCGCATATCTCCTTTTCCGAGCTTCCCGCAGAGGAACAACCGGAGCATATGGGCGTGGAATCAGGAGCTTACATTCATTGGATGGTGGAATATGTCTGCCAGCACAGGGAACCGGTAAAGTTGCTGTTTTGCGGCGCAGAAGGCACCGGATATGAAAACTTTATTCATAACATGGTGGAACTGGAAGTGGAAAGCACCTTTCGATACATGGAGACACTCCGCCGCCTGGGGTACAATATCTCAGAATTAAGCCCGTCTCTGTGTCATATCATTGCCAGTGGTATGCTGGGCGGCCTTGTTGAGATCGTGGTTCACGATATTCCACAGGAACAGGCCATGTGGGATGTAGAACAGCTGCGTACTTTCTATACGGCCGGATGGTTGAAGCTGATGTCACCTTAATTGCTGCGATTGCGTCAGTGATATGCAGGATGCGCTCTGCCCCTTTCACAAGCAGAGCGCTGCGTGATATACTTTATTTTTTTATTTGTAAGTTAGTATATGCTAACTAATATATTTCTCACTATTTTAAGGAGGTCATTCGATGAAACAAGAAAAAAAGAACGATGTGGCTGTCCTGCTGGAATATGCGGGAAGCCGCAGAGGCCTGACCTTTTTAGGGCTGGCCCTATCGGCGGTGTCCATGCTTTTGAGCATGGCTCCCTACATTTGTATCTGGCTGGCGGCTCGTGATCTGATTGAGGCAGCTCCTGAATGGACACAGGCGCAGAATGTTTCCAAATATGGCTGGATCGCCTTTGCGTTCGCAGTGAGCGGCATTATCCTGTATTTTGCAGGCCTAATGTGTACCCATCTGGCTGCTTTCCGTACAGCTTCCAACATACGAAAACAAGGGGTTGCTCATGTGATGAAGGCTCCGCTGGGTTTTTTTGATTCCAACGCCTCTGGTCTGATTCGCGGGCGGCTGGATGCGGCGGCAGTCGACACCGAAACGCTGCTGGCACATAATCTGGCAGACATCGTAGGCACTATCGTGCTGTTTTTGTCGATGCTGGTCATGATGTTTCTGTTTGATTGGCGAATGGGGGCAGCCTGCCTTTTAGCGGCAGTCATTTCGGTAATTGCTATGTTCTCCATGATGGGTGGCAAAAATGCCAAACTGATGGCGGAATACCAGGCGGCCCAGGATCGCATGACAAAAGCGGGAACAGAATATGTAAGGGGAATTCCTGTAGTAAAAATATTTCAGCAGACGGTCTACTCGTTCAAGGCGTTTCAGGAGGCTATCGAAGACTACAGCAGCAAAGCCGAACATTATCAGGCGGATGTATGCCGTGTTCCTCAGTCTGTCAATTTAACCTTTACCGAAGGAGCGTTCGTGTTTCTGGTTCCAGTGGCGCTGTTCCTTGCTCCAGACGCACTGGCAAACGGCAGTTTTGCTGGCTTTGTTGCCGATTTCGTTTTTTATGCCGTATTTTCAGCCATCATTTCCACTGCGCTTGCAAAAATAATGTTTGCTTCCTCCGGTATGATGTTGGCCAGTACCGCTTTGGGACGGATCAATCAGGTGATGGAGGCGCCTACCCTGGAAGCACCCAGTCACCCACAGTCCCCTCGTAGTAATAAAGTAGAATTTAAGGATGTGAGTTTTACCTATAACGGATCGGAAAGCCCTGCACTATCTCATGTGTCTTTCACAGCCGAACCGGGGCAGACCGTAGCTCTGGTGGGACCGTCCGGCGGCGGAAAGACAACGGCGGCCAGCTTGATTCCGCGTTTTTGGGATGCAACGTCCGGCGCGGTGGAAGTCGGCGGAGTCAATGTTGCTCAGATCGATCCGCATGTCCTTATGGATCAGGTGGCTTTTGTATTCCAGAATAACCGTTTGTTCAAAGCCTCTATTTTGGAAAATGTCCGGGCCTCCCGCCCGGAAGCGACAAGAGAGCAGGTGATGGCCGCGCTAATGGCTGCCCAGTGCAAGGATATTCTTGACAAACTGCCGGATGGCCTTGATACACAGATCGGCACCGAAGGAACTTATCTTTCCGGTGGTGAACAACAGCGCATCGCACTGGCCAGAGCCATTTTGAAGGATGCCCCCATTGTGGTGCTTGACGAAGCAACTGCTTTTGCCGATCCTGAGAATGAGGTGCTGATTCAGAAGGCCTTTGCCACACTGACGAAAGGCCGCACTGTTATTATGATTGCACACCGTCTATCCACTGTTGTGGGCGCTGATAAGATTATCATTCTTGAAGAAGGGCACATTGTCGAGCAGGGTACTCATGCGGAGCTGACTGCTTCGGGCGGTCTGTATGCCCGGATGTGGACCGACTATAACAAGGCAGTTCAGTGGAAAATCACCAGCGAAAAGGAGGCAGAGTAAATGTTTGGAGAGAAGTTTCAGCGAAAATATGCCCTGACCGATCAGGGTGTCCGGAACACAAAGAAAGGCACATTCTGGACAGTGATCGTGAATCTGGTTGTTATGGGCGGTGTCAGCATTCTGTATCTGGTAATGTCTGGTTTTATGGGAGCCTTGACAGAAGGAAGTCCTCTTCCCGGTTCAGCGATTGTCCTCGGACTGTTGGTTCTCTTTGCCCTCCTGTCCTTCGTGACCCATTTGCAGCAATACAAAGCTACCTATGGGCTGGTATATAATGAGGTCAAAACCACACGTCTCAGTCTGGCGGAACGGCTTCGTAAACTGCCGCTGGGGTATTTTGGCAAGCGGGACTTGGCAGACTTGACCGAGACTATCATGGGAGACGTGAATCGGATGGAACATGTCTGGTCTCATGTGCTAGGGTATCTGTACGGTGCTTACATCTCTACGGCGATTATCGCTGTGTGCCTGCTTGTTTACGACTGGCGGTTGGCTATTGCTTGCCTGTGGGGTGTACCGGTAGCCTTTGGCCTGCTGTTTGGTAGCCGCAAGATTGCCGCCCGCAATGCAGAACGGACGAAAAAAGCTGCTGTCCGGGTGTCAGATGGTATTCAGGAAGCATTAGAAAATGTTAGAGAGATTCGTGCCACAAACCAGGAGGAACGGTATCTAAACGGACTGAATCAGAAAATTGACGAACATGAACGAGTTACGATTCAGGGTGAACTGGGAACCGGCCTTTTTGTAAATGCCGCCAGTGTTATCATGCGGCTGGGCGTGGCAACGACCATTCTTGTGGGGGCGAATCTGATCCTGTCCGGCAGCATTGATTTCATGCTTTTGTTCCTGTTTCTATTGGTCATTACTCGTGTCTATGCCCCATTCGACCAAAGCTTGGCACTCATTGCAGAAATGTTTGTTTCTCAGGTGTCTGCTGACCGTATGAATGAAATTTATGACACGCCTACAGCAGAGGGCGCGGAGAAATTTGAGCCAAAGGGGCATGATATTGTCTTTGAGCATGTGGGCTTTTCCTATGATGAGAAAGAAGTCCTGCATGATGTAAGCTTTACTGCTAAAGAGGGCGAAGTTACGGCACTGGTAGGCCCTTCCGGTTCCGGCAAAAGCACCTGTGCCCGGCTTGCTGCAAGGCTGTGGGACATTTCCAAAGGAGTGATTCGTGTAGGTGGTGTGGATATTTCTACCATAGACCCAGAGGTACTGCTGCGGGATTATTCTATGGTGTTTCAGGATGTGGTGCTGTTCGACGATACCGTGATGGAAAATATCCGTCTTGGTAAGCGTGGCGCAACGGATGAAGAAGTGCGGGCTGCGGCCAAAGCGGCCAACTGCGATGAGTTTGTTCATCGGCTTCCCCAGGGCTACAACACCCCCATCGGAGAAAACGGGGCGAAGCTTTCCGGCGGTGAACGGCAGCGTATTTCTATTGCAAGAGCTTTGTTGAAAGACGCACCCATCGTCCTCCTTGACGAGGCAACTGCCAGTCTGGATGTGGAAAATGAAACAAGGGTTCAAGGGGCACTCTCCCGCCTGCTGGTCGGAAAGACCGTATTGGTGATCGCTCACCGGATGCGTACTGTGGAGGCAGCCGATAAAATTATTGTTCTAGCAGATGGCAGGGTGGCGGAAGAAGGAACGCCGGCAGAACTGATGAACAAAAACGGTCTTTACCACCGTATGGTGGATCTACAACGACAAAGCGCCGGGTGGCGATTAAATTAAGCGATTTAGCCTGAGAGTTCTTTAAAAGTTCTCTCAGGCTTTTTGTATATAAGAAAGCTTAAGGTTCAAAAAAACAGGTACGCTATGAAAGATAAATTTCTTTGATAGTGACCTGTTTTTTTAATTCATCACTTGACATTGTGGCAAAGAACTTATGAGCCGGGATGAACTGGCGGTGCTGGATGGCGGCAAGTGCATCCTGCAGCTTCGTGGTGTGCGCCCATTTTTGAGCGACAAGTACGACCTGACCCAGCACCCGAACTACAAGTACACCTCCGACTATGACCCCAAGAACGCACTCGATATCGAGAAGTTCTTGAAACGAAAAGAAAAAATCCACCCGGATGATACCTTCATCATGGTGGATGCCGATTCACTCCCGCCCGCCTGATAAGACGAGCGGTTATTTTTTACCCATTGACCCAACAGGTACACCGGAAAATCGGCCTTCGCCGTGGCTTTCGGCTTTTTGCAAACGGATTTCAGGTGTGTGCAGGGTCACTTTTTCAAAACAAAGGAGATTTTTCTATGGAATTCTTTAACAGCGCAGTGGACGTTCTGAAGACTCTGGTTGTGGCATTGGGTGCCGGTCTGGGCGTGTGGGGTGCCGTCAACCTGATGGAGGGTTACGGCGGCGATAACCCCTCCGCAAAAAGTCAGGGTATGAAGCAGCTGATGGCTGGCGGCGGTGTTGCCCTGATTGGCATCACTCTGATCCCCCTGCTGAGTGGTCTGTTCGGCTGATCTTTTCCGGGCGGCGTTTGCCGCCCCGTACATATTTACTTGCAAGCATTTCCAGCCCCTCCGTGGCAAACGGATTCTTATTATAAAGAGGAAACGCATTGCAAATCGAATATTCACCTTTATTTTGAAAGGATGGTGCTATTATGCAGATTCTGACTCACCTTATTTTTCTGCTCAACCTGCTCAAGACCCTTATCAACCATTTTTCTTGATGGGTGGTGGCGCTGAGTGGAAACTGTTCTCAAAGCAATCTCCGATTGGATCAAGTCACTGCTGACAGCGGCGATCATGTCCAATCTCTCCGGCTTGTTTGATGACGTCAACACCCAAGTGGGCAACATCGCACAGCAGGTCGGCACCAAACCATCCAATTTTGAACCGCGCGTTTTCGCTATGATCGAGGCGTTGTCCCGGAACGTAGTGCTTCCCATTGCAGGCGTGATTCTGACCTTCATCGCCTGTTATGAGTTGATCGAGATGATCACACAGCACAACAACATGGCACAATTTGAGCCTGCGCTGCTGATGAAATGGATCTTCAAAACTTCCATTTCGGTCTGGATGATCTCCAACACTTTCGATATCATCATGGCGGTGTTCGACGTGACGCAGCAGGTGGTGGCAAATTCCAGCGGCATTATTTCCGGCAACACAAGGGTCAACGACATCGGGCTTTCCATGCTGCAATCCAGCATGATGCAGATGGACGTAGGCCCACTGTTCGGGCTGTTCTTGCAGTCCTTCTTCATCGGCATCACTATGCGCATCCTGTCCATCGTGATTTTCGTCATCGTCTACGGAAGAATGATTGAGATCTACATGATGGTCAGCCTTGCCCCGGTGCCCATGGCAACATGGGGCAACCACGAGCAATCCCATGTGGGACAGAACTATCTTCGTTCTCTGTTCGCGCTGGGATTTCAGGGTTTCCTGATTCTGATCTGCGTGGCGATCTACGCTGTTCTGCTCCAGAATGTTGCAATATCCGGGGATGCCATCAACTCGATCTGGAGCATCGTGGGGTACACGGTGCTGCTCTGCTTCTCGCTGTTCAAGACCAGCTCTGTCGCCAAAACTCTGCTGGGTGCCCATTGATTCGGAGGTGAAATTTTGGCAGCTTATATTTCCGTGCCGCGCGATTTCAGCAAGGTGAAGTCCAAAGTAGCCTTCAACCTGACCGCCCGGCAGCTTATCTGTTTTGGTGCAGCGGCAGTCGTAGGCGTGCCGCTGTTCTTTGTTCTGCGGGACACCGCTGGCAATTCCGGTGCTACCCTCGGCATGATGGCGGTCATGCTGCCCATGTTCTTTCTGGCCATGTACCAGAAAAACGGTCAGCCGGCTGAAAAGATCCTGCGGTACTACTTTCAGGCGCGCTTTGTTCGCCCGAAGGTGCGTCCGTACCAGACCCGCAATTACTATGCACTGCTTGTGAAGGGAGATGACGCCCATGATTCCGTTTCTGAAAAAGAATAAAGACGGAAAAAAGCCGCCCAAGCCCACAGTGCCCCACACGGCACAGGAAAGCATCCCGTTCCAGCGGATGTTTGAGGACGGTACCTGCCGTGTCCGTCCCGGCTACTACACCCGCACCATCCAGTATCAGGATATCAACTATCAGTTGGCGCAGCAGGAGGACAAGACCGCCATCTTTGAGGAATGGTGCAGTTTTCTCAACTTTTTCGACAGCTCTATCCACTTCGAGTTGTCCTTCGTGAATACCGCCACCGATTCGGCGGACTTCGAGAAGTCCATCCGCATCCCGTACCAGCAGGATGGCTTTGATGATGTGCGAGCCGAGTACAGCCAGATGTTGCGGCAGCAGCTTTCCAAGGGCAACAACGGCCTGACCAAGACCAAATTCCTGACCTATGGCATCGAGGGCGACAGCATGGCGCAGGTCAAACCTCGGTTAGAGCACATCCAGAACGACCTGATGAACAACTTTCACAGGTTGGGCGTTCTGGCAAAGCCGCTGGACGGTACGGAGCGTCTGCGGCTGATGCACGGGATGCTGAACATGGATGGAGCCAACAAGTTCCACTTCAACTGGAAAGACCTTGTGCCCAGTGGTCTGTCCGTAAAGGATGCCATTGCACCCACCGCCTTTGCCTTCAAAAACTCCCGGACGTTCCAGATGGGCGGCATCTTTTGCGCTGCCAGCTTTCTGAGCATCACGGCTTCCGACATCAGCGACCAGCTTTTGAAGGACTTTCTGGACATGGATTCGTCCCAGATTGTCACCATGCACATTCAGAGTGTCGATCAGAACCGTGCCATCAAGACGGTCAAGCGCACCATCACCGAACTGGATCGCAGCAAGATCGAGGAACAGAAGAAGGCAATCCGTGCCGGATATGATATTGACATCATTCCGTCCGATTTGGCGACCTACGGCAGAGATGCAAAAGCCCTGCTGAAGGAATTGCAGAGCCAGAACGAGCGGATGTTCCTTGTCACATTTCTGGTGCTGAACACCGGGCGCACGGAACAGGAGCTGGAAAACAATGTTTTTCAGGCATCCAGTATTGCCCAGAAGCACAACTGCAACCTGTGCCGACTGGACTACCAACAGGAACAGGGGCTGATGAGCAGCCTGCCGCTGGCAGACTGTCAGATTGAGATTCAGCGAGGGCTGACCACCAGCAGCACTGCCATCTTTATCCCCTTTACCACACAGGAACTGTATCAGTCCGGCAAAGAAAGCCTGTATTACGGTCTGAACGCCTTGTCCAACAACCTTATCATGGTGGACCGGAAGAAGCTGAAGAACCCCAACGGCCTGATCCTCGGCACCCCCGGCTCTGGCAAGTCGTTCAGCGCAAAGCGTGAGATCTGCAACGCATTCCTCGTGACGGACGATGATATCATCATCTGCGACCCAGAATGTGAGTACGCTCCGCTGGTGGAGCGTCTGCATGGGCAGGTCATCCACATCAGCCCTGCCAGCACCCAGTATATCAACCCGATGGACATCAACAGCAACTACTCGGAGGAGGACAACCCGTTGGCTTTGAAAGCCGACTTTGTGCTGTCCCTGTGCGAACTGGTGGTCGGCGGCAAAGAGGGCTTGCAGCCGGTGGAAAAGACGGTCATTGACCGCTGCGTCCATGTGGTCTACCGCAAGTATTTCGAGAACCCCATCCCGGAAAATATGCCGCTGCTGGAAGACCTCTACAATGCACTGTTGACGCAAGACGAACCGGAAGCCCGCCATGTGGCGGCTGCGCTGGAAATCTACGTCAAGGGCAGTTTGAACATTTTCAATCACCACACCAACGTAGATATCAATAACCGCATCGTCTGCTTTGACATCAAGCAGCTGGGCAAGCAGCTCAAAAAGCTGGGTATGCTCATCGTGCAGGATGCCGTGTGGGGGCGTGTGACCGCCAACCGCAGTGCCGGAAAATCCACCCGGTACTATGCAGACGAGTTCCATTTGCTCTTGAAGGAAGAGCAGACTGCTGCTTATTCCGTTGAGATTTGGAAGCGTTTCCGTAAGTGGGGCGGCATTCCGACAGCCCTAACGCAGAATGTCAAAGATCTGCTGGCAAGTCCCGAAGTATCGAATATTTTTGAAAACTCGGACTTTGTGTATATGCTCAATCAGGCCAACGGAGACCGGCAGATTCTCGCAAAGCAGCTCAACATCTCGCCCCATCAGCTTTCCTACGTCACTCACTCTGGTGAGGGCGAAGGGCTGCTGTTCTTCGGCAACGTGATCCTACCCTTTGTTGACCACTTCCCGAAAGACCTTGAACTCTACCGCATCCTTACGACCCGCCTTTCCGAAGTTGCGGAGGCTCAAAAGCATGAGTGAGAAACAGCCAAAGCTGAAATTTGAGGAAGACAAGGAGCGCACGGCCACGCGCTCTCCTCCGAAAAAGTCCAAAGTGGAGCAGTCTAAGCCCAAAAAGCAGAAACTGAAGCAGGATGCAGACAAGGCAGCGGAAAAGGCGCAGCACCTGCGTTTTGGCAAAGCAGAGATCACCCCGGATGAAGCATCCCGCATGACAAAGCAGCAGAAACGTGCTATGTATGCCGCTGCCGCCGCCCGGTCTGCGGTGCATCGGGAGGTTGACCAGTACGAGGACGATAATGTGGGCACGCAGGCTTTAAGCGAGGGCGAAAAGGCAGCAGGAAATGTCCGGGATATTTCCAAGAGCATCTATGCCCGGAAGCTGAAAAAGAAAGCCAAGATGCAGGGCAAGAAGGGTGCCAAAACCGCACAATCTTCCCCACAGAAGCCGACTGCGGCACAAGATGCAGGCGCATCCGGCACCGGCGAGGGCGGCTCCAACTGGCTCTCCCGATGGCGGCAGAAACAGGACATTCGGCAAAGTTACTATGCCGCCGCCCATTCGGGCACAGCGGCGCAGACCGCAGGCGGCAAAGCGGCATCCAACGGTGCATCTGCCACCCGATCCGGCGTGGAGCAGGTCATCGACAAAGGAAGATCGGTGGTCAGCACCGCAGTCAACGGCATTGCCAATTTTGCAAAAAGCAACGCGCACGTTCTTTTGATCGTGGGCGTTTTTCTTTTGCTCTTGCTGCTGGTCATGTCGGCATTTTCGTCCTGTTCCATTCTGTTTTCCGGCACCACGCAGGTATCCGGTCAGACCATTTACACCGCAGAGGACCGGGACATCCGGGGAGCCGAAACCGACTACAAGAAGCTGGAAAAGGAACTGGATAAGAAAATCAAACGCACCCCCGCCGACCACCCCGGCTATGACGAATACCGATACCATCTGGATGCTATTGAACATGATCCTTGGCAGCTCACTTCGTTCCTGACTACTCTTTATGACGACTACACCCGCAGCGAGGTGCAGGCAAAACTCAAGGAGACGTTTGCCAAGCAATACAAGCTGACCACATGGGTGGAAGTCCAGACCCGGTACCGCACGGTAGTGATGATCGACATTTTTACTGGCATCCCCTACACCGTGCAAGTCCCCTATGAGTATCGAATTTTTCACACAAAGCTGGTGAATAAAGGGCTGGAGGTCGTTATCCGGGAGGAACTGGACAACGACCAGTGGAAACGCTATGAGATCTTTCAGGATACGTTGGGTGGTCGGCCATATCTGTTCAAAGGTGGACTGCCGCCCGGTGGCTCCGATGGCTCTGGCGCGCCGGGCATTGATTATCAGGTTCCAGCGGAAGCCTTGACGGATGAGGAATTTGCCGCCATCTACAAGGAAGCCCAAAAGTATGTGGGTACGCCCTATGTGTGGGGCGGCTCTACCCCGGAAACTGGCTTTGACTGTTCAGGCTACGTTTGTTGGGTCTACAACCAGAACGGCTACGATGTGGGACGCACCACCGCCAACGGCCTGTGGAACAAGAGCCAGCACATCAGCGAAGCCGAAGCAAAGCCCGGTGACCTTGTTTTCTTCGAGGGAACGTATGATACTCCGGGAAAAAGTCATGTGGGCATCTACCTTGGAAACGGGATGATGGTGTCCGCCGGCGACCCCATCAAGTACGCAAACATTCACTCGTCCTACTGGCAGAAATATCTGTCCGGTTTCGGGCGGCTCTCAAAATGATTGGAGGAAAACATGAGCGAAAAACTCGATAAGCTGCGCGCTTCTCTGGAAAAGGAAAGGGAGCGTCGCATTAAGATCAACACTCGCATTGAAAGCCTTGAACGACGGATTCAGGAAGCAGAAGCTGCCGAGGTGAATGAGATGGTGCGCACCGCCAAGGTTACGCCGGAACAGCTTGCCGCCCTGCTGCGCCAGTCTGCAACTTCCACTCCGACCCCGGCTGCGTTGTCCGCAGTCGGTGCTACGTTCAACAAGGAGGAATCTGATAATGAAGATGATGAATAAGTTCTGTGCCCTGATGTTGTCGGTGGCACTGTGCGCTGGCATGGCGGCTCCTGCTTTTGCCTATGGCGGTGAGCCTACGGAGGAAGTGGAACAGCCTGTCCTGACTTCTACCACCGATGAAGAAGATGTAGTCACCGTGACCGATGAGGAAACCGGTGCTCTGACCCCGGAGGGCAACCTGACACTGGTGGACGATTACCACACCAATTATTCCGATGGCAGTGGTCAGCAGTTCATTACGCTGGTGTCGAAGTCGGGTGCGACTTTCTATCTGGTGATTGACCGCAACGCCAAGGGACAGCAAACTGTCCACTTTATGAATCTGGTAGACGAAGCGGATCTGCTGGCACTGATGGAGGAAGAAGATGCGGATGCCTATACCGCTGAAAAGGAAGCAGCGGCACAGGCTGAACAGGACAGGCTGAAAGCCGAGGAACAAGCCAAGAAAGCCGCAGAAGAAGCGGCGGCATCCGGCACGGAACAGCCCAAGGAGAACAAGGTCACAAAGATCGCATCCGGCTTTCTGGGTGTGGTGGTGCTGATTGCACTGGCGGCAGGTGGCGTTTTCTATGCTTTCGCAAAGCGGAAACAGAAAAAGCAGGCCGAAAAAGAAGCCCTCGACCCCGATTCAAACTACACCGAGGACAAGGGCGATTTTGAGATTCCCACCGAGGACGAGCCGGAGGAGGCTGGCGAAGAAGATACCGAACCCATCTGATTTTAAGGCGGCGGTCGCCGCCTTACATAACTATCATTTGTGTTTTTTCGGAAGCGCAATCATTGTGGCCGAATGCTATATATCGTATCAAATTGGTATGGATCTGATTGTAAAACTTTTCCATTTGAAATCACGATAATTGTTTCGCCTTCTTTAATTTGCGATAGTTGAACTTGTCCTTTCAAATAATCAGATGCTCCATGAATTATGTATTCATCATCGGCATCATACAACTGGTTTTTTGCTATTGCATAGATACAGTTCTCTTGCAAATCCACATTTGTAACTGTGAGCTTCGATTCTTTTCTATCTAAAAAATTCACTTTGAAAAATCCAAAGAAAAAAACTACTATCATTGCAGTGCAAATGCTGAAAACCACTTTCTTTGTCATTTTATTTGCCCCCATAAGAAAGAAATAGCGTATATAACGACTGCGTTATTAGCAAAGCGCCTGTAGAACACATCTTTTTCAAGACTTCTGGTAACTCTGTTGATTTTTTCATCTAGTTACATTTTAGCCGAAGCAGTACATTTTTCAAGCAAATTTTGTGAAAAAATTAAGAAGAAATGGAGGAATGCTTATTGTCTTATCAGCTTGTGGTCAGCGAGAAACCCTCAGTCGGGGCAGCTTACGCTAAAGTCCTCGGTGCCACCAACCGACAGGACGGTTATCTGGAGGGCAACGGCTATCTGGTAAGCTGGTGCGTGGGGCATTTGGTGGAACTTGCTCCACCCAACGTATACGATGAAAAGTACGTTAAATGGAGTGTGGCCGACCTGCCTATTCTGCCAGAGGAATGGCAATACCTTGTGTCTGCCAGCACCAAAAAGCAGTTTGGCATTTTGAAAAAGCTCATGCACCGCCCGGATGTGGAGAGCATTGTGAACAGTTGCGATTCCGGACGGGAGGGAGAATTGATCTTCCGACTTGTCTATCAGCAAGCGGGCTGCAAGAAGCCCGTTTCCCGTCTGTGGCTGTCCAGCATGGAGGAATCTGCCATCCGGGAGGGCTTTGCCCACCTTAAATCGTCAACTGAATACGATGCCTTGTATGAGGCGGCTTTATGCCGGGAACGTGCCGACTGGATGGTCGGCATCAATGCGTCCCGGCTTTTTTCATGCCTGTACAGCCAGCCTTTGGCGGTAGGGCGTGTTATGACCCCAGTGCTTGCCATGACGGTGGTGCGGGAAGCCGCCATTGCCGCCTTTGTGCCGGAGAAATTCTACACGGTTGCCCTGACCCTTGCAGACGGCGGCACCGCATCCAGCAAGCGGTTTGTCCAGAAAGCGGATGCCGAACTGCTGCTTTCCAAATGCCGAAAGGAGGGGCGTGTCACGGTGCAGAAGATGGAACGCAAGGAAAAGTCCGAGAACCCGCCGCCGCTGTACGACCTTACCGCATTGCAGCGGGATGCAAACCGTCTTTTGGGATTTACGGCGCAGCAGACCTTGGACTATGCCCAAAGTCTTTACGAAAAACGGCTCATCACCTACCCCCGCACGGACAGCCGCTTTTTGACGGAGGACATGGCGGCCTCCCTGCCGGGGCTGGTGACGGACACGGGCAGGGCGTTTGCCGTGGAGGAGCCGATTCCCATCCATGTGCAGCAGGTCATCGATGGCAGCAAGGTCACCGACCACCATGCGCTGCTGCCTACGAAAAGCATGGCAAAAGCAGACCTTGCCGCACTCCCTGCCGGGGAGCGGAATATCCTGCGGCTGATTGCTGCACGGCTGCTCTGTGCCGTGGGTGAACCTTACTGCTATGCAGAAACCACATTGACTACCATCTGCGCAGGCGCAGAATTTACCGCCAAAGGCAAGGTGGTGCTGTCCGAGGGATGGAAAGTAGTAGAGCGGAAAATGCTAGGAGAACTGCTGGGTAAGCAGAAAGAACCGGCTGTTCTGCCCGATGTGCAGGAGCAGAGCCAGTGCAGCGTTGCCGGTGCCGAACTGAAAGAGGGCCAAACGTCCCCGCCGAAAGCCTACACGGAAGATACCCTCCTGTCAGCTATGCAGGCAGCGGGTGCAGACAGTATGCCGGAGGGCGTGGAGCGTCAGGGCATCGGCACTCCGGCAACCAGAGCGGCAACCATTGAAAAACTGGTGCAGAAGGGCTTTCTGGAACGGAAAGGCACCAAGAAAACCAAGGTGCTGCTGCCCACGGATAAGGGAAAAGCCCTCATTACCGTAATGCCCGAAGAGATTCAGTCTGCGGATATGACGGCTGACTGGGAAGCGAAACTGCTGCAAATCGAGCGTGGCGAAATGGAGCCGGGTGAATTTATGACTGAGATCAATACGATGATTACCGAACTGGTAAAGAACACGGAAATGAAAAAAGGAGCGAATGCACTTATGAAAAGCAAGATTATTGGTGTCTGTCCGAACTGTGGGAAGCCTGTCGTGGAGCGCGAAAAGGGCTGGTTCTGCGAGAACCGGGAGTGCCGTTTTGTGCTGTGGAATGACAATGCGTTCTTTAAGCGTCTGGGCAAGCGTCTGGACGCCCATGTGGCAGACAAGCTGCTGCGGGATGGTCGAGTCCGGCTGAAGGACTGCAAGAGCGCCAAGGGCAAGACCTACAACGCCATCGTCCTGCTGTCCTGTGAAGCTGATGGCCGCAGCAGATTTTCTCTGGAATTTGAAGGTGGGTGCTGATGGAACAAACCAAAGAAGCTGTTTATCTCATCAATGACGACAAATACTTGCATCTCCGGGAAAACGGTACAGGAGTCGGCTTTGCCACTTATAACAAGGTAACTGGTGAGCCGCTGGAAAGCGGGCAGATCTCGGAAAAGAACCTGCCGCCTGATGGCAGGAACGCCATTTCTGCTGCCCGGAACTGGTATCTGTTTGAGCTTTCGGACGATGACCGCAAGATCATCCAACAGGAAAGCGTAAAGATCCTCGAAAACATCCCACAGGCGGGCATCGGCAGACGGCGCATCTGGGAGCCGGAAACGCTGCCGAAGGATA
>ENA-OPVY01000854-OPVY01000854.1-human-gut-metagenome-genome-assembly--contig:-NODE-854-length-19845-cov-2.692168_pt1 | contig 19845 bp, 13 predicted proteins | sample MGYA00241503_ERZ501998 | MGnify/ENA primary metagenome ERZ501998 (study PRJEB25962, sample SAMEA2042107) | human gut metagenome | biome: human gut; feature: human-associated habitat; material: faeces... | reverse complement strand
CACAGGTGGAGCATCACTCCTAGTGGCAGGGCATAGGCCGCCACCTGGTTGGTGCCGATGAGCTCGGCGATCTCGGGCGGGTTGGCAAAGTGCCCAGCCATCACGGTATCCAGCAGGCCAGGAGCCCGGAGCCGGGCCAGTCCGCGGCCGTCGGGCCGGTTGCTGCCGGGACTGATGCCGCATACCGCCGTCAGGGCTCTGGGGCTTCCCAGGCGCTCATACCGTTCCGCTAGGGCGGATAGAAGCTCGTCCGGAGCCGCATAGGCGCCGAAGCCGCCCACCCCAAGCGCCATGTTATCTTGAATCAGAGCAGCCGCTTCCTCGGCTGTGATCCGCTGCGCCACATCACATCATCCTTTCTGTGTTCCGCGCCCCGCTTACCGAGCGGGGCCTTCGCCCATGGAATCAGCAAGAGGCATGCCAATATGGAAGAATCCATTATAAGCGGTGCGGGAGACAGGGGGCGGCCCCTCCGGCCGCTGCCGCATACAGCGGCGCTCATTGCGCATAAATGCCTGTTTTTTGCGCCCGGTGCCCGTCACAAAAGCGCCTATTCGTTGCAGCTCAACGAATAGGCGCTTTTGCGCAATATGAAACCTAAAAATGCGCATAATTGCATGTTTTTGATGGAGGATGCCCCGGCTAAATACGCATTTTTCTCAAAAAACAGGCAAAATGGGGCGAAAAATGCTGAATGGAGGAGTTGGCCCTGCGTTTGCTTTAAGAACAGAATGTCTCCGGCGGTTTTACCCTTCACGCCGGGGCAAACGAACGTCATCCTATGACGAGAACGTGTAGAGGAGCGATATTATGGCGAGGAGAAAAGTGATTATCACGGTGGCCCAGACGGGCGCGTTCCACGGCAAGGAGGCAAATCCCAATATCCCCCTGACCCCGGAGGAGATTGCGGCCTCCGCGTACGACTGCTACAATGCAGGTGCGGCCATTATCCACATTCACGCCCGGGATCAAGAGGGCTTGTCCACCAATGATCCCAAGGTATACAGCGCCATCGGCTCGGGCATCCGGGCCAGGTGTAATGCCATTCTTCAGTACTCTACCGCCCCCGCAAACCGGGAGGGAACCTGCGCTGAGGACGGCATGAGGCTGCTGTACGACCCCAACCTGGTCAAGCCTGAGATGTGCTCCCTGGACTGCTCCCTGATCGGCACGAGCTGGGGGGACCGTACCTTTGTCTACGAGTGGTACCGCCCCTTCCTGCTCAAGTACGCCCGGAAAATGCGGGACATGGGCATCAAGCCGGAGCTGGAGTGCTTCAACCCCGAGAGCGTGGAGGACGTGTTCAATGTACTGGTACCAGCCGGCGTGCTGGAGGAGCCCGTCTCACTCTCCTTTGTCATGGGTATGGACCGCATCAGCCAGGGCTCCATCTCCTTCTCCGAGGAGAACCTGGACTTCATGATCAAGAAGCTGCCTAAGGACCGCTTTGTGAACTTTTCCACCATCTCCATCGGTGCCAAACATCACGTTCCCGGCATGGCGATGACCGTCCTCAAGGGCGGCGGGGCCCGGGTGGGTATGGAAGACAACATCTACTACGCCCCCGGAGAGCTGCTCAAGAGCAACGCCCAAATGGTGGAGCGGGCCGTACGCATCATCCGCGAGCTGGGCATGGAGGTCGCCACCCCCGACGAGGCCCGCGAAATTCTGAAGCTCGGCCGGTAAGCCCAATCTGACGGAGAGGAAGAGACGAATGGAAAAACAGAAATTCTATATGCCGGCCTCCCTGTTGATCAAAATTCTGGTCTGCCTGGCGGTCATCGCCGCCTTCTGGGTGGCTCCGCCGGTGGCGCCCCTGACCGCCGTCGGTATGCGGGTCATCGGTATCTTCATCGGCGTTATCCTGATGCTGTCCATTGTGGATACGGTGTGGCCGGCTATGCTGGCCATCGTGCTGCTGGGACAGAGCGGCGTATGCACCGTCAATGAAGCCATCGCGGGCTCCATCGGCAACTGGATCATCTATTTTGTGCTGATGAGCTTTATCATGACCCATGCCCTCAACGAGTCCGGTTTTACCGACCGGCTGGTAGCCAAATTTATGAGCATCAAGCTGGTCAGCAAAAGCCCCTGGATCTTTACCATTTCCCTGGGTGTGCTCGGCATGCTCCTGGGGTGCTTTATGGATCAGGTGCCCGCCACCGCCTTTATGCTGGCGTTTGTCTCCCGCATCTACAAAGAGCTGGGCTACACCAGTCGGGATGCCTATCCCCATGTGGCCAACATCCTCACAGTGTTCGGCGTCAACATCGGCGGAGCCATGACCCCCATCTCCCACTCCTTGGCCATTCTGGGCATCGGCATTTATGAGGGGGCCACAGGGGAGAGCCTGAGTCTGTTCAGCTATCTGGCCTTCGGCGTGCCCACGGGCCTGATCCTGTTCGTTCTGCTGTGCGTCGCGGTGCGCCTGCTGACCCGTCCGGATATGTCCAAATTCAAGGACTTCAAGATTGAGAACGTCGTCAAAAAGCAGGGCCCCATGACGCTGCGGGAGGGTACCACTGCAGTGGTGTTCTTTGTGACCGTTATCATGTGGATTCTGCCCGGAGTGCTTAAGATGTTCAGCGACACCGCTTGGGTCAATGCTTTCAACAGCTTCGGCATTACCTTCTGGGCGATCCTATCCGTGGTGGTAATGGCGGTGGTCCACATTGACGGCAAGCCCCTGCTGGACGTCAGGACTGTGGTCAACCAGAGCATCAACTGGGGCATCCTGATTTTCATCAGCATCGGTGTCTACCTGGGCAGCGCCATGAGCGCCGATTCCACCGGAATCGTGGCCGCCATTCAGCAGAATATTACCCCCCTCACCCAAAGCGTGGCGCCTGTGGTGGTGATGTTTGTCATCGCCACTGTCTCCGTCCTGATGACCAACTTTGCTTCCAATGTGTCCACTATCACGGTAATGACAGCGGTGGGTGTGGCTCTGGCAGCCAGCAGCGGCGGAGCCATCAGCGCGGTGGGCATTGCCCTGGTGACAACGATGTGCGGCTCATGCGCCTATTTGCTGCCCTCCTCCTTCGCCACCATTGCCATGCTCCACGGACACGAGTACAGCAGCCGCAACCAGATATATCTGTTCGGCATTATCATGATTGTAATTACATCTCTGATCATTGGATTCGTAGGATATCCCATCGGCTGCGCGCTGACTGGGAGCTGAGCCTCTGTCATCTGTGCTCTGAAGACATAAGCTGGAATGTAGTCCCCGGATTGAAAGCAACCCTTCAACAGGGCCGCCGGTGTTTCAAAGAACCGGCGGCCCCTTTCTATCCCGTGACAAAAAGGGAATACCCCCAGCTGGGGAAGCGGTCAATTTATTGCACGAACCAAGTACTGTCATATCAAAGGCGGACATACAGAAGACACTCTATAAGCTGGATCACAACACATTTCGGCGGCGATGGATGAGTCTGCGCTGTTTTGAGATGCGGTATTATGGATAACGCAAAAAAGATGCTCATCATGCGCCACGGGTTTAAAAGCATTACCTTTAGCGCATATAAGGAGCGGCTGCTAAAGCTGTTCCGGATGGCTGCCGACCGCTCCCAACTGGTGGACGGCCGGTGGTACAACCAGCAGATACAGTACACTCAAAACGACGTGAGTATCATCATCAGAAGTTCGCGCATCACCGTGTCCAAACCGCTCAATAAGTCATGTGAGGAGGGGATAATCCGTATGCTGAACCGCAGAATCCAGATTAACGTGCACCTCAAGCCAGAGGAGCTGTGATTTATGTTACTTGATATATACGGCAGGGCAAGTCTACATTGTAAAAAAGGCTCTGATAGGATCGGCTGCATCCGCCGGCGGCCCCGCATGGTTCGAAGACCCAAGGTTTAAATCTCCTCTCTGCAGCATAAAACCCGTCGGAATCCTTGGATTCCGACGGGTTTTATGCTGCCCGCTGCCAGAGTGCCTGGAGAGGATATCCCTGCCGGGCATCGACTGGAAACAATGTGCTAAACCATATTGAGGTAATTGTAGATGGCAGTCATGAAAATTGCGTCCCGAATGCTGGTCAGGGGGCTGATACCCAGCAGCTCTTTGATTTTCTTGACCCGGGCTGCCACAGTGTTCTTGTGGAGATAGAGCAGCTCCGCCGCCTCGCTCAGGTTCATACTGGTTTCGATCAGCGCACCGATGGTCTCACGAAAGATGGACTCATCCATATGCTCCCGGATCAGGCGTACATAGATGTCCAACAGAGGGGCCATGGTCTCGGTGGAGATCTGGCTCATCATGTATTCGGTCAGGTAGTCGGCTAGAAAGTACACCTTAAGCTCTTTCTTCTGGCGGTAGCGGTACAGCCACATGATATCCTCATAGATGCGGCCGTAATAGGAAAAGCGGTTCTGGACCGTGCCGCAGATATAGCGGCTTTTCTGTCCGGGCACCTGAGATTCAAACCATGCATCGATTTCTTCGATACACAGGCGGATCTGGTTGCGGTAGGTGGCCACCGTAGTTTCGTCAATCTGCTTGAAGAGCAGGAGCAGGTTGCCGCCGATACAGAACAGCAGGTCGTTGGGAGAATGGCTGGGGGAATTCGGGTAGTCCTCGGCAAAGCGGGAAAGCACCAGTTCGGAGCTCTCGCACCCCACATACTCAATAAGAAGGGGATAGCGGTTGACGTGCTCAGTGATACCCAGTTCAGCGGCCTGGGAGCGGATGCGCATGATGTTGACCGGGCGGTCCACAAAGAGAAGGCGGGCCAGATGGCTCATGGCGCCGGTGGAGGCAGTGGGGAGGAATTCACGCTGGAGTTCGTAGTCGTACAGCGATTCAAACGACAGCTTGATGAGCTTGGCCAGGGACATTACGGTGGATGGATCGCCGGAGACGCCGATGACGCCCACCGGGATCAGGTTCTCCCGCAGCAGCAGGTTCACCCCAGGCGAAGTCACGCCGGGGAGATCCTCGGTCAGATCCTCGGTGACGTTGATGCTGATGTTGTTGGTGATCATGCGGAAGGCGGTAGCGTGGAAGGTGCCCACACGCTCTTCACTGCACGACGCAATGATGATACCGTGCTCATTCATGATGTTGATGTTGTAGTCGGTCTGGGAGCGGATGCGTCGGATAAACTGCTCAGCAAAGGCCTGGTTGATCATGGGCGGCACCTCCCTTTTTGCCCTTTATTGTACCATAGCTGGGCAGAAAGCACAACTGATTGGGTATCCGGGCATGTGAAAAGGCGCCTGAAAGGGCGCCTTTTCACATAGAGGTTTAGTCTAGGCGGGCGCCGTTTTCGTTCATACGGGCGCGGATTTCAGCGCCGGACAGCTCACGCAGGGGCAGATCCCGCCGGATGGACAGGTCGGCCGCCAGCGCGGCAGCGTGTCCATATTCAAAGCACTGGGCGGTGACCCGGCAGCTTGCCAGGGCCTGGTGCTCGGCGCACAGGTTGCGCCCGGCCACAAGCAGATGCTCGCCGGTTTCCGGAACCAGGGAGCCGTAGGGAACCTCGTAGTAATCGTTGATGAGCCAGAACAGGTAGGGCGTTTTACCGGCGTGGAGTTCAATGGGCCAGGGGCAGCGACAGATGCCGTCGGAGCGCTTGCGGGCATGGGCCACGTCGTCATTGGTGAGCCGCGCAATGCCGCGGATGCTGCGGGTTTGGCGGACGCCCACTTCGGGAGAGCAGTCGTTGATAAAGCTGTGCTCACAGCCGGGAATATGCTCCCGGAAGAAGCGGGCGTATTCCTGTCCCTGGCGGCGGCCGACGATCTCCGCCTCAGTGTGGTCCTCCGGGTTGCATACGTTCAGCGCCCGGCCGTCCCGGCCGGTCAGTAGGGTAGTGTTCATCAGCAGTTCACCGGGCCGGGGAGTAGGAAAGACCCAGACCTTGACCCGGGGCAGATGCCAGCCCTGGCGGTTGGCCTCGTGGAGCAGCTCCGTCACACAGTCGGGACTGATAGTGTCCGGCCCCCAGTAGTCGGAGAAGCGCGCCGTGTCCACCCCGCCCAAGCGGAACATGGCGGTGGGATTCTGGATGGTGCCGTTGTCCCCCATGGTGTAGCCGCCCCCCGCCCGGTAGATCAGATCTGCGTCGCCGGTGGCGTCGATGAGCACCTTGGCGCGGATCTGGGCCAGGCCGCTCTTGGTATCAATTACCACCCCATAAAAAAATCCCCCTCCTTGATGACGCCGAAAATATTGGTATGATAGAGGATGCCCGCCCCTGCGCCCAGCACCAGCTCCTCGGCCACTTCTTTATAGACCTGGGGATCGTGGGTGATGAGATAGGTCTTGCCGTAGAGCTGCGGGGGCGTCACGCCGCCCCGGGCGCGCATGGCCTGGAGAAACTCCTCTGTAAAGCCGAAGACGGTCTGGCGGGGGCCGTCGGCTTCCGGCGTGTCACTGCACAGAAATGTACCGCAGACCGTGCCGGAACCACCGGCCACTGCCGCGCCCCCCAGAAAACCCAGCCGCTCCACCAGAAGGACGGAGCGCCCCTGCCGGGCGGCCATGGAGGCCGCCGCAATGCCGGCCCACCGCCGCAGACCAGGACATCCACCTCGTCATACAGCGGGAGCGCACAGTCGGTGTGGTAGATAACGGTATGGCGAAATTCTTTCAATTGCTTCACCTCATGTTCTGCGCCGGTCGGGGCGCTCTATGTTGTATATCCAGTATGACAGATCTGACTGCTGGGCGGAATGTGCCGCTGACACAGCTTTGCAAAGCTTTTCTATGGAGCTGGAACAAGGAGGGAGGCAGCCGCTGCGGCGGACTGGTATAAATCAGTGCCGCAGTCATTCTTTTGGCACAAAACTTTGTGACCGCGACACATTAGGCAGGGTGGGGGGCCGTGCTATACTTGAGGTATGCAGAGGCGAGATAACGGCCGTCAGGCCGTACCGACAAGCAAGGAGGAATTGCTGCCATGTGGAAGTATTACAACCCGGTGGAAGTGGTCTTCGGCACCGGGAAGCTGGATGAGCTGGGACAGCTTATGGCCGAGCGGGGGCTGGACCGGGCGCTGATCGTCTCCGATCCCTTCACCCACCGCAGCGGCGTGGCCGCGCGGCTGAATGAGTGCGCGGGCGGCCGCGTGCTGGACATCATCTCTGAGGTGGAGCCCAATCCCACCTGTGACAACGTGGACGCCTGTGCCCGGCGGGCCAGGGAGCTGGGGGCCCGGGCCATCATCGGCCTGGGCGGCGGCTCCGCCATGGACGCAGGCAAGATTATGTGGGTACTGTATGAGCATCCGGAAGCAGATTTCATGGATATGGCAATGCGCTTTATCGATATCCGCAAGAGAGTTTATACCTTCCCGAAGATGGGTGAGAAGGCTTATTTCGTAGCTGTTCCTACCTCTTCCGGTACAGGTTCTGAGGTTACTCCATTTGCCGTTATCACTGATCAGGAAACCGGCATCAAGTATCCTCTGGCTGATTACCAGCTGCTTCCAAATATGGCGATTGTTGATACTGACAACATGATGAGCCAGCCAAGAGGCTTAACCAGCGCTTCCGGCGTTGATGTTTTAACCCATGCATTAGAGGCATATGCTTCTGTTATGGCAACGGATTATACAGACGGACTTGCATTAAAGGCAATGAAGAACGTATTTGACTACCTGCCGATCGCTTACAATGAGCCAAACAATGTTGAGGCACGCCAGAAGATGGCAGACGCATCCTGTATGGCAGGTATGGCATTTGCGAACGCATTCCTGGGCGTATGCCACTCTATGGCACATAAGCTGGGAGCATTCCACCATCTGCCCCACGGTATTGCAAATGCGCTGATGATCTCTCTGGTAGTTGAGTTCAACGCTGCTGAGAATCCACGCAAGATGGGAACTTTCTCCCAGTACCAGTATCCGCATACCATGGCAAGATACGCTGAGTGTGCAAGATTCTGCGGAATCAATGCAGGCAGCGATGAAGAGGCTGTGAAGAAGCTGATCGAGAAGATCGAGGAGTTAAAGAAGGCTGTTGGCGTGAAGTCCTGCATCAAGGATTACGGCATTGACGAGAAAGACTTCTTAGACAGACTGGATGATATGACGGAGCAGGCCTTCGACGACCAGTGTACCGGTGCCAACCCAAGATATCCTCTCATGAGCGAGATCAAGGATATGTATTTAAGAGCTTATTACGGAAAATAATCGAACCCATTGAGGGTGAACCTTTATCCTTTGTGTTTGGAACAGGCCGTCTGTCCGGTTAGGGCAGGCGGCCTGTTCGCGTAGAAATATTTACTCCACCGTTCCATACAAAAGCTCATGCTGCCGTTTCACCCGGTTTTTCACCATACTGCGGAAATGGCCTGGCCCCAGAACCTCTATTACGGGGCCGAAGGAAAGGATATCGATGAGAAGCTCCGTTTCATCTGCGGTATCATAGTAAATGGAGCACAGCCAGTATTTGCCTTCTTCATGGTATTCCGTATGCTTTTCGTAGCTGGCAAAGTGAAGCATACAGCGTTCAAGAGAGTTCCGTTCTCCGGTTATTTTTAAGAGAACGGGCTCTTTTGCTTTGCGGACCGGGAGAAAGCGGTGGCAGGAGAGAGTCTGTATATCGCTGTCCGAAAGGAGGTCAGGGGAAACGCGGCAGTCACGGATCCGTTCCAGGTTGAGAATGGTATTTAGGCCGCAGCGTCCCCGTCGGTACTGCAGACAGCAGAGACGGAATTTGTCATCCTTGGAGGAGTACTGGAGCTGATAGGGGGTGACTTCAAAGGAATGGCAGATTCCTTTTTTGCCTTCATATCCAATAAAAAGGATATGATGCTCCCTCAGGGCTTTTAAAATTGCCTGAAAATGCTCCCGGTAGGAAGGTGAAGCATAGGAATCACCGTCGCAAAACTGGTCGTAATAGTAAAAATTTTCTTGCTGATACAGCGGTTCAAATCCCTTTAGGGATTCTGAAAGAGTTTTTAATTCTTCATCCGTAAAAAAGAGCCGGAAGCGCGGGTCATGGATCAGAGCTGCCAGCCAGGACATCTGAAGTGCAGTCAGCGGCAGTTCGGGAGGAGAAAAATGCAGGGCACTTTCATAGCAGCCAGGATGCTCCTTTGAGGGGAAAAGAAGGGGCCACTCTCTCTTTGTAAGTTTCGGGAGTACAGCCAGGGCTGTTTCCTGAAAGGCCTGATTTTTGCAGATCTGCTCCATTTCTTTCATGTTCACTGAATGGCCGGCAGCTTCTGCCAAAATATGGCGGACCGTGTGGTAGTAACAGCTGTATATCTCATTAAACAGTTCCATTTGTTTCTTCCTTTTCTTCGCTGCAGTACATCTGATACATCCGTTCCCAGTCTCTTGTGACCTTAAGGATGGCAGGTTCACAGGTTCCCTGAATATCCAGAATGCGCCCGGTAAAGGACTTTACCCAGGACAGAAGTTCATTGGTATCGAAAAATGCTCCCGTATACAGATATTCATGCTCCCGTATTTTTAGGATTTCTCCGCCTTTCCCCTCCCGGTAAAGGCGTTTTAAAACATAGGGTTCTTTTTCTTCATCAATAGAAAGGCGCAGGCAGATGGTTTCCAGGCGGCTTCTTCCGCTTCCGAAGGAAACGCCCCAGCAGCGCTTTATATTTGCCAGCAGCGCCTCATAGGTTCGTTCATAGTCTTCCCAGGGCTCCTTAATGGTAATGGAGAGAATGGAATCCAGACGGGCATTGTGGAACCTCCGCAGAGATGGAAGGTACAGACAGAGGTAGCGCCTTCCGGTACGGGTGCTTACAAAGATTTTTAAGGGAACGCCGGACTGGGAGGAAATGCTCCCGGAACGGAAACTCTTATTTTCATAGTCGATCAAACGGTGCTCCCGGATGGCTGTAAGGCTTTGCAGGAGCACCTGATCTTCCAGGGTATGTACGATAAAATGATGCTTGAACTGAAAAAAGGTATTTTTCCGGTCGTGCCAGTCCAGAATGGTGCTCCCGATAAACCCGAAAGGGTCGGTTCCCTGAAAAAAGGAAACAGCGGTTAAAAGAGTATCATTTAAGGGAGAGTCATGGGGAAACTGGGGCGGGAGCATCTGATAGATAAGGTTTTTTCCTTCTTTATGAGAGCACAGCAGTCCCAGAGATTCGTATTCCTTCAGCTTCAGCCGCACGGTCTGGGGGTCAAAGGCAACGCCGTAGGTAAGGGAAATTTCATCACTCAGGGCAGAGGCATTCATTCCCTGAGGATGATCGGTGAGCTGATCCAGAATGAAAAAGTGCAGAAGGATATCATTATCCGTAAAGCTTTTCGATTTCCAGGCCGCATAGAGGGGATTTTCGGGCACTGTCTTACTGTCGATATTGATGTAGACCTGTTTTCCCTTGGTCGTATAGGAAGAGCAGGTGTAATCGCCCAGCCAGCTCTCGATCCGCCTCCGTTCGTTGTCATAGGTCCGGGCGCAGTGGGAGTCAAAATCATTTCTCACCTTAAATCCATAAATATAAAACTGGCGCATATAATCCCGGATCCGGTCAAAGTTTTTGATAAGCTCCTGAAATTCTGCCATATAGATCCCTCCATAGGGTGATATAGCTCCATTATAGCGGGTTCGCACCTTTTTTTAAATGATAAAAATGGAAAATCAGGCTAAGATAAAGCCATGATAAGAAATGAAAGGATGTGCAGGATATGTTCGTAATGTATGAAAAGGATGCCATGAGATTGCCGGTAAAGGTATGGCTTGAGGATAAAAAGGATTTGGAAGAGACCTGCAGGGAACAGGCATACCACCTGGCACAGCTTCCATTTCTCCATAAATGGGTCAATCTGATGCCGGATACCCATGCAGGAATGGGAATGCCCATCGGCGGTGTGATCGCTGCAGAGGGAGTGATCATCCCTAATGCAGTGGGTGTGGATATTGGCTGCGGGATGGCATATACGGAAACCAATATTCCGTTAGAGGCCATTCGGGAGATCCAGACCGGGAACGGAACGCTGATCCAGGCGGTGATCGGTGATATTATGAGAAATGTTCCCGTGGGCTTTGCCCATCATAAGCTGGGGATGCCCTCTTATACCATGGACCGGGCACTGGAAGAGCTGAACCTGTATGAGGAGGATACAGAGCTTTTGGGACAGCTGGAGGCCGGATATTTTCAGATCGGAACTCTGGGCGGAGGAAATCATTTTATTGAGCTTCAGGAGGATGATCAGGGGATGCTGGCAGTGATGATTCACTCCGGCAGCCGTCATTTTGGAAAATCCGTCTGCGACTATTTTCATTATAAGGCCCGTCAGCTGAACCAGAAATGGTACAGCCAGGTGCCGGATGAATACAGGCTGGCTTTTCTGCCCGTGGACAGCCCGGAGGGCCGCCAGTATCTGCGCTGGATGCAGCTTTCCATGGATTTTGCAAAGGAAAACCGGGAAAAGATGATGCTGGCAGTAAAGGCGATCCTGGAAAAGTATATTGGAAAATATACGGAGCTGGATTTGAAGTTTTCCGGCGATATTAACTGTCATCATAATTATGCATCCCTCGAAACACACTATGGAAAAGAGGTATGGGTGCACAGAAAAGGCGCGGTAAGGGCAGAAAACGGCGAACTGGCGGTTATCCCCGGCGCCATGGGTTCTTACAGCTATGTGGTGATGGGAAAGGGGAATCAGGAGAGTTTTTGTTCCTGTTCTCACGGAGCAGGGCGGAAATATTCCAGAAAAGGCGCTATGGAAGCCTTTTCCTGTGAGGATGTAATCCTGGATCTGAGAAAACAGGGCGTGGTTCTGGGAAAGAAGGGAAAGGCAGATGTGGCAGAGGAAAGCCGGTTTGCCTATAAAGATATCGATCAGGTAATGAACGCCCAAACGGATCTGGTAACCCCGGTCAAACGGCTGAAGACCGTAGGGGTGGTAAAGGGATAATGATGGAAGAGTCCGGCACCTGCAGGGCAGGAGGGCCGGTGTCAGATACAGGCAGTTCTGCCCATGGGAGGAGTATTTCCTGGCTCCCCGGTGCCGTCGCCTATGGCGTTTTGGTATTCCGGCAGGACAGCATATAGTCAGCACGATGGGCCGCAGGTTCAAATCCTGCCATGATGGCAAGTCATGTAGCTAAGCGGGTATAGCAATCGTTAAGAGACATCTTAAAAATGTCACAGGAGCACGGCTTTGCAGTCAAAAGGCTGCAGGGCCACAGAAAGAATGCGCTTTTTGCTTCGGCTGCAGGCAGCATCGCGGCAGTCTCCGGCAAGGCCTGTGCAGTTTCGGATACCGCCCAAAGGAGCCGGGATAAGGAAGTTTTGGAGTCCTTTGCCCTTTGGGCTTAAGAAACAGCCCCCTGGGCCGGGGACGAAGCATGGCGCAGGATTTTCTGTATGAAACAGGGAAATTGTTTGTGAAACAGGGAGGTACCTATGATAAAGAAATATAAGATCAATGAAAATGAGTGCGGCTATCTGATCCGCAGGGGCCGCTTTGAGAAGCTGTTGACTGTGGGAACCTACTATTTTCTCAGCCTGTCCGGCTGTGAGGTAAAAATTGTTCCCATGACCGGGGCTGTAAATACCTATGGGATTCCGGAGGAAATCCTGATGAAGAATCCGGAATTTGCTTCCCGTGTGGTAAAAAATGTGCTTCCGGATACATCCATTGCCATCCGGTTTGTAAATGGAGCGTTCAGAGAGGTGGTCTGTAAGCCGGAGACATTGTTCTGGAATGTATTTGAGAAAAATGAATTTCAGGTGATTGATATCACAAAGCCATGGATGGAAGAAACCCTTCCCAGGATGTATATGGAGCTGATGCCTGCCAAATACTATAAGAAAATTGTGATTAAGGACGGAGAGACCGGGCTTTTGTACTTTGACAATCAGTTTGAGCGGCAGCTGGAAATTTCCGGTCAGGAGATACTGACAGCAGATAAGGTGGGGGTGCGGCTGAATGTGATCTGCACTTACAGGATCACAGATCCCCGGAGGCTGGTAATGCTGATGGAAAATGTGGGAACACAGCTCTATACCCATGCGCAGCTGATCCTCAGGGAATATGTAGGACGGTTCCGTCTGGATGAGCTTTTGGAGCAGAAGGAGGAGATCAGCCAGTATGTGCTGGAGGAGATGAAAAAGAAGCAGGAGGATTACTGCGTGGAAATCGTCTCTGCGGGAATCAAGGATATTATCCTTCCGGGGGAGATACGGGAGATCATGAATACTGTGCTTCTGGCGGAAAAACGCGCCCAGGCCAATGTTATCACCCGAAGGGAGGAGGTAGCTTCTACCAGAAGCCTCTTAAATACCGCAAGGCTGATGGATGAAAACCAGACCCTCTTTAAGCTTAAAGAAATGGAATATCTGGAGAGGATTTGCGATAAAGTGGGGACGATTTCTATTAATGGCGGAAAAGGCGTGATGGAACAGCTGGCGGAGCTGGTGGGGATGGAAGGAAAAAGAGCCGGGAGATAGATTCCCGGCCTTGTCTTATTTCTTTAAAATAATTACATTCCAGCTTTTGGAAGGAAGATGAGAGGACAGAATACCATTTTCCAGAGAGGAAATGCCGGTATCTGCTGGAATGACCTCATTGGGATTTTTCTTTGTATTAACTGCCTTTAGATCAGAATGGGTCATTACAATATGGCGGCTTACATGATAGCCCTCGTACTGTCTGAAATCAGCCGTCAGCTCTATATCCTCAGACAGATTTTTATTGACGGCGAAGATCGTAAGTGTTTCTTCTTCCTCATTTTCAATAGTTACGGCATCCAGATAGGGGACATCGCCGTACCGGCTCTCATAGCAGGGAGACTGGATCTGGGTCTGCAGTACGGTTCCCCGTCCCAGACAGCTGGCATGCATATAGGGATAGAAGATCGTCTGAGCCCATGCGCCTGTTGAATCGGTCATAATGGGGGCAATTACATTGACCAGCTGAGCAAGACAGGCGATTTTTACCCGGTCTGCATGGCGCAGTAAAGTGATAAGCATGCTTCCCACTAAAAGAGCGTCCTCGAAATTGTAAATATCTTCCAACTGAGGCGGGCACTGAACCCACCGGGGAAGCTGCTTATCCTGCTCCTTGGAGTGATACCATACATTCCATTCGTCAAAGGAAAGGCAGATCTGCTTTTTGGAACGTTTTCTGGCTTTGACAGAGTCGCAGATGGAAATAACGGATGAGATAAATGCATCCATATCAGCAGAGCAGGCTAAGAAGTCAGGTGTGTTATCCTGAGGATTCCCATAATAGGTGTGAAGGGAAAGGTAATCCACCTGATCGTAGCACTGTTCCAGCACCTGATCTTCCCAGTAGCCAAAGGTGGACATGTTCCGGTTGGAGCTTCCGCAGGCTACCAGCTCAATATCAGGATCTACCATTTTCATCAAACGGCCTGTCTCGGCAGCCAGCCGTCCGTATTCACCGGCTGTTTTGTGGCCCATCTGCCAGGGGCCGTCCATCTCGTTTCCAAGGCACCAGAGGCGGATGTTATGGGGGTCTTGATAGCCGTGGGAACGCCGTAAGTCACTGTAAAGAGTACCGCCGGAAATATTGCAGTATTCCAGCAGATTTTTAGCGTCCTCAGCGCCCCGTGTGCCAAGATTGACGGCCATCATAGGAGTCGTGTTGGCAGCTTTTGTCCAGTCCATAAATTCATTTAAGCCGAATTCATTGGATTCAACTGCTGTCCAGGCCGGTTCCAGACGTTTGGGACGCAGGGAACGGGGGCCAACCCCGTCCTCCCAGTGGTAGGCGGAAACAAAGTTTCCTCCTGGATAACGCACCACCGGCACATCAATCTGACGGATCAGCTCAAAAACATCTTTGCGGAATCCCCTTTCATCCGAAAGGGGATTCCCAGGATCATAGATACCGCCGTAAACGGCGCGTCCTAGATGCTCGATAAAGGAACCGAAGATGCGTTTGTCAACAGAGCCAATAGTAAAATGTCTGTCAATGCACAAAGAAGCCTTCATAATTATTTTCCTCTCAGGTAATCCTTCACAGGAAGTCCCAGCGTGATCAGTTCAAAGGGGCTGTAGTACAGAGTCTGTGTTTCACCTTCTACATCCTCCAGCATATTCATTACAGCCATTGTCTGAGGCAGATTTAAGCAGCCCCGGCGGCCGTTCTGCTCACTTAAGCGGAATACAATATATTCTCCATTTTCAGACAGCTTCACAGCCTGAAGATACAGCTCTCCAAAATCCCAGTCCGGAGCGGCTGCTTCTGCTTTTACCAGAGGATGGTTGTATTCCAGGGCAGCATCATTGATGCCTGCTGTTACAGCTCTTCCCTCATGAGGCAGGATCACATAGCAGAAATCATGATGGCCGATATCGGATTGGATATCCGGGCGGATATTGGCCCGGAGCAGGCTTAAGCTCATACCGTTTTCTTCGATGCCTACACCGTATTTATTTTCGTTGATCAGGGCAATACCGCCGCTTTCCTCTGCAAAATCGCACCATTTATGGTGGCAGACCTCAAAACGGGCCTTCTGCCAGCTGGTATTGGTGTGGGTTTCACGCTTGATATAACCGGCGCTGGTATCGCAGATCAGCTCTCTGGACAGCACGTTGCAGGAAAACTCGGCTTTTACCAGCTTGTGCTTCTCATCCCAGTCCACAATATGCTCTACTTCGATAGCAGGAGAAGAACGGAAGAGACGGATCACAACCATCCAGTGGCTCTTATTTCCGGGAGTTCTCAGCACACAGGCAAATTCTGCGGTTTCTCCGTCAAAGGCCTGGAGGCTTAAAGGAGATTCTGCTGTAAAATCATATTCAACATCCTTGTAGTTGGGAAGGATATCCCAGGCATCATACATACCGGGCGTATCCTGATATAGGTGGAGCTTATTAAAGCCGCCATTTGCCCACTCACGGTTCATCTTTTTGTCAAACAGGCTGCTGATGGAGCCGTCCGCTTCAAACTGAACGTCATAGAAGGGCGTTTTTACCGTTAAGCCTGTGCCGCAGGACGAAGACTCAAACCAGTTCTCTTTTCCGGCGCATGGGGATACGGATACGGAAGAAAGGGGTTCTGCATGAGTGTAGGTAAAGTATCCCCGGATTCCCCGGCGTACAAACGCACCATTTTCAGAAGGAATGAAGCTGGCTTCCCGGCGCTTTTTGTTTAATGGGTTAAAGAATACGGAATCGGAATCATTTATAATCGCATCCAGACGTTTTTCCAGGTCTTCATAATCCCGCACAGCATCACAAAATACAGGGTTAATGTGGCTTCCGGGAAGAATATCGTGGAACTGGTTTAAAAGGAGCTTTTTATAGCAGTCTCTCAGCTCTGCGGCGGGATATTCTTTTCCCTGCTTCATACGGAGGACAGAAAGAAGCTCTGCAGCTCTTAATTTGGCCTCCAGACGGCGGTTAAAGTCCTTTAACACAGCCTTGGTGGTAAAGGTGCCCCGGTGCATTTCCAGGTAGAGTTCACCGTCCCAGGTTTCTAACTGGTCATTGTCCTTCAGATTCCGGTGAAGGAATTCATCGGCTCTCATATGCTCTGTTTTCGGCATAATACTCAGCTTGTCGAAGCGGTGCATTAATTCAACCATTTCTTCCGTTACGCCGCTGCCGCCGTCTCCATATCCGAACATGGATAAGGTCTGTCCGCCGGTTTCCTTATCCTGGTATGCGTCCCAGTTTTCCTGGATCTGGCTGGGCATATTCCAGGTGATGAAATGAGTAGGAGGAACGCAGGCGCAGATGCGGGTGCCGTCGATGCCCTTCCAGAGGAAATTGTTGTGGGGGAAGCGGTTGGTATCGTTCCAGGTAGGCATTTTATTGGATACGAAATAATCCACGCCGGATTTCTTTAAAATCTGCGGCAGGATCCAGCTGTTTCCGAATACGTCCGGCAGCCAGGCATTGTCAACGGTGATGCCGAAGGCTTCTCTGTAATAAAGCTGTCCGTAGAGGCACTGGCGGATCAGGCTTTCTGCGGTGGGGATGTTGCAGTCCGGCTCTACATACATGGCGCCTACGGGCTCAAACTGTCCGGAGCGTACCTTTTCCTTCAGCTCTTCAAAGAGCTCAGGATAATACTGAGACAGAAGCTCATAGGTATAGGGCTGAGTATGGGCGTATTTAAAATCAGGATACTGGTCCATGAGACGCATTTGGATCAGGATGGTACGGGCATTTTTATGTACCACATGGATCCGGCGCCAGTAGTATGCAATATCCAGATGGGAATGGCCTACCAGAGCTACGTTTCCGCTGGAACGGAAATCGGTGTTTTCATAGATATGTGTCTCAATGTAGGAAAGAGCAGCTTCCACGCCTTCCCAGGTATCAAAATCAACCAGATTTAAGGCATTATTTAATTCTCTGTTTAAGAATACCCGGTAATCCTCATCAAAATGATTGGATTTTGCAATATCCAGCAGGATGGTCAGATCGTAAAACAGGGATAAGAGCGGCTCATTGAGCTCTGCCAGATAAGCGCCTTCAAAGATCTGGCGGCAGCCCCGGCAGGAGAGGGCATCGGGATTTCGCTCGTCATCCGGCTTGGAACGGTTGTATCCCTCGATTTCAATAGTAAGCTCAGCGCTGTCCTTATTTAACCAGGGGTTTACCAGAATACGGTCACGGTTGGGGTCAATTCCTCCGGCATAATGTCCATTGATCTTTACGATCATTTCAGCTGCCGTATGCAGGGTAAACCAGATATCCTTTTCCTTCAGGGATTCGGGAATCTGTGCATGGCCCCGGATAAAGGCGGTGCCGTCAGGGCTGAAATACATATCCCCGGTTTTTAAGGGGCGGTAATCGGATGTATAGGTATATTCATTTTCAGCGGTCTGGAACGCATCGCGGATTTCCAGATCGGTAATTTCATACTTTTCTTTGATTAAGCTGCGTTTGATCCAGGAATAGCGCAGGTCTGTCCATTCCTCAGGACGCATACTTCTTCTGATAACTTCAACAAAAGCCATGGCTCCTCCGTTCTGTGAAAGGAATCAGTGATCCCAGAAAAATGGTTTTTTGCAGATGGGTTTTATGGTAACGTCTTCCCCCAGATCTCTGAGGATTTCCTGGCGGATCCAGTCCAGACAGCGGTTTAAAATGATGCATTTTGAACATTCTCCGCGGAAAATCAGGGTAAGACAGCGATCCTCATAGGATACAAATTCCACCCAGCCTCCGTCTCCCCTGATACGGGGACCAATGGTATTGCAGATATATTCTTCCATAACAGCCTCCTGATGTATTCTTAAGGCTATTATATAAATCCCCTGAATATAGAAACAGGACAAAATCCATGAATCGGGTGGCCTTTTCTAATGGATTTTGTCCTGTTGTGCTGTTTTATGACCCAAGGGGGATACGGATGGAAATTACATTGCAGTAGTAGGGGATGGAGCTGAAAGAAATGTATACCTTTTCTGCTCCATAGTAGGCAGTAAGCCGTTGATATACGTTTAAGATCCCCACATGGCCGCCTTTGGCAGTGGAGCTCTTTTTTAAAAGTTCATCCAGCTCAGAGGGTTCAAAGCCGCTTCCATTGTCATTGATATTGATCACAAGTTCATCTTCTTCAGCCGTGATGATCACCTCGATCGCAGGCGTGGAAATGGGGATTCCCGGTGAGTCTACGCCGAAGCCGTGCTTGATGGAATTTTCCACAAGGGGCTGCAGGATGGTTTTGACGATCAGATGGTGGCTCAGTCCCGGAGCCAGATGATACATGAAACGGATGGACTGGCCGAAACGCTGGTTCATCAGACGTACATAGGCATTGGCATGGCGGATCTCACTGGAAAGCGGAATAAGATCAGCTCCGTTTGACAGGCCGATTCTTAAATATTCCGCCAGATACTGGATCATATTGGCGGCTGTGTCGGACTCACCACGTTTTACCTCTGACTGGATGCAGTCCAGTGTATTATACAGGAAGTGGGGATTGATCTGCTCGGTTAAAAGCCGTATTTCTGCCATATATTTTTCAGATTCTTCCTGTTTAATGCGTTCCATCTGCTTTTGAATGGTATCGTGCATCTGGTTAATGGCAGTGCACAGATGGCCTATTTCATCGCCGGTTCCAAGCTCCTGTTTGTGTTCATAACGGTTCTCACGGATCCGCTCCACAATGGCCATGAGCTGTGTGACCGGACGGGTAATATAGCGGGTCATCATCCGGGATATGACAAGGAGAATACCCACAACAAGAAACAGGACTATGACAAGGAAATCAATGGTAGGTCCGAATATGTCATAAAAAGGCTCTTTGGGAACACATTCCAAAAGGATAAGGCCTGATTTCGCCATATGGGACGCTGCCAGATAGAAATCAGAGGTCTGGGCCGCTGTGTGCGTTTCATCTGTTTCTGTCAAAGTGCGGATCAAAGCATCTGTCTCAGGAAGCATTAAAGGATTTGTTTTTTTATCATAGGATGAGGGGCTTAAGGGTACGCCATCCTCTGTAAAAAGGTAATACGTACCTTCTGCAAGTCCCGTGCTTGCCAGAGTAAGGCTCTGGAGAAGCTTGGTACAGTCCAGATAGACGACCACATATACGTCGGAGGGCTCATCTGTTATATTTACAACTGCGTATTCGGCCTCATTGACCCGGATAGGAACGACCAGAGGAAGAACAGGCACCCTGCTTCGCAGTGGACTTTGGCGGATTGGAAGGCAGGTTACTCCGTGAAGCCCGTAAAGCTCTTCTTCCGTAAAAAATTCTGCGGTATCCGGAAGAGGATTTTTATAAAGGGAATAGGCAGTTTTTCCATCTCCGGAGAGAACCAGGGCAGACTGTACCAGATAGTTGCAGCCTGCCAGATCGGACAGTTCATTTTGGACCAGACGTTCCTGAACAATATAGGACACAGAGGGAGAGGCCAGCATACGGATATCGGAAGAAAATTCAGCCGTTCCGCAGATGGCAGTCAGCCGGTC
>ENA-OPVY01000852-OPVY01000852.1-human-gut-metagenome-genome-assembly--contig:-NODE-852-length-19859-cov-3.519844_pt1 | contig 19859 bp, 20 predicted proteins | sample MGYA00241503_ERZ501998 | MGnify/ENA primary metagenome ERZ501998 (study PRJEB25962, sample SAMEA2042107) | human gut metagenome | biome: human gut; feature: human-associated habitat; material: faeces... | reverse complement strand
AATCTCTAATATCGGCTGCAAACCGACAGTTTCAGAGAAAGAACAGATGGGAATTGAAACATTTGTATTTGACTATCACGGGGACGCTTATGGAAAGAAAATTGAGGTAGCGCTTTACGAGTATGTGAGACCGGAAAAAAAATTCGATTCTGTAGAGATGCTTCGCGAGCAGGTGGAACAGGATATCGCATATGGGCGTAAGCGGCTTCAAGGTTTCGACAGTAATTTTTAAAAATAAGTAGTTTACACTGGTGTAAAAGTATGATATACTCATCAAGTATGAAAAAACCGATGTTCGGTGACAGGATACTCCAACCGTCACTTAATGTCAGGTGTTAAATTAAAGAAAAACAGGAGGGTCATAGCATGATCGCAAAAGAAAAGAAACAAGCTATTATGGCAGAATATGCTAGAACAGAAGGCGACACAGGTTCACCGGAAGTTCAGATCGCTGTATTAACAGCAAGAATCAATGAGTTGACAGAACACTTCAAAGCTAATCCAAAGGATCATCATTCAAGAAGAGGTCTTCTTAAAATGGTAGGACAGAGAAGAGGTTTGCTCGCTTACTTAAAGAAAACTGACATTGAAAGATACCGTACATTAATCGAGAGATTAGGATTAAGAAAATAGTTAAAAGTTTTATACAGACCACAACACAACAATGCAAAGGGGCAGGCGAATATCGTCTGTTCCTTTTTTTAGTTGCGAGTTGGGGGTATCCTTTTTCTTGACAAATAAAAAGAAAAAAGGTATAGTGATTCTAATTTGACGTATGAAGGGAGAGCCATTGATGAATAAAGTACCGTTTGTTACAAAAGAAAAATTAGATGAGATTGTAAAAGAATTTCCGACACCGTTTCACTTGTACGATGAAAAGGGAATTCGTGAAAATGTAAAAGCATTGAAAGAGGCTTTTGCATGGAATAAAGGTTATAAAGAATATTTTGCAGTAAAAGCAACTCCGAATCCATTTTTGATTAATATTTTAAGAGAATACGGTTGCGGCTGTGACTGCTCATCTTATACGGAATTGATGCTGTCTGAGGCGCTTGGAGCAGTAGGAAAAGATATCATGTTCTCTTCCAATGCAACTCCGGCGGAAGAGTTTGTCTATGCAGACAAACTGGGGGCAATTATCAATTTAGATGACTTCACACATATTGAATTTTTGGAGAATGCAATCGGGCATATTCCGGAGACGATTAGCTGCCGTTATAATCCGGGCGGATTGTTTAAAATCAGCAATGACATTATGGATAATCCGGGAGATGCCAAGTATGGAATGACAACGGAGCAGTTGTTTGAGGCATTTAAGATTCTGAAAGCAAAAGGGGCAAAAGAATTCGGAATTCACGCATTTTTGGCGAGCAATACGGTTACGAATGAATATTACCCGATGCTTGCGAAGATTTTGTTTGAAGTGGCAGTGAAATTACAAAAAGAGACAGGAGCGCACATTAAATTTATCAACCTGTCAGGCGGAATTGGAATTCCGTATCGACCGGATCAAGAGCCGAATGATATCAGAGCAATCGGAGGAGGAGTCAGAAAAGTGTACGAGGAAGTGCTTGTTCCAGCCGGAATGGGAGACGTGGCAATCTACACAGAGCTTGGGCGCTACATGATGGGACCTTATGGCTGCCTTGTGACAAAAGCAGTTCATGAGAAGCACACGTATAAAGAATATATCGGATGTGACGCATGTGCGGTAAACTTAATGCGACCTGCAATGTATGGAGCATACCACCACATCACAGTGATGGGAAAAGAAGATGCACCTTGTGACCATAAATATGATATTACCGGATCACTTTGCGAAAACAACGATAAATTTGCAGTAGACCGTATGTTGCCAAAGATTGATATCGGAGATCTGCTAGTCATTCATGACACAGGAGCACATGGATTTGCAATGGGATATAACTATAATGGAAAATTGAAATCAGCAGAGATTTTATTACAGGAAGATGGTACTCCGAAGCTGATTCGAAGAGCCGAAACACCGGCAGATTACTTTGCGACATTCGACTGCTTTGAGATTGGTCAGAAATTGAAATAAGGGAAATGTCAGCTGCTGTTCACCGCTGTGTGCGGAGATGCTCATTTGGGTGAACAGTAGCAATTGTTAAAAAAATTGAAAAAATTTCAAAAAAGACTTGCATTTCATAGTGGCATATGGTAATATACATTGTGTTGAGACAACAACTTAATAAAAAGAAGTAAAAATGCTTCTTGGGTAAGCAGGTGTGGCGGAATGGCAGACGCACAAGACTCAAAATCTTGCGGGGGCAACCTCGTGTGGGTTCAAGTCCCACCACCTGCATTTGATGTAAACTCTTTAGAAAATTCTAAAGAGTTTTTTTGCAAATTTGGGTGTATATACTTGAGGTGGGAAATGTATCAGATTGGAATATGTGATGATGGAAAAAATACATGTGCTTTTATAGAAGATGTTGTTTTGAAGTATGGGAAAAAGAGAAATGTAAAGATGGATATCCAAGTCTGGAATTCCGGGGAAGAACTTTGTGCTTATTTAGAAACGGGAAAACAGTTGGATATTCTGTATTTGGATATCGAATTGTTTGAAGTGAGTGGAATTGATGCGGGGATATTTATCCGAAAGCAGATGGAAAACCATACGATGCAGATTATCTATATATCGGGGAAACAGTCGTATGCACAGCAGTTGTTTAAGGTGCAGCCGATGGATTTCCTTGTAAAGCCGATTGAGGAAGAAAAGATTGAAGAGACGCTTGCATTGGCACTAAAGATTGTCGGGCGAAACACAAAGCGCTTTGAATTCCAATTGGGTAAAGAGTATTATTATGTGCCTTATGGAGATATTCTTTGCTTTGTGAGTGATGGACGAAAAGTTAGATTGCTCACTACAAGCGGCGAAAAGGAATTTTACGGAAAGCTGAAAAATATTATCAAGGAATTGCCGGAAGATTTTCTTGTAATTCATAAATCGTATGTGGTAAATAAGCAGCGTATCGCACGGTATACATATGAAACTGTGGAATTGGACAATGGGAGAGTACTGACGATCAGTCAGGCGCAGCGAAAACAGGTCAGAGAAAAATTGTTAAAGGAATTATAAAAATATGATGGATATCATTGTGTGTGCGGGGTCGAATTTATTTCGCATGTATGTGACGTATCGATTTATCCGCATCTTTTTGGAAGAAACAAAGTTAAGCAGAGTGAAAGAAGTTGCATGCTATTTGCTCTTTTGGATTGTGAATACGACATTATTTTTACGGTTTCATGTTGCGTGGGTAAATGTGATATGTAATTTAATCGGTATTAGTCTGGTGGTTCGAATGTATACAAAGCTGTGGAAAGAAAATATTTTTGTGACGTTCTCAATTTACGCAGTAGGTATGGCTTGTGATGTTTTTGTGACACTTTTATTTGTGCCGTATAAAGATGGAAATATGTATAATCAGGTGTATGGGGCAATAGGAATATTCTTGATGTTTGTTTGTGAGCTAATTGCAGAAAAAATTGTATCTGGGCGAAAAAATATGACAAGAACTTATCATTTATCTTTGATTTGTATACCATTATGCAGTATTTTATTGGTGACTATATTGATTTATACAAAAAGCAGCACTTATAGAGGAATTACCATTACATGTTTGGGGTTGTTTTTGATTAATTTTTTGATGCTTTATTTTTACAGCCTGTTTTTAAAACTATCAGAAGAAAAGCATGAGGCAGAGTTATTGGAATATCAGATGATAGCGTATAGGAATCAGATAAATGTGATGTTGGAGAGTGTAGAAAAAATGAAGATGTTTCGGCATGACATGAAACATCATTTGGCGGAACTAAGATTTATGGCAGAGAGAAAGGATTTTTCGGAATTTCAGAGATATCTGAATGCTATGGAAGAATTTGTTGAGAAGCCGAGTGAGATTGTATCGTCCGGAAATGTGGAAGTAGATAGTGTTCTGAATTGTATGCTTCAGAAAGCAAAGGAGATGCAGCTGAATACAACTGTAAAAGTCGCGATACCAGAAGATATGAAGCATTCCTTTAATTTGAATATCATCATTGGAAATTTGCTTCAAAATGCGATAGATGCAGCAGTGGAGACCGAAGAAAGATTTTTAGGTGTTGAGCTTTCTTTGAAAAATGGGATTCTTGTTTTGGAGGTAGAAAATAGTTTTTTGCCAGAGAAGATAAGAAAAGATAAACACGGTAATTTTCTTACAACGAAAAAAGATTCGGAGTCTCACGGTATCGGATTAAAGAGTGTAAAACGAATGGTAGAAAAATATCATGGAGATATGAGTATAAAAATAAAGGATACATATTTTTGTGTAAAATTGATGTTGTATATATAGAAAAATGGAGAAGACATGGGCTTTTTGAGGTCTGTGTCTTTTGATTTATAGAAAACTATGAGCTGCGGAGCGAACAGTAACACGAGTTATGACAAGAATCTATATGAATTATGACATGTTTCGGCACAGAGAAGAATTATGTGATATGATGCACTTAGAAAAACAGAGAAGGGAGGAGAAAGCAATGCAGATGAAAAAAAGAGTTTCGGAGAAAGCAAAAAAAGCAGTTGTTAAATTGGCAAAAGGAACAGCTTCCCTAGAAGCGAATACAGCATGTCTGTGTCTTAATTATCAGCCAAAAGAAACTGAAAGCATTAAGCAGTTGCGGAAGTTTTGAGTTTGACAACACAACTGACAGATTATTTAGTAGATGGTAAAAATATACCTGATAGTGAGCGTGAGATTATAAGATATGGAGTAGAAGGTATTTTAAATAATCTGTTGGGGATTTTCATTACATTAACTGTTGGTATCTTTTGTGATTGTGTATTTGAAAGTTGCGTGTTTTGGATTTCCTTTTGGACACTGCGAAAGCATGCAGGTGGATTTCATGCGAAGACAAAATTTCGGTGTCTGATGATGTCCGTAGTATTGTTGTTTGTTGCTTTCGAATTCCTATTGAAAGCAGGATGGACGATAAATGTATATACGTGGATTATGGCAATTGGAAGTGGTTGTATCTTTTGCCTTGCACCTGTAGGAACACATAATAAGCAGTTGGATAAAGAAGAGGTTCGTGTATATCGGAAAAGAACCAGAATGATTCTTAGTATACAATTGATGTTGTATGTTCTGTCTTTGATTTTGGGTGGAGAGCAATTCTGCAGGATAGTGGCGGTAAATGTGGTGGTAGCTAGTTTTTCGCTGGTATTAGGGAAAATTAGTTTAAATATGTGGTAAAAACAGTAGTGGTCATAAGGAGGGGATTTCGATGTTTTTCAAATGTCCTTATGGAAGAGATTTAATAGTAAAATTTTTAGGTAATTGCGACAATATCACATATCAGCAAGGGATGGATCAAGTTTTTGGCAGATCGGTTCGGTCAGGTCAACAAGACAGTCGAACCTAGATTGTAAGTCCGATAAGAAATCTTGCTTAAACCGAGTAAATTTAGAAACATCTAGAACAACATCAAACCCGCAGAAATCACGCAATTCCGGAGAGTATTTTAAAAATATGATTAGGAGATTGTCAGTCGGGATTGAGAAAATACGCTGGATCAGAAGTGCTTTGAGCATTGGATAAAGCTGATGCTTACGTGGTCTTTCGGCACGAGCATAAAAATGAGAAACAAAAGAAATAGGAACAATTCTATTTTAACATAAACCTTGAGGAGATATTTATTTTCAACAAAAAATGTCGTATTTATGTGTCTTTTGATGTTTCGCAAATGCCTATTAAAATTTATATTGGAAAGGAGATCATTATTATGACAAAATTAAGGAAAATTACAATGTATTTGATGGTAGTCGTATGTATTTGTTCATTTATGGCTATGGATGTTAAGGCTGTTGAAATAGAATCAAAGAATACACAAATAAATAACAAAACAAAAGAGTTCTACTTAGATGAAAATCAAAAAGTGGAAGTCAACCACGAGAAAAAAACAGAAATTGCTGAATCGGGGTTAATGAAAGTAAATGGAGAAACCGTTTATAAGACGCAAGATATAACAACATTTTCAATATCTGAATTTCAAAAAGGCGAAAATGTGCGCACTGGTAGCGGAACCGTATACTTAACATTATATTACTCTATTGACTCAACCACAGGTGCGTATAAATATCAAAAATTGGTATGCAGATATGATGTGGATTCTTCAAGATATCGTTTTATTAATGTTCAGGCAGGATATCAAGGACATGGACAAAATATAAATACAGGGGAATGGTATGCAACTAATGGATATAGAATGAGATCTTTTTCTGATAAAGTAGCTGGAACATCTACGGAGACTATTACAGTTAATAGTCCGTTTTTACAATACAGTAGTATCTTGATGAATTTTGGAATATCAGGAATAACTACATGTAAACTAAAAGACAATGTAAATGGCACAATAAGCAACCCAATTAGATTAGAATGTATATTGTAAAGGATGTGAAATATATGAATAGAAATAGAAAGTTTAAGATGTCTTTGATTATGTTATGTTGTGTTTTTGCCGTAAATATGCCAGTCTTTGCTTCTGAAAATATAGACGAAGATGCTCTTGTGCAGAAAGTAGTACAACAAGATATTGCAACAAAGAATGAAACTTTTAAAGAAGCTTTATTAAACGAAGAAAATGTTACATCATATAGTGATGATGGTAAACTTGCTTTTTTTGAAAACAAAGAAACAACTAAAATAGCAACAGTTAAAGAGCAAGAAGTCTATAAAAATGAAAATACAACTACTTTTGCAGCTGTGAATGGACATAATTCAAGATTAGAATATGTTACTGGTGGAAGTGTTACAATAGCTCATTATTACACATTAGATAAGTCAAATAATCATTTTCAGATGTTAAAGTCGACATTTACATATGATGTTTCTTCATCAAAATATCGGTTTGTTAATGTAAAAGGGGGATATAGATTAAAAGGAACTAAAGTAAGTGGAGGGGTATATGAACCAGGGTACACCAGTCGAAATTTTTATGACAAACTTGTCGGGAGAACAACAGAAACAATACAAGTGAATTCTCCATTACTTAAATATAGTACAAATTCCTTGCATTTTGAAATCCTGACTCATACTACTTTTACAATTAAAGATTTGACCAATGGAGGTACTTGGAATAAAGAATTTGGAATTTATTCTATTAATGGTTAACAAAAATAAATACAAATTTCACTCGCAAATTTTTGTGAAAGTCATTTTATATTTGCTAATATACAGGGAGGGGTTATCATGGAAAAAACGAAAACTATTATACAGACAATACTCATTCTAGTTATATGGTACTGTTTCTATTCAGTTGGGGGATGGAAATCTCTTGGCTTTGATGGTGGAAAAATGAATCTTTTACTTCTGTTAGGATTATATGTCCTTCCAATGATACTGATAGGCATTGTGCTAAATGGCTTTACATGTATATGCAATATTAAAGGTAAGCGACCAATACAAAGATTAAACTTACTGATTGAAGGGGTGTTTATTCTTATACTCGTGATTGTTCCGATTATCGTAATGCAGAAGTTTCCGATTTATGATGTATTTATGGAAACTATGCAGCCAGCGATTTATCAAGAACTAATAAAGTTTAGTGATATATTTGGTATGGGGGCTTATATGGCAACAGGCCTGTGTGCCGGACACATGGTTGGGGCACTATCGGAGAAACCTCAAAAAGCAATTATAAAATATGGTAGTATTATTTTTGTATGGTTTATAGCTTATGATCTGTTATTGCCGATGACAGAGGCAATGACAAAGAGCGGGCGTAATTATACGATTTCTACTTTGCTTACAATACTTCCGATGCTGTTTGCCGGTATTGTGCTGACATACAGAGGCAGAGATAAATTTGAACAGAAACAGGTTGATAAGTTTTATTTCATTTTGTTCATCATAGCAACAGTGGCGGCTCTCATTATACCGACGGTCAGTATATTGCTGGATTTAAAAATTCCTGTATATGAATCTCAAAATCTCATAGTATCAATGGTTCAATTTATTCAGGGAAATATGTTGTATATTATTTTGTGGCTCTGTGTTGGAGGTTTGGTTACAAAACTCAAACAAAAGTCGTGAGATTTGTGTATGGTTATATTATCTCATTTAATGGGACTTGGAATAAAACAACGCTTAAGGGGTGCGCAGGCAATTGAAAAACAATTATTTTGGCGAGCCATAGTAAAGAAGATATGCGATTGAAGGTTCAAAATAGTATAGGGGTGAATACCATGAAAGTGAAGTTAATGAAAGCGAAACTGAAACATGTATGCAACCAAAAAGAATTTATTTGGGGAGTTCGTGTGAGTGGTTTGATACTGGGAATCATAGATACTCACTTGATTATGTTTCATCAAAACTTTTTTATGGAAAAACCTGTTTTATCATTTTTACTATTTGGAACACTGGGGATGACGGAATATAAAGTGCATTACAAAGAAATGAGTGATATGAAAAGAACGGCAGTGGTATTTGGATTTCTTGCCTTATATGTCCTTGTGGGAGGAATGGTTTATATTGTCGGATGTCCAAAGCTGAATTGATCTGGCAGAAAATGATTGGAAAGGAATGGTGTTATGAATAAAGAAACGGATGAAAAATTAAAAAATATGAGCATTGTCAAACTGATATTGCGGCTTATGATTCTCTGTTTTAGTGTGTGGGATTTGTACTTGATTTTTAAGCCATTCCTTCAATATGCAGAGATCGGTGTCGCAGCAAACCAGATGGAATATGGGATTACAGCAATCGGCGTAACTTTATTTATCATGCTGCTTTCCTACATTAATGTGAATCTAGATAAGATGTAAACAATTGAGAACTCTCGCGTTCATATGCTATATGAATAGATATGAACGCGGGAGTTTTGTAAATATAAAAATGTTTTATGGTATAGGCGCATCTGTTGAAATCTGTTATAATAAATCCAAAGTGACGACAAGGAGGTTCGTATTATGCCGAGAAGGGTATCGATCGGATATCAGGAATTTGAAGACATTATAGCAAACAACCTATTCTATGTAGACAAGACATTATTTATAAAGGAATGGTGGGAGAGAAGAGATTATGTCACATTGATTACTCGTCCGAGACGTTTTGGGAAGACACTGACAATGAGTATGATAGAGAATTTTTTTTCTATAACACATAAGAAGAACGCGGGTTTGTTTCACCATTTGAATATATGGAAAGAGGAGTCCTATCAAAAACTGCAGGGGACATATCCGGTGATCAGTATTACTTTTGCAAATGTGAAAGAACGCACTTTTCAAATGGCAAAGCAGAGGATTAATCAGATTTTAACGGATTTGTATAATAAACACATTTTTTTGCTGGATGAGGATTTATTAACGGAAGAAGAAAAGATATTTTTCAAAAGTGTTACCATGAATATGGATGAAACAATTGCCACATTGGCTATTCATAAGATGTCGGATTTCCTTAGCAGATATTATGAAAAGAAAGTGATTATCTTGTTGGATGAATATGATACTCCTATGCAGGAAGCTTATGTAAATGGATATTGGGATGAGTTATCATCATTTTTGCGAAGCTTATTGAATGCTGCATTTAAAACAAATCCATATTTGGAGCGCGCAATTATGACTGGGATAACACGGGTCAGCAAAGAATCTATTTTTTCAGACTTGAATAATTTAGAGGTTGTCACTACTACCTCAGAAAAATATGCAGATGCGTTTGGGTTTACGGAAGAAGAGGTTTTTACTGCGTTGGAAGAGTACAATTTATCTGATAAGAACAGCGAAGTGAAACGCTGGTATGATGGATTTACGTTTGGGCATAAGAAAGATATTTATAATCCGTGGTCTATCATTCATTATCTTGACAAACAAAAAGTAGGGACATACTGGGCGAATACAAGCAGCAACAGTTTAATCGGAAAAATAATTCGTGAGGGTTCCTGCCAAGTGAAAGAGTCTTTTGAAGAATTACTTGCCGGGAGAAATATTATCACGCAGATTGACGAACAAATTGTGTATAATCGACTGGATTTAGATGAAAATGCAATTTGGAGTCTTTTTTTGGCAAGTGGGTATCTTAAGATTGTAAACGAAGTGAAGTGCGATGCATCGAGCAATGAGTGGAAGGAATTGTATGAGTTATCAATAACAAACTTTGAGGTTATGGTTATGTTCCGAAATATCGTGCGTGATTGGTTTGCTTTGACGGCATCTAACTATAATGCATTTATCAGAGCGTTTTTGCAGGATGACTTGAAAGCGATGAACGCATATATGAATAAAACAGCGCTGGCAACGTTTAGCTTTTTTGACAGTGGGAGCAGACCATCCGGGGAAGAACCGGAACGATTTTATCATGGGTTCGTCTTGGGACTGATGGTGGAACTTGAAAATCGATATATGATCACTTCAAACCGAGAAAGCGGTTTTGGACGCTACGATGTAATGTTGGAGCCGAGAAATAAGACAGATGATGCGATGATATTGGAATTTAAAGTGCAGGACAGTGACGAAAAATCTTTAGAAGATACAGTCAAAGCAGCGTTGAAACAAATTGATGAGAAGCAATATGCGGTATCATTAATTGAAAAAGGAGTGCCGGAAAGCCATATTAGAAAGTATGGATTTGCTTTTTGCGGCAAACGGGTTCTGATAGGAAAATAGAATTCTGTCACCGAAAAGCTCTTATGTTCATATACTATATTGATAGATATGAGCATAAGAGTTTTTTGTGTCGTAAAACAGCAGGAGGATATAGGATGAGTGGGATTTCTGGGTGGTATGATTCATATGAAAAAAGATTTGTCGGAGAGCAGTCTGTGACAAGAACCTTTGGTGAAAAAAGATATACAGTTGTATACAGCGGAGAACTTTATAATTGTGGAGAACTAAGGCGAGAGTTGGAAAAGAGGGGGCAGCGTTTTGAGACGACAGATGACACAGAAGTTGTTCTGAATGGACTGTTTACATACGGAACGGATTTTGTAAAACAAATGAATGGGGTATTTGCGTTTGCCTTTTATGATGAAAAACTGGGAGTGTTGCATCTGTTTCGGGATCGCATTGGCGTGAAACCTTTATTTTATACAAGGCAGGGAGATACGATTTTTTTTGCATCGGAGATAGAGACGCTATTAGCCAATTCGGGCGTGAAACCGGTACTGGATCGGAAGGGATTAAATGAAGTATTCAGTATCGGACCGGCAAAGACATATGGCTGCGGTGTATTTAAAGGGATTGATGAGGTACTTCCGGGACACCTGTTAAGCTATACGGGGGCAGAAATGAAAAATTCCTGCTATTGGAAGTTGGAAAGCAAGGTACACGAGGACAACTATGAGCAGACTGTTGAGAAAACAGCGTTTCTGTTGGAGAATGCAGTGAAGAATCAGATGATTTCAGGTGTGCCCGTTTGCACCTTTCTGTCGGGAGGGTTGGATAGCAGCCTTGTATCCGCAATCTGTGCGAGGGAGTTGAGAAAAGAGGGAAAGAGACTGCACACGTTTTCGTTTGACTTTGTGGGGAATGACAAGAATTTTCAAGCGAATATGTTTCAACCATCACAGGACAGACCCTATGTGGAAAAAATGGTAACTTTTCTGGATTCGGAACATCACTACTTAGAATGTGACTCTCGCACACAGGCGGACTATCTTTATGCATCAATTGATGCGAAAGGATTGCCGGCAATGGCAGATGTAGATTCTTCGCTTCTTTATTTTTGCTCTCAGGTGGCAAAGGAATATAAAGTGGCGCTGACCGGTGAATGCGCGGACGAGATCTTTGGAGGATATCCGTGGTTTCATAAAAAAGAATGTCTGGAAGCGCATACGTTTCCGTGGACGATGGATTTAGCGCCAAGAAAAGCAATGCTTTCCGATGAATTTTTGGAAGCGCTAAAAATGGATGCGTATGTGCAGGAGACTTATGCCAAATCAGTGGCTGAAACACCAAGGCTTGCAGGAGAGTCAGCTTTGGAAACGCGAAGAAGAGAAATTTCCTATCTGAATCAGAAATGGTTTATGCAGACACTCTTAGACAGAATGGGCGGAACGAGTGCGCGTTATGGTTTGTCAGCGAGAGTGCCGTTTGCGGATTATCGGATTGTGGAGTACTTGTGGAACGTACCATGGGAGATGAAGGCAAAGGGAGGCGTTGTGAAGGGACTGCTTCGGGAGGTAGGAAGAGGATTGCTTCCGGATGACATTTTATTCCGAAAGAAATCTCCTTATCCAAAGACGTACGATAAAACATATGAAGCGATCCTGGTGCAGAAAATGCGTGCAATTATGGCAGAGACTGACTCGCCAATCCGTCAATTTTTGGATACAAAAAAGGTAGAAAGATTCCTTTCCAGTCCATCTGATTATGGGAAACCTTGGTATGGTCAGTTGATGGCGGAGCCGCAGATGATTGCCTACCTCATTCAGGTGAATTACTGGCTTGAAAAATATCATATAAAAATAGAACTTTAACCTAAGCAGAAAATCGTTTATAATAGAAAAGATAAGAGAGTTTGGAAGAACGGGAGGAGAAAACATGTATTATAAACAATATGGAAATACTGATATGAAAGTGTCTGCAATCGGACTTGGAACGATGCGCTATGATGAGGAAGATATCGCTGCAGGAAGACTGGAAAAATGTGCGGAGATTCCGTTGTATGCATTTGAGAAAGGCATTAACTACTGGGATACCGCACCATTTTATTGTGATGATAAAAGTGAGATTGTGACGGGAATCGCACTCTCTCAGGTGAAAAGAAGTGATGTTTATGTGACATCTAAGACAAATTTTAATACGATTGGTCAGAACCCTACGAGAGATGATTTCCGCAGAAGACTGGAGATGTCGTTGCAACGCCTTCAGACAGACTACATTGATTTTTATCATATGTGGTGTATGTTGAATCTGGAATCCTGGGAGAGACATATGGAAGTGATCTACCGATTTTTTGAGGAGGCAAAGGCGGAAGGACTGATTCGGAATATTGTTTTTTCTTCTCATATGGAAGGAAATGATATTGAGAAAGTGGTAGAGACCGGAAAATTCAAAGGGATGCTGATTGGATATAATGCATTGAATTATCGATTCCGCCAGAGTGGAATTGAGGCGGCGCATGCAAAAGGAATGGGAGTTGTCGTGATGAATCCGCTTGGCGGTGGAATGATTCCGCAGAATCCGGAAGCATTTTCGTATCTGACAGAAGGAACTGATCTGACTGTACCGCAGGCAGCGCTTCGGTTCGTGGCATCCCATAAGGAAATTACGATTACACTTGCCGGATGTACGACAAAAGCACATGTGGATGATGCGGTAAAAGCGGTAGAAAACTTAGAGGAACGTCCGGCAAAAGAGATCGTAAAATTGTATGAGGACAAGGGAGTTGCACTGAACAATCTCTGCACAGGATGTGCTTACTGCAAAGGCTGTCCGAAGGAAATTGAGATTCCTAAGTTTATGGATGCTTATAACCAGCAGATTTTGACAGGAAAGGAGACAGCTGCAAAAGAACGTCTGAACAATCACTGGGGACTCGATGCAAAGAAGGCAGCCGAATGTATCGCATGTGGGAAATGTGAGCGCGCATGCACACAGCATCTGCCAATCATTGAACGATTGAAAGAGATTGCATTAAAATAAAGACAAAAGGAAGAAGAATGATGATAGAAGAGAGAACAAAAGCGAATGTCAGAGTGTTGAAACTGGCGTATGGCGGACTGCTTGTGGCACTTGGAATTTTGCTGCCGCAGGCGTTCCATATTTTCGGACAGAATGCAGGGATGATTTTTTTACCGATACAGATTCCGGTACTGTTTGCAGGGATGTTGCTTGGACCGTATTATGGAGGACTGATCGGAATTCTGGTACCTCTTTTCAGTTCTGTACTGACAGGGATGCCACCGGTGCCGAAGGTCTATTTTATGTTTGTGGAGTTGATGGCATACGGGATTGCAGCCGGATGGATGATAAAAAAAACAAACGTATATGCAAGTCTCCTTACGGCAATGATTTTAGGGAGAGCGGCGTATGGTATTTCATTAATCGTGGGAGCGCAGCTTTTGCATATACAGGCGCCCTTTCTAAATCGGGCGGCATTTTTATCGGGGATTGTCTCCGGCGTACCGGGAATGCTGATTCAGATTGTGATTCTTCCGGTATTGTATCTGACGTTAAAGCGAGGAGGTCTGACATTTGAACGATAGATTAGAACAGGCGGTGGCACTTTTAAAAGAAAAGCAAGTGAGCTGTGTCATATGGATAGAGGGAAAGGAACCGATTCTTTCGGATGAAATCGGGATTAAACCGCTGATGAAAGAACTTCGAAAAGAAAGACATGCCTTTGAGCACGGCGTGATCGCGGATAAGGTTATAGGAAAAGCGGCGGCGCTTATGGCTATTTTAGGTGGTGCAAAGGCAGTTTACGGGCAGGTTTTAAGTGAAAGTGCAGAAAAAATCCTACAGATATATGGGATTGAATACGCTTATGAAGAAAAGGTGCCCTACATTGAAAACCGCACAAAAACGGGACAATGTCCATTGGAAGAGTCGGTGGTTTCTGTGGATGATCCAGAAAAAGCATTTGAAGTGTTGGAGGAAACGATTGCAGGACTGATGAGAAAGAACTTCCAAAGACCGGCGAAATAGTGTATAGTATTGCTTAGTATGTAACAGACAGGAGAGACGAAATGAGTGAAAAAATCGTTTTAATCGATGGACATAGTATTTTGAATCGGGCATTTTACGGGGTTCCGGATCTGACGAATTCCGAGGGGCTTCACACGAATGCAGTGTATGGTTTTTTGAATATTATGTTCAAGATTTTAGAGGAAGAAAAACCAGAGTATCTGACAGTGGCGTTTGACGTGCATGCGCCGACATTCCGGCATGAGATGTTCGCGGAGTATAAAGGAACCAGAAAACCAATGGCGGATGAGCTGCGTCAGCAGGTTCCGGTTATCAAAGAAGTGCTGCAGGCAATGGGAGTCAAGACGATTGAAAAAGCGGGTTTGGAAGCCGATGATTTACTTGGAACGCTTGCAAAAAGATGTGAGGAGATGGGCATGGAAGTGTCTGTGATCTCAGGAGACCGCGACCTTTTGCAGCTTGCGACAGAGCATGTAAAGATTCGAATTCCAAAGACGAAGCAGGGGAAGACAGAGATTGAAGATTATTATGCGGCAGATGTCAAAGCACGTTACCAGGTCACTCCGGAAGAGTTTATTGATTTAAAAGCGCTGATGGGAGATACGTCGGATAATATTCCGGGTGTCCCAAGTATCGGAGAAAAAACTGCGACAAAGATTATTACAGAATATGGTTCAATTGAGAATGCATACGCACATGTGACAGAGTTAAAACCGCCTCGTGCAAGTAAAGCACTTTCCGAGCATTACGATCTTGCACAGATGAGTAAGGTGCTGGCAACGATTCATGTGAATGCAGATTTCGAGTATGAGATTGCGGATGCAAAGCTTGGAGATCTTTACACGGAGGAAGCATATGTGTATTTTCAGCGTTTGCAGTTTAAAAACCTGTTGTCTCGTTTTGAGGTGACAGCGCCGGCAAATCGTATCGAAGATGCCTTTCGGGTTGTTACAGATCAAAATGAGGCGAAGAAGATATTTGAAAAGGCAAAGAAACAAACGTGTGTCGGTGTTTCTTTTTATAAGGATACGAAGAATGTGCTGCCGTTGTTTGTGAATGAGGCAGGGCTTACCGGAGTCGGGCTTGCCTTTGGGAAAGAAGATATCTATGTGTTTACAACAGAACAGGGAATGGAGATTTCCGAGCTGCTAGAACAGGTGGAAGCGCTTTCAAAAGAGGTAGATGTGCTTGCAATCGCCGATGTAAAGAATGCGATGCAGTATATTCCGAATGTGAATCAATCTGTTTGTTTTGATACGATTGTTGCGGCATATCTGTTGAACCCGTTGAAGAACGACTATGAGTCTGCAGACATTGCAAGAGAATATCTGGATATATTAATTGATGACAACCAGATTGATGAGGCGCAGAAAAGCTGTTATGAGGCGTATACTGCATATGAATCCAGCGGGATTTTACGTGATAGACTCAAAGAGACGGAAATGGAGCAGCTTTTTGATGAGATTGAGATGCCGCTTGTATTTACACTCTATGACATGGAACAAAATGGTGTAAAAGTGGCTGCAGAGGCACTTCATATCTACGGAGAGCAATTGGGCCAAAAGATTGTAGATTTGGAAAAAGACATCTACGAACTGACCGGAGAGACATTTAATATCAATTCGCCAAAGCAGCTCGGCGTGATTCTGTTTGAAAAGCTTGGACTGCCACATGTTAAAAAGACAAAGACAGGATATTCGACTTCTGCGGATATTTTGGACAAACTGGCGCCGGAGTATCCGGTCGTATCCAAGATTTTGGAATATCGCCAGCTTACAAAGTTGAAATCCACCTATGCAGATGGACTTGCGGGATATATTAAAGATGACGGACGAATTCATGGAAAATTCAATCAGACGATCACGGCAACAGGACGAATCAGCAGTACAGAGCCGAATTTACAGAATATACCGGTTCGCATGGAATTGGGACGTCTGATCCGAAAAGTATTTATTCCGGAAGACGGTTATGTGTTTGTGGATGCGGACTACTCGCAGATTGAACTTCGCATATTGGCACATTGTTCCGGCGATGAGCAGCTGATCAACGCCTACAAAGAGGCGAGAGATATTCACAGAATTACCGCCTCTCAGGTGTTCCATACGCCGTTTGAGGAAGTAACTGATCTTCAGAGAAGAAATGCCAAGGCAGTCAACTTTGGAATTGTTTACGGGATCAGTTCGTTTGGATTGAGTCAGGATTTGAGCATCACAAAAAAAGAGGCAGCTCAGTATATCGAAAGTTATTTTGAGACATATCCGAGCATCAAGGGATTTTTGGACGATGCGGTAGAACATGCAAAAGAAAACGGATATGTGACAACGGTGTTTGGCAGACGAAGACCGGTACCGGAGTTATCTTCCAGCAATTTTATGCAGCGCTCGTTCGGGGAACGTGTCGCTATGAATGCTCCGATTCAGGGAACAGCAGCGGATATTATGAAGATTGCCATGAATGGTGTAAACAGAAGACTGAAAGAAAACAATATGAAATCAAAACTGGTATTGCAGGTGCATGATGAACTTCTGATCGAGGCATATGAGGAAGAGTTGGAAGATGTAAAGGAGATTCTTTCCCATGAGATGGTGCATGCGGCAAAACTTCATGTGCCATTGGAAGTGGATATGCATACCGGAAAGAACTGGTACGAGGCAAAATAATGAGAATTATTGGAATTACAGGAGGAGTGGGATCTGGAAAAAGTCAGGTCCTCTCCTTTATGAAAGAACGATATGGCGCTGTTATCTGTCAGGCAGATCAAGTGGCATGGAAATTGCAGGAGCCAGGAAGTGTGTGCTATGAAAAAATCGTCGCACATTTTGGAACAGATATTTTGCGGACAGATAGGACGATTAACCGAGAAATTCTAGGCGGAATCGTCTTTGGAAATGCTGAAGAAATGGCAGTGCTAAATGGCATTGTGCATCCAGAAGTGAAAGCACATATCAAAGAAAAGATAGCGACAGAAAAAAACATGGGCACGTCATGTTTTGTGTTGGAAGCGGCGCTTTTATTGGAAGATCACTATGATGAAATCTGTCATGAACTCTGGTATATTTATACGGAAGAGTCCGTTCGGCGAATTCGCCTGAAAGAATCCAGAGGATACAGTGACGAAAAAATATCAGCGATGATAGCCTCGCAGATGCCGGAAAATGTGTTCCGACAGAAGTGTCAGGTTGTGATCAACAACAGTAACTCGTTTGAGATGACACAAAGAGAGATTGAAAAAGCAATGAACAGGCAGGAGAAGAGAAAATGAGATTATGCAGCATAGCCAGCGGCAGCAGTGGAAACTGTATTTACGCAGGAAGTGATGAGACACATTTGCTGATCGATACAGGAATCAGCAAAAAGAGGATTGAGGAAGGGCTACATGAGATTGGAATCAAAGGGGAAGAACTTGGAGGTATTTTGATTACCCATGAACATTCAGACCATATTCAGGGGCTTGGAGTGTTCAGCCGGAAATACGAAATTCCGATTTATGCGACGAGAGGAACTATAGAGGGAATCAAGGCATATAAAGGAATCGGGAAAATGCCGGAAGGTCTCCTGAAAGAAGTCACAGTGGATCAGATGTTTTCCATTGGAAATCTTGATATCAGACCGTTTGCAATCTCGCATGATGCGAATGAACCATCCGGATTTCGAATTGAACATGACGGAAAATCATTGGCCGTTGCGACAGATCTTGGCATTTATGATGCGTATACAGTCGAGAATTTAAAAGGGCTGGATGCGATATTGCTTGAGGCAAACCATGATGTACATATGCTGGAAGTGGGAGCATACCCGTATTATTTAAAACAACGTGTGCTTGGAAATCGTGGACATTTATCGAATGAATTGTCAGGACGCCTGCTTTGTGATATACTACATGACAATATGAAATATATCATGCTCGGGCACTTAAGTAAGGAAAATAATTATGAAGAGCTTGCCTATGAGACCGTGAAGCTGGAAGTGACAATGGGTGACAATCCATACAGAGGAGAAGATATTCCTCTTATGGTTGCAAATAGAGATACTATTTCAAATATATTACAGATTTAATCACAGGAGGTAGAAGATGAAGAAGAGCATTATAACAGTTGTAGGAAAAGATACCGTAGGAATTACAGCAAAGGTGTGTACATACCTTGCAGAGAACAATATTAATATTTTGGATATTTCCCAGACAATCGTTCAGGGATATTTCAATATGATGATGATCGTGGATATGAATGAGGCGAAAGAGGAATTCAGAGAAGTTTCTGAGGAACTGAATAAAATCGGTGAAGAAATCGGTGTTACTATCCGTTGTCAGAGATCTGAGATTTTTGAAAAAATGCACAGACTGTAAAACAGCCAATTCGAGCTTTCATGGCTGAACTGTTACTAATTTTTAGAAGAGAAAGGCGAAAGAAGACGATGATTAATATTTATGAAGTAACCGAGACGAATCAGATGATTGCAGAGGAAAATTTAGATGTGCGTACGATTACGCTTGGTATCAGCCTGATGGACTGTATCGATTCTGATCTGCAAAAACTGAATGAAAATATTTATAATAAGATTACGACAATGGCAAAAAATCTCGTATCGACAGGGGACGAGATTGAGCATGAATTTGGTATCCCGATTGTAAACAAACGTATCTCTATCACACCGATCTCCCTGATCGGTGCAGCTGCCTGCAAGTCACCGGAAGATTTTGTTACGATTGCAAAAACGCTTGACAGAGCTGCAAAAGAAGTGGGTGTGAATTTTATCGGCGGTTATTCTGCTTTGGTGTCAAAAGGAATGACAAAGAGTGAGGAAAATCTGATCCGTTCCATTCCGGAGGCGCTTTCTGTGACAGAGCGTATCTGCAGCTCTGTGAATGTAGGTTCTACGAAGACAGGAATCAATATGGACGCAGTCAGACTCTGTGGAGAGATTGTAAAAGAGACAGCAGAAGCGACAAAAGAGAATGACTCGCTGGGATGTGCAAAGCTCGTGATTTTCTGTAATGCGCCGGATGATAATCCGTTTATGGCAGGTGCATTTTTGGGAGTGACAGAGGCAGATGCAGTAATCAATGTAGGAGTCAGTGGACCGGGTGTTGTGAAACATGCAATCGAACAAGTGCGTGGAGAAGGATTTGAAGTGCTCTGCGAGACGATTAAAAAGACAGCGTTTAAGGTGACTCGTGTCGGACAGTTGGTTGCCGGAGAAGCATCCAAACGTCTTG
>ENA-OPVY01000848-OPVY01000848.1-human-gut-metagenome-genome-assembly--contig:-NODE-848-length-19896-cov-4.388640_pt1 | contig 19896 bp, 14 predicted proteins | sample MGYA00241503_ERZ501998 | MGnify/ENA primary metagenome ERZ501998 (study PRJEB25962, sample SAMEA2042107) | human gut metagenome | biome: human gut; feature: human-associated habitat; material: faeces... | reverse complement strand
CGGCAGTGTGTTCGAGCTGTTCATTCCCGGCCTGCATGAAGGTGAGATATATAAGTACGAGATAAAGACAAGAGCAGGGGATCCCATGCTGAAGGCGGATCCCTATGCAAACTACGCAGAGCTGCGTCCCAATAACGCGTCTATTGTATGGAATATTGATAAATATAAATGGAACGACAAGTCATGGATGGATCAGAGGGCAAAAACAGATACAAAGGACAAGCCCATGAACATATATGAGGTTCATCTGGGCTCCTGGATCCGCAAGGAGACGGTCAAGGATGAGACAGGAAAGGACCTGGTGGGTTCCGAATTCTATAATTACCGCGAGCTGGCCCCAAGGCTGGCGGAGTACGTAAAGGACATGGGATATACCCATGTGGAGCTGCTTCCGGTGATGGAGCATCCATTGGATGAATCCTGGGGTTACCAGGTTACAGGCTACTACGCGCCGACGAGCCGTTTCGGAACACCGGACGATTTCAAGGCGTTTATGGATCATATGCATAACGAAGGAATCGGTGTGATCCTGGACTGGGTTCCGGCCCATTTTCCGCGGGATGCCCACGGTCTTGCCGCCTTTGACGGGACATGCCTCTATGAACATCAGGACCCGCGTCGGGGATCCCACCCCCACTGGGGAACCCTGATCTACAACTATGGCCGTCCGCAGGTATCGAACTTCCTGATCTCAAACGCCCTGTACTGGGCGAAAGAGTTCCATGCCGACGGGATCCGGATGGATGCGGTTGCCTCCATGCTGTATCTGGACTATGGAAAGAACGCGGGGGAGTGGGTTGCAAATATTTACGGCGGAAACGAGAATCTGGAAGCGGTGGAGTTCCTGAAACACTTAAATTCCATCTTCGCGAGAGATACAAAAGGCGCAGTCCTGATCGCGGAGGAATCCACAGCCTGGCCGAAGGTCTCCGGTGATGAGAACGATGGCGGACTTGGATTCGACTTCAAGTGGAACATGGGCTGGATGAACGATTTCCTGGATTACATGCAGTGTGATCCGTACTTCCGCCATGACCACTACGGAGAGCTGACCTTCAGTATGCTCTACGCCTACAGTGAGAAATTCGTCCTGGTATTCTCCCATGACGAGGTGGTCCACGGAAAAGGTTCCCTGGCGGGAAAGATGCCGGGGGACACCCAGGAGAAGAAGTTCGCGAACCTCAGGACCGCCTACGGCTTTATGATGGGGCATCCGGGAAAGAAACTTCTGTTTATGGGACAGGATTTCGGCCAGATGGACGAGTGGAATGAAAAAGCAAGTCTGGAGTGGGGACTCTTGAAATATGATATCCACAGCCAGATGAAGGATTATGTGAAAGCGCTGAACCACTTATACCGCGCGCAGCCGGCGCTCTACAGGATGGACTACGAGCCGGAGGGCTTCGAGTGGATCAACTGCACATACAACGACGAGAATATCGTGATCTTCGAGAGAAAGACGGACAAGCCGGAAGAAACGCTGCTCTTTGTCTGCAACTTTGCTCCGGTGGAGCATGAGAAGTTTCGTCTCGGCGTTCCGTTTGCCGGAAAGTACAAGGAGATCTTAAACAGCGATGCGAAGCAGTTTGGCGGCAGCGGCATGGTAAACCCGAGAGTCAAGATGTCGAAGAAGGAGGAGTGGGATACGAGAAAGAATTCCATTGCCATCAATCTTGCTCCGATGTCCACAGCTGTATTCTCCTGCATTCCGTATGAGGAGGAGCCGGTGACGGAGAAAAAGAAACCGGCGGAGAAGAGAAAACGCCCGGCACGGCAGCCATCGGTAAAGCTGCCGGCGAGCCCGTTGGATGTGATCTCCGAGAAGGTTGGGCAGATCATAAAGACGGCGCGCGAGAGCCGGCACTGAAATTTGTGCCTGACTGATTTGGACAGTCAGCGCAGAAATTAAATACAGGACAGAAATATCCGGGAAATAACAGGTGAAATATCATGAAAGAAAATACATTAGATATTCTCACCGCGGCGCTCATCAAATACGGAACCAGAGTCTTCTGGGCGGCGGTCATCGTATTTGTGGGACTGCGGATCATCAGGATCGCCCGCAGGGCAGCCGGTCAGATTATGGACCGTGCCGGAGTGGAGATCACGTTAAAAAAGTTTCTGGACATGCTGCTTCATGCAGTTCTCTTCGGCGTTATGGTATTCATGGCGGCGGATCAGTTAGGGATCAAGACGACCTCCTTCGTGGCAGTCATCGGTACCGTCACTCTGGCCTTCAGCCTTGCGATGCAGAATACGCTCTCGAACTTCGCGGGCGGAACCCTGATCCTGCTCCTGAAACCGTTTAAGGTGGGCGATTATATCAGCACGAGCTCCGGTGAAGGAACCGTTGAGTCCATCGGTATACACGACGCTTCTGACAACGGATAACCGGGTCATCACGATCCCGAACAGCTCCGTGTCCAGCGCGCCGCTCACAAACCTCACAAGGACCGGAAAACGCCGCCTGATCATTAATGTGGGAATCGGATATTCCTCTGATCTTTTAAAGGCGAAGAATGTCCTGAAAAAGATCTTCGAGGAGAACCCGGGGATCATGAAGGATCAGCCGGTTCAGGTCGTCGTGGATGCGCTGGGAGACAGCAGTGTTGTTTTAAGCGCCAGAGGCTGGACGACCTGTGAGGATTACTGGACAGCGAAGTGGTCCATCACAGAGGCGATCAAGCTCACGTTTGACAAAGAGGGGATCGAGATCCCGTACCAGTATATGAATGTGATGATGACAAAGGAATCATAGCGCGGACCGGGCATAGCTTCGGGATAACGCGGATCATAAAGGAAAGAGAGTCCGGACAGGGGAAAGACTGCCGGGCTCTTTTTTTTCGTATATTGTTACAAAAAATGCTTGATTTTTTGTGAAAATCTGATAGAATCAATTTTAAATTGTTTCTGCGTTGCGGACAAATGTTTGTGGAAAAGAGACTGGGCTTTTTGCGCAAAAAATGCTGACAGGTCGCACGATTCCGGAAAGAGTGAAACATGCAGAGGCTAAAAGCAAAAAAAGGAGGATTGAATATGAAAGAACATATGGCAGATTGGCGTATCCATGCACTTGCTTTCGTACTCACCGTAATTGCCGAATTTATCGGCACCAAAAAATTCAGTTTCGGGCCTTTGTCCTTCTCACTGTTTCCGATGCTGTATGTACTGATCCTTGGAGCGATCCTTGGAATCGCGAAAATGATTCCACAGAAGATGATGACAGAAGCATCACCGTATATTGGAATCAGCGTTATGATGCTGACAGCAAAGATCGCATCCACGATCGGACCGAACCTCGGCGCGGTTGTCAAAGCCGGACCGGCGCTGATCCTTCAGGAATTCGGAAATCTGGGAACTGCGGTTTTAGCGCTCCCGATCGCCGTATTTGTATTCCATATGGGACGCGCGGCAATCGGAACCTCCTTCTCTATTTCAAGAGAGAGCTCCCTTGCGGTCGTTGCCGATAAATACGGTCTTGATTCAGATGAAGGAATCGGTGTTATGGGTGGATATATCACAGGTACTGTATTCGGAACCATGTTCAACGGTATCTTTGTTTCCCTGCTCTGCTCCTTAAATATCTTCCATCCGTACGCGCTCGGAATGGCGTGTGGAACAGGTTCCGCATCCATGCTTTCTGCCAGCCTTGCGGCAGTCGTTGAGGCATATCCGGATATGGAAGCGGAGATCACTGCTTATGCGGCGACCTCAAACATGCTGAGCAGTGTGGATGGTCTTTATATGAGTCTTTTTATTGCACTTCCGATGTGCGAATTCATGTATAAGCTGTTCACGAAGAACAACAGGCATTATAAAGACGGACTCCCGATCGGCGCTAAGGTGGAAGTCAAAGCAGCCGGGGAAGAATAGGAGGGATCCATATGGACGCAGCAGTATGGTTTAAAAGAATCAAATGTCTTGTCCTTGTATGCATCTTCGCATCCATCGGCAATTTTATCAGTACATCAAAGGCCGGAAACCCGGTAACCCCGCTTGAGGCAGTGCCCGGGCTCGTGCTTCTTCTTTTATGCACGCTGGTGGGCTGTATCATTTATGAGCTGATCAATAAGGTTTCACCGAAGAATCTTCCGGCGATCGCCTATATCTCATTTATTGCGATCCTGATCACGATCCCGGGTGTCAGCCCGATCGCGGATTACGCGATCGAACAGATCGGAAAGATCGGACTTCTTCCGCTCTGCACTCCGATCCTTGCATATGCCGGAATCTCCATCGGAAAAGATGTGGATACATTTAAGGAACAGGGATTTGCGATCGTAGTCGTAGCGATCTTCACGTTCGCGGGAACATTCCTCGGTTCTACGATCATTGCCCAGATCATCTTAAAAATGACAGGCGTGATCTGATGATCAGATATGAAAAATGGGAATAGGTTGTAAAAACAGAGCACTCATGTTATCATTATAACACTGGTGCCGCCGCATGAAACAGAGCCGCGGACGTCCAATCATAACGATAATGGAGTGAAGTTTCCATGTACCATGATCTTACAAAAGGGAGCATCTCACGCTCCCTTCTTTTATTTGCTCTGCCGATGATGGCAGGAAATCTTTTGCAGCAGTTTTACAACATCGCGGACACACTGATCGTCGGCCGTGTCCTTGGAAAAAATGCTCTGGCGGCGGTGGGATCTTCCTACACGCTGATGACATTCCTGACCTCGATCTTTCTGGGACTCAGCATGGGCTCCGGCGCACTGTTTTCCATTTACAGGGGAAAAGGAGATGAGAGAGCACTGAAGTCTTCTATCGCCCACGCCTGCGGCCTGATCCTCGCTGTAACGCTTGTTTTGAACGCAGTTGTCTATATTTTCATTGATCCGATTTTAAGCTTCTTACGGGTCCCTGAGGAGGTCTGGGGCGGTATGAGAGAGTATCTGCTGATCATTTTCGCGGGTCTGCTCGCCACGTCCCTCTATAATTTCTTCTCCTGCCTGTTAAGAGCACTGGGAAACTCTACGGTTCCGCTGGTGTTTCTTGCGGTATCCGCGATCTTAAACATCGCGTGGGATCTTTTATTTGTGGCGGTCTTTCATTGGGGGATCGCCGGTGCGGCCTATGCGACGATCTTTGCCCAGTATGTATCCGGGATCGGTATTTTGCTCTACGTTCTTTTCCGATGCAGAAGCCTTTTTCCAGAGAGAAAGGATCTTTGCTTTGACGGCGGAATCTTAAAGGAGATCGCGGGCCTTTCCTCCCTGACCTGCCTGCAGCAGTCGGTTATGAACTTCGGAATCCTCATGGTGCAGGGGCTTGTAAACAGCTTTGGCGCCACCACCATGGCGGCTTTCGCAGCGGCAGTAAAGATCGACACCTTCGCATATCTTCCGGTTCAGGACTTTGGAAACGCCTATTCGACCTTCATCGCCCAGAACTACGGCGCGGGAAATAAAGAACGGATCCGCCGCGGCACAAAGGAATCCTTTGCCATCAGCACGGCATTCAGCCTTGTGATCTCAGCGCTGGTCTTTGCCTTCGCGGCACCGCTCATGCAGATCTTCGTGAGCTCCGCAGAGACGGCGGTCATCGCCTCCGGCGTCCGTTATCTCAGGATCGAGGGCGCGTTCTATTTTGGAATCGGCTGCCTGTTCCTGCTTTACGGATATTACAGGGCGATCAAGAGGGCGGAGATGTCTGTGGTGCTTACAGTGATCTCCCTCGGAATCCGTGTGTTACTTGCTTACGTGCTCTCTGCCACATTCCTCGGTGAGACAGGAATCTGGATGGCGATCCCGATCGGCTGGATACTGGCAGATCTCACAGGACTTTTATACATGAGGAAGACCTGGTAAAAAGAAAAGGTAACTATTCAGTACCTTCATAGTTACGTGCAAAAATCCATTCCAGATCAGCTTCGCTGATGGGATTTTTGCCTTCCAGCCTATGTTTTCTTACGGTCAGCGCAGCAAGTGCGCAGACCTACTGAACAGTTACAAGAAAAGTTACAAAGAAAGAACTTTTGCAAAATAAGAATTAAAAAATGTTGAATCTAAAAAATACGCTGTACAGGAGAATGAACCCCATGTACAGCGTATTTTGTTGCCGCGTGCCCAGATCTGGCGTTTGATCTGCGCTATCCTGCGGTCAGCGCAGCAGACATATTTAAACTAACTTACTCAACAGCTTCTCTTTCCTATCGATCATCTCATCGATCCTCTCGATATAAGAAGCTACATCCTTCACATTCTCCGCGCGTTCCAGACGGTTTTCCGCCGGGAACGTGACTTTCGTGGTGGTTCCGGCACCGCAGGCCACGATGGTCTGCTTTTCCTCCATAATGAGGATATTGTAGATACATGCTTTTCCGGGTGCCGCATAGCCGACATTCTCGAAATTTCCGGCCATATTTTTCTGACGGTACAGGTAATACGGCTCAAGACCCATCTCGCGGGCGTACTTCGCGGTGAGATCGATCATCTCCTGAGTGTTCTGGATCTTTAAGTTCGCGTAGCGCTCCTTGAAGATATTGAGTCTAGCCGCACGCTTGATGGCGAGAGAGTGGACCGTCACGCTGTCCGGAGCAAGCTCTCTGACCTGCTCCATGGTGCTGCGGACGTCATCGATATCTTCCTCCGGAAGTCCGATGATGAGGTCCATATTGATATTGTCAAAGCCAAGATCTCTTGCCATGCGGAATTTTTCCTTCACCATGTCCACGGTGTGGTGGCGTCCGATCAGATCCAGAGTTGCCTGCTTCATCGTCTGCGGATTGATGGAGATCCTGGAGATATTGTGGGCACGGAGAACTTTGAACTTGTCTTCGGTGATGCTGTCCGGACGTCCGGCTTCCACAGTGAATTCCTGTACCTTTGAGAGGTCAAAGGTATTCTCGATCTTTGTGAGCAGGGCGTCCAGTTCCTCGGCCTTTAAGGACGTCGGAGTTCCGCCGCCAAAGTAAACCGTGTCGAGAGTACGTCCCTTCATCTTTTCTGCCACATAGTCTAATTCTTTAAACAGCGCTTCAAGATAGAGATGAACCTTCTTTTCCCACGCGCCGATCGGGTAGGAGGTGAAGGAACAGTAGAGGCAGGTGGTCGGACAGAACGGAATTCCCACATAGAGGCTGTATCCCGTCTCATAGTCGATATGGCTTAAGAGCTCCCGCTCCCGTTTCGCGACCTCCACACTTAAGTCGATCTTCTCTTTGCTTGTCAGGTACATGTCCCGCATGAAGGAACGGATGCTCTCCTCATTCTCACCCTGATCAAGTCTCGTCATGGCGATCTTTGTCGGGCGGATACCGGTCAGGGTCCCCCAGGGGAGTTCTTTTCCCGTCCGCTTTTTTAACATGCCGTAAAGCTCTTTCTTGATCGTTGTCTTTGCGTTTAACCGCACATCGTAGTCGATCGGAAATACGGTCTCATCTGCGACAGTGCCCGCCGGATCCGTGATCTTCAAGCCAAATTTCGTCTCATCAGCGTTCTGTGTGCAGGTTCCCTCCACATAAAAATCCACGTCGTCCTGTTTCTCATGAACAAAAGTCTCCCCCGGATAAAACGCCATCAAAAGCTCCCGGATATCCTGCTCATAAGCAGTATCATTCAATAAAATTCCAATCATCCCATTGCCCCCGAAAGAGGATTATACTTCTTTTCAAAACCGATAGTAGTCGTGTCCATATGACCCGGATAGACCATGGTGTCATCCGGCAGTGTGGAGAGCAGACGTCTTACAGACTCGGCGATCTGGCGTCCGCTTCCCGTCGGGAAATCTGTGCGGCCGTAGGAGCCTGCAAACAGGGTATCCCCGGAGAAGAGAACAGATTCTTTTTCGATATAGTAACAGCAGGAACCGATGGTGTGTCCCGGTGTTTCAAATACTTTCCATGTAAATCCGGCGATGGAAAGCTCGTCACCCTCCTTCACGGTGACATCCGGTGTGATCGTATATGGCTCTCTGAAATAGCCTGCCACGAGACTCTTTTGGCCATCCGTCAGGACATCGATCTCTTTTTCGCATGCGTAGATCGGTACATTCCAGGTCTCCTTCAGTTCCTTTGCCGCCATGATATGGTCGAAGTGACCGTGGGTCAGAAGAATCGCTTCCGGCTTTAACCCCAGGGATACCGCCATATTGGCGATCTTATCAGCACTGTCGCCCGGATCCACGACGGCAGCTTTTTTTGTCTCATTATCATAGACCAGGTAGCAGTTCGTTCCGACCATGCCGACTACCAGAGTTTTAATGCGAATTTCGCTCATATCTTATTTTCCTCCATTTTTCCTGGCACAAAGCAGGGACTCCGGCCCTGTGCCGTGTACAGTAACGGAAATGGTTCTTTAAAATCCATGTATAAAAAGGTCTACCGTCCGTAACACCTCCGGCAGACCTTTTTCCGACTGCATTCAACCTGTTCTGGTTCAGAACAGCCGGCTGCAGACATTCGTTTGAAATTGTAGTTATCAGCCTGTGGTTCTCTCAATATCCAGCACGCCGTCGATCTGGCGCAGCTTTGCCATCAGGTTGTTTAATTCTTCGATTCCATGGATATCGAAGCTCATGGTGATCGTCGCCTTGCCCTGCTTATTCACACGGGAGTTCATTGTCTTGATGTCGATCTCGCGCTCCGTAAAGATCTTGGAGATATCCACGAACATTCCGATCCGGTTGTTCGCGAAGATCGAGATCTCTGTGGAGTAGGTTGCGGCACTATTGTCCTCCTCAACGCCCTGCCACTCTGCGTCGATCAGGCGGCTTCTCTCAATCTCCGGGAGATTTAAGACGTTGATACAGTCTGTTCTGTGGATCGTAATTCCGCGGCCTCTCGTAACGAAACCAACGATCTCGTCGCCCGGAACCGGGCTGCAGCACTTGGAAAAACGGACCGCAAGGTCATGGATACCTTTTACGATAATGCCGCTTTTTGATTTGCTGCCCTTGATCGGAACCACAGCAGGTTTGTTGTTGTCACCGATGGCATCGAGGATCGTCGCATCGGTCACCTCGCGTTTCATCTTCTTTGTGCGCTCCTCGATCATCTTGTTGATGACCTGCCCCTCTTTTAATCCGCCGTGTCCGACGGAAGCCAGAACGGAATCCCAGTCCTGGAAGGCGTAGCGCTTTAATACTTTATCCACAAATTCCGGCTTGTTGATATCGGAGAAGTTGATTCCCTTTGCCTTGCAGTAGCGGTCGATCATTTCGCGGCCCTTTAAGATATTGTCCGCCTTCCGCTCCTGCTTGAACCAGGCGTTGATCTTGTTTCTCGCCTGGCTGCTCTTGATGATATTTAACCAGTCACGGCTCGGTCCCTTGGAATTCTGGGATGTCATAACCTCGATCCGGTCACCGTTCTGGATCACATAGTCAATATTTACGAGCTTTCCGTTGACTCTCGCACCAACCATCTTGTTTCCGACAGCCGTGTGGATCGAGTAAGCGAAGTCGATCGGTGTGGAGCCGCTTGGCAGTGCCTTTACGTCTCCGGTCGGTGTAAAACAGTACACGCTGTCGGAGAACATATCGAGGTCGCTCTTGATGGCATTTAAGAATTCCTTGTTGTCGGACATATCCTGCTGCCATTCAAGGATCTGGCGCAGCCAGCTTAACTTCTTCGCCTCATCGCCGGCAGCAACCTGTCCGCTGCCGCTCTCTTTATATTTCCAGTGGGCAGCGATACCATATTCCGCTGTGCGGTGCATCTCGAAGGTACGGATCTGGATCTCAAAGGGCTGTCCGTTCGTGCCGATCAGTGTCGTATGTAAGGACTGATACATATTCGGCTTCGGCATCGCGATATAATCTTTAAAACGGCCGGGGATCGGTTTGTACATTTCATGGATCACACCCAGTGCCGCGTAACAATCCTTTACAGAGTCCACGATGATGCGGACTGCAAAGATATCGTAGATCTGGTCCAGCGTCTTGTGCTGGTTTAACATCTTCTTATAAATGCTGAAGAAGTGCTTGACGCGTCCGTTGACCTCGCACCTGATCTCCGCGTTCTCCATGTGGGTCTTGATCTCAGCGATAATGTCATCGATGAATTTCTGACGCGCTTCGCTTGTCAGGGCGATCTTTTCTTCCAGTTCTTTGTATACATTAGGTTCCAGATATCTTAACGCAAGATCGTCCAGTTCGATCTTGATCTTGGAAATACCGAGCCTGTCAGCGAGAGGAGAGTAGATCTCGATGGTCTCCCTCGCCTTCTCCTTCTGTTTTTCAGGGCGCATGTACTGAAGCGTCCGCATATTGTGGAGACGGTCCGCAAGCTTGATGATAATGACACGGATATCTTTTGCCATGGCGAGGAACATTTTTCTTAAGTTCTCCGCCTGCATTTCCACCTTATCCGCCGACCAGGATAACTGGGTCAGCTTTGTAACACCGTCGACTAAGAGGGCAACCTCTTTTCCGAAGATCTCGGCGAGCTGTTCCTCTGTATACACGGTATCCTCCACCACGTCGTGGAGAAGTCCGGCTGCGATCGTCTCTTTATCCATCTCGAGATCCGCAAGGATGATCGCCACACAGAGCGGATGGATAATGTACGGTTCCCCGGATTTTCGCTTCTGGTCTTTATGGGCATTATCCGCAAGCTGATATGCCTTTTCGATCATGCTCAGATCATCGGACGGATGGTACTTTCTGATGCTGGCAACAAGATCCCGGTAAAGAACATCAGGACTTGTGAAATCAGCAGGCGCTTCCAGCTCGCCTTCGATCGTTTTCAGTTTGTTTTCTTCCATAATATCTCCCACCTTCACTTTTAGCGTACCATCCGGTTATGTCCGCCGCAGAAATCCGCTGTTTTCCCGGTATTTTCGACAAAAGCAGACACTCCTGAGATATACCAACCATTATAAAATTTTTTGACATAAATTGCAATCGTTTTGTTGCGGTTTTGGGCCGCTGCTTTCCGGAAGGATTCCCAGATCCGGGGAATCTTATACGGGGTGTTCCTGATTCAGAATATAAAATGTTTATGACAGACATATCTTTTTCTTATAGTGCTACCGAATTAAAGTGGTTGAACTTTAAAGAACAATGTATTGTAATGGAAATATTAAAATTTTATAAATAAATTGGAAAGGGGTACTCCATTATGGATACAATGAGTCTCACAGCAAAGTATGAAGATGAAATGATTGCCATTCGCAGACATATTCATAGACATCCGGAGCTCAGCAACAAGGAATATAAGACAACGGAGTTCATCCGCGAAAAACTTACGGAATACGGTGTGGAGATTGCCGAGATCGGGATGAAGACCGGCGTTGTTGCCGTTATCCGCGGCGGAAAACCGGGAAAAACCGTTGCGATCCGCGAGGATATTGATGCACTTCCGATGAAGGAACTCACAGGACTTCCGTTCGCTTCTGAAAATGATGGCGCCTGCCATTCCTGCGGACATGATATCCACACAACCGTGCTTCTCTACTGCGCAAAGGTATTATCAGAGATCCGCGGGGAGCTTGCCGGAACGGTCATGCTGATCTTCCAGCCGGCAGAAGAGCATATGGGAGCCGGTGAGCTTGTCGACTGTAATTTCACGCAGGTTGCGAAACCGGACGCATTTATCGGTCTCCACGTATCGCCGGAGATCGATGCCGGAAGCATCGGATTAAAGAAGGGGCCGGCAAACGCGTCCAACGATTTCTTCAATATCAAGATCAAAGGAAAGGGCGGACATGGCGCTCATCCGGAAAACTGCATCGATCCGGTCGTAATCGCCGGCTATGTGATCACACAGCTTCAGACCGTGATCTCCCGTGAAAACTATCCGGTATATCCGGGCGTTCTTACCATCGGCAGCATCCACGGCGGAACCGTAAACAATATCATCCCGGATTATGTGGAGATGCATGGAACACTGAGAAGCCTTGATCCGGACTGCCGCAAAAAAATGATGGCTGCCATCGACCGCATCGTAAAAGGCTGCGCCGAGTCCATGAGAGGAACCGCGGAGGTTGAATGGGAAATCGGAGTTCCGCCGCTCGTAAATGACGATTCCATCATCGAGGCAGTTGCTGAGGCTGCTGCAAAGACCATCGGTGCTGATCATGTTTCCTACGTGAAGAATCCGTCAATGGGTTCCGAGGACTTTTCTGTTCTCTTCCCGAAGTTCGGACCGGGCGCACAGTTCCGCTTAGGATCCGGAAATAACGAGGATCCGAATTCCAGACACGGTCTTCATAACTCTAAAAACGTATTCGATGAGAAGTGCATCCGCACAGGCGCATCCGTAATCATCCAATACGCGAGAGATTTCTTAAGATAAAGGAGAATACTTATGGAAAACAACAAGAAAAAGCTGCAGATCCCAAGTACATGTGCACTGTTATTCATGCTCATGATCGTCTGCGCCATCCTGACCTGGATCGTTCCGGCAGGTGAATTCGATACAGAGAAAGTGGGCAACTTAAACAAGGTTATCGCAGGTACCTATCACACTGTAGACGCTTCCCCGGTCGGTCCGTGGGCAACCATCATGGCAGTTGTACAGGGATTCTACAAAGCCGCAAAGTTAATGGTCATGATCATGTTTGTCGGCGGTGCCGTTGAGATCCTTGAAAAGACAGGAGCGATCCACGCTGCGTTCGGAAAACTTGCTTCCAAGCAGAACTTAAATGTAAACGTACTTGTATTCTTAGTAATGGCATTCATGTCCATCGGCGGCGCAGCAGGCGTTTTCGCAAACCCGGTCGTTGCCCTGATCCCGATCGGAATCATCCTTGCAACAAACTTAGGATATGATTCCTTCACAGGCTTCCTGCTTGTATATATGGGCGCTTACTCCGGATTCAACGTAGGCTGGGCGAACGCTTCCACTATCGGTACTGCACAGCCGATCGCGGAGCTCCCGATCTTCTCAGGTTTCGGTGTCCGCGTCGTATTAAACATCATCAACTTCGCGATCTGCTATTTCTTTACGATCCGTTACATGAAAACCATCAAGGCGGATCCGAAGAAGAGCTTAAACTATGAAGCTGGCATGAGTGCATCTGACAGCATGGGCGCAGGAAAAGATGGCGCGAAGGCGATCGAAGCACATTTAACAACGAAGCACCTGATCAGCCTGATCGGTCTTGTCGTAGCGGTTGCGGCAATCCTGGTTGGCTCTGTAAAATATAAATGGAGCTATGATCAGATCGCAGCTACATTCTTTACACTTGCGGTTGTTGTTGGCCTTCTCAATGGTATGGGTATCAACGGAACAACGAAGGTATTTATCGGTGGCTGTTCCAAGATGGTAAACGCCGCGTTCATTGTCGGCTTCGCAAATGGTATTTCTGTGATCCTCGCAAGCGGAAACATCTTAAATACAATCGTTTACTGGCTGTCCATTCCGATGTCCGGAATGGGTTCCATCCTCGGAGCGAACTTCATGTTCGTTGCAAACCTGTTTATCAACCTTTTCATTCCGTCCGGTTCCGGACAGGCTGTAGCAGTAATGCCGCTTATGGTTCCGGTTGCTGATCTTGCAGGCATCACAAGACAGGTTGCTGTACAGGCATTCCAGTTCGGTGATGGTTTCTCCAACTGCCTCTTCCCGACAGCAGGTACTCTGATGGGTTCCCTCGCAATCGCAAAGACAGACTGGACAAAATACGCAAAGTGGCTTATGCCGCTCCTCGGATGTCAGGTGATCCTCTCATTCGCATCTTTAACGATCTTACAGAGCATCGGCTGGACCGGACTGTAGAAAGACGTATAATATAAGGAAAAAGGACTTCCGTTTCCTGGCGGAGGTCCTTTTTCTTTTTATGCATGGGACAAATGATCCGACAGAGCTTTTGACTGAGTCCGGGGGAAAAACTCACAAAATAAGTTGACTTATCCATGTCCGAAAAATATAATACTTTTATTAAGGAAAGAAAAAACCCTTGAAAACCTAAGGCAATCAGCGTATTATGGTGAACGTAGGCGTGAAATTGCGCGATAAAGAGAGAAACAGAGGTAGCTTTATGGCATTAAAGAAAAAGCCGGTCACCGGCATGAAAGATATTCTCCCGGCAGAGATGCAGATCCGGGATTATGTGCTGAACCAGATCAAAGAGACTTACCGCGGCTTCGGATTTTCCGCGATCGAGACTCCGTGCGTGGAGCACATTGAGAACCTCCTTAGCAAACAGGGCGGCGACAATGAGAAACTGATCTTCAAGATCTTAAAGCGCGGCGAGAAATTAAATATCGAGACAGCAGAGACGGAGAACGATCTGGCAGACGGCGGACTCCGCTATGATCTGACACTTCCGTTATCCAGATATTACTCCAACAACTCCGCAAACCTTCCGTCTCCGTTTAAGGCACTTCAGGTAGGCAGCGTATGGCGTGCAGACCGTCCGCAGAAAGGCCGTTTCAGACAGTTCGTCCAGTGCGATATCGATATTCTCGGTGATGCGACGAACCAGGCTGAGATCGAGCTGATCCTTGCGACGACAACAGCGTTAAAGAAGATCTGCCCGGACAACAGCTTTGAGGTCCGCGTGAACGACAGAAAGCTTCTCCGTGCGATGGCTGTATACAGCGGTTTCCCGGAGGAAGATATCGATAAAGTATTCATCACGGTCGACAAGATGGACAAGATCGGTACCGACGGCGTAAAGGCAGAACTCATCGAAAACGGCTACTCCGAGGAGACAGCCGATAAATACCTGGATCTGATGAGTCAGGCAACAAACGATGCAGCGGGCGTCCGCCGCATGGGCGAGATCCTTGCAGGCGTTTTAGAGGACGGCGCTGCGGAGAACCTTGCGCAGATCATGGAGACAGTCGGCGAGGTTTCCGATGGAAGCTTCAAACTTGCATTTGACCCGACTTTAGTCCGCGGAATGGGCTACTACACAGGAACCATCTTCGAGGTTTCCATGGAAGGCTTCGGAGGTTCCGTAGCCGGTGGCGGAAGATATGACAAGATGATCGGAAAATTCACAGGCATGGACACACCGGCCTGCGGTTTCTCCATCGGATTTGAGCGTATTGTTACCATTCTTCTCGACAACGGATTTACCGTTCCGGGCGGCAACGAGAAAGAGGCATGGCTCTTTGAAAAGGGCATGAGCTCCGAGAAACTTGCTTCCATCATGAAAGAGGCGATGGCGGCCCGCAAGGAAGGAAAGATCATCCTTGTCGCACAGATGAACAAGAACAAGAAGTTCCAGAAGGAACAGCTTGGAAAAGAAGGCTACAGTGAGTTTAAGGAATTCTATAAGGAAGACTTAAAACACTAAATATACCATAATACATTCAGTTGGGATCGTTGACATCCTGGCTGTTTCAGGAGGAAAATCATGGCAGAATCAATGGCAGGCTTAAAACGTTCCTGCCGCTGTGCTGAAGTCACAGAGGCAAACGTAGGCCAGGAAATGACACTTATGGGATGGGTCCAGAAGAGCAGAAACAAAGGCGGGATCATTTTCACCGACCTTCGTGACCGTTCCGGAATCATCCAGATCATCTTTGAGGAGAGCGACTGCGGCGCTGAAAGCTTCGCGAAAGCTGAGAAATTAAGAAGTGAGTTCACAGTAGCGGTTGTCGGAACCATCGAAAAGCGTTCCGGCGCGGCAAACCCGAACTTAAAGACAGGTACCATCGAGATGAGAGCGAAATCCTTAAGAATCCTCTCCGAGTCCGAGGTACCGCCGTTCCCGATCGAGGAGAACAGCAAGACGAAGGAAGACCTTCGATTAAAATACCGTTATCTTGACCTCCGTCGTCCGGATCTCCAGAGAAACATTATGATAAGAAGCCGTGTGGCTACGATGGTCCGCCAGTTCTTAGCGGACGAAGGTTTCCTCGAGATCGAGACTCCGACTCTTATCAAGAGTACACCGGAAGGCGCAAGAGACTACCTTGTACCGAGCCGTGTGCATCCGGGCGAGTTCTATGCTCTTCCGCAGTCTCCGCAGTTATTAAAACAGCTGCTGATGTGTTCCGGTATGGACCGTTACTTCCAGCTCGCAAGATGCTACCGTGACGAGGACCTCCGTGCGGACCGTCAGCCGGAGTTCACACAGATCGATATGGAGTTATCCTTCGTGGATGTTGAGGATGTTCTCGAGGTCAACGAGAGACTCTTAAAGAAACTTTTCAAGGAGATCTGCAACTTTGACGTTCAGACTCCGATCCTCCGTATGACATGGCGCGAGGCTATGGACCGTTTCGGCTCCGATAAGCCGGATATGCGTTTTGGCATGGAATTAAAGAATGTATCTGATGTTGTAAAAGACTGCGAGTTCGTTGTATTCAAGAGCGCTCTTGAGAACGGCGGATCTGTCCGTGGTATCAACGCAGACGGACAGGCCGGTATGCCGAGAAAGAAGATCGACGCTCTCGTTGAGTACGCAAAGGGATTCGGTGCAAAGGGGCTTGCATATCTTGCGATCCATGAGGACGGTTCCTATAAGTGCTCCTTCGGAAAGTTCATGAAACAGGAAGAGTTAGACGCTCTTGTAAAAGCAATGGACGGTAAGCCGGGCGACCTTCTCTTCTTTGCCGCAGATAAGAACAAGGTTGTATTCGATGTATTAGGAAATCTCCGTCTTGAGCTCGCAAGACAGTTAGATCTCTTAAAGAAAGACGACTTCAAGTTCCTCTGGGTAACAGAGTTCCCGCTTTTAGAGTACTCCGAGGAGGAGGGACGTTACGTCGCTATGCATCACCCATTCACAATGCCGATGGAGGAAGATCTCCCACTTATCGACACTGATCCGGGCGCAGTCCGCGCGAAAGCCTACGATATCGTATTAAACGGTACCGAGCTCGGCGGCGGATCCGTCCGTATCCACCAGGATGATATCCAGGAGAAGATGTTCGAAGTTCTCGGCTTCACAAAAGAGAGAGCAAAAGAGCAGTTCGGCTTCCTGCTTGACGCATTCAAGTACGGAGTGCCGCCGCACGCTGGTCTCGCATACGGCCTCGACCGTGTCGTTATGCTTATGGTAGGTGCAGACAGCATCCGTGACGTAATTGCCTTCCCGAAGGTAAAAGACGCGTCCTGTCTTATGATGGAAGCTCCGGCACCGGTAGATCCGAAGCAGCTTGAGGATCTTGATATCGCGATCGTTGAGAAGAGGGACGAAGAATAACATAGAAATACGCTGAAAGATGGAAGCGCTGTGCAGAAAAAACTGCGTGGCGCTTCTGTCTTTTTATATTGGAAGTGGGCCTGTTATGCGATCATTCATGCAACATTGATCGATGAACTGGAAATAATGTTATCAGGTATGGCTTTGTGAAATGTTCGTGAACTTATAGAAATCCTACTTATTATCTGCTAAAATATAGCTGATGATAAGTGGGATTTTTTATTTACGCGAGCAACGAGCCAAAGTCCATGCTTACATGAGACCTTGGCGACTGCTGCGATAACTTGAGAAGCTCGCAAAGTGTGCTTCTCATAGTTTCTTGCTGCAATGGCAGCAGGTAAATATATGGAGGTGACCCCAAATGGATGCAGTAAAAATACTTATGGTCGATGACGAGGAGAGAATGAGAAAGCTCGTTAAAGACTTTTTAACGATTAAAGGATACCGCGTTCTGGAGGCAGGAGATGGCGAGCAGGCTATTGATATCTTCTTTAAGGAAAAGGATATCAGTCTCGTGATTCTGGATGTCATGATGCCGAAAATGGACGGCTGGGAGACATGCAAGACGATCCGACGCTACTCTCAGGTTCCGATTATTATGCTGACGGCGAGAAGCGAGGAACGGGATGAGCTTCTTGGATTCGAACTCGGCGTTGACGAGTATATCACAAAACCGTTCAGCCCGAAGATCCTTGTGGCGAGAATCGAGGCGATCCTGCGCCGTGGCAGCGGTACATCAACGGGTGAGATTCTGGAGGCGGATGGAATCCGCGTGGATAAGGATGCCCACGAGGTGACTGTGGATGGAAAGCCGGTGGATCTCAGCAACAAGGAATTTGAACTCCTTACCTATTTCATGGAAAATAAAGGAATCGCCCTCTCGAGAGAAAAGATTCTGAATAATGTCTGGAATTACGACTATTTCGGAGATGCGAGAACCATCGACACCCACGTAAAGAAGCTGAGAAGTAAACTTGGTCCGAAAGGCGATAATATCAAGACTATTTGGGGCATGGGATATAAACTCGAGGTGGATGGATGATGAAATCGATACGATCCAGACTGACGGTCACGTTTATTGGCCTGATTGCTGTGATCCTGGCAGTGATCTGGGGCGTCAATAAGTGGTATCTGGAAGATTTCTATGTAACAAAGAAGGTACAGGCGTTAAATGGTGCCTACGAGGCCATCGACTCCCGGATCGAGGAGAACAAGGAAAACGGGATTTCCATCGAAGACGCCATGAGAAGAGAAAAGGATGCTGACGGAAATATCACGGAAGGAAATTTGCAGCGCCTGATCCGGAATTTCAGCGACAGCGCCAATGTTTCTGTTCTGATCATTGACAACAGCACGGAGGATGCGACGGTCTATTCAACATCCCGTGATACGAAGTTTTTAAAGGACCGCATTGACCGCTATATTTTCGGCTGGGCAAAGGCCAAGTACACGATTCTGGAGGAAAACGACCAGTATAAGATCCAGAAGACATACGATCCCCAGCGGGAGAGCATGTACTTGGAGAGCTGGGGATTCTTCTCCGACAACAGCACTGCCTTTATCATGAGCGCGCCGCTGTCAAGTATCGGCGAGAGTGTCCGCCTCGCGAATCAGTTTCTGCTCTATGTGGGAATGATCGCTGTATTGATCGGTGCTCTGGTCATATATTTGGTGGCAAAACAGATCACAATGCCGATCTATAAGCTGTCGAACCTCTCAGAGCGCATGTCGGATCTCGATTTTAATGCGAAGTATGAGTCCGGAAAACATGATATGGAGGAGATACAGGTTTTAGGAAACAGCATGAACACGTTGTCCTCGCGTCTGGAGGAGACGATTTCAGAACTCAAGTCGGCGAACAACCAGCTCACAAAGGATATCGAGGAGAAGACAAAGATCGACGAGATGCGAAAAGAGTTCATTGCCAATGTCTCTCATGAGTTGAAGACTCCGATCGCCTTGATCCAGGGATACGCGGAGGGACTCCAGGAAGGCATGGGCGAGGAGAAGGAGAGCCGCGACTATTATTGTGATGTTATTGTTGATGAGGCCAACAAGATGAACAAGATGGTTAAGCAGCTTCTGACATTGTCTTCTCTGGAAAGCGGAAATGATAAGCCGGTGATGGATCGTTTCAATCTGACGGAACTGGTTCGCGGCGTTGTAAATGCGTCGAAGATCCTGATCGATCAGAACGGAATTCAGGTGGAGTTTGACGATCAGACACCGGTTTATGTCTGGGCTGATGAATTTAAGATCGAGCAGGTAGTCACAAACTATCTGAGCAACGCGATCCACCATATCGATGGAGAGAAAAAGATCATTATCAAAATGCTTCCGGAAAACAATATCGTCCGTGTATCTGTCTTTAATACCGGAACCCCGATCCCTGAGGATGCGATCCCGAATCTCTGGACGAAGTTCTATAAGGTAGATAAGGCGAGAACCCGTGCCTACGGCGGAACCGGAATTGGTCTTTCCATTGTAAAAGCGATCATGGATGCCCACAACCAGCAGTATGGCGTGAAGAACTGGGAGAATGGCGTGGAGTTCTGGTTTACGCTGGATGGGAGCAATTCATAATATTATGGTAGGAACCCATATGGAATCTGGCAGGAGCAGCTTTTGGCTGCTCCTGTATTTGCTCTTGACGATCAGCATGATACATTATATTGTATCAATTGAATATATAATATACAATATATAGCATTCTTGGACTGTACTTGTAATGATATCGCAAAACATGTAAAAAGAAATGAAAAATATGTAAAAAACAGTTGACTTTTGTCTGGGGATTTGTTATTATAATACTCGCCTTGAGCGACAGGGCAAAACTTATTAAG
>ENA-OPVY01000837-OPVY01000837.1-human-gut-metagenome-genome-assembly--contig:-NODE-837-length-20203-cov-19.172325_pt1 | contig 20203 bp, 15 predicted proteins | sample MGYA00241503_ERZ501998 | MGnify/ENA primary metagenome ERZ501998 (study PRJEB25962, sample SAMEA2042107) | human gut metagenome | biome: human gut; feature: human-associated habitat; material: faeces... | reverse complement strand
TGATGACGTTGGATGCCGGCCGACCAAACAGTGCCAGCAGCGTACCGCCGACCGGGGCGCCCCAGACGCCGCCTTCCCAGAAGCTGGTCTGCCCGCGGGCAAACAACATTTTAATAATCTGCCAAGGATTGGCATCGTTCAGCGATACGTTGGAGAAGATGACCGGTACACCGGCGCACAGCACGCTCATCAGCGCGACTTTGCCCGCAAACAGGGTGACGCGGTAGCCGGAGGCCAGCAGGTAGGCCAGGTACAGCAAAAACGGCCCGACCAGATAGGTCATAACGCCGAAAATGCCAAACAGTCCACCGCGCAGGGTCTTCCACATGTTTTGACCGGGCACCAGCACCATGGCAACACACAGCAAACCTAACCCGGCCAGCAGGATGCTGCGTGCCAGGTTGGGTGTTTCAGCGCGGCGCTGCGCACGGCGGGATGCCTGCGCTTTGCTACGGGACGAAGAGGACTGGCCCGATTTGCCGGACGAAGCCCGATAAGTTGTAGAAGACCGGCTTGACGAGGAACGGCTTTTGCTTTTGGAAGAGGATGAGGAACGGTTTTTGTTGCCGGAGCTTTTCCCGGAACGAGACTGCGCCATGTTTCTTACTACCCCACTATTCTACATAGGAATTCTATCTTAAACCGGGCTGAAAGTCAGCCCATGCGAACATTCCCTATTATTCTATCACGAATCGCGAGGCTTGTAAACGAAAAATCCGCAGGTGAGTTATCCCCTGCCCTTTTGGCAGATAGCACAAAAAGCTGTGTTACCTGCCGGATTCGATTTCCTTATATAAATAGCGCAGTGCGTCGCCCAGGCCACCCAGTTCATCGATCAGGCCTTCCTCCACGGCCTGGCGGCCGTCCAGCACGGTGCCCATGTCCATCACAAGCTCGCCGGTGTTGTGCATCAGGGCTGTAAAGCGGCGGGCAGTGATCTTGGAATGGCTGGCTACAAAGCCAACGATGCGCTCCTGCATCTGCTCAAAGTAGCGCAGGGTCTGGGGTACGCCCAGCACCATACCGGAATGGCGCACAGGGTGTACCGTCATGGTGGCGGTGGGTACGATAAAGCTGCGCCGGGCCGACACCGCCAACGGGATACCGATGGAGTGGCCGCCGCCCAGCACCAGTGTGGCACTGGGCTTATTCACCCCGGCGATAAGCTCGGCCAGGGCGAGGCCAGCTTCCACATCACCGCCCACGGTGTTTAAAATGACCAGCAGGCCTTCGATCTCCGGGTCCTCCTCAATATCCACCAGCTGCGGGATGACGTGCTCATACTTGGTGGTTTTCTGGGCATCCGGGGCCAGGGTGTGGCCCTCGATGGTACCGATGACGGTCAGGGCGTGGCGGCCCTTGGTGGCGGGTACGGTGCCGCTGTCGGTAATAAGATCATGCTCCAGCCTTTGGAGCGCGGCGCTCTCGGTTGGGTTGAGTTTTGGACGTGACTTGGTCTTTTTCGAGGTCGGTTCCATAGCGAGTAGCCCCCTTTCTGGTTTAGTATGCACGGAACGCAGGGTGGATATGCGAAAGAAAAAAGCGCAAGATACATATGAATCAGCGTAAAAGCCTGCAAAAGAGGATAAAAACGAAAATATTTTGCTCTTTCCTGCACACGATGGTTAGAAATTACGAAAAAACTTAGATAAAAAATTGACAATTTGAAGCGCGCAATTTATAATAAGTTATAAATTTAGCAAAAGGGATTCTTTCCGGGCGTTCGCATCCCGGCATTGTGAGGTAAGTATCATGGCAATTCAAAGCAAGGTATCTCTTCCCGTTATCAAGCGTCTTCCCAAGTATTACCGCTACCTGACGACCCTGTCGGCCGACGGCAAGGAGAAAATCTCCTCCAGCGAGCTGGCCCACATGATGGGCACCACTGCCAGCCAGGTGCGCCAGGACTTCAACTGTTTCGGCGGTTTCGGCCAGCAGGGCATCGGTTATAAGGTGGATGTGCTGCGGGCAGAGATCGGCAAACTGCTGTTTAGCGACGGCGAAAAGCTGCCCACCATCCTGATCGGCTGCGGCCGTCTGGGCAAGGCAGTGAGCCGCTTTATCACCACCGATACCAACGGCTACCGCCTGATCGCCGCCTTTGATGTGGCACAGAGCGAGGTAGGCAAGGAGATCAGCGGCATCCAGATCCGCCATATCGACGAGCTGGAGTCTTTCTGTGCCGAGCATCACCCCAAGGTCGCAGTGCTCTGTGTGCCCCGCGATGGTGCGGAACAGGTCAGCGGCCGTCTGGTAGATCTGGGCATCGAGGGCTTCTGGAACTTCTCCCACTATGACCTCTCTGTGCCGTATCCCGATGTGGTGGTGGAGAATGTCCATCTGGGCGACAGCCTGATGAGCCTTGGCTACCGCCTGCGCAATCAGGACTGAAGATACCTATCTATAGTAAATAAAAAGAAATAAAGACTGCTGCACAAGAGCAGCGGGCTCGCCCTCTCCGTCATTGCTAACGCAATGCCACCTCTCCCAGAGTGAGAGGCTTTGGCAGTATGGTCAGGTTTCCAGTTTTGCCAAGGGCTTTCCCCTTGATAGATTTCCCCCGGTCGGGGGAAAATGGCGAAGCCAAAAGGGAGAATAAGCTGCTGAGCAATGCGAAGCTGAGAGGGTGAGGACGCTAAAATAAAAACAGGTGCAGCAGTCTTTTCTGCTGTAAGGAGAATTTTTCAAATGGCAAAACTGTATTTCCGCTACGGCGCAATGAACAGCGGCAAAAGCACCGCCCTGATGCAGGTAGCCCACAACTACGAAGAACAGGGGATGCGGGTGCTGATCCTCAAGCCACAGGTGGACACCAAGGGCGGCGGTGAGCTGGTGAGCCGTCTGGGCGTGCGCCGCAAGGCTGATCTGTTGATCCCGCCGGAGACGGATGTATTCGAGGCCGTGCGCACGGCCAACGCTGACGGTGCGCCGCTGGCCTGCGTGCTGTGCGACGAGAGCCAGTTTTTCACTGCGCAGCAGGCAGAGCAGCTGTTCATGGTAACTGTGGACCTGAACATTCCGGTGATCTGCTACGGCCTGCGGGCAGATTTTTCACTCAAAGGCTTTCCCGGCTCCACCCGCCTGCTGGAGCTGGCCCACACCATCGAGGAGATGAAGACTATCTGCACCTGCGGCCGCAAGGCCATCTGCAACTGCCGCAGGGTGAACGGCAGGTTCGTCTTTGAGGGCGAGCAGGTGGCCATCGATTTGGAAAACGATGTGCAGTACGTGAGCATGTGCCCCCAGTGCTACTTCAAGGCAAAACGCGCGTTCTACGCCGAAAAAGCTGCTTCGCAGGTCGAATAAGCTTGTATACAAGACTGTTGTGTTCAACGACACGGCAGTCTTTCTTTTTTTCCCCGGCCCACAGGCGCTGTCCACGCAGCAGCGCAAAATATGTCGCTGTCGATGCTTCTTCACCCCCCAAAAGGGCGAAGAAGCACCGATTTCCACGCCTGCAGACCGGTGCCGGATGCCCGCTTCACGCAATTGATATATCAGAGTGCACATTTTTTGCGCTATTGATATATCAGTTCAAAGACTCCCATCCGGGCTTTTTAAGCTGTTGTTCGTCCACAATGTATGCAACGTTTCCACGTCCTGAAACGGAATGTTTACAAAATTATTGCAAAATTCGACGTTCCCCCTATGATGCATCCCAGTTTTCTATGCAAAATAGCGAAGTATACATGTTGCACAGTTTTTCGAGCCAAGTTTATTCATTTCAGCGAAGGCGTCAATTCTCGCGCGAAAACAAGAGCAATATTTGTACGTTTTTTGTTTAGATATCTGCAATTTGCGTCTTTCTTTTTGGTTGTTGTTTTGTTATCATAATTGTATACAACGGGGTATGTGCAGAACCCCCGTTCGAGATGATGTTTTCTGTATTTAGGAGGAGAACAAAAATGAGCATGGCAATTTCTCGTCGTGATTTTATGAAGGTCACCGGCGCTGTGGGCGCTGCCGGTCTGCTGGCTGCCTGCGGCGGCAACTCTGCTGCATCCAGCTCTGCTGCTTCCACCGCTTCTTCCGCTCCCGCTGCTTCTGCAGACGAGAGCCTGGCACTGTCTGACGGCCCTGTTTCCATGACCATCAGCTGGTGGGGCGGCGACAGCCGTCACGAGGCTTACCAGAACGCCATCAAGGAGTTCCAGGCTGAGCACACCAACATCACCATCGAGCCCACCTTCGCCGCATGGTCCGGCTGGGAAGAGAAGATGGCAGCTGCCTTCATCGCTGGCAACGCACAGGATGTGTGCCAGGTGAACTGGAACTGGCTGTACAACTACTCTGCTGATGGCAGCAAGTTCGTGGATCTGAACACCGTTTCCAAGTTCCTGGATCTGACCCAGTGGGATGACGCTGCCATGGACGCCTGCTACGTTGCAAACAGCCAGCAGTGCGTGCCCGTTTCCATGACCGGCCGTATCTTCTTCTGGAACATGACCACCTTCAACAAGGCTGGCATCACCGAAGTTCCCAAGTCTCTGGATGATCTGATGGCTGCCGGCAAGGCATTCAAGGAGAAGCTGGGCGACGATTACTACCCCATGCACCTGGGCGCATACGACCGTATGATCCTGATGGTCTTCTACCTTGAGTCCAAGTACGGCAAGGACTGGGCTGACCCCGTCACCTCTACCCTGAACTACACCGAGGACGAGATCGCTGAGGGCATCGACTTCATCAAGAGCCTGGTGGACGGCCACGTCATGATGAACCTGAAGACCTACTACTCCGCTAACTCCGATACCGCTACCCACCAGTCCAACGAGTGGATCACCGGTAAGATCGCAGGTATCTTCGAGTGGGATTCCGCTGCTTCCAAGTACTCCTCCGCTCTGGATGATGCCAACAAGGACGGCTTCACCGTTGGCGAAGAGATCAAGTTCGGCGACAACAACGGCGGCTTCTCCAAGGTGTCCATGGGTCTGGCCATCACCAAGACCAGCAAGTGCGTTGCCGAGGCTGCTACCCTGATCAACTTCCTGCTGAACGAGGAGAAGGGCGCTTCCATCATGGGTTCCGAGTGCGGCATCCCCGCTTCCAAGGCTGGTCTGGCTGCTGCTCAGGCTGCCGGCGCTGTCAAGGATCTGGTTGCTGAGGCAAACGCCAAGGTCATGGCCTTCACCACCAACAAGCTGGATCCCCTGTTCGAGAACAACGACCTGAAGGCTTCCGGCACCGGCATCTATCAGGAAGTGTTCGACACCGTTGACTACGACGGCGTTTCCGGTGCAGACGTTGTTGACACCCTGCTGGACGGCATGGAGTCTGTTGGTTACACCATCGGCTAAGTTTTTCTTCAGAGTGCCGCTGTGTGCGGTGACGTACATATCATAAAAGGCACCCTTTGACCAAAACGGAGGGGCACCTGCCGCCCATACGGCAGATGCCCCTTTTTTGTCAGGAATATGTTACAAATTCTTGACAAAGCTGTATCCGGTCTGTTACCCCCTTCGTCCGTCTCATGCTCCGAAATTCCTTAAAAAGGAGGATTTCCCAGATGAAAGAAAGCAATGCTCCCGCCGTCGGGCGCACCCCGTTCCAGAAGTGGCTGGACAAATATCAGGGTCTGTTTTATCTGATTCCCTGGATCATCGGCTTCGTCGTCTTTAAGGCAGTTCCCTTTGGTCAGTCGCTGTACTACAGCTTCACCGATATGAACTTCTTCAAGAGCGGCACCCAGTTCGTTGGTCTGGCCAACTACATCACGGCCTTTACCACCACCAAGATCACCAAGGCGCTGCTCATCACCTTCAAGTACGCTTTCATTACCGTGCCTCTGAAGCTGGTCTTTGCGCTGTTCATCGCATACATCCTGAACTTCAAGATCGCATGCGTCAACCTGTTCCGCACGGTGTACTACATTCCCTCCATTCTGGGCGGCTCTGTTGCAATCGCCGTTCTGTGGAAGGCTGTGTTCAGCGTGGACGGCCTGCTCAACACCGTGCTGCGCGCTGTCACCTTTGGTCTGGTGCAGGGTCCCGAGTGGTTGTCTGACCCCAGCTACGCGCTGTGGATCATCTGCTTCCTGCGCATCTGGCAGTTTGGTTCCGCCATGGTGCTGTTCCTGGCCGCTCTGAAGGGTGTGCCTGCAGACCTGTACGAAGCCGCTACCATTGATGGTGCCGGCAAGTGGCGTCAGTTCTTCTCCATCACCGTTCCGATGATCACCCCCATCATCTTCTACAACCTGGTCACTCAGATCTGTCAGGCTTTCCAGGAGTTCAATGGCCCCTACATCATCACCAACGGCGGCCCCCGTGGTTCCACCACGCTGATCTCTCTGCTGGTCTACAACTACGCATTCAAGTCCTATGACATGGGTATGGCATCCGCTCTGGCATGGATCATGTTCATCATCGTCTGCATCCTGACGATCATTGCATTCACCAGCCAGAAGAAGTGGGTCTACTACTCTGACGAAAGGTAAGGTGACCAGTATGGGAATGAAAACATCGAACAAAATTGCAACCTTCTTCAAGTATTTCGTCCTGATCCTGGTCGGCGTTATCATGATCTATCCCCTGCTGTGGATGATCAGCGCTACCTTTAAGGACAACAGCGAGATCTTTGCAGGCATCAGCCTGTGGATCAAGCACCCCACTCTGGATGGCTACCGCGGCGCACTGAACAACTTCGGCGGTTCCATCAACATCCTGCAGGCCATGCTGAACACCTACAGCTACGTCATCCCCAAGGTGATCTGCACGGTGGTCTCCGCCTGTGTGGCTGCCTACGGCTTTGGCCGCTTCGATTTCCCCGGCCGTAAGTTGATGTTCAACATCATGCTGGCCACCCTGTTCCTGCCGCAGGTCGTTCTGAACGTGCCGCAGTACCTGCTGTACAACAAGTTCGGCTGGCTGGACAGCCCCTTCTATCTGGCTATCTGGGTGCACTGCGCATTTGCGACCGAGACCTACTTCGTCTACCAGCTGGTGCAGTTCATGCGCAATGTCCCCCGTGATCTGGACGAAGCCGCTGCCATCGACGGCTGCTCCTCCTTCCAGACCCTGTACAAGGTCATCGTGCCCATGCTTGGCCCTGCTCTGGTGTCCTGCGCACTGTTCCAGTTCATGTGGAGCTGCAACGACTTCATGGGTCCGCTGCTTTACGTCAGCACTCCCGGTAAGTACCCGATGTCCCTGTTCGTCAAGCTGTCCATGGACGGTGATACCGGTTTCGCATGGAACAAGATCCTTGCTCTGTCCCTCATCTCCATCCTGCCGCAGCTGATCGTCTTCTTCTGTGCACAGGACCAGTTCGTTGAAGGTATCTCTGCCGGTGCCGTCAAGGGCTAAGCCCTTTCCCCGCACAGCGTAAGATCATCTGATACAAACAAACACCCCCTGTGCCGTTCCCGTAGATGGTGCAGGGGGTGTTTCTTATTTCTTATGTCCTTTGCGGTACTGCAGTGGGCCGGTACCCATCACATCGCGGAACACCCGGCGGAAATGGGCGGCGCTGGCAAAGCCGGTCTGTTCGGCCACCGCACTGATGGAAAGCTCAGTCGTTTCCAGCAGCTTCTGGGCCGCTTCGATGCGGCGGTTGTTGATATAATCCACGATGGACTGGCCCGTTACCCGCCGGAACAAACGGCTCAGGTAGTAGGGCGAAAGATAAAACTGCGCCGCTACCTCGGTGAGGGAAAACTTCTGCCGGTAATTGACCGCAAGGTAGGCGCAGATCCGCTCCACCGTTTCGTTGTGGGGACGCGCCACGGCGCTGCTCTCGGCAATGCACTCCTGCTCCACATAGTGCAGGATCAGCAGCAGGTACAGCGGGCCGGGGTAATCCTGCTCGGTGCTGGCGCTGGCCATCATTTCCAGCAGGGTACGGATGCGGCTCTGCCACTGCACCGGTGCATACAGCACTGTGCGCTCCCCGGGCGCAAACAGGCGGCCGAAATCCCGCCCGGCTGTGTTTTTCAAATCATGCAGCATCCCCAGCGGAAAGTGGCACCCCACGATCTGCGGCACGGCGCTGCCGGTCTGTGCAAAGCTGCAGCCGCCGGGGCCAAGCAGCACGGCGCTGCCGGGGTTTACCAGCACATTCCCGCTCTCGTATTCCAGCGTGACGCTGCCCTCCGACACCAGCAGCAGATAGCAGGTGTCCTCATCCGGCGGCAGCTCGTAGCGGCCGATATTCAGGCGCAGGGTGGCTGCGGCCACTTTGCCGGTGATTTTTTCCCGTTCCGGTTTCATAAAAAAATCCTCATTTTTGTATTTTCCCCATCATACCACGCCTGCACCCTGCGGGCAAGACAAAACCATCAGGAGGTTCTCTCATGAATCTGTCGCTTATCCGTTCCATGACGCGCAGCGCTGTTTTCGAGCTGGAAAACGGCCTGTGCTATCGTCCGGCCCACCCGTTCACCGTTACCCTGAACGGCAAGACCGTCTACGAAGCCTGCCAGACCAACGTGTTCTCCCTGTTCTCCCTGCTGCCCGGCACTGAGTACACGGTGGGTGTGCAGGCCGAGGGCGAAAGCCTGACCTGCATCTTTACCACCGAGGCCGAGACCTTCTTTGTGGATGCTTCCCGCTACGGTCTGGTGGCCGACGGCACCACGGACAACACGCTCAAGCTGCAGGCGGCTCTTTCCACCTGCCCCAAGGGCGGCACAGTGTACGTGCCCGCAGGCCGCTACCGCACCTGCAGCCTGTTCCTGAAAAGCAACACCACCCTCTATCTTGAAAAGGGCGCTGTGCTGCTGGGCGACAACGACCGCACCCACTACCCCATCCTGCCCGGCGTGATCCCCAGCGAGAACGAGGTGGATGAATACTACCTGACCGGCTGGGAGGGCAACCCGCTGGACAGCTTTGCGGGTTTGTTGAACATCACGCAGGTGCACGATGTCGTTGTGACCGGCGAGGGCACGCTGGACTGCGATGCCGAGAACGGCGACTGGTGGGTAACGCCCAAGATCAAGCGCATCGCATGGCGGCCCCGCGCTGTGGCTGCTGTGGACAGCGAGAACATCTGCCTGCACGGCATCACGGTGCAGAACAGCTATTCGTGGACGATCCACCCCATCTTTGTCAAGCACCTTGACCTGCTGAACTTCAACATCAACAATCCTTACAATGCCCCCAACACCGACGGCATTGACCCCGAAAGCTGCGAGTATATCCGCATCATCGGCGTGAACATCCATGTGGGCGACGACTGCATTGCCATGAAGGCCAGCAAGGTATTCCTTGGCATGAAGCTGAAAAAGAGCTGTGAGCACACCGTTATCCGCAACTGCCTGCTGGACAAAGGCCACGGCGGCATCGTCATTGGCAGCGAGATGAGCGGCGGCGTGAAGGATATGGTGGTCACCCAGTGCCTGATGGACCACACCGACCGCGGCCTACGCGTCAAGACCCGCCGCGGCCGCGGCAACACCGCCGTCATCGACGGGCTGGTGTTCCGCAACGTGGAGATGCGCGGTGTCAAGGCACCCTTCGTCATCAACATGTTCTACTTCTGCGACCCGGACGGCCACGGCCCCTATGTGCAGTGCCGCGATGCCATGCCCGTGGACGAGTACACCCCGAAGCTGGGCAGCCTGACCATGGAGGACATCGTCGCCACCGACGCTCAGTTCGCGGGATGCTACTTCGACGGCCTGCCGGAGCAGCCCATTGAGCGCGTTTCCATGAAGAACGTCACTATCACCTTTGACCCCAATGCCGAGGCCGGTCAGGCCGCTATGGCGGATAACCGCCCTCTGGTGAAGAAGCTGGCCATCTACGCCGAGAATGTCAAGGAGATCGACCTGCACAATGTGAAGATCGAAGGCTACGAGGGCGAACGCCTGCACTTTGCAAATGTCGGCCATTTTGAGGAGGACTGAACCCATGACCCATGAAGAAATTCTTACCATGCTGGGCGATTACGTGGACTACCTGATCGCCAATTCCAGCGCCGAAGCACCTATGTGGAACATCGAGAAGGTGCGCAGCGGCAAGCCCAACAAGTGGAACTACATCGACGGCTGCATGATCACGGCCTGCCTGAGCCTGTACAAGACCACCGGCGACGAGAAGTATCTGAACTTCTCCAAGAGCTTCATTGATTCCTTTGTTCAGGAGGATGGCTCCATCAAGACCTACGACCCCAAGGAGTACAATCTGGATAACGTGAATCAGGGCAAGAACCTGTTTACCCTGTACGATATCTTTGGGGATGAAAAATACCGCAAGGCCATCGAGACCATCCGCAGCCAGCTGGCCACCCAGCCCCGCACCAAAGAGGGGAATTTCTGGCACAAGGACATCTACCCGTGGCAGGTGTGGCTGGACGGCACCTACATGGCCCAGCCCTTCTACATGGAGTACGAGACCCGCTTTAACAAGATGCAGGGCTGCATCGACAGCTACAAACAGTTCATGAATATCAAAAAGCACATGCGGGACGAAAAGACCGGCCTGTACTACCACGGCTACGATGAGAGCCGCCAGATGTACTGGGCCGACCCCGTCACCGGCTGCAGCCCCAACTTCTGGCTGCGTGCCATGGGCTGGTTCATGGTAGCCATGGTGGACGTGCTGGAGCGGATGGACGAGCAGCTGTACAACGAGTACCGCGGCATCATGGCAATGCTCAAGCAGACCATTGAGGATGTGCACAAATTCCAGGACGAGGAGACCGGCATGTTCTGGCAGGTGATGGATCACCCCGGCGTGGAGGGCAACTACCTCGAGACCAGCGGCACCGCTCTGTTTGCCTATGCGGTGCTCAAAGGCGTGCGTCTGGGCTACCTGCCCAAACGCATGGCCGCATGGGCCGAAAAGGCCTTCTACGGCACCTGCGACAAGTACCTTTCCAAGAACCCGGATGGCAGTCTGCAGCTGGACGGCATCTGCCTGGTGGCGGGTCTTGGCGGCAAGGATCACCGCGACGGCTCTCTGGCCTATTACTTCAGCGAGCCGGTGGTCTGCAACGATGCCAAGGGTGTCGGCCCGCTGGTGCTGGCTTACACCGAAATGATCGCACGCAAGTAAACTGCATATCGTAGGCGGGCAGCTTTCTTGCCGGACACAAGTCGGGCCATTCCATCGCCCGCGTGGCTGTTGCAAAACAGCGTCCCTTTAAAATGTTGAAAGCAGCCGCATTCACCGTACAAAACGGGCAGAATGCTGAAAACTCAAAGGCAAATCTCAAAAAAGAAATGAGATAGGCAGCCCCTTTCGGGGAAGTCTATCTCATTTTTTCGTTGGGGCTGTTTTGCAACAGCCCCTTCTCTATGGAAAGAGGTTCAACATGAATTCTCGAAGATGTCTTATCAGAACTTGAACAGGTTCACGATGCGCTGCCACAGACGGGTAAAGATATTGCCTTCCTTCACCGTCTCAGTCTCGGCTGCAGTGGTGTCGGCAGCAGCCACGGTTTCAGCGGTCTTGTAGACGAACTTCACGCTGCTCTCGGCATCGTCCGGTGCACCGGCAAAGCTGGTGTAGTCGTTCAGGCGGTCGGTCATCTCGTCCAGCACGGTCTTCAGGCCATGGAGCTGATCCTGATCCAGCGCGCCGGTCAGCTTGGAGATGCCTTCCTCGTTAAACTGGTTCAGACCGTCGTTCAGCCGGCCTGCGCCGTCATTCAACTGACCTGCACCGGTGTTCAGGGTGTTCACGCCGTCATACAGGGTCTTGGTGCCTGCAGCCAGCTGTGCGCTGCCATCCTTTGCGGAGTGGGCACCGTCCGCAGCGGTCTGCACGCCTGCGGTGTACTGGTTCACGCTGGAAACAAAGAACTGGATCTGAGAAAGGCTGGTCTTCAGGGCGCGGACATCGGCCATATCCTGACTGTTCTCCACCTGATACTTCAGCTCGGCCTTGGCAGTGTTCTTGGCATCCTCGCTGGTCAGCAGCTGTACCAGACCGCACAGCATGGAGGGGTCGTAGTTCTGCATCAGCTTGAGGGCTGCTTCCAAATCGTGGTTCGTCTTGGTCGCAGACAGATACAGGGCCAGATCCAGCTGGCTGTCCTTGAAGCTGGGAGCCTGTTCCCACACGGTGCGCACGATCTTGCGGCGTCCGGCAGCGAGGGTCTTCTCGTTCATGGTGAGGATGTTGTCGATCACAGCCTCGTAGTTCGACCATGTCATGTCCTCGTCGATCAGGCCGCCTTCCTTCAGAGTCTTGTTGGCAGAAGCCAGCACACCGTCAGCCACCTGCTGCGCACCGGCGTTCAGTGCTGCATTGTTGGCGCTCAGGGTGTCCAGACCGTTGGTCAGCTGGCCAAGGCCGTCGTCCAGAGCGGCAGCGCCGTTGTTCAGGGTGTTGGCACCGTCCAGCAGGGCCAGAACACCGTTTGCCAGCTGAGAGGTGCCGTCCACCAGCTGGGAAGCGCCGTCCATGAGCTGGCTCATGGCATCGTTCAGCTGGTTGATGCCGTCGGTCAGGTCGTTGATGCTGCTCAGGTCGAACACGTTGCTCGTGCCCAGAGCGGCCGTGCTGGTAGCGCAGGCCACCATGACCTGCGGGCAGGTAAAGTCTTCCACATCGGCTTCCACAGTCACGGTGTCCTGCAGATAGTCTTCGATGCTGTCCACCTCATCGGGCAGCAGGCCGGACAGGGAATCCTTCACGCCCGGCAGGGTGACAAAGGCGGCAACGCTGCTTTTGGCGGCGCTTTCGATCATACCGTGTTCTGCGGTCACGTTGGAAGCATCCCCGCCCAGAATGACACCCACAGCGGTGATCAGCGGCGTGACGATGGTGCGGTCCTTGCCGTTCACGTTCACGGTGCCGGTCTCGTTGTTCTTCAGGTTTACAGTCACAGTCAGGTGGCCGCTCTTGCCAATGATGTCCTCAAGGGCGGCTTCCTGACCGTCCAGAGCGTAGGTCACCTTCACATCGATGGGCAGGGCCTTGTCGGTATTGCCCTTGTAGTAAACATCGGTGTCGTTGGTGTTCCACACCAGCTCTTCCCCGTTCTGGGTGAACTCGGCATCGCTCTCAGTGTTCTGGATGTCGGTCAGGGTGGTCTTGTCGGTGACGTTTGCAAGGCCGGAGGCGCTGTACAGGTGCTCGCTGACGGTGGTGCTCTTGATGGAGCCGTCGCCGTTCATCACAGCATAGACGGTCTCGGATTTGGAAAAGCTGCTCTTACCAGCTGCAAATGCGGGCATTGCACAGCCTGCGGCGAGGGTGAGAGCCAGCGCCGCACTGGCGAAACGAAGCGATTTTTTCATAACGTAATTACTCCTTTTCAGACTTCTTGGCGTTGGCGGATTCGGGTACCATCCACTTGAGGGTGGTGTGGCGGATGATCCAGTCGCACAGCATCAGGGCTGCGGGCAGCACCACCAGAATGACCACCATGCTGATCAGTGCGCCGCGGGAGATCAGCAGGCAGATGCTCTTCAGCAGCTCCATCTTACTGATGGCAGCCACACCGACGGTGGCGGCAAAGAAGGTCAGGCCGCTGGTCAGGATGGACTGACTGCAGTGCTCCAGCGACTGCTGGGCGGCTTCCTTCGGGGTGCGGCCAAAGGCGCGCTCCTCGTGGTAACGGGTGGTCATCAGGATGGAGTAGTCCACGGTAGCACCCAGCTGGATGGTGCCAATGACGATGCTTGCAATGAAGGGCAGCTGCGTACCGGTGAAGTACGGGATGCCCATGTTGATGGCGATGGCGGCTTCAATGCTGGCCACCAGCAGCGCCGGGATGGAAATGCTCTTGAAGGAGACGGCGATGATGACCAGAACGGCCATGATGGACCAGACGTTGACGTTCTTGAAGTCCACATCTGCCACTTCGATCAGGTCCTTGGTCATGGCACCCTCGCCGGTGATGACGCCCTCGGGGTCAACGGTCTTGATGAGGGAAATCATCTCGTCCAGCTGGTTGTTTATGGCGTCCGTGCCGGTCTTATAGGAGCTGTTGGCCAAAATCAGCTTGTAGCCGCCGGACTGCAGGATCTCCATGATGCTGTCGGGCAGCAGCTCGGTCTGGAAGCCCGGGCCGGTGATGGAATCCAGACTCACGACCTGCGTAATGCCATCCACGTCCTTGAGTTCATCGCACAGGTCGCTCACCTCGGTGGCAGTCAGGTCGTCATGCACCAGAATGAAGTGGCTGGTGGTCATGCCGAAGTCCTCGCCCAGCTTGTTGGTTCCCACGATGCCGGTCAGATCCTGCGGCAGGGAGTCAAACAGGGTGTAGTACACCTCGGTCTTGTTCTGCGCGATGACAAAGGGGATGAGGATGAGGATAAAGATAACCACGATGGGCACCGAGTGATTGGAAACAAAATAGCTGAGCTTTTTCAGCTTGGGGATCACGGTGCGGTGCTTGTACTTTTCCACCCATTTATCAAAGGTAAGGATCAGGGAGGGCAGGATGACCACGGTGCAGATGACACCGAGGGCAACGCCCTTTGCCATGACAAGGCCGATATCGCGGCCCAGCGTCAGGCGCATGGCACACAGTGCAAGGAAGCCTGCAATGGTGGTCAGGCTGGAAGCGGAGATGGAGGTCATGGTCTTGCAGATGGCGCTGGACATGGCCTCTTCGTTGGAGGAGCGCAGCTCCTTCTCTTCCTGATAGCGGTGCAGCAGGAAGATGGAGAAGTCCATCGTGACACCCAGCTGCAGCACGGTGGCCAGTGCTTCGGTGATGTAGCTGATCTGGCCCAGAAAGATGTTGGTGCCGAAGTTGTACGCAATGGGGAACAAAAGACCCAGCATGAACAGCAGCGGGGTGATGGTGCTTTCCAGCGAAAGGAACAGCACCAGAAGGCTGGCACCCACGGCGATCAGGATGTACATGGGCATTTCCTGATTGACCAGTGCCTTGGTGTCCTGCAGGATAACGCTCATACCGCCGAAGAAGCAGTCCTTGCGCAGCAGCTTTTCGATCTGAGCGACGGCTTCCATGGTCTCGTCGCTGGCGCTGGGGGCGTCAAAGCGGACGATCAGCATGGTGGAATCGTTCTTGCCGAACATGAACTGCTGCACATCGGCGGGCAGCATCTCGGTGGGGATGCTGGGGTCGATCACATCGCTGAGCCAGAAGGTCTGGGTGACGCCGGGAACAGCCTCGATGTCCTTCTTCATGGCGATCAGTTCGTTTGTGGGTAAGCCTTCTACCGTGATCATACCGGTGGAGGCCAAATGGAAATCGTCCTCAAGGGCTACCTCGCCGATCATGGAGTCCAGATCCTGCGGCAGGTAGGTGAGGATGTCATAGTTGATGCGGGTAGCAATTGCGCCGATTGCGGAAGGGATCAACAGCAGGAATGCTACTGTCAGGATCAGCTTGCGCAGCCGCACAATGCCCTGTGCGATCTTTTTCATGAGAACCCTCCATAGAAAATGGTTAAAAATCTTATCAAAATGACTGGTGGTCATTTCCAAGCAAACACTATTATAACCATGACAAACCGGGTGTCAAGCACAAAAATGACCAGAAGTCAGTTTTCTTATCAACTGCCTGAAATTGTATAGCTTTTTTGACTTGCACTATCGGGAAAGGACTGCTAAAATGATTGAGATAACACAAATGAGCGAATGAAAACGAGTGGAAAAGAGGAATCGTCAGGAAAAATGGGTACCGTGGAGGGCAAAAAGCAGGAGAAGCGCCGGGCACTGCTGGAGGCAGCCTATGATTTGTTTCTGGAGCGGGGTGCCGCAAAAACCAGCGTGGAGGACATCACCAGCCGGGCCAAGGTGGCCAAGGGCACCTTTTATCTGTATTTTCAGGATAAGGGTGCGGTGATGCAGGCGCTGCTGGGCCGGGTGAGCTACCAGCTGCTGAGCGACGCGTGCGAAGCGGTGGAAAAGCAGACAGAGCTCGAAAACTTCCCGGACAAGATGGTGGCGGTGATCGACCATATCATCGAAGCGCTGCGAAAGGACACGCTGGTGCTCAAGTTTCTGGAGCACAACTTCATCTGGCCGGGGCTGGATCAGATCGAGGCCAGCCGCGAAGCCGAGCCGCTGATGCGCAAGCTGCTGAATGTGGTGCTGACCAGCCCGGAAATGGCCGGCCGCACCGAGCGGGAGATCTACCAGCGCATCACGGCATTGGGCAGCATGTGCATGTCGGTGTGCTATTCCAGCGTGCTGGAGGGCAAACCCGATGATATTGAAGCCATGAAGCCGGTGCTGTACGATATCGTCCGCAGGTCGCTGAAGGTGGAAAAATAAAAAATCGCAGAAAAGTATTGCTTTTTTGCACAGGCTGTGGTAAACTATTCAAGTCGATATGACTTATGGACGGTTAGCTCAGCTGGTAGAGCATCTGCTTGACGTGCAGGAGGTCACAGGTTCGAGTCCTGTACCGTCCACCATACAGTTCGTACTCGAACCCGATTCTTTATGAAAAAGGGTTCGGGTACGTTTTTTGTTTACAAGAGGTTCTGCGGCGAGAGTACGCAGAGCGGTAAACGAACAAAGGCAGGGTATCACCGTGGCGGTGGTATCCTGCCTTTTGCTTTGAGGAATCAAGTTATCATCGTGCGAACTTGATTGCCCTTATGGAGAAAATCATTTTACTGGTCTGCGCTTTCGTACATCTGGGTCGTTGTGCCGACCTGCTCCGTACCAGCGTTCCCGTCAATAGTCACATCGGCAGTGCAGCTTTCAATGGTGCTGCCCTCGGCGCGGCCTGCAACGGTACCGGGTGTAACGGCACCGTCAATGCTGCCCTTTACCGAGCAGTTGGTGATTTTGAAAACCGTCTCCTCACCGTAGTAGTATAGGCCGGTACCCACAAGGCCGCCCACATGGGTGGCACCGTTTGCCTTGATGTTCACGGTCACATTGCAGTTGTCAATGACAGAGGGATAGTTTTTAGTGGAGAAGCCTTCCGTTTCAAGGCAGACATCCGGGTTGGAATGGGTGCCTGCATAGCCGCACAAACCGCCAATGGCGTGACCACCGTTTTCGCTCTCGATAGTCACATCAGCGGTGCAGTTGGTGATGGTGTCCATCATTTCCAGACAGCCACCAATGCCGCCCAGACCCACCGGCTCGTTGCCGGTGGCTTTCACGGTGCCGGATGCTGTGCAGTTGTCGATGCTGCCGCCAAAGCCGCCGCCGACTACCAGACCGCCGCACTCGGCAACGTCTGCCTGAACGATCTTATCGGTAAAGTGGTTGTCACCGATGACGACCACGGTAGCCCCCTCCACCATGCAGTTGGTGATAGAGTTGTTGTTACCGCCCACAATACCGCCGACACAGTTATTTCCGGTAATGGTGGAATCGCCCTTCAGTGTGACGTTATCCACAGAACCCATGTTGTAGCCCACAACGCCGCCAATGGCCATGGAAGTGCCTTCCGTTACTGTGACCGTGGCATCTTCCAGAGTCAGGTTTTTCACCTCACCGCAGCTCACGCCGAACAGACCGGCACCGCAGTTATAGGTATCCGAAGTATAGCTCAGGTTGGAAATAGTGTGGCCGTCTCCGTCAAAGGAGCCGAGGAACAGGGTGGAGTGTGTCTCCATGTCGTTCATATTGCCGATGGGAGCCCACTCGACACCGGACAGGTCCAGATCACTGGTCAGTTTGAAGCAAACACCGGCGTAGCCGCCCTGCGAGCCATCGTTGACATTGGAAGCAAAGGTCAGCAGGGAATCCACGCTGTTGATCTGGTAGGGGTCTTCCTGCGTGCCGGAACCGCCGTCATAGTTGGCGGAAACAGCAGTGGTGCTGACGGAAGAAGCAGCCGCAGAACTTGCGGCAGTGCTGCTTGCGGTACTCTGGGCGGAAGAACCTGCACAGCCTGACAGGAAAGCTGCGGCGAGGCATACGGCGATTACGCCGGTTTGAATTCGTCTCATAATGGAATATCCTTTCTATGTTAGTTTTTTCTAACCAGAAAGTATAACCAAATAAGGCTGGTCTGCCACTCCGAACCGTCAGAAAACATCCGATTCGGACGGCGAGTTTCGGAATAGAGTGGGGCTGGTGCCGTATTCTTTTTTGAATGCTTCCGAAAATTTGCTGGGGTTATCATAGCCGAGTGCGGCTGCGATCTCGGTTACACTGTGACTTGTATCCTGCAAAAGGACGCGGGCAGTCTGCATCCGGTAGGATTTCATGTATTGATAAATGGAGCTGCCATAAACGGCTTTGAAGCAGAGCTTCATGGAAGTTTGCGCAATGCCGAACTGCCGGGAAAGCTCAGCCAATGTGTAATGGTGACTGAGATCCTGTATCATTGCATCGTGCATCGCCCGAACAGTTATGACTTGACTGCGGGAGAAAAACTGTCGCTTTACGGAGAAGGACTCCTGCGGCAGGTCGTTTAGGAGCATGAGCAACTCCAGCACCTTGGCTTTCAGGTAGTGGGCCATCCTTTCCGGTGGGGCAGCGTACAGCTCCGAAAAAATGTGCGCGACTTCCCGGTTGCTGCGCAGCACATAGCAGCTCTCTTCTCGGCAGAAACGCTCGGCGATGGTTTCCAAATGGATGTCAAGATCGCCCATGATGGCTTCCAGAGAAGAAAGCGTCTGCTGCGCCTGCGGCAAGTCGATGGTGATGGAAATGCCGTGATAGTGTGCCAATGGAAAACAGGTCTGCCGGGTGGTGTGGCTCAGCCGGTGAATGGACAGGTCGCCCGCACCGATATACTGATAATCGCCGTTCTGAAACTCGCACTCAAACCGCCCTTCCCAGCAGTGATTGATTTCGATGGTATCCGGCATGGGGCGTTTGTTCTGATTCTGCCCGTCCTTCATGTGAAAGTCGTTGTAGAAAAGATCAATCCCCGGCAGGATCGGATATTCAGAGATGAGCCCTTCGCCGGTGTCGTTCTGCATCCGGTAAAGTCTGCACCCGGCGGATGCGGCTAAATGCTGCACCTCCGGGTCAAAGAAATCAATGGGACACTGCTTCATTCCAGCACCTCCTCACAGCCCTATTATAATAAATTCATGGGTTTGGAACAAGCCACACCTTTATCGATTGAATCTATAAATTCCAGCTTATAGCACGTGTTCCTAGCAGGGTTTGGGGCAGGCACGCCCCAACAAGAAGCAGTCCCGAAGTGGCGAGAATTTTCAAGAATTGAAAATTTGTGGCCACGGGACGATTCTTGCTCTCAGCTAATTCGCTCAAAACAGCTTTCGCGCAATTGTTTCCAAATTGTTAAGACGCATAAAGCAAGCAAAGAACCTTTTTCTTCTGAAGTGGTGGTGTTCACGGTGAGCACCACCACTTTTCTGTTTTGTTTTTCTTGCAAACGGGTGCGAAATATGGTATATAGGTTATACGAAACATTGCTTCGATTGAATAACCTGACATTCAATGATGTGTAAAGAGAGGTGCAGCCATGACCGCCGTAATCTACGCCCGCTATTCATCCGATAGCCAGCGCGAAGCGTCCATTGAGGGACAGCTGCGCGACTGCAAGGACTACGCCGAGAAGAACGGTATCACCGTGGTCGGCACCTATATCGACCGTGCCTACTCTGCCAAAACGGATGACCGCCCGGACTTCCAGAGGATGATAAAGGACAGCGCGAAGAAAATCTTCGATGTGGTTCTGGTCTGGAAGCTCGACCGCTTTGCCCGGAATCGGTTCGATGCCGTGAACTACAAGTACCAGCTGGAAAAGAACGGTGTCCATCTGGTGTCTGCCATGGAACCCATTTCGCAGGGGCCTGAAGGCATTATGGTGGAGAGTATGCTTATCGGCATGGCGGAATACTATTCCGCCGAACTTGCCCTGAAAGTAGCGCGCGGTGAGCGCGAAAATGCCCTCCAGTGCAAGTACAACGGCGGTATCGTTCCGCTGGGCTTCACCATTGGCAAGGAGGACAGACTGTACCATATCGACCCGGAGACGGCTCCCATTGTGCAGGAGATTTTTACCCGGTACGCCAACGGCGAGCCTGCCGAGAAGATCGCAGCATCCCTGAACGAGCGAGGGCTGCGCACCCGTACCGGCAAGCCTTTTGTCAAGAACAGCTTCTTCCAGATTTTCCGGAACCGCCGTTACATAGGTGAATACCGATATAAGGACATCGTGACACCGGGCGGCATTCCGGCCATCGTGGACGAGGACTTGTTCGACCGGGTGCGGCAGCGTTTCGAGCAAAACAGGATTGCCCATGGTCGACCCGCAAAAGAGGATGTGAGCTATCTGCTGACCACCAAGCTGTTCTGCGGCAAGTGCGGCACCCTGATGGGCGGCGAGAGCGGCACCAGCCACATGGGAAACACCTACTATTACTACAAGTGCGGCAACGCCA
>ENA-OPVY01000836-OPVY01000836.1-human-gut-metagenome-genome-assembly--contig:-NODE-836-length-20242-cov-7.183088_pt1 | contig 20242 bp, 18 predicted proteins | sample MGYA00241503_ERZ501998 | MGnify/ENA primary metagenome ERZ501998 (study PRJEB25962, sample SAMEA2042107) | human gut metagenome | biome: human gut; feature: human-associated habitat; material: faeces... | reverse complement strand
TCGGCTTGACGGAAGCTAAATCATACGAAGCGCCGTTCAAGACCTCGGTGCCGACCGCCGTGATGGTCTTGCCGCCCTTTTTCACTTCTATCACGTCTGCGGTGGAAATGTCTGTCGTAATGGTATCCTTCAGCATGTCCGTCAGCTGATCGGTGCTCAAAAACAGCGTGTTCGCCTTTAAACGCTCATACGCCGCGTGGTTGGAAAGCGAAGCCGCCAATGCCGAATGTGCGGAAGCGGCGGAGGTGACCTCGCGGGCTATGGCACTGCGAAAGTGACTATCCAGTATGTAAAACTGCGTGAGCTGCACGGCGAGCGTGACGAACACGAGCGCAATGAGCGATATTTTTTGCCATAGCTTCATAAAAGACTCCCTTTACGCTTATCGGCGCTCTAAGCGGTAGCCGAGCTTTGGAATGGTGATGAGCTTGCCCTGCAATCCCATTTTGCGGCGTACCTGCTGCACGTGAATGTCCACACTGCGCGATTCACCGGTGAAATCAAAGCCCCAAATGTTCGAGAGCAGCTGCTCGCGCGGGATGGCAACGGCCGGGTTGCGCATGAAAAAGACGAGTACGTCAAACTCCTTCGGTGTCAGCGCCACGGGCACGCCGTTTTTCAGCGCCGTGTGCTTTTCAATGTCCACCTGAATATCGCCGTAGCGCAGGTGCATTTCGCTTTTGCCCGCGCGGCGCAGCACCACTTCAATGCGCGCCAAAAGCTCCACGGGCTCAAACGGCTTTACAATGTAATCCTCTGCGCCGCCGCGCAGACCCTTTACCTTGTCCGCCACCGCGCCGAGCGCCGTCAGGAAAATCACCGGCGTTTCGCAGCTTTCCCCGCGGATGTGCTCCAAAACGGCAAAGCCGTCCATGCCGGGCAGCATCAGGTCGAGCAGAATCAGGTTCGGCTGGAAGGAGTGAAACTCACGGACAGCCTCTTCTCCATCGTTTACAATTTTTGTGTCATAGCATTCCTTGGTCAGATAGAGAGAAATCAGTTCTGCGATATTGTTATCGTCATCGACGATCAGAATTTTCTGTTTGGAAGCCATAAAAGATTCTCCTTCACTGGGGACAGGACGGAACCGCATACAGTATGCGTTCCGTCCCATATTTTCCTGAGTTTTTATTTCTTAAACGTAACAATCGTAACGCCGGCATCGCCCTCGCCGAATTCCGCTAAATGGAAGTCCGCTACGTGTTTCTGGCGGCGCAGATAATTGTGAATGCCTTTCCGCAGTGCGCCCGTTCCTTTTCCGTGGACAACGCGGACACTCGGCAGATGGGAGAGATAAGCGTCATCGAGATATTTGTCGAGTTCGGCAACCGCTTCATCCACCGTTTTTCCGAGCAAATTGATCTCGGTAGAAATCGTGGCAGCCTTGGAAAGCTTCGATTTTCCGCTGCTTGTGCGGGAGATGGACGGGCCGGTGATGACAGCCTCGTCGATCAGCACAAGGTCGGAGATATGCACTTTGGTCCGCATGATACCCATCTGGACGAAGAGATTTCCCTTCGAATCCGGGCGGGTGCTGACAGTACCTTTGACATTCATGCTTAAGACTTTGACGGCATCGCCGAGATGAAGATCCTGCGGGCGGAGATTTCCGGTGCGCTTCGGCACTTCCTTCGCCTTTTTCTTATCGAGCTTGTTCATTTTTTCACGCAGAGCGGTACGTTTCTGCTCCATTTCGCGGACGGAAACATTCTCTTTTCCAAATTTCTGGAAATCGCGCATCGTCTGGTCGGCGTATTCCTTGGCCTCGCGGAGAATTCTCTGTGCCTCCTCGGTTGCATTGGAGATCATCTTTTCTTTTCTTGCGTCGATCTGTTCCTGATTCTTGGCAAGGCTCTGCTTCAGGGATTCGACTTCCGCGCGGGTGCGGGCAAGCTCTTCTTTTTCGCGTTCCAGTGTGATCCGGTTCTGCTCGAGAGTGGTCAGAACGTCCTCAAACGATTCATCCTGCTCGCTGATTTCGTCTTTTGCCTTGTTGATGATGTAGTCCGGCAGGCCGAGTTTGCTGGAAATCGCAAACGCATTACTCTTTCCAGGAACGCCGACGAGCAGGCGGTATGTCGGGCTTAAAGTCTCGACATCGAATTCACAGCAGGCATTCTCCACGCCCGGTGTGGATAAGGCATAGATTTTCAGTTCACTGTAGTGTGTCGTTGCCATGGTGCGGATGCGTAGAGAGGATCGCGATGGCAAGCGCCGCGCCCTCTGTCGGGTCGGTACCGGCGCCGAGCTCATCGAACAGGACGAGGGAATTGCGGTCTGCCTTGTCGAGGAAGGAAACCACATTCGTCATGTGGGAGGAGAAGGTACTCAACGACTGCTCGATGCTCTGCTCATCACCGATATCGGCGTAAACCTCGTCGAAAACGGAAAGGGAGGAGCGGTCGAGTGCCGGAATGTGAAGTCCGGACTGGCCCATCAGTGTTAAGAGTCCGACCGTCTTTAAGGAAACTGTTTTACCGCCGGTATTCGGTCCGGTGACGATCAGAAGGTCGAAATCTTCGCCGAGCGACAGATCAATCGGAACGACTTTTTTCGCATTGATCAGCGGGTGGCGTGCCTTGCGCAGGTGGATTTTACCTTCGGTGTTGAAGATCGGCTCATTGGCGTTCTGCTCCATTGCAAGAGCGGCGCGCGCGAAGATGAAGTCAAGCTCTACCATGTTTTCGAGGTCGTAACGGATCTCATCGCGGTGCAGGTCTGCCTGGGCACTCAACGTAGAGAGGATGACCTCGATTTCTTTTGCTTCTTCAATTTCCAGCTCACGGATATCGTTGTTCAGTTTGACAACGGCCATCGGCTCAATGAAAAGTGTGGATCCGGTTGCTGACTGGTCATGGATCAGACCATTTACCTGGCTGCGGTATTCGGCTTTTACCGGGAGACAGTAACGGTCGCCACGCATGGTAATAATGGCATCCTGGAGATAGGTACGCATGGAACCGTTCAAAAGTCCGGTCATGGTAGAATGGATCTTGTCATTCATGCCGTTAATACTGCGGCGGATCTGCTTTAATTTGCTGCTGGCATCATCGCTGATCTCATCTTCACCAAGAATGCAGCGGTCAATTTCGGCAGAAAGTGGTGTAAGCGGCGCAAGCTGTTCAAAATATACATCCAGACAATCTGCCTGATCGTCTGCATTTTCATGACGGCCGTAGGATTTGATCCGGGCGGTTGTCTGAAGAAGCTTGCCGATCCGGAGGAGTTCCGGTGCGCTTAAGGCACTTCCGATCTCCAGGCGCTTAAGAGAGTCGGAGACAGCATAGCAGCCGCTGAAAGAAGGAATTCCCTTCTTTACAATGCGGGTAAATGCTGCGGCAGTCTGTTCCTGTGCAGTGATGATTTTGTTAAGGTCGGTCATCGGCTTGATTCGCCTGCAGAATGAAGCTCCGCCAGGGGAAGAAGCGTGATCGGTCAGCATCTCTATAATTTTTGGAAATTCCAATTTTGTTAAAGATTTTTGATTCATAATACATTTATACCTCATATTTTGTCTGGTTCTATTCTAACTTATTTACCGTCTAAATGAAAGTGGAAAGGTGAAATTTCGTTGAACATTTGCGGGGAATCATGTATACTAAAACCAGGTGTGGCTGAAAGCACTCCGGAGGCCTAAGGAGAAGCACAATGTCTGATAATCGAGAGAATAAGCATAACGAAGAACCGCACGACAGTGAGGAAGAAAAATATTCGTTTTTGCAGGAAACAGTAAAAGATGAACAGCGAAGTAAAAAAGGAATCATGGGAAATCTGTGCAGGCTTGCAGGAAGAGGACTGATTTTTGGACTTGCAGCAGGCCTTGCGTTTTATGCCCTTCGCCCATGGGCGATGACACATCTGGGCGGAGAGAAGGTAACGATTCCGCTGGATCAGGAGGAAACTCCGGTTGAGAATGAGACGGATACCAAGGATCAGGAAGCACAGGAGGAAGAGATTCAGTATCCGGATCTGACTGTCGAAGATTATCAGGAGATGAACCATGCATTATACCAGGTGGCATTGTCAGCAGGAAAAAGTGTGGTTGAGATCTATGCCGTGCACCGGGATGAAGGCTGGGAGAATGCAGGGGAGCAGGCTGTATCGGGAGTTATTTTCTGGGATAATGGAGCAGATCTTTTGATTGCGGCACCGGCAAGAATTGTAAAAGATGCAGAAGCACTGAAAGCCACATTTTCAGACAATACTACATATAACGCAACTTTGAAAAAGCAGGACCGGAATCTTGGACTTGCGATCATTGCGATCAAGAGATCAGATCTGTCGGATAGTACGAGGAACCAGATCCAGACGGCGATGCTTGGTAATTCTAATGCAGTGAACCGTGGGGACGGCGTGATCGTTCTTGGTGAGCAGTTTGGATATGCAGGTGGTGTCGGATATGGGATCATCAGTTCCACCAGAAATTACCGGACAGTGGCGGACGGGCAGTACCGGCTGCTTGATACAGATATTGCAGGAAGTGAAAAAGGGAGCGGAATTCTGTTTAACACGGCGGGTGAAGTGATTGGAATCTGTGACCAGTCAGAACTGCAGAGAGACGGAAATCTTGTAAGTGCCTATGCGATTTCGGATATCAAGGAAGAGATCGAACTTCTGGCAAATGGACAGGGAGTTCCGTATATTGGCGTTCACGGAGTTGTAGTGACGGAGAAGCTTGCCGGCGAACAGGGAATCCCGAAAGGCATTTATGTCAGGGAAGTAGAGGCTGATTCGCCTGCGATGCAGGCTGGAATCCAGAATGGTGATGTGATCACAGAGATTAACAAGACAGATATCACCGGTATAACAGGACTTCATAAACAGATCGCAGAAGCCGGAACCGGTACACAGATCAGGATCAAAGGGCAGAGGCGTGGCGCAGATGGTTATGTCGATGTAACATTTGATGTGACAGTTGGAAGTAAAGAATAGATTTGCAGATAAAAAGCAACCATAAATTTAAAATATAAAGCAGGAAGAGGAATGACATGAGATATATTGAGACATTACACGAAGGCGAGACAATCAGAAATACGTATCTTTGCAAAGGGAAAAGAAGTGCGGAGACAAGGAACGGAAAACCATATGACAACCTGATCCTTCAGGACAAGACAGGAACTTTAGATGGAAAGATCTGGGATCCGAATTCAAATGGAATTGCAGATTACAGCGAAAAAGATTTTATTGAAGTTTACGGGGAGATCATCAGCTATAACGGCAATCTTCAGATGAACATCAAGCAGCTCCGTGTAGCAGACGAGGGAGAATACGATCCGGCGGATTATATGCCGACCAGCGAGAAAAGTGTGGATGGAATGTATGAAGAACTGATGCGTTATGGAAAGCAGGTGAAGAACCCGTATCTGCAGCAGGTGATCCAGTATTATTTTGTAAATGATGAACAGTTTATCAAGAGCTTCAAGGCACATTCTGCAGCAAAGAGTGTACATCACGGATTTGCCGGAGGACTTCTGGAGCACACATTAAGCGTAGTGAAATTCTGTGAATATATGGCAGGGGCATATCCGATCCTGAATAAGGATCTTCTGTATACAGCGGCAATGTGTCATGATATCGGAAAGACACAGGAACTTTCCCTGTTCCCGGATAATGATTATACCGATGATGGGCAGCTGCTCGGTCATATTGTGATCGGTGTGGAAATGCTGGATGATGCAATTCGTGAGATCCCGGATTTCCCAAAGAAGCTTGCCAGCGAATTAAAGCACTGTATCGTAGCGCATCACGGAGAACTCGAATACGGTTCGCCGAAGAAACCGGCGCTTGCTGAGGCAATGGCACTTAATTGTGCAGATAATGCTGATGCAAAGATGCAGACACTGACAGAGATTTTTAAGGCAAAAGATACAAAGGACTGGTTAGGTTATAACCGTCTGTTTGAATCTAACTTAAGAAAGACCAGTATCTAAGAGAAGTTCTGAAAGAAAGATGAGTATAAAAATGAAGAAAAATGACGTAGTGACGGTAGAAGTTACAGATATCGGAATCGGTGGTGAAGGAATCGGAAAGGTTGATGGATATACTCTGTTTATCAAGGATGCAGTCATCGGAGATACCGTTGAAGTAAAAGTAATGAAAGCAAAAAAGAACTACGGATATGCGAGATTAATGCGGATTGTAAAAGAATCCGCATTTCGTGTATCTGCACGCTGTCCGGAGGCAAGACGCTGTGGCGGATGCCAGATTCAGGAGATGGATTATCGGAAACAGCTGGAGTTTAAAAATACAAAAGTAAGAAATAACCTGATCCGTCTTGGCAGTGTGGAAGAAGAATTGCTGGATCAGATCATGGAGCCGATCGCAGGAATGGAGGAACCGTTCCGTTACCGGAATAAAGCACAGTTCCCGATCGGAGTGGATAAAGAAGGGAATCTGATTGCCGGATTCTATGCCGGAAGAACCCATCAGATCATCCCGGTTCCGGACAGGGACTGCGTACTTGGAATACCGGAGAATAAAGTGATCCTGGATCAGATTCTGGACTACATGCGGGAAGAGAAGATTTCTGCATATGATGAGGAACGGCACAAAGGACTGGTGCGCCATGTCCTGGTCCGGTATGGATTTACAACAAAAGAGATCATGGTTTGTCTGATCATTAACGGGGATAAGCTTCCCAGCAGTGAAAAATTGTTGGAAAAGCTGACAAAGATTCCGGGAATGACAAGTATTACTTATAATATCAATAAAGAAAAGACGAATGTGATCATGGGATCAAAGGTTTGTCCGCTCTGGGGACAGACGTATATCACCGATTATATCGGTAATGTCAAATACCAGATTTCACCGCTGTCTTTCTATCAGGTGAATCCGGTACAGACAGAGGTACTTTACGGAACCGCACTGGAATACGCCGGGCTTACTGGAAAAGAGACGGTTTGGGATGTGTATTGTGGTATCGGAACGATTTCCCTTTTCCTTGCGCAGAAAGCACAGAAAGTTTACGGCGTGGAAATCGTGCCGCAGGCAATTGAAGATGCAAAGCATAATGCTGAGATCAATGAGATTACAAACGCGGAGTTTTTTGTAGGAAAGGCAGAAGAAGTGCTGCCGGAGTATTATGCGGATTATGCAAAAGAGCATCCGGGAGAGCATGCGAGAGCGGATGTGATCGTAGTCGATCCACCGAGAAAAGGATGTGAGAGAAGCGTACTGGATACGATGGTTCAGATGGAGCCAGAGAGGATCGTATATGTGAGCTGCGATTCAGCGACTTTGGCTCGGGATGTGAAGTATCTGCGGGAGAATGGGTATGAGATCAGGAAGGTGAAGGCGACTGATATGTTTCCGATGAGTGTGCATGTAGAAGTCGTGTGTTGTCTACATCGGGTGAATTCGTAGAAGTCCTTAATTTCCGCGAAGACAATGAGGAGAGTTCCGAAGAAACAACTGGCTGTAAAGCCAGTGTTTATGCGGAATTTGACGAATGTACGCGATCTGAGAATTTCATAGAAATTCTCAGATTCAGGCACTTTGCGAGGTATATGAGTTTCACACCCACAGGCAAACAAGGCAAGAAAAAGCAGATTATGAACGGCATCGAAGTGTCAGTAGTATTGCATCTGGTATGAGGAAACACATTCGGATGGAATTAACATTTTTTATTCAATAGCATAGAAAAGAACCGAAAGGACGCTTGTTTGCGGGTTTGCAGGCTATGCATTTAGAGGGCGTTGCCTTTTGCAACACTTTTGCAACACCTTCATTGAAAAAGTAATTTGCAACAGAAGTCCTTTATTTCTTCTTCCAGCTGGCATCTGCATCGGTACCGATGCTGGGGCTGGTCCAGAACGGTGTAGGTGCCAGTATCCTGACACCGATCATTTCTCTGCTGATCATCCTTGGAGCTATCTCCACAGCAGTAAATATAATCTCCGGTATTGTGACCCGCTGTGTAAATGCAGTGGAGCGCCGTATGGACCGCTCGGCAAAAAAAGCGCAGGAACACCTTGGAAGAAATGCAGTTTTCACAGCGATCTTTACATTCCTGGCATTTGCCATCGCACAGTTCGGTCTGATGACAGTTGTTAAAAAGGGATATGCATACCTTGGATATGCGGCGTTTATTACATTGTTTGTACCGTTTGTTGTACATGCCGTTGCGACAAAGGGAAAAGAGATCTGAAGAATAAAAAGCTGAACAGAAAATCCCCCGTTGATCCGTATGGCAGGATCATCAGGGGATTTTGTCAAAGTTCACAAAAATATTATAAATATTTTATTAAATATTCCAGATAGACAACATATATTTTTTCTGATATTATTATACACAGTTATTAAATAGTTACGAATCAGAAGGATTGTTACTGAAATATTTATTTATCGTCAGGCAAGACCTTATAGTAGTATAGGAATAGGTTTGGAATAGGTTTTCTATATACTGTAATGGTCTTTTTTTATTTGTCTGGCAGCGGGGGAACAGGAATATGGTTATCTATAAGATTTTGAATAATAATCTGATACTGTCCAGGGATGGACAGGGACATGAAGTTATTGTAAAGGGCTGCGGAATTGCCTTTCAGAAAAAGAAAGGACAGCAAGTGGAGGAGTCCAGAATCGAGAAGATCTTTACTGCGGAAAATGCCCAGATCAGCAAGGAGATACAGGGTTATCTGACTGCTATTCCGGAAAAATATCTGGACTTTGTGGAAGCTTTTGTAAATGAAGTGAAGGAAAAAGAGGGGATGAAATTAAATGACAGTATTTATTTTTCCCTTAGCGACCATATCATGGGTGCGATCTCCAGACTTGAAAACGGGATCCGCCTTCAGAATATGCTGCTTCTGGATATCAAGCAGCTTTATCATAAGGAATATGAGATCGGCTTGGAACTACTGAAAAAGGTAAATGAGATGTTCGAGGTAGATCTTTCAGCAGATGAAGCAGGATTTTTTGCATTGCATTTTGTGAATGCGGAAGATGGCGGCAAGACGGACAGCTATCAGATTTCCATTATCGTACATCAGATCCTGGACATCGTGGAGAAGTATTATGACAATATGGAATTTCAGGAGGATAATCTGTATTATCAGCGGTTTCTCACGCATCTGAAATATTTTGCCCAGAGATTCCTTCATAAAGAGCTTCACTATGATGAGAATCAGGAGCTTTTCAAGATCATCAAGGAGCAGTACAGAGAAGCTTACGGCTGTGTAAAAATGATCTATCTTATGATGGAAGAGGAATATAAATACGCTATGACTGAGGACGAAATGCTGTATCTGACGATTCATATCCAGAAGATCACAGAAGACCATAAACGTCTGAAAAATCTGTGAAAAGAAATTGTTTTATAAATTAGGTGTTAATGGATTGTTACTGAAATACGTGCCATGTGCGTATCTTTTCAGGCAAGACCTTTAATATAAATTTCAATATTTATTATTAAAGGAGGTCCCCAAATGAAAAAGGACTATGCAAAAACTGCAGACACACTGATTGCAGCGCTGGGCGGAAAAGATAATATCACCCGTCTGTTCCACTGCATGACAAGGCTTCGTTTCTATGTGAAAGACAGATCGAAGATCAACGAGAAAGAGATCTTAAAGCTTTCTGAGATCTCCGGCGTTAACTGGCATGAAGATCAGTTCCAGGTTATCGCAGGAAACGAAGTAAACGCTGTTTACAAGGCATTGGAAGACAAAGGCGTTCCTACCGATGATGCACCGGCAGCGAACTCTGACAGCTCAAAGAGTGTTGTTTCAAAAGTTATCGATGCCATCACCGGATGTATGACCCCGATGATCCCTGCCCTGACTGCAGCCGGTATGATCAAAGTTGTACTTACCCTGCTGACAACTTTTCATCTGGTATCAGAAACAAGCAGTACCTATCAGGTGATCAGTTTTATCGGAGATGTTACTTTCTACTTCATGCCGTTCCTGATCGCAGCAAATGCTGCCAAGGTTTTTCGCGTGAACCAGTCACTGGCGCTGTTTATTGCCGGTGTTTACTTAAGCCCTACCTTTGTAACCATGGTAGCTGGTGATGCGGCCATCACACTGTTTGGTCTGCCGATCACAAAAGCAACGTATTCTTATTCCGTTATTCCGGTTATCCTGATGGTATGGATCACACATTATATTGAGATTCTGGTTGATAAGATCACACCGAAAATGGTAAAACTGATCCTGAACCCGACACTGGTAATTCTGATCAGTGCACCGATCGCCCTGATCGTAGTTGGACCGATCGGAACAATTATTGGTAACGGACTTGCGGTAGCCATCAACTTCCTGTCCGTAAAACTTGGTTTCATTATTGTAGGTATCCTTGCAGCAACCTTCCCGTTCATTGTTATGACCGGTATGCACCATGCGCTGACACCGATCGGACTGAATGCCATTGCAACCGGTGGTGCCGATACACTGATCTTTGTATCTCAGGTATGCTCTAACCTTGCACAGTCCGGAGCTTCTCTTGCAGTAGCTGTAAGATCCAAGGACAGCAACATGAAACAGCTGGCAAGTGCAGCCGGTGTTTCCGCTCTTATGGGTATCACAGAGCCTGCTCTGTATGGTGTTACACTGAAACTGAAAAGACCGGTTGTAGCAGCTTCCATCGCAGCCGGAATCGGTGGTATCGTAGGAGGACTTCTTCAGGTTTCTCTTTACATTGCACAGAATTGTATCATGGCGATCCCGGCGTTTATCGGCGAGAAGGGATTAAGCAATCTGATTTATGGAATCATTATGATCGCGGTATCTTTTGGAGCTGCTTTTGTTCTTACACTTATCTTCGGATTTGAGGATGTAAAGGCTGAGACAGAGGATGAAGTACAGAACACAGATACAGAAAAACAGCCGGCACAGCAGAACGCTCCGCTTGTAGATAAGATCGAGCTTTGTGCACCGGTAGCAGGAACTGTAAAAGCACTTTCCGATGTTCCGGATAAAACTTTTGCTGATAAGGTTTTAGGTGACGGAGCAGCGATCGTTCCATCAGAAGGAAAGGTTTATGCACCGGCAGATGGTACGGTGGCAAATATCATGGAGAGCAAACATGGAATCATGTTTGTGACAGAAAGTGGAGCAGAAATTCTGATCCACATCGGACTTGATACTGTAAATTTAAATGGTAAATATTTTAAATCCCATGTTTCTGATGGAGATAAGGTAAAAAAAGGAAAGCTTCTTGTGGAATTCGATATGGATGCCATTAAGAAAGAAGGATATGATCTGATCACACCGGTTGTTGTGACCAATATTTCTGATTATATCAAAGCAGTATGCATGGAAAAAGAAGATGCAGCTGTAAATGCAGGAGATAAATTTCTGACTATTGTATAAGAATAACAACGAAACATCAGGCGGAGATAACAGATCCGCCTGATGTTTGTAAAAAGGAGAAAATTAAAATATGAAAAATTATAACCGTATGCCGGAAAACTTTCTCTGGGGCGGAGCAACTGCTGCAAACCAGTATGAAGGCGGTTGGGATGAGGATGGCAGAGGCCCGTCCATTGCAGATGTCCTGACAGGAGGAAGTGTGGATAAGGAACGTCGTCTTACACCGCCGGCACCGTTACCGGAAGAATTTTATCCCAATCACCAGGCAACTGATTTTTATCATCACTGGAAAGAGGATATTGCTCTTTTTGCAGAGATGGGATTTAAGGTATATCGTTTTTCTATTTCTTGGTCCAGAGTGTTCCCAAATGGGGATGAGGAAACTCCAAATGAGGAAGGCCTTAAGTTCTACGACAATGTGATCGATGAGTTGAGAAAATATAACATTGAGCCGCTGATAACGATCTCTCATTATGAGAATCCCCTTCATCTTTCTCTGGAGTATGGCGGATGGAAAAGCCGTAAGATGATCGATTTCTATCTTCGATTTGCAAAGGTTTTATTTGAGAGATATAAAGGTAAGGTAAAATATTGGCTGACTTTTAATGAGATCAATATGCTGACGCAGGACTTTGGTGCGGTATTCTGTGCAGGAATGCTGGACCCGAAGGATGTATGTGAGCAGAGCCGTTATCAGGCAATGCATCACCAGCTGGTAGCAAGTGCACTTGCAGTTTCCATGGCTCATGAGATCAATCCGGAGTTTATGCTTGGCTGTATGCTTGCTTATCACAATGGTTATCCATATACCTGCCATCCGGATGATGTCTTATATGCACAGCAGTTTGGGCAGATCCACAATTCCATTGCCGGTGATGTTCATGTAAGAGGATATTATCCGGGATTTGCAGCGAGATACTTTGAGGAGCACGGAATCCAGCTGGAGGTTCTTCAGGAGGATAAAGAGATCCTCAAGAAGGGTACGGTGGACTTTTTCACCATCAGCTATTATTCCAGTAGCTGTGTCAGCGTGACAAAGGACGGAGAGAAAACGGCCGGAAATGGAAGTGACAATCTGAAAAATCCATATCTGAAAGCTTCCGACTGGGGCTGGCAGATCGATGCAACTGGTCTTCGCTATGTTCTGAACCAGATCTATGACCGCTATCAGATTCCGATCATGATCGTGGAAAATGGTCTTGGGGCGGTGGATCAGCTGACAGAGGATGGAAAGATTCACGATGATTACCGTATTGAATATATGCGCCGCCATATAGAGCAGATGAAGGAAGCAATCCATGACGGAGTAGATCTGATCGGCTACACCTGCTGGGGCTGTACAGATCTTGTCAGTGCCTCCACCGGAGAATTCAAGAAGCGTTATGGTCTTATCTATGTAAATAAAAATGATGACGGGACCGGAGACTTTTCCAGAATCCGCAAAGATTCTTTTTACTGGTACAAAAAAGTGATTGAATCCTGCGGGGAAGAGTTTTAAATGAATCAACTGTGAAGCAGTTATCTGGTGTAGAATTATGTAGCGAATGCGGTTGCTTTTATCCGGTTGACGACAAAATCCTGGAGTATGACAATGTACTCCGGGATTTTTTGGGAAGGTTGACTTTTACACGGTAAAGTGTAATACTTATTGTAAGTGACGAATGTGAGGAGTGTTTTTTATGCCGGATGAAAAAGTACTGCAGGTAGCGATACTTATATGGGGATGTGTATTTTGTGCCATAGCTGCAATATGTATATTTCTGAGCAGTAATTATGACAGGGAAAAGCGTCGGTATCTTATCCTGATGGAGAGTTTTGCTTCCATGTTATTGCTGATGGATGCCATGACGCATATTTTCAGCGGATATCCCGGAGTTCCGGGCAGTGTGATGGTCCGTATTTCGAGTTTTCTCGTATTCCTTTTAAGTGACGTAGTCCTGCTGTGTTTTCACATTTATGTGTGTGTTTATCTGTTTTCGAAGAAAGAGCGGAGAACATTAAAAAGAGTAAAAGCTGGATATGTTATTGCTGCCGCAGGGGCTGTTTTTGTGGTGATCTCGCAGTTTACTCACTGGTATTATTACATAGATGTGGATAATTATTACCATCGGGCACCGTTATATATTATGTCAATTCTTTTTTCGGCAGCAGGCTTGCTCATTGATCTTACGCTTCTGCTCCAGTACAAAAAGAGAGTCAGTCGGAAGCTCCTGTTCTCTATGCTGTCATGCGTTGTACTTCCGGCAGTGGCGGCAGCTGTGCAGGCATTCTGGTATGGAATGTCGCTGATCGAGTTTTCTGTTGGCATTTCCATGATCATTATGTTTATCGTGACGATGACGGAGCTGAATCAGGAAATGTATCAGCTGATAAGCAGAGAGGGCAAGATAAAGGAAAGACTTGAGATCGCAACGATACTGAATAAATGCATTGCTGAGTTGATATCAGGAGAAGATGAAGATGCGGCAATCTCCAATCTGTTGCGTATTATCAGTGGGTATTTTGACGGAGACCGCAGTTATATTGTTCAGATCGATGAAAAGAGGAATGTCTGTACAAATACCTATGAGTATGCCATGAATGGAGTGACTGCTGAGAAGGATAATCTTCAGGAGGTTCCCATGGAAATGCTGGATATCTGGATGGACAGCTTCCGGAAAAATGGCCTGTATTATATTCCGGATATTGAGGAGGAACAGGGGCAGCCGTATTATGAGACTCTGAAGATGCAGGACATTACCAGGCTGCTGGCCGTTCCTTTAAACAGTGACGGAAAGATCATAGGATTTCTTGGGGTAGATAATCCGAGACTGCATTATGAGGATCATACGTTGCTGTCATCCATACAGTACTTTTTAACGGACAGCCTGAAAGCCAAGGAGCGTAAGGCGTGTCTGCAGTACATGAGTTACCGTGATATGCTGACGACCTTGTATAACAGGAACAGGTATATTCAGGTTCTGGAAGGCATGCAGGCAAAAACAGTGATAAAAACAGGCGTAGCATATATTGATATCAATGGTCTGAAACGGGTGAATGATCTTTACGGACATGAGGCCGGAGACAGGCTGATCATAAATACAGCGCGTTCCATGCTTGCGATTCTGCCGGAAAATGCTTACCGGGTAGGTGGCGATGAATTTGTACTCATCTGTTTTGATATGGATGAGAAGATTTTTCGGAGTAAGGTTCGGGATATCTGTGACAGCATTGCTGCTAAAAAGATCAGTGTTTCTGTTGGCGTTGTCTGGGAGGAAAGCTCTTCGGAGCTTGAGACAATGCTGAGAAGAGCAGATGATCTTATGTATGCGGAAAAAAAGAAATATTATGAAGAGCATGGAACGATGTGAAGGTATGCAGCAGAGTGTAAGAGGAGGTCAGAAGAAAATTCTGATAATGCTGTGCCCGGTATTTTTATACCGGGCATTTCGTTTGTGCTAAAAGAAACGCCGGAATAAAAATATCGGACGAAATTTTGAAAGATTTTCTGTAACGTTTTTGAGATCAGTGCGTCTTATAAGTGAGAAGGGAGGAAAGAGAAAAACCGATGAACATAGAGGAACTTTACCGGACATATTTTGACATTGTATATCGGTATATCCGTTCTATCTCACAGGATGGATCGCTGGCTGAGGAAGTGACACAGGAGACATTTTTTAAAGCTCTGGAAAAGATAGATCAGTTCCGGGGTGACTGTGATGTGCGGGTGTGGCTCTGCCAGATCGCAAAGAATACGTTGTACGATCATCTGAAAAAACAGAAGAAGCAACTTCTCGGGGATGAGAAGCTGGAAAAAACAGAAAGCGCTGGCGGAGAGCTTCTGGAGGAAAAGCTGGCGCAGCGGAGCCAGGCTATGGAAATCCACAAGGTTCTGCATAGACTTTCGGAACCGTACAAAGAAGTTTTTTCCCTGCGGACCTTCGGAGAGCTGACCTTCCGTGAGATTGGAATGCTTTTTGGAAAAAGTGAAAACTGGGCGCGGGTGATTTATTACCGTGCAAGAGTAAAGATCAGAGAGGAGCTGGAGCAATGAGGATCACATGTGATGTAATACAGGATCTGATGCCATCTTATGTGGACGGCATTTTAAGTGAAGACAGTCAGGCGTTGGTAAAAGAGCATATGGAAGCTTGTAAGGAATGCAGAAAAATGTTGGAGATCATGAAAGAGGAGCAGGGAAAAGAGCAGGCTCAAATAAGACCATCTGCAGCCTCCGGAGTACGACGCAGAGCTGGTGAAACGGAGAATATCGGAAGCGCAGCCGCGCTGAAAAAAATCCGGAAAAAATTAATAATACGCAGAGTGCTGACAGCAGCAGTGGCAGTTATCCTGACACTCATCGCTGCGGCAGCAGGCTACAACCACTGGTATTTCAACGAAAAATACATGACCCTGGAAAATAGCGGAATGTACGTAAAAGACAACTGCCTGTATTCTTCCAACAATCTTATTAACCGTATGAAAGTACAGTACACAGAAGATGGAAAAACAGAGTTCGTCTACGCCATTGACGCGCCATATGCAGGAACTCTGGAACTGAAAGGCGATGACATGCTGCTTCAGGATTTTTCCAAAAAGACAGAGGAAGTATCACCGGAAGATGATAGCATCCCGGAAACGGTAACAGAGGTTTATTATATGAGTGAGGAGGCCAGCAAGAAGAGCCTGGAATTAACAGAGCTGGAAGCAAAGGGAGATCTGGATGCAGCGGAGAAAATTGTGGATGAGATGAAACAGGAATCGAAGCTGATATGGTCGGAACAAGAGGATAGAAATACCGCATCGTCTATGTTAAAATAAAACCTGGACAGTACAGTGAAAAAGTTCTATAAAAATTCTGTGCTGTAGGCAAAAAAAAAGACAGCAGTGAATTTACGTATTTACTGCCGAAGAACAGGGGGACATAAGATGTTATTTGTATGCTATCCAAAATGCAGTACCTGCAAAAAGGCTCAGAAATGGCTGGATGAGAGTGGCGCAGAATATACATTGCGTGATATTAAGACGGACAATCCAACTGCAGAGGAACTGAAAGCCTGGTGGGAAAAAAGCGGTCTTCCGCTGAAGCGTTTCTTCAATACCAGTGGAAATATTTATAAAGAGATGAAACTGAAAGATAAACTTCCGGAGATGAGTGAGGAAGAGCAGCTTGCGCTTCTTGCAACAGACGGGATGCTTGTGAAACGACCAATCCTTGTTGGGAAAGACAAGGTGCTGGTGGGCGCTAAAGAAAAAGAATGGGAAGAGTATCTGAAATCATGAAAAAGAAACTGAATTATGCGGATATCGTTAAGGAAACCGTGATCCTCACCGTAGCAGTGGCGATCATCGCAGCGGCGGTATATTTTTTCCTAGTGCCAAGCCATACGTCGGTCAGCAGTATTTCCGGTCTTGGAATCGTGCTTTCCAACTTTGTGCCGCTGCAGCTGTCGGCGATTACCATGATCCTGAATGTGGTATTGCTGATTATTGGATTTTTTACCTGTGGAAGAGAGTTTGGAGTTAAGACGGTTTATACCAGTGTAATGCTGCCGTTGTTTCTGGGATTGTTTGAGATCATTTTTCCAAATTTCGGTTCCATGACAGACAGCCAGGAACTGGATGTTCTGTGTTATATTCTGGTAGTGAGTGTGGGACTTAGCATTCTTTTTAACCGGAATGCATCCTCAGGCGGACTGGATATCGTGGCGAAGATCATGAATAAGTATCTCCACATGGAACTTGGAAAAGCCATGTCTCTTTCCGGTATGTGCGTGGCACTTTCCGCGGCGCTTGTGTATGATAAAAAGACGGTGGTCTTAAGTATTCTGGGAACGTATTTTAACGGAATCGTTCTGGATCATTTTATTTTTGACAATAATATCAAGCGGCGTGTCTGCATCATCACGAAAAAGGAAGAGGAGCTGAGGCAGTTTATCATTCATGACCTGCACAGCGGAGCCACGATCTATGAGGCCATCGGAGCCTATAACATGGAAAAACGCCGTGAGATCATCACCATCGTAGATAAAGGTGAATATCAGAAGCTGATGAAGTTTATAAACCAGGAGGACCCGAAAGCGTTTATCACGGTTTATAATGTATCGAATATGCGGTATCAGCCGAAGAAATAAGAATATTTTGCTGGAATAAAAAAACTCCCGGGACAAAAGGCCCGGGAATTTTTTTGCCATATTTTACAGGAAAATATATTTCAGGATAAACAGCACTGCCAGTACATACATCAGAGCGCTGATCTTCTTTTCTTTTGCCTTACCTGTGATCAGGTTGATTGCTACGTATGTGATAATTCCCATGGAGATACCTTCGGAAATGCTGTAGAAGAACGGCATTGCGATGATACATACATAACATGGGATCGCCTCGGACATATCGCTGAAATCAATGCTGATAACATTGCTGAGCATGTACAGACCGACGATCACCAGAGCCGGAGCTGTGGCAAAGGACGGGATTGCCAGGAAGATCGGAGACAGGAACAGGGACAGGCCAAATAAGATGGCAGTTGTCACTGCGGTAAGTCCGGTTCTTCCGCCTTCGGATACACCGGAAGCACTTTCTACGAAGGTAGTGGTTGTGGATGTACCAAGAACTGCACCGGCAGTTGTTGCAACTGCATCTGCAAGAAGTGCGCCCTTGATGTTAGGAAGCTTACCATTTTCATCCAGCATGCCTGCTTTAGAAGAGACACCAACGAGAGTTCCAAGAGTATCAAAAAGATCTACAAATAAAAATGCAAACAGGATAACAAGGAAATCCAGTGAGAAAACTCCGTCAAACTGCAGCTTCGCAAAGATCGGAGCAAGACTCGGGATAGAGAGTCCGTTGCTGAAATCCGGGAGCAGGCTGTAGAAGCCGATCTCCGGGTTCGGAACATAAAGTCCGGCGAACTGACAGATGATTCCAAGTCCCCATGTGATCAGGATACCCCAGAGGATGTTTCCCTTTACATTCTTAACAACCAGGATACCGGTTACGATGATACCGATCAGAGCCAGGATAACGGTGATTCCCACATTGTTGAAGGAAGCCTCTACACCCTTGGCTGCGTTGTAGCCATCTACAGAGAAAAGCTGCAGCAGAGTGGAGCCGCCGATCACGATATTGGCATTCTGTAATCCTACAAATGCAATGAAAAGACCGATACCAACACTGACTGCGGATTTCAGGTTCAGAGGGATCGCATTGAAGATCGCTTCACGTACATTGGTAAGTGAAAGAACGATAAATACGATACCTTCTGCAAAAACTGCAGTCAGTGCATACTGCCAGCTGTATCCCATACCGATAACAACTGTATAGGCAAAGTATGCGTTCAGACCCATTCCGGGTGCCAGTGCGAACGGGTAGTTGGCGAAGATCGCCATCAGCAACGTTCCCAGGAAGGCTGCCAGTGCGGTAGCTGTGAATACAGCTCCGGAATCCATGCCGGTTGCGGACAGGATGTTCGGGTTAACTGCCAGGATATACGCCATTGTCATGAAGGTGGTGATACCTGCCAGAACCTCTGTTTTGGCGTCCGTTTTGTTTGCGGACAGCTTGAAGATTTTTTCTAACATATTTCTTTCCCTTTCTTAAATATGTTTTTGGACAACATGTCTATTTTATCATATAAAAATTTCGTATGCAATCGTTAGTGCTTAACAGATATTGTTATGTAAGGTAATTTTTTGCAAAATACTTTTACAGACAGGCAATTTGTGTGTAAAATACAGGAAAGAGAGTATTTGATTTACAGACGGGTTTATTTTGCAATGAAAGGGGGATGGATAATGTCTGAGAAAAAACTGCGGAATATTACAGATGTGCTCTGTTTTCTGATGATCCTTGGGTACGTGATGTATCTTGTGGCCACCTGGGGAAATCTGCCGGAGAGGGTGCCGATCCATTTTAATGTGCATGGGATCCCGGACCGGTATGGGAAGAAGGGCAGCCTTCTTCTGGAGCCGATTTTGGGGCTGCTGATCCTGGCACTTCTGATGTTCTGTCAGAGATTTCCACAGTGGTGGAATTATCCGGTTGAGGTGACAGAGGAAAACAGAGAGCATATCTTTGAAATCGCGTCAAAAATGATGTCTGTGATCAAGCTGTTATCCATTGGAGTATGTCTTGATGCCGGGATCAGCGGGAATCTGGGAACGGCACCTATGTGGCCGGTGTGGATACTGATCACAGGGATTTTCGTGACATTGATCCTGGGGATCCGGGGGATATATAAGGCTGGTAAAGAAACTGGCATGGATGAGGATGATAAATCGTGAAGCGGTTGCGTTTGTGATCATGCAGAAGAGTGGAAGGGAAATGTTCGATTTATTGTACTGAATATGGATGGAACCAGCGAAAGCGGATCGCGAATATCCGCTTGGTGAAATTATAATAAAAACAGGAAAGGAATCTCAGAAGCATATGGTAGATACAAGAACAGATGAGCTTTACAGAGCGCTTCAGGATAAGGGATATCCCGATGAGCTGTGCCGGGAAATCGCCTATAAACATATGAATACCGATTACACAGCTACACGGATGCTGGGGTATTTATACAGGGTGACAAGTCCCAGAGTGGAGGATGTGATCGATGAGATGCTGGCGATCTTAAGTGATAGGGAAGCCATCGTCCGGAAGAAAGAGCTGGAGCACGCCCAGGCTACGATCAACAGCGTGTATCGGGAGGGTTTGTAACGGAAATCCCGGAGCTTTGCCAGTGCTGGCGGATCAGAAGCTTCATCCTTTAAGGAAAATCAGGAGATCATGGCTCTGGAGCATCATCTCCTTCCGCAGAAATTCATCATTGATAACTACATCAATATGAACGCACACTTTAATTTTATCCGTTTCTTTTAAACAGTATTGTTATTACGGTAGTGATTACTCTGATCGTAATTTATGCAAGTAATTGAAGATGGACAAAATAGTAATTGTATTAACTAATAAAC
>ENA-OPVY01000809-OPVY01000809.1-human-gut-metagenome-genome-assembly--contig:-NODE-809-length-21001-cov-4.110952_pt1 | contig 21001 bp, 20 predicted proteins | sample MGYA00241503_ERZ501998 | MGnify/ENA primary metagenome ERZ501998 (study PRJEB25962, sample SAMEA2042107) | human gut metagenome | biome: human gut; feature: human-associated habitat; material: faeces... | reverse complement strand
CATCGCCTGAGAAACTCACCAAGAAGCAGCGGCAGATCTGGGAGTACATGAGGCTCTGCCCCGACGAGACGAATTACAGCACCATCGCTAAGGGCGCAAAGGTGACCCGGCACACCGTGGCCAAGCACTATGAGATGATCCAAAAGATGCTGGGACAATAGAAACAAGCCATCCGCAAACAGCGTTCGCAAGCGGGTGGCTTTTATTTTTGCTTTTTCTTGTCGCCGACGCTCCACAGCCTCGTACCACTGAGTGGCACGGCAGTTTAAAACACAACTGAGAAGGAGGCCAAATTTCTAAAAGGAAGTATATCACGGCACTGGGACAGATGGTAAAGTGATAGGTAAAAAATAACCGTTCCTTTAGTGACAGAATAGTGCACAACTGCTGAGACATTTTGCCGATAAACTGAATAAAGCTGAGGGCAGTAAATTATAACCTGTATAATACATGTTATTGTCCATATTTGCAATTATAGTCTAAAAAATAGATTTTATGTGGACAAATTGACCTTGTGATGTTAAAGTAGAAGTGCTTATTCCCTTGTACTAATAGGAGGTGTTGTTATGTCTATTTGCTATAATAAATTATGGAAGCTTTTGATTGATAAGAATATGAAGAAGAAGGATCTTAGACTGGCAACAGGTATTACTACGACTGCACTTGCAAAGTTAGGGCGTAATGAAAATGTCAGTACAGAAGTTCTTGTGAAAATATGTAAGGTGCTCGACTGCGATATTGCAGACATTGTGGAGGTCATAAAAGAATAAAAAGTCCGTTTTTTGGGATATGTGGTGTGCAATACTACGAAAAAGAAACCAGTACGAGCATAGCGTATAAAACTCGCTGTTGTAGGAGCCTCCCACATTCGAAAACATAATATCCATGGAAGGAACGAAAGAAATGGTGAACAAAGCGGGAGAGATCCTGGAGCGCTTTGCGCCGCAACTTAATGAGGCGAATACAGTACGCTTTGCAGATCTGACGAAGCGTATCGGTAGTGCATTTCCAAGCTATAGAAATCAGTTGGTTCAAAACGAACTACTTGCGTACGATGTAGACCGAGATAGCTTGGATTCTGTAAGATATGCCGCTGCCTTAAATGTGTTAATTGACTTGTGCCAGCAGGGGTGGCAGCTTGAAGTGCATGACGAGCAGCTATATGTTAAACTGACCGCTAAGGACTCTATGGACAAAGAGTACATAAGATATCGCTTGAGTTCAGAAAAAAAGGCACAATTTCAAGAGCCGTCAATACTAAATTTTATTGAAAAGCTCGAGAAGGAAAAAGTTTATAACGGGAAACGACTTTCGATCAAAAACCTTATTGGGAACTCACAGCAGCTAATAGAGAAAATACAAGCACAGGATGAACACATTGTTCAACCTTACATACAGCTTGTGACGCATTGTAAGGACAGATATACGGGATATTGGCTTTCCGATATTTGGAGATATTTTCGATATACTTGGTCAATCCCCTATAAAACCATGCCAGGGCGCAATTTATTTTATTTAGTACGAGATGCTGCGCAGGAATGTCACCCTATCATTGGAATCTTTGCTCTTGGAAATTCAGTACTTAATCTTACTGTTCGTGATGATGAGATTGGGTGGACTGTGGAGGCTATAGCAAAAAAGCTAAAAAGGATAGAACGGATTGACCACTCTCGTCAAACAGTAAGTGGAACAAACGGTAAGACAGTTGGAGCGGCTACTCGCCGATATCTTGAAACGGAAGAAGAGCACAGACGGAGAATTCGGAAGTATAGCAGTGAAACTATGGCAATACTTAGAGGAAATCTCTCAAGAGCGATTTCTGAGTTATACTTAGAAGATCTTGACTATAGCCTCGGTGAGCCTGTGACTGAAGAAAAAATTGTTCAGTTGCGCACTTTAGCTGAACAACTCCGCGAGCTTGCTATTGATAACAAAAAAACTGTGCATATAACCAACTACACTGATGAAGCAAAGGAGGTCTTATTTAAGAAAAAACGTGCAGGTGAACTCGCAAGATTACTGGATGCTCAGCTTACATTTGAAAGATGCCATGAAGAATCTGACGTAGACTGGCTGGCAAGGCTTATGCGTACTGAAGATGGGCGCAAGGCAATTAATGTTGCACTCGTTGCGAATCGAAAAACAAAAATAGGGTCTAATATGATGGAGATCATAGTATGCGGTTCCATCCCACCCTATAATGAACTGCTTGGAGGTAAACTTGTTAGTATGCTTGCCTGTAGCCCGGTGGTTATTCGTGACTACACAGAGCGATACAAGAATCAAGTAAGTGAAATTGCCTCTCGAATGAAAGGCGAACGAGTTATACGGGATAGTCGGCTGGCATTTCTGGGAACGACAAGTTTATACGCGATTGGAAGCAGTCAGTATAATCGGATCAGTGTCCCTGTAGCTAATGATTTTAGCCTAAAATATAAGAAAATGGGAATCACTGAAGGCTATGGTACCGTGTTTTTCTCAAAAGAAACGACGGCTACATTGATGAGAGTTCTGGAACTTCAAGATGGTGGTAGGCGTATTAACAACATATTTGGAGAGGGTACAAGCCCTCGCTTCCGACTTATAAGTCGTGGGCTAAGTTGTTTAGGCATTAAGGCGGATGCCTTTCTGAAGCACTACTCTCCCAGAATCGTTTATTCAATCGAGCTTGCAAAGAATACAAACGAGTTTCTTTGTGGAGCCACGGATGACCTTCAGTACCCTTTTGATATAAGCGATACTAAAAGCGTAGAGACCGGTACACAGAAAATAATTGATTACTGGTATAAGCGTTGGTTACAAATGCGGCTCACTTCTGTTGATATCATAGGTCGTCTTCGCCACTTTGATGTATCTTCTGTATTGGTTAGCATGATGAGGTGACAATATGGATAACCTGCAATTTATTCAACGACTACATAATGGTAAATATTGCTACTCCGATTCGATGTCACCTGAGCAAATATCTCTGCTCCATATTTCCTCAGGTGCAGAGAATATTATACGGAGAATGGTTGAACAGCACAAAATCATTTTCCTCACGGGAAATCCAGGTGACGGGAAAACCTTTATCATTAAGGCGCTTAAGGATGACTTGAATGGGGTTTACGTTGAAACGGATATGAACTGTGTTACAAATGAGCATCTTGCTCAACTCATGGATGACATTCTGGATTGCTATGACCAGAACAAGCCATGTATTATTGCGGCAAATGAGTTCCCCTTTCACAAACTGACTACATACTTCAAATCACGTGCGCCGAGGTTCTATGAAGAGCTTGTAGAAATAAGAAAAAACATCCTTATCTACGGGAACCAGACAATTGAGTTAAAGCGTATTTGTATAGTTGACCTAAACGAGAGAAACCTTTTGGATAAAGATCGCAGCGTAACAAAAACAGTTCTTGATCGTTTCACTGATTTATTGCAGCCTTATTGTGGAAGCAATGCTGTTTTAGCACACAATGTTACAGCATTGAAAAGTTCTTTGGTTCAGCAGCAGTTACTCCATATATTCTCATTCATTTCAATGAGTGGTGAGCATTTTGTCATTAGAGATATTTTAGGGGCTCTATCCTATATTCTCGTTTGTTGTACTGATCCGGAGCATGAAGGAGAAGGCTATTATTATGATGCGATATTTGAAGGTAGTAACGATTTAATGTCCTTTGCACTTCAATTTGACCCTGTTCTATTATCCTTTCCCTCTTGGGATGAGAAGCTATGGAATGGTGAGATCAAGGAGGGGTGGCAGTTCGACTGCCCCACGGTATGGCCTGTTGATATTACCAAGGATACTGGTACTGTAGAGGATGCTGTACTCCTATTTAAGTCTATAAAACGTAAATTTTTCTTTGAAAACTGCTTTGCTAAGGAGTTTGTCGATCTACAGCCTCACGATTTTAGCAAATGCATTGACATTCTTGTGAAAATAAAACAGGACGCAGGAGGAATTAAAAGGCGCTTGATTAAGTCTATGAACAGGCTCTACTTATCTTCTGACGATGAAAATGGACAGCTCCGGGCCTGGACAGTGCATAGCTATGATCTCAGTCGTACTGCTGGAGCCTCAGTGTCCACCCGATATATTCCTGCGGAAGAATTGGAGTTGGTTGTACCAACGCCTGCCTCCTGGCTCAGTGAGATGGAGTATGTTCCGTCATTTATTGTTATGCGTAATATTAAGCGGACAGATGTCAAGCTTGAACTTAACATGGATTTTTTACGAAGCCTGATCCTTATTGAGAACGGCTATCCTGCGGCGCTACTCTCTTCGCAGTATGAACAGATAGTGACACAGTTTGTGCAAGCACTCTGCGCCGCTGGTGTGGCCAAGGACTACTATGATGGTGAAATAATCATTGCTAATCGACGTGAAGGAACACATAAAAAGCTACGGATTAATAATGGGAAGTATTATGTAGGAAAGGAGAGAGATTATTAATGGCCAAGCATCAGGATACCTTGACAGAAATAGGAACTGAACTCTGTAGTGCTCTTGGCTTTAACCCTACCTCCAATTCTACAAAGCCATTATACGTTGCGAATGGACTTTTTCGCGTATGTACCGGAATAGAATGTAAGGTTGATGATATCCATGAATGGGTAGTTAGCGAGCGGAGAGCAAAGGCCATTTCCTCAGAAGTAATATTGGATAAATACAAGGATGTGATTTATGAGTCCGGTGAAAACATCTTTGATGATATCAAGGAACTTCGATATTATCTGGAGAAGGTATATAACCCAGATTCCACGGTTTATCCAAGTGCAGGTCATTCTGTAATGAACATTTCGTCAAAGTGGCTACTTCGCTCGAAGGTTCCAGCTGAAGCAGATATCGGAGAGTTTATTGGTGATATACTGTTTTCTCCTGTGAATGGCGAAATTTCTCCAGCTGTTTCACTAATTGAGGCAGCACTCAGGGATGATGACGATGATCTCACTCGGATCATCAAGCCCCTCATTGTGCGCCAGCCCGAGGCTGAACGCATTAAGCGAAGTGAGCCAGAGCACAATGAAATTATCTGGAATGAATCCAAACAAATTATTCGTAAGGGCTTCGATTGTTTGGCCCAAAATTGTGAAGCCTACAGCGAACGCAAGGGCCGCAATTCTTTGCTTGTGCTCCGAAGGATGGTTGCCTTTGCAATGTTTGCTGTGTTTTTCTATTTGGAAGATATTAATAGGGTTACGTTTAGAGGGAAAAGAATTCCGCTGCTATTGGATGCTGACCAGCGATTGGGGGCAATTGAGAGGGCGAGTGAGTCCTGCTTTATTGCCTGCAAAAAAGCAGTGGAAGCATATACGACCTCTTTTATATGTGATTGGCTTAAAAATGCTGGATTAATTCGCAACTTAAATAGTCAGGCCGACTGCGAGGAATATGTTAAAAGTGGCTTAAGCTTAACGCCACAACATGAGACAAAGGGTGTTCGTAATACAATACTCCAGCATATTCGCGCCAATTGTCATGCGGGAGACTCACCGTTGCTTTCAACAGCAAAGTCGCTACAATTTGCCCTATACACATATAAGTATCCCAACACAACCCCGTCTGATTTTTGCAATGTTTTAGGTACAAAGGCCGGCTTTGTAGGACCCACTGGGAATGCCACAAAATACAAAAGATTTTTGATTAATCGGTTTCTTTTGGAAACAATTGTACTTAGTGCAATTGACACGCAAGCATTGCTTGACGGTATTGAGATACGAGAACTTGGGACTGTTCTTAGAGAACGCTACGGTATAATAATTGGGACAGATACAGATGTGGATTATGCATATATGGATGAGTATGGTATTGCAAAAACGACTCCTGAGGACCTTCGAGGAGAACTCTCAGAAAATGCTAAGGCTATAGCAAATATGCTGATCTCAATGGGACTGGCAAAGAGATTTGCTGATGGCGTCACACTTATTGGTTGGGAGGTGTAGGCGTGAAGGACTTGCTTACTGATGTAATTATTTCAATTGTAAATGATAAGCTGAAGCGTGATAACAGCTTCGGTATTTCTATCATTAACCTTCCAGATATTGACTTTGAAAGGTTTATTGCTTCTATTTCTCATAAAAAAAAGCTTGAACTATATTTTTTAGGTTATGATAATGCTGCACAGGAACGCTTTCGCAATTATCTCCCAAATGTGGAAAATTGCAAGAGTTTTTATTCTGTTGAAGAAGCAGAGGAATCTCGAAATCTTGGAAACGAGGATACTTTCCGAGTCCATTTTATTAAAAATACTGAACTCGAGAAGATATCCTCCTTGAGATGGTACGACGAGATTAGCATGGAACAGGTCTATAAAAAAAGCTGTAAGCTGGCTCTGGAGAAACTTCCCCAAAGCAATGAGGCGATTAAAAACCTTTTACAAGCACTTGCCCGTAAGGATATTCGGGCCTTACTCAATTTTGAGAGAGTCCTTGATTATCTCGAAACATTAATAGAAACAGATGAAACTCAATTACCCGCTGCTGTCAATGAGGAACTATACCGGCTTGGGCTATTGTCGGATTCTGGATTTGCAGTAGGAGCTCCCACTACGGAGCAGTTGAGAAAGAAAATTAAGGAAAACTATGCTGCAGTTAGGCGGATTTCTAATCTGGAGCAGAAGGAACGCCAGAATATATCAGGTTTCTTGGCGAAGAATCCTGATAATAGCGTCGTCAGACTGGTTTTGGAATATTACCGATCTCCGTCGGTTGACTTGCTAAAAGAGTTGTCTTTGAATGAGGTCGAAAAATGCCTTAAAACAGCAACTAATTCAAATCCCGACTCAAATCCAAAACCTCCTAAAAAAGGTGGAAACAGCCCCACTGTCGCAACTTCACGGATGGTTTTTGAGGGGAAAGATGGCCTGATTGAGGACTTCGTTGATAAAGCCGAGGAGGAAATAGACAACCGACCGGAAAATGACAAAAGCTGTGTAAAGAGTATCGAGGTCGATGGTGTCAAAATTGACATCCCGGTTCAGGCTGTGACTGAAAAGCTTGTCCAGATGGCAGTTTCTGATATGCAGTGGGGCGGTATCATTGAAGCTGATGTTGTAAGCCCGAAGGAAGCACTGGATAATGCAGATAAATACGGCTTTGAGCAATTTGATAATGAGTTTATTGACAGGGCTAAGACGTATTTGATAAGAGCATCGGACTTTCCTGAGGCAAAAACTGCTGCAACGGCAGTCCTATCTGCGTTTAACAACTTTTTGGAGGCTCGGCGTAAGCTCTTACCGTATGCGAAACGCCTCCAGGACATGCCCATGCTTCAAATCGTCGCTCGTTGTACTATTTTTTCTGCATATTTAAAGGCATATGAACGACTACTTTCTGAAATTAAAGATAATTTCAAGGATTTATATGAGTTAGACTCTACTGGAGCCAAGGAGGTTATCGCAATAATCCTCGCCCTTGATATTGTCTATATAATTGGTCGAAATAATTCACATGCTGTCCCAACTCCATTGAATCCACTTTATCTGTGGAAATATATAAAGCTTGCAGAGGAAATGCTTAACTCACGCGGTGTCCCAGCAGGAGGTGATTGCTACCTGTCTGATGAGGATAAGGAATTCATTATCCGCAAAGCAGAGGACATTCCGGATCCTCTGGCTCTGTTGATGCTTCCCCGAAACAATATTACCAGAATAGAGTGTCTGCCCTATTCTGGTAGGCTGGGGTGCATGCCTGTTTATTCCACTAAGCCACAGATCAGTGATAACGGAGTGGGATTAGATGCTGTTCGTCAAGGCATAACCCGCTATATGTGCCTATATCCACATTCCAGCATGATGCTTCGAATCAGCTTTATAAATCCTCCTTCGGTAGCTTCTGTTGTCGAGATGCTTAAAAAACTGGATAAAGATAAAGAGTTCTCTGCCTTTGGCAATGTGGGCATTGATCTTACAATATATCGCACGAAGGAGACCTCTGCAGACTGGATTGAAATTGAAGATGATTCACTCAATGAGGGTATGCTTGGAAAGGTAAAAGGGAAAAGAAGCGGCAGCTTTAATCTGTCTATAAAAAATGCGTGCCTTACCTATCCAGAAATTGTCCGGCAAATTAGCAAGGAACAGCATGTTATTGTGGTTTTTGATCCGAATGAGCAGGAAATTGATATTGCACGCAATAGTAGAAACATTCATATCCATCCTCTGTGTGTGCCAAAAGTCTATGAATACAACAAAATGCAAGGAAGCGTTAAAATCCGTGCGGCAAATGAGGGCGGCATCTTTGCAGATTACGCCAGCATTATAGAGAAACTGTACGAGCAGCCCTCTACCTTTGGACATCGGAATGTATTTTTCAATTCTCCACTAAAAAAAGAAACCTATGATGCACTTCTAAAAAAGGCAGACTGGCTAATTATTTTGGACCAAAACCTGAAAAGCTGGGATGTTTCTCTGCAATCTACCAGTGAAAGACTGTGCTATAAAAGCTCTGATTATCGTTCTGTTGGTATTTATTCTAAAAATAGCCGCAAGTTTGCGATGGGGTATCAAGAAATAGTTTCCAGCCTCGGAAACTATATTCCAAGTGAGAGCGGAATTCAGAATATAATTTCCGTGACTCGCGCTATTAACGATGATGGCTTGTTAAGTGTCGTATCGCACTCAACAAATCAAATTTTCGATCAAAAGCATGGTAAGGGTAGCTTGGGACTTGCAATTACAGCACTTAGATATCGCAAGCTATACCCAGATGCGATCATTGTTGGCTTGGATACACAATTGGCCAGAGAATGGCTTTCTGAAAGAGACGACAATAAATTGCCGGATTTAGTAGCCATCCGTTTTGGAGAAACAGATGAACTGCCTCCTATCATCGAGACTATTGAGGTCAAGACATATGCAGACTATTCTATTAATGCGGAGGGAATAATTTCTGGTCATGCAGTAGATCAGGCTGCCATACTTGAAACTCTGATGATCGAGATGTTTGGAAGAAATGAGAAAATAACCACAGTATCCAGACGTGAAATTCTTAGAGAACAGGTATTTGAGAGTTTATTTACCAACGCCGAATATAATGCAAATGAGAAGCAGGAGCTTTGCAGACGAATGAATAACCTGTTTGCTGGTGAATATTCCCCTGTGCTTCGCCGTCAAATATCTCATGTTGACTTTAACACAGCAGATAGTCATACCGAAGTATACCATGATCAGACTGCTAAGGAATACACACTTGTGAAAATAGGTGCAACAGAAATTCAAGCCATTCTATCAGACACAAACTTTACTGATGAGGAACCATCTACACCCAAGGTGGAAAACACATTCTCTCCACAGCCTGAAACAAGAGAGATATCCTCTGAAGCAATGAACACACCTCTTTCAGTGGAAGAGACTCTTGTAAATAATCCAACACACCACCAGACAGTAAGGAATACTGTTGATATCGAGACAGTGGAAACTGCGGCAACACCAGAAAGCAGTGTGTCGACAATAGATCTTGCTTTGCATGATAAATGTGTACGTCTTAATGTTGTGCTGAGAAGCTATGGTATTCAGGCCTTTCCAGTTGATGAGAGAATTGTACAGCAGGCAGCGAGATTTACACGCTTCAAACTGGAGTTAAAGCCGGGAGAAACAGAGATAAACCTTAAAAAGAGAAGCGAAGACATTGCACGTGAGTTAGAAGCTGCAGGCGAGGTATTCATAGGTCGGATTAAAGGTACTCGCTATATAGGACTCGATGTTCCTTTTGCTGATAGCAATAAACCTCTTATGCTGATTGAGCACCTAAACAAGCTCGATTCTGAAGTTGGAGCGTTAAATATTCTGGCTGGCCAGACTCCTGATGGAGAATTTCAAATTATTGATTTAGCAAAGGCTCCGCACATGCTGATTGCTGGCACAACTGGCTCTGGCAAAACAATATTTTTGTATTCAATTATTGTTAGTCTCCTACAAAAGCTCTCATCTGATGAGCTTGAATTGCTAATTGTTGATCCCAAACAGACGGATTTCCATTTTTTTAATGGTCTGTCATATTTGCGTGGTGGGCGTGTGCTTACTGATGCAGATGAGGCTATTGCGGCGCTTGAAACCATTAATGCGATTGATAAGCAAGACAGAACTAACACAATAAGGGAAGCGAACAGCAGAGATATTGACTCCTACAATGCAAAGAATCCCAATAAAAAAATGAAGCGTCTCGTTGTCGTGATTGATGAGTATGCTGATTTGGTCCAGGCAGCCGAACTGCAAGGAAAGGATGTTAGGAAGAACTTCGAATCTAATCTGTGTATGCTTGCCCAGCGTGTTAGAAACTTGGGGATTCATTTGGTGATCGCTACTCAGCAGCCACGTGCTACTATTGTGACATCCTCACTTAAGGCGGTGCTTCCCTTCAGAGTGTCCTTTAGGCTTCCATCTCACACAGATTCTCAAACGATTCTGGATCGGTCCGGTGCTGAGGATTTGTTGGGGAAGGGAGATATGCTAATGATGACGGATAGCGACATGTTGCGTATGCAGGGCTTTTTTATACCTGAGGATCAATTAATTGATTTTATTGACTCAAAGAAGGATACCGTATGATAAATTCCAGTGCCAATATAGTCACCGGCACATTTGTTAAAGAGCTAAAAAATCGCTTTTTGTGTGAGGTAGTGATTAGTGGTATTCCTACAGAGTGCTATGTTCCCTCATCATGTCATCTGAGTAATTTCTTGGAATTGCGTGGGAAGCAGGTTTTACTGCTTCCCACGCAGGCTCCTACTTCCCGAACACAATATGCTTTGTTCGCGGTTCGTTATAAGAGAAACTATATAGTAGTTAACAGTTCTATGGCAAATCGCGCTATAGAAGAGGCAATACATAGTCGTCGTTTTTCTTTTCTCGGAAGACGCAATGATGTGGTAAAAGAATTTACTATTTACGGCTATAAAGCAGATTTATACATCAAAGATACAGACACTATTGTGGAGATCAAAAGTGTGATTTCCTTAAATGCCAACGCGCTTTTTCCAACTGTTTACTCAGAGCGTACATTAAAGCAGCTCCGTAAGCTACAGGAGCTTTTGAAGCAAGGTAAGAAAGTGTGCTTTTTTGTCGTCTCTCTGCACCCCTATGTTACAGAAATTACGCTCAACAGGAATTCTGATTTCTATAACGAGTTATCCCGTTGTGTAGAACTTGGAATGAAACTGGTCGGATTTTCCTGTAGGCTGCGCAATGGGAAAATGAAAGTTGAAAAGGAGATTTGTATTCACTAAGATTTGAATCCTCACTGACCAAAAACAACAAATATACGAAGAATGTTGCCCGTTAAATATTCACAGATTTCAGTGGGTGGTATTTTTGCTTTGAAGATTCCGTTCCAGGCAATTGTCACATATGTTATTCCGGTTTTCAGCCACTTAAGGAAGGCGGAATGACGTGAGTAAGGTAGGGAGAAGAAATACACTGAGTCAAAATATGCTCACAACTTCCAGCCGGTTATGCGGCGTACCCGCAAGCCGGGAACGGGCTGCATCACTCAGATCAACGACCACCTCTTTGAGGGGCGCTACTCGCCCACCTGGCCGGACGGCACCAAGCACTCCAAATGCGTCTACGCCCATACCCGTGAAGAGTGTGAGGAGAAGCTGAAGGTGCTCATCCAACAGCTGAACGCCGAGCGGAAGGCAATCCTGGATCGGCTCCGAGGGATTCCATCGCCTGAGAAACTCACCAAGAAGCAGCGGCAGATCTGGGAGTACATGAGGCTTTGCCCAGACGAGACGAATTACAGCACCATCGCCAAGGGGGCAAAGGTGACTCGGCACACGGTGGCCAAGCACTTTGAGATGATCCAAAAGATGCTGGGCATCCAAAAAACCGCTCCCCATCCTCTGCTCGATTGCCAGACCGTCCCGCTTATGGTATGATGACCCTATCAAGTGAGGAGGTGTCGTCATGCCCCTGCATATCGTGCGAAATGATATTACTACCATGAAGGTGGATGCCATCGTAAACGCTGCCAAGGAAAGTCTGCTGGGCGGCGGAGGTGTAGACGGCGCCATCCACCGTGCCGCCGGACCGGAGCTGCTGGCCGAGTGCCGCACCCTGGAAGGCTGCAAGACCGGACAGGCCAAGATCACAAAGGGCTACCGCTTACCGGCAAAGTTTGTCATTCACACCGTCGGTCCCATCTGGCAGGGTGGCAGTCACGGAGAGCGGGAACTGCTGGTATCAGCCTACCGCTCCTCTCTGGAACTGGCCCTGAGCAACCATTGTGAAACGGTAGCCTTTCCGCTGATTTCCTCCGGGGTGTATGGCTACCCTAAGGATCAGGCACTGAAGGTGGCCGTGGATACCATTGGAGATTTTCTGCTTACCCATGATATGACGGTGTATCTGGTCATCTTCGACCGGACCGCCTACACCATCGGCGGAAAGCTCTTTGCCGACATTGCCGCGTACATCGATGACCGCTATGTGGATGCCCACACCGATAGCCGTGAGACCCAGCGCCGCCGGATGGCCATGGCCTCCATGCCTATGGAGGAATCGGAGTGTATGCCTGCCCCTTGCACCTCGGCTCCCTTCGGACTGGACGAAGCCCTCAGCAAACTGGATGAGAGCTTTTCTCAGATGCTGTTGCGGAAGATCGACGAATGTGGCATGACCGACGCCCAGTGCTATAAAAAGGCCAACATCGACCGCAAGCTGTTCTCCAAGATCCGCTCGGATGTCCACTACAAGCCCTCCAAGCCCACCGCCATGGCCTTTGCCATTGCCCTGGAACTGCCGCTGGAGGAAGCCCGGGAGATGCTGGAAAAGGCTGGATTTGCCTTCTCCCATGCCAGCAAATTTGACATCATCGTGGAGTATTTCATCGCCCATCAGAACTACAACATCTTCGAAATCAACGAGGCTCTGTTCGCCTTTGACCAGAGCCTACTGGGTGGGTAATGGCGAGGAGAATTGGAATATGAACAAGAAGGAGATTTACGCGCTCCTCAGTACCAGAAACATCTGGCATGAGGTGACGGAGCACAAAGCTGTTTACAACATGGCAGAGGTGGCTGAGATCCACCTGCCCTACCCAGAGGCCGATGCCAAGAACCTCTTCATCCGGGACGACAAAAAGCGCAATTACTATCTCATTACGGTCAAGGGGAACAAGCGAGTCGACCTGAAGGCCTTCCGGCAGCAGAACGACACCCGGCCGCTGAACTTTGCCTCGGATCAGGATCTGATGGATATTCTGGGGCTGATCTCCGGCGCGGTGACGCCCCTGGGCCTGCTCAATGACCGGGAGCACAAGACGACCTTCTGGCTGGATAAGTCCTTTCTGGAGGACTCCGGCCTGATCGGTGTACACCCCAATGACAATACCGCCACCGTATGGTTCAAAACCCAGGATCTGCTCCGGCTCCTGGAGGAGAGCGGCACACAAATTACTTTGTTCGATGCCTGATAGAAGGATGGAATTTGTCGCCCACCAGGCGACCCGTCCAAACAAAAATCCCCCTATACTGTGCTTGTAAACCAAACAACACGGCATAGGGGGATTTTTTATGAAGAAGAATTTGACGGAACTGGTATTCATTCTGGACCGCAGCGGCTCCATGCAGGGGCTGGAGGGCGACACCATTGGCGGCTTCAACGCCATGATCGAAAAGCAGAAGAAGGAGCCCGGCGAGGCCTTTGTCTCCACTGTTCTCTTCGACGACCAGACCGAGGTGCTCCATGACCGGGTGAAGGTGAGCGATGTCCAGCCTATCACGGGAAAAGAGTACTATGTCCGGGGCTGCACTGCCCTGCTGGATGCCGTCGGCGGAGCCATCCACCATATCGGCAACATCCATAAGTATGCCCGGCCCGAGGATGTGCCAGAGCATACTCTTTTTGTTATCACCACCGACGGCATGGAGAATGCCAGCCACTGCTATTCGGCCTGGCGGGTGAAAGAAATGATCCAGCGGCAGAAGGAAAAGTACGGCTGGGAGTTTCTCTTCCTGGGTGCCAACATCGACGCGGTGGAGACGGCAGGCCATTTGGGCATCACCCCCGACCGAGCGGTGAACTACCACTGCGACAGCGAGGGCACCCGCCTCAACTACCAGGTGCTGAGTCAGGCCGTGTCTGCCGTCCGGTGCAGCGCGCCCTTGGACGGGCACTGGAAGGACGCCATAGAGGAGGACTTCCGCAAGCGGCAGAAGAAGGGACAGCGGTAATCTGCTGTCAAAACAGATGAGGGGCGGAGGCCACACCTCCGTCCCTCATCTATGCGTAGGATAAAATCCATTCTTTACTTCAGTTTGGCGCCGTCCTGGAAGGCGTTGCCCACCTTCTCGCCCAGCACCCGGTATGCGTTGTGGATAGGGTCAAAGGGGATGGGCCGCAGTTTGTCCGGGTCGATCTTCCCGTCCTCGTCCAGCACGGACTCGTCGGCACTCACATTGACAATTTCGCCCACCAGGCGGCAGCTCTCCGGGTCGTAGCTCACCAGGCGGCACTCCACCGCCATGGGCAGCTCGTCGATGAGGGGCGCGTCCACAAATTCCGACTTGGTGGTGTGCCAACCGGCCTTCGCCACCTTGTCCACCGCCTGGTTGCCGGACTCGATGCCCACATAGTCGCAGGCCACCATCTGCTCCGCCGTGGCCATGCTGACGGTGAAGGCTTTGCGGGCCAAAATGTTGGCGGTGGTTTTATGGCCTTCGCTGATGCACATACTCAGCTCCTTGTCCTCACTGATGCCGCCCCAGGCCGCATTCATGGCATTCGGGAATCCGTCCTCATCGTATGTAGCCAGGATAAAGACCGGCTGGGGATAGGTCCAGGGCTTGGCTCCAAAATTCTTGCGCATATCGATGCCTCCTTGTACGGGTATGTATGTGCTATCATTATACTACGGATTTGGGTTTGGGAATATAGAAATTGGCTGCCGGTAAAGAATCGTCAAATTGGAAAGTTTCCCTTGACTTTGACGCTCCGTCAACTGATACAGTATCCGTAAGGAGGGATATCTATGGAGTATTCCATTCAGGAACTGTCGCACCTGTCCGGGGTGACCACCCGCACCCTGCGCTGGTACGACCAGATTGGCCTGCTGAAGCCCAGCCGGGTGGCGGAGAGCGGGTACCGCTATTACGGCCCGGCGGAGGTGGACCGGCTTCAGGACATCCTCTATTACCGGGCCCTCGGGGTGGAGCTGGCCCGCATCCGGGAATGTCTGGACGATCCCTCCTTTGACCGCCTGGCCGCCCTGCGAAACCACCTGGCCGCGTTGGAGGCGGAGCGGGAGCAGCTGGAACAGCTCATCCGATCGGTGAAAGACACCATCGGAGCGGAAGAAAGGAACGAGATCATGAGCGACGAGCAGAAATTTGAAGCCTTCAAAATGCGGGCCGTGGAACACAACGAGGAAACCTACGGAGCGGAGATCCGCGCCAAGTATGGCGACCAGGAGGTAGACGAGGCCAACGCCGCGGTGAGGAACCTCACCCAGAAACAGTACCAGGAGTGGACTGAACTGGGGCGGGAGATCCGGGAGCGGCTGGAGGCCGCCGTCCAGGCCGGGCTGTCCCCGGAGAGCCAGGAGGGCAAGGAGATCTGTGACCTCCACCGTCGGTGGCTCACCCTCACTGGAAATCAGTACGACCCGGCCAGACACCGGGGAATTGCGGAGCTCTATGTGATGGACCAGCGGTTCACTGCCTATTACGACAAGCAGGTACCCGGCTGTGCCCGCTACCTGCGGGACGCCGTGGCCTATTGGGCGAAATAAGGATGAAACAGGCCCCCGGCGAAAAGCCGGGGGCCTGTCCTGTATGCCGCTCTTGTGTCCTTATCTGTCCGGCAGATTAGCGTTTCAAGACAAACTCTTGGACCGGGTAGCCGAACTCCTCCGTCAGCTTGCCCTTGGAAAACCCCAGGCGCTTGTAGAAGGCACGGGCGGCGATCCCGTTGGCATCACTCTCACGGTAGGTGGTGACGGTGATGTCCTTCCCAACATTCATTAAAGTCCACCATCTGCCGGGCGATATGCTGCCCTCTATGAGCGGGGGCCACCGCCAGAAAGCACAGCACGCTGTTTTCCTTTGAGAACAGCAGGGCACCCGCGACCCGTCCTGCCTCCAATGCACAGATGGCGGAAGACTCTTGGATGAATTGCAGAACAGTGGCTCGGTGTTCCACCATCGCTTCGGCGGTCTCCAAGCCGGGGAATGCGTCCCGAACCTGTTCCACCAGCGCCATCCAGGCGTCAATATTTTCTGAGCTTGCAAGTTGAATTTTCATGGTGATGCTCCTCAGGGGTTCTATGTTGTAACCCCATGCGCCCCTTTTGTTTATGTAAATAGTAAGTTTGCACACTGACGCACCCACACATGCAGCCATTCTTCAATGCGCCAGGTTTTAATTATCGTTCATTCCGAAAGGTATGGTAAGCAGTTTCTTCTTATACAGGCTCTCCGTTCGAATGACTTCATCATCTGTGACGGTTTTCGGCAAGATCTGCAAGATGGAGAATTGAAAATGGTGATACCGTTCTGGATAAGCGCAGATCAATTCCTTCATCCGTTTGTTGTGACCATGGAGGGAACTGACATAACAGGACCAGCGGCCCAACAGGCCATCTTTTCCGTAAGCCGAGCCAATATACTGCTTTCCGCTCTCCCTGTCAACAATAAGATAGATTGCATTGACAGAAGATAAGGCGGTGTGCCAGGCTTCATAAACTGTTGGATTCAAGATGATCTCCTTCAATTCATCGTAGGTGAGAATCAGATCTTCAAAGCCTGAGAACACCTTCTTTTCATCTGCTTGAATCGATACGATCGGCTTTTCGGTTGTTCCTTTTTGATGCCACATACGGGTGGAATTGCCCCAGTCGATTATCAATCTGTTTTCGTAATCCTTTAACAAATCGGTGTGTTCCAGATTAAAGTAAGACCCTTTCCCTTGAAACCATTCGGGATGAGGAAAGCCCTCTGGCACAGCATTGGGACAATCCGGGACAGAATCGCCCGCTTTATAGCATGCGAATAGTTTTGCCAGAGTTCCTTTTCCACTGATAAACACACACCAATAGTCGTAATCCTTACTGAAACCGCGTTTTTGTAAACGGGTATACTCCAGAATCATATTTTTGTCATAGCAATCCCGAAAACCTTTATCTGTTAACGCATGGCGAATCAGTTTGACCTTTCGGGGATCAAGTCCGACTTTATTGAGAACATCGGAAAAATACAAAATAGCCATGGGGACTCCTCGCTTCCCGGTCTGCCTAAGACCGCATATCTTATCTTTTTTATATCTGCCTATCTTTTACTGAAGAAAAAATGATGCCGAACCTTTTGCTATCTTCCCACCGCGGCATAATCTTCTTGTGGAAGTTCCGGACACTGATTTAAATTTCGGGCTTCCTGCATCCAGAATCTGAATTCCCACCGGAGAGGAGAAATACCCTCGATTTTGGAACGCAGCTGTAACTGGTAGTCCATGTACTGTTTGGCATAATCGTCCCACCGGCTCCAGCGGATCTTAGGACAAGGAATACCGAATTCCTTTTGAACGACATGGAAGATGTAGTTGTCGATGGGCACATGGAGATAGTGAAAAATTCCATCAAAGGTATATGCGCCGCAAATATAGAGGTATTTCATGGTCATATTGAGCCATTTCTGCGCTTGACCATAATAAAATTCGACCCCGGAGTCCCGATAGTAAGTACGGATTTGGCTGCAGATGTGATAATGCCAGATATCATAGTCGCTCTGATCCAGTATTACCGTCTTCGCAAGGACGGGGATCTCCACTCGGAACAATGCGATCACCTTTTTACGGAGGCAGTTTCGTACATCGGGTGGTGTATCCTTATACCGTATCGTCCGATTCAGATCTCTGTACGCGCGGTCAGCAGCCGCCTCCATGGGATCATTAATATCTCCAAAATAGGTGACTTTCAAGAAGTCTAAGATATCTTTGTCCACACAGATACGTTCTATCTCATTCAATTGCTGTACCCCCTCATCTGTGTTGTGGGTTTTTCTTATTGAGAAATGGGTTTAAGGTACTGCTTCCACCGATTGACTACATCCAGCAAGGGAACGTCCAGATAGGAGAGGGCCTTTTCCTCAATCCAATCGGGGACTCCGTATGCCGCCTCGGCGATGCTTCCTGTGATGGCGGCCAGGGTGTCGCTGTCGCCGCCCAGGGAGATGGCGTTGCGGATGGCGTCCTCGAAGTCCCGGCTCTCCAGAAAGGCGATGATGGCCTGGGGAACGGTTTCCTGGCAGGTCTCGTTGAACTGATAGCCCGGCCGGATCTCGTCCAGCGTCCGGGACAGGTCATAGCTATATTCCCGCTGGATGTGTTTCCGGATGTGCTCCTTGCACTGCTCGGGCTGGTCGCTGATGGGGAGCTCATATTCCCCGTGCCAGCCGCCAAAATGGTAGCGGAACATGAAAATTGCGTCTGCGACGGCTGCCGCCCCCTTGACCCCCTCGGGATGGTCATGGGTCACCTGGGCCGACAGAGTGGCGCGGTTTCTACCCACTGTGGGCCACATGCCGGTCCTGGCGCAGAAACCGCAGTCCATGACCCATGCGCATGGGGAAACCCGCATGGCGGAGCCGTTTCCAAAGCTGTTATAGGGCTCCCGGCTGTCCGACCGCAGCCACGCCCCGAACCTGCCGCCGTAACCCGCGTCGGGGTACATCCTGCCGTATTTCTTCATGGCGTCGATAAAAGCGTCTCGTGTCCCACCCTCCATGATGGCCTCCGCCACGGCGCAGGTCATGATGGTATCGTCCGTGAAAAAACAGTCCTCCCGGAACAAGGGAAAGTCCTTCGTTTTGATGTTGTTCCACTCATAGACTGAGCCTACAATATCGCCAACAATTGCACCAATCATCTCTGTCCGCCTTTCTTCTCTGCCCCTATGCAGGGCATTTTCTTTACTTCCATGTTCAGAATATACCACTGAAAAGAGAGGGAAGGGTCGCTTACCAGGCGACACAGATGTGAAAAGGCCTGGGTAAAATCTTGTCTCCATTATACATAATTCTGGGAAAACAGCAAGAAACCGTGAGGGTTGATAAAAAAGCAGATGAAACAGGTTTATAAACCATAGATACAAAAATCACCCTCTGAATTGACTTCAGAGGGTGATTCTCATAGTTTGGACTATTTCCAGTGGTTCAGTTTTGGCAGCTGAGTTTCAAAATAGGCTCTAACTTGCTCTTGGGGCCAGGTTTCATTGGCCATATGGCTCTCCAGGAAATTCAACAGTTCCTCAAGGCTCGTGTAGACAAATTTCCCGTCGGCATAACACCACTTGCAGTACTCCTCGTTGAAGGTGCCGTCCGGCTCCCGGCTGATATTGATGTCCTCCAGGGGCATACCGCAGCACTGGCAAATCAGCTGCCTGGGCGAACCCAGCAGGGTGTTGATGGAGACATCAAACAACCTGGAGAGTAGCTTCAAAGTTTCTGTGTTGGGCACCGTTTCACCGGTCTCCCAGCGGGAAACCGCCTGACGGGTCACGTGCACTTCTTCCGCCAGCTGTTCCTGGGAGAGTCCCCGCTTGGTGCGCAGTTCCAGAAGGATTTCTTTGGTATCCATGTTGATCACCACCTTGCCCGGATTGTACCACAAGGGGAGCAAAAAGCAAAGCAACTGGCTGTTGCCCCAATTCTGCTTTACTTTCGCATTAGGCGTATCAGTATTTAACAAGCTATAAACAAAGAATAGCGTCCGCTGAAATTAGAGGATGTTCAGCGGGCGCTACTGCCTTTTTAGTTGTCCTGTTCGGGGTATTTACCATAGGCATTTTTCCAATTTTCAGCTGCCTTCATGAAGGCGGAATAATCATGGGCGCGGATGAACTCCAGTGCCTGCTTGTATTTGGAGTATTTGTAGCCGGGGTGGTTGAGAAAGAACTGCATGATCTCACAGCGGTCATATTTCTCGCAGTCCGCGCAGGTAATGTGGCCTTTAGTCAGGCAGCATTTCTTCATCCTGCATTTGGCCCGGCTCAAATCCCGAGAGCCGTCCAGATACCCCGGTTTGCAGCCCTTGCAGGTCTTCTCAAATTCACAGCAGGTCTTGCGGTAGGCGCCACAGCAACCGATTTTCTCTGTGTCATTCATAGGGAGGAGTTCCCTTCAGTGCGATAGATCTTCAGAAAATCGCTGATGCTCTCTTCAACTGCATAGAGGGACTTCTCATCGCCGTATTTGATATTGATGCATCGCTTTCCCTTTTTGCAGTTAGGAAGGCCCTCTGATAAATGATTCAGAAACTCTTCATCAGAAAAATGGATGGAGAAATGATTTTTCGCTGCGGAGACCGCCACATATCCCTCATTCATCTTTTTCCCCACCAGCCACATGGGCATAGAGAAGGATATCTTATTGGTCAGCTGGGCATATTCCGCATTCATAAATTCAATAAATGCGTTGATGGGTCGCTGTTGCTCCTCGTTTAACGATGCAACATACTCAGAAACTGAAGCTACACCCATATGGCACCTCCATAGTTCAAAAATGAAAATAAAATCAAGCGTTAAATGCAGAAAAACCGTCACTTTGGACGGTTTTTCTGACAAAGTTGGTCCGAGTGGGGAGACTCGAACTCCCGGCATCTTGCTCCCAAAGCAAGCGCGCTACCAACTGCGCTACACCCGGATATGAAATTTTCCAATTGTGGTCAAACATGTGGTCAACGCCGATTTTTGACCAGTTACCGGCGAGGGGGAAAGTGCTGTCGGCCCAGGTGTCCCAAGGCTTTCCGGGTTTTCCGAGGGCTACGGCCCGAACCTGGGCTTCACGCTCCCAAAGCAAGCGCGCTACCAACTGCGCTACACCCGGATATTTTGTTGGAGTGTTCCACTTTGTTGCTCAGTCAGCTTTTCTATTATAATATATAGACAGAAGGATTGCAAGAGGGCATTTTGATATGATATGATAGCCCATACGAGGTGAGCTAGGCTATGCGAATGAGAAAAAAACCGAACCTGGGAGTGCGGATGGAACGCTGTACCCGGGTGCTGATTTCCGACCCGG
>ENA-OPVY01000791-OPVY01000791.1-human-gut-metagenome-genome-assembly--contig:-NODE-791-length-21315-cov-2.548354_pt1 | contig 21315 bp, 19 predicted proteins | sample MGYA00241503_ERZ501998 | MGnify/ENA primary metagenome ERZ501998 (study PRJEB25962, sample SAMEA2042107) | human gut metagenome | biome: human gut; feature: human-associated habitat; material: faeces... | reverse complement strand
ATCATATCCTCCTCCGTCTCCGTCAGACAATAACTTCCCGGATTCGTATTATTATCCTGATCTTCACCTGCAGTTCTTCCTATAATAACAAGCGAAACATCGTTGCTACGTGCGCAGTCCAGCATTTCCTCTGTAACTTCCATCTCTTTCTGAGACCACGGAACACGACCCCATCCCTGACCTTCATCATAAGGATTCTCTTTAATCCAGTTTGCATAAATACCCAGCAGTTTCTCATCCAGTTGAATCTCTTTACACTCCTTCAGCGCATCCAGAATTCCCACTACATATCTCGTATTCACCAGACCGCCGGAACCAAGTCCGCTTTTATAATAATGAAATGCCATGCGGCCAAAAACAGCCACACTCTCTCCCTCTCTCAAAGGAAGTGCCTGCTTCTCATTCTCCAGAAGTCCACATCCCTCGGCGGCTGCCTGTCTCGCCAGTGTTGCATATTTCTCTAAATCCAATTTATAATCGTTCATGTTTTATCCTTTCTTTCTGAGAACAACATCTCTCAAGCGATGCAATGATCGTTCCGACCGTTTTTCCCCAATACTTTCTATTCCCCATCTTATCAGAAAAAATCTTTGCTGAAAACACTAAATATTTACAGGAAAATAATCCACCTTTCCTTCAAAACATCTTCAGCCTTTTACGGCACCAAGCGCGATACCTTTGGTAAAATATCTCTGTAAAAACGGATACAGGCATAAAATCGGTAGCATTGCAACAAACGCTATTGCCATTCTGACAGATGCAGATGGAATATCTGCAATTGCAACAGTTGACGCACCAGAAGCATTCTGTGTCAGTGCTGTCAAATCTGAAATCATCTTATTCAGAAGGTTCTGAATGCCATATAACTTCGTATCTCTAATATAGTACAGACCATTTGTCCAGTCATTCCAATAGCCAAGTGCGGAAAACAGTCCCATTGTTACCAGAATCGGTTTTCCAAGCGGCAGTGTGATGCTGGTGAAAATCTTCATGTGTCCTGCGCCATCGATTTTGGCTGCCTCGAACAGCGCGTCCGGAATACTGGTGTTAAAGTAGCTTCGGATCATCAGCACGTTGTTTGCACTTAACAGGAAGCCCGGAACAATCAATGCCCAGATCGTATTTTTGATGTGAAGATAATTTACATACATCAAGTAGGTCGGCACCAGTCCGCCGTTGAACAGCATCGTAAAGAATATGAAAAAGGTAATTGCTCTGCGGTACGGCAGTTTTTTAACAGAAAGCGGATACGCCAGAAGAGAGGACATCGCAATATTTGCAGCCGTACCAACGATCGTTACAAAAATGGTGATTCCGTATGCTCTCAGAATTTTCTCGCCCTGACGGATGATATAGGAGTACGCATAGAAGCTGAATTTCTCCGGAAAGAACGAATATCCGTTGCGGATCAGTGTGTTTTCATCGGTCAGTGAGGAAATAAATACGAGTACAAACGGCAGTACAATGGATAAGGTAATCAGAATGAGTACTACATTAATCCAGAACTGGAAACGTTTTGCTTTTTTTGAATTTGTCATACTTCCATCCTCCTAGAATAATGCCTGGTCTTTGTCTACTTTGCGGACAATCCAGTTGCTCAACATTACGACACAGAAGCCTACCAGAGACTGGTATACACCGGCTGCAGATGACATACTGATATTTCCCTGTTCAATCAGGGCACGGTATACGTAGGTATCGATAACGTTTGTGGTCGGGAACAGAACACCGGAGTTCATTGGTACCTGATAGAACAGACCGAAATCGGAATAGAAAATTCTTCCGATGCTGAGAAGCAGCAGAGTAATGATGGTCGGAACGAGGCTCGGCAGTGTGATTTTTGTGATCTCCTGCCATTTGCTTGCGCCGTCCAGTCTGGCAGCCTCATAGAAGGAAGGATCAATACCGATCAGCGATGCGATATAAATCAGGCATCCGTATCCTACGCCCTTCCAGCAGTTCGCGATGATCAGGATCACCGGCCAGTATTTCGGTTTCTGGTACCACTGGATCGGGTCAATATGGAAGAACGGAAGGATCGAATTGTTGACAAGACCATTTTCCGCACTCAGAAGCGCATATACGATGTAGCTTAAGATAACCATGGACATCAGGAACGGAAGAAGAATTGCACTCTGGTACACTTTTTTGAGCTTTGTATTTCTTACCTCCGTAATCAGAATCGCAATGGCAATTCCGACTACCATGTTTACAAGAATAAATGCAACGTTATACAGCAGCGTGTTTCTTGTAATGATCCATGCATCCTTCGAGGAAAACAGGAACTTAAAGTTGTCGAGTCCTGCCCATGGGCTTGCCCAGATACCTTTTGCAAAGTTCAGTTTTTTAAACGCGATCACCATACCTGCCATCGGGATATAGTTATTGATCAGCAGATACAGAAGTGCCGGAAGCATCATCAGATAAAGCGGCCAATATTCCTTCAGCACGTTTTTCTTTTTCTCTTTTTTAACCTCTGCTTTTTTCATAAAGCGTGTCTCCTTTTATGAGGGCTGTTTTTCAGGTTCTTTCACAGAGAAAGCTCCACATCTTTTCGGGTAAGAGTGGAGCCTTCGGTTACTGTATCACACCGGATTTTCTTTTGCCCCGGTCGTGTTCTTTTTCCAAATTATGGTGCTTATTTCGCTGCAAGAAATGCATCCAGCTGCTCCTGCTTTGCAGCAATAACATCATTGATTCCCGCATCGTCCAGTGCCTCCAAGAACTGCGGAAGCAGTTCTTCCGGATCACCAGAACCGCTGTAAAGTGCTCCGCTGTACTGTTTTACAACGTTGGACAGAGCCGATACCTGATTGGTATATTCGCTGTTATCAAAGATAAATCCAAGTGCTTTCGACTCGATACCAGAATCATTAAACTCCTGCATTTTGTCCCAGAGCTGCGGGTCAGATCCGTTCCATTTGTATGCGATAAACTGGTTCGGAAGCTCCCATCCACAGTTAAAGCTGTAGCCTACGTTGTCTGCTGTTACGCCATCCGGGTAGTTGATGATTCCGTTTTCTTCATCTTCTACTACGTAGTCGGTTCCCTCTTCGCCCCAGTTCAGAAGGTTCATGACCTCCGGGCTGCCATAGATATAATCGAGAACCTGCATTGCTTTTTCCGGATTTTCGGAGTTCTGTGCTACAGAGAAGATAATTCCGCTGTAGGAGGAAGAGTTGATCATCGGTGCATCATAGAACGGTACGATTTCAAAATCATATCCGGTAGAACTCTGGAACTCAACCGGAGTACCTGGATGATAGGAGAAGAACAGGGAGAACAGGTTTCCTGCTTTGCATACGGTTCTCCAGTTTTCTGTGTTTGTTCCGGCATCCTTGCTGATATAGCCTTTCTGATACCAGTCATACAGCATCGTTGCAGTATCTTTGAACCAGTCGGTCGCAAAGAAGTTCTCTACGGTTGTGCTGTTGGCCTGATCCATCAGAACGCCCGTGTTGGCATCGCCAAGTCCATCACCACGGAACAGACGGGTCAGTGGGGTATCACCTTCGTTGATGGAATACAGCATTGTCATGTCAGGCTCGCCTGCCTGTACGGTCTCAAATACTTTCTCCATATCCTTCGGCTCTTTGATTTCATCGGTATTGATATTATACTTTTCTACCAGGTCTTTTCTCATGAAGATGGCTGGAATGCTGCCTCGTTCGATCTGGTTCGGAACGCCATAGACAAACCCATCAATCTGATTTGTTTTTGCAATATCCTCGCCATAGATATCTTTCAGGTTTGTGCCGTATTTGTCAATCAGTTCAGACATATCCATGATCTGGCCGGAATGCATATACTGTACAGCTGTTGTTGCATTTGTGTACAGAAGATCGATTTTCTCATCGCCGGAAAGCATCAGCTGTAACTGCTGAGATGCGCTTGCCCACGGAAGAACAACGATATCGAGCTTTGCATTCAGCTCCGGCTCCAGAATCTCGTTGATTTTTTCTTCGATTCTCTCTTCATCCTGCTGCTGGCTGCCCTGCAGTACCATAGTTACAGTGTACGGCTCGCCTTTTTCCTCTGTCTTTGCTGTGCTTCCGGAAGCTGTGGAGGAACCGGAATCAGAACTGGATCCTGTGCTTCCGCATGCTGCCATGGAAAATGCCATGGTTGCTGCAAGAATGCCTGCTAACACTTTTTTCTTCATACTTTTTCTCCTTTTCACGTATCGTGTTGTGTGACCTTTGATGGTTGTATTATAGCAGGCTTTTGACTTGCAACTCTATAACTGATTTGACTTTGAAGTATCACTCTTCCGACCTTTGTGTCTTTTTTGTGTCTTTTTTCTGTCATTCCCATCCAACGAAAAAAAATGGCTCCTCCTCCATCTGTTTTATGAAGGAAAAGCCATTTTCTGTCAAAAATCTTCCACCATCTTTGCCCCTTCTGCCCCATCGAGTTCGGTCACGGTTCCATTCATGACACGGTAGACTCTCTGGCAGAGGCCGAGGACACTCGGACGGTGCGTCGTAACGATACAGGTTTTGTTGGGACGCTGACGGATGATGTTTCGGAGGACGTTTCGTTCCGTCGTAACGTCCAGTGCCGAGGTGGCTTCATCGAGAAGCAGCACCGGGGCATCGCGGAGGACGGCACGGGCGATGGCAAGCCGCTGGGACTGGCCTTCGGAGAAACCGCGGCCACGTTCCCCGACGCGGCTGTTGATGGTATCCGGCAGATGCTGGACGAAATCCCAGGCGCAGGAGATTTTGAGCGCTTCGATGATCTCCTCGTCGGTCGCATCCTCTTTTACCATGCGCATATTTTCGGCGATTGTGCCGGAAAGGATCGTATTTCCCTGCGGCACATAGGCGAAGAGATGACGCGTTTCGGCGTTCATGGGAACCGTTTTTCCGTTTGAGGCAATGATCACGGTTTCCCCCTCCTGCGGGCGGATAAGGCCGAGAATCAGGCGGATCATCGTTGTTTTTCCCTCGCCGGACGGGCCAACCAGCGCTACAATCTCGCCGGGGGCGGCCTGAAACTCCGATTTGGTGATTACTTTGTTTCCTTCTATATAAGAAAATTCTACCCCATGCATCTGTACCCGGAAGCCATCCTTTGCCAGTGGATCGAGCTTGGCGCTCTCCGGGATATGTACTTCTTTTGGCAGCTCTACGAGCTCACGGATCCGGTGCGCCGAGACGGAGCTGTTGAGGAAGGACGGAATAATCGAAATCACGTTTCCAAACGCGCCGGAAAGGTTACTCCGCTGCTGCAGGAACAGCGTCATGGTTCCATAGGTAATGTCGTGCGTCCACAGACGGAACAGGCAGTATCCGAACGCCGTAAACTCCACCGCACTCCCGAGAATAGACATTACGATATTAGTTTTAATCGTAAACAGATTATATTTCAGGCTGATGTCCTTGAAAAGTCCCTGCCACCAACGCATCTTTTTACTGTAATACGGTGCGATGCCAAACGACTTGATCGTATCAAAGTTGTAGAACGCTTCTACCTCAAAGCTCATCAGATTACTGCTCATCTCGCGTACTTCTTTGCTGTATTCCCGCTGACGGCGGATCATAAACCGCGACATCAGAAGCAGGAACGGTGCGCTTAAAAAAGCAATCAGTGCCATGACCCAGTCATAATGCAGAATCACGAAGAAGGTGGCAATAAACCGATACACGGCAATGATAATCGTCGGGAGCCAGCTGATTGCGTTGCCGCTGACCGTTCCAATGTCGCCGTTGAAACGGTTGAGTACGTCACCGTTTGCGTATTTGCTGATTTCCAGCCAGTCCGCATCAACGATTTTGTCAAAAATATCCGCCTGGATGTCGTTGTTGATGGCGATACCAAGCTTCGTTGAAATGCGGTTGATGACACTCTCAAACCCAAGGCTGAACACGGTGCTTCCGATCATGATGCAAAGCAGCAGCGGGAGCTTCTGTATCTGGTATCCGGTGATGATATCGATCAGGTATTTTCCTGCCACGCTGCCGACAAGCCCAAGCGAAGTGCTTAAGATACCGAGAATCGTATAAAAAACAATCGCACCCTTATAGCGCGCGCTGTAGCCAAAAATCCATTTCCAGTCATCGATGATTTCCGAGAACGTTCCGTTTTTCCATCGCTCCGACAGGATGCGGAGAGACTCGAAGGGAGCGTCTTTACTTTTCTCTTTGGATTCTTCCTGCATGCGCGTCTCCTCTCTTTTTCCCGTCTGCGGTACGGATCATATCGTATTTTTTCAGCAGCTCGACACGTCCCGCACCCACTTCAATGCTCGATTTCTGTCCTTTTTCTCCCTGCCCCAGCCATTTCAGGATCCGCTGCACATATGCAGCCGGAAGCAGAAACGGATACCTCGCCGCATAGGGATACTTGTTTTTCATATAGGAAGCTTCCGGAACCAACGATTTCCAGATTCCCCCGACTGTGTGCTTTTCCGCCCCGGTCTCTGCCGCATACAGGGTAATGTTTGCGCTGTGGATCCGTCCCGCGCTCGATTTTCCGAACGAACCGGCATCGAGAATATCGATCAGAAGCGCTTCGGAATCCGGGTGAAGCTTCTTTGCGGCACGGACTGCCCCACTTGCTTCATAGGAAAAGCCCAGATACCGCTCGCCGATATCCAGCAGATTGATACAGAAACACGTCATGTGATACTCTTCGCACAGCTGCCAAAACATTTCCCAGTCTATTTTTCTTCCATATATACGAATCATCTGTACCATATCACAGATCTGACGGATCCCGACACCGCCGTGAAGAAAGTGCTTGAAGCTGTGACAGAGAAGATAGAAAAGATGATGCGTTTCTTCTAAGGTAAAGATGCTCTGCCCCTGCACTTCCACTTTGGATGGATGCGCGAAAACATCGGAAAATGCACGATTCAGATAACCATAGGCAGAGGATTCTGTGCTGAACAGCCTGGTATGTATTTCATAAAAGGCTCCTGTTTTCGGATGAATATAGCCCATCTCTTCCGGGACATCACCGTCTTTGGTGCCATCCGGCATTGCGGCTTCTTTATCCCGCACAAAGCCCTTCCGCATAAAATAGATATCCACTGCAGAAAAATCCTTTTCCGGAATCAGCAGATCCTCATCCCCGGACGGGCGCAGATCCGGCTTCGGATAGAGATTTCTGCACACAATTCCTTTCATCACCAGCGGCTGCACGCCCAGCTGCGCCAGCTCCTTTTCATCGGAAAGAAACAGCGCTGTGTGCGAAACCTGCTGTAAAATGCTCTGCATCGCCTGTGTTTTTACCTGTCCGCGCAGCTCCCCCGGAAGCTCTGCAAATTCCGGTGTTTTACCCACAACATCGTAGACCGCTGACAGCAGCGAATGCTGCCATGACAAACAGATGATTCCATTGTTTTTCTGTCAGCGCCGCAAGTTCTTCCAAAGCTGCTTTTTCTTCTGTCAAAAACGCACGAACCACCGCAAGGAATGCGGTTTCTGTTTCTGTAATCATGTTTTTTCCCTTTCGTTTTCCCTGTGTGCGGACCTTCTCCCCTGTAAAAGGCGATAGATCCGGTTTCCCATCGGCCGAAGCGGAATCATGCGAATCCAAACCTTCTCAAAAAAGCCCCACCAGAAGCTTCCCGGCGCAAGCCTTTTTCCTTTCCGTTCCACCTGTGTCACCCGTGCAAAAATCTGCTCCCGCCGCACATTATGTTCGATTTCTGTCTGTCCGTCCCCGATCAGGTCGTAGCTTTCTCCATGGACACCACAGATCCGATGCACCACAAACTGCCCGCCCGGCCGCTCATAAAATACGATATCGCCCTTTCGCAGTTCCCTCTTTGGGGTACAAAAAAAAATGCTGTCCCGCCCGTGGATCAGAAACGGCGCCATGCTGCTCCCGGAAATCACCATCCGCACTTCTTTTCCCTGCTCTACCAGCTCTCTTAGCATTCCGACATAAGCACGAGTGTCTACCAGCCTCATGCTTTTTTCTCCATTCTTTGCAGCACGCTTTTTTGCAGCAACACCGCTGCAGCTTCTTCTTCGGACGAATCTCTTACAAGCTCCTGCTCCAGCGTTTTTACCGCATCCTCCGAAATATCACACGCCAGATGATACACCGGCACTTTTCCCACCAGACGCTCGAGAAGATCCAGATTTTTCACCAGCCCCTCCCGATCCCAGCGGTTCATGGTGATCTGTCCGTACAGGCTTGTAAATGCCTCCGCCGGGCGAAGCCGCCACGCCTGGTTCAGCTTCGCCTGGCTCAGCATCACGATGCATCCGATTGGCAGTTTTTTGTTCTCACAGACCTCCGACGTTCCGCAGACCGGCCAGCCATTTGCTGTCCACGCTTTGCCGTCATATTCAAGCAATGCCTTATCACCGTTTACAGTATGGCTTCCCCGGTACTGCTCCCAAAGGCCCGCCTGCGTAGTTTTGCCCGTTCCAGATGGTGCTGAAAAGAGCATGGCCTTCCCCTGATACTCCAGATATGCACAGTGCAGAATCAGGCATGGCCGCTCCGACAGGCGGCGTTCCAGTGCAAGAAGAGCCAGAAATACAACCTCATATTTTGCAACTCCATCCAGATACCATCTCCCGACAAACACCTGTGCATGCTTTTGTGCCGTCTCACGATACAGTGCATAGGGACGCTCTTCGCCTTTCACACCGATCAGGCGGCTCTCCAGCCCTTCCCCGTTACGAAACACCTGCAAATCGACCCGGTTTACAAGCAACTCACCCTCCGCCTCCGGAAGTATATCGACAATAGTAATGGTATAGGTATAGTCTGCCGACTCCTTTTCCACCACAAACTTTTCCATATCCGCCGGAAGAACCAGCTCCTCCGGAAAGCGCAGCCGGAAGGAAAAGCTTCCTGTCTGAAATGTTTTTTCCATAAAAACTCCTCTTTTTTTCTCTGTGATCTTCCATTTTCCACACATCGTGTCACGATCCCTTTTTCCGCATTTATGATAGCAAAAAAAAGATGCTCCGTCAATTGTTTGCGCCTTTTCTGTAATGCAACTTGTAATTTTTTTACTTCCTTTTCTTTCCTGCTTTTCCTTGACTTTTCCGCCTGTTTCTTTTATAATTACCTTAATGATAACTGTAATTGCATTTCTGCGCACTTTTCCCTGTTTTACCGGTTTGACGGCAGAAATGCTGTTCGCCCGAAAAGGCACGGCACTTTGCAAGAGGAGGTTTTGATGGAACCAATGGCTTCTCCGACCTGGTCGGATCTGTTACAAACGATAAGGGAAAAGAAATATCGTGTCAGCGCCGACTATCTGCTGCGTGAAATCGCAGGAGAATACGCGATCATTCCCGTCGGGGCTGCGTGTCAGATTTCGAATGCTGTAATGGTTCCAAACGATACCGCCGTATTCCTCTGGAATACATTTCAGCAGCCGCATACCATTTCGGAGGTCGTTGCACAGGCGGCAGAAGAGTATGAGGCTCCGGAGGAAAAGATTCAAGATTCCGTATTAAACTTTGTGCATGATACTTTAAAATATCAATTATTAGAGGAGGTTGTTTCATTATGAGAAAAGAGTGGATGGAACCTGTAATCGAGGTTCAGGAATTTGTTGCAAATGAGTATGTGGCGGCTTGTGGAGATAGTGGAACGGTTTATAAGTTTGAATGTAATGCCGGAGATAAAAATTTACATATTACCTTTCCTTATAACGTTTATGTTGATTCAAATGGTAACGGCATTTATGACGAGAATAGCGATGAATATCTGAGCAGATATCATGCCTGTGGTGCTACTCACGAAGCACCTGTAAATGATGTATTTTTATCCGGTTTCATGAAGGATACACGTCCATTTCATGATCATACCCCTGTCCCTGTAATTATCTGGAGAGGTGAAAACGGCGATGACACACACTGTACCACCAACTTAGATATCAATTCTTGGACGACCGCAAAATCCTGATTGTTCCCACAACATCATATTTTTTCAAACGACTGTAAAAGGATCGAACCAACCGTTTCGATCCTTTTCTTTCTGTTCCCATTAATCCCTGGTCCTCTGGACCGGTTTTTGTTTTTCGGAGGAATTTTTATGAACTATATGGACGACGCTTCGACCTTTGAGCGTTCCCTTCTCCAGAAAGCCCGCCAGAAGCACATTCCCGTTACCGGCGCGCTTGAGCTTCTGCCGCTTTGCAATATGAACTGCGACATGTGCTATGTCCGTCTGTCCCGTTCGGAAATGGAACGGCAGGGACGGCTTCGCACGGTGGAGGAATGGGTTCGCCTTGCAGAGCAGATGCAGAAGGCCGGTACTGTTTTTCTTCTTCTGACCGGCGGGGAGCCGCTGCTCTTTCCGGATTTTAAAACGCTGTATCTCAGGCTTCGAAATCTGGGCATGATTCTTACTATCAATACAAACGGAACTCTGCTGGACGAAGCCTGGGCTGATTTTTTTGCCACATACCCGCCGCGCCGCATCAACATCACGCTCTATGGTGCCGATGCCGCTTCCTACGACCGGCTGTGCCATTTTCCGCAGGGCTTCGATCAGACCCTTCGCGCAGTCCGGCTGCTCCGCGCACGAAACGTGGATGTGAAGATCAGCTGCTCCGTGACCAAAAAGAATCCGCAGGATTTTTCCAGGATTTTTGCCCTCGGAAAAGAGCTCGGTGTCCCTGTCCACGCCGATCACTATATGATGCCCGCCGTCCGGGAACGCTCCCTCCCCTTCGATGCGCAGGTACGCCTGCACCCAGGGGACGCTGCCGCACTGGCCTTTCAGGCACTGAAGCTGCAGCTGGATGCCGATATTTTCCGGCAATATGTCCGGGAATCCGTCCGTCGTGTCAACGACCCTGCTTTCCCGCGTGGGGACGGCCACATTTCCTGTCTTGCCGGGAACTGCTCCTTCTTTATCAACTGGCAGGGCCGGCTTTTCCCCTGTGTTATGCTTTCAGAGCTGTCGGCACCGGTCTTTGATCTCGGCTTTTTGGCAGCCTGGGAAACGGTTTCCGCAAAAGCCCGGAATCTTTCGCTTAGCACAAAATGCCGGCAATGCCGTTTCCGGCCGATCTGCCGCACCTGCGCAGCAGCTTCCTTTTTAGAGACCGGTTCGTATCAGGGCGCGCCCGATTATCTCTGCCGCTATGCCGAACATTATTATGATCTGCTGCTCGCCGAGCTCGCTTCCTTTTCTTCCGATCCGTCATAAGTTGTATCTGCGCAAAAACATAAAAGCTCCCGCCGGAATCCATTTGGTGGTTTTCCGGCGGGAGCCTCTTTGCGGTTTCGTATCCTTTTTCCTTATTTCCGGTACTCTTCTTCAATATTTTTTACAGCGCGAAGCTTGTTCGCATAGGCAAGAATCTCTTCTTTCGGATAATTCTGTTTCCGACACCAGGTTAAAATTTCTTCTTTTACCTCTTCCGGCATTTTGTTGTTCAGGCGGAGACAGTCGCAGAAGGTTCTTTTCGGTGCATAATAGCGGTAGGATCCGAACTCTGTTTCTTTCTCACAGATTTCGCCCGGAAGACCTGCATTCTGGAAATAAAAACGTCTGATTTCAAAGTTTTCCAGCTCCATCTTCTTCCGGTCTGTGCGGGACGTGGCAACCGCAATGGTTTCCGGCTCCTTTTCCAGCATTCCGGCAAGCCATGCGGCGCTGTCCATACAGATCACCGCGCGCGGGTTTACCTTTGCAATTTCTATATATTGATAGTCCTTTGGCTTTTCATAGCCACACTCTTTGCACCAATACCATCCGCGTGCAAAACGTTCAAGACTTCCTTCCTCTTCCATTTCTGCAAGCTGCAGTACGGTCACCTGATGATCGCGGAGGTCTGAAAAACTCATATAGCCATGATGTTGTTTAAATAAAGTCGTAATCTTCTGGTATGTTTTAAAAAGCATATCTTTCTTCCCCTTTCAGGATGTGTAACATCGTTTTTCATCTATAGACGTTTGCACATATAATATTCCAATTTTCATTGAATGGCAAGTCTTAATTTCCGAAAGATTGTTTTTTCTCTGTATTTTTGTCATTCCTGTAAAAAAAGAGAGAAGAGACCGGATTTTTTACTATGAAAATCCGGTCTCTTCTCTCTTTTTTAGGTACTGTTTCTTTCTCTGTACAGTCTCTGTAACCATTCAGAGTCTCTCTTCATGCCGTGTCGCACCCGACCGCCTTTTTATTCCTGTGCCGTTTCCAGAATCTCTTTCAGATACTGAAGAAACAGCTGACACTCTTCCATCGTTCCTACGCTTACACGGCTCATCTCAAAGGCACCGATACGGATGCCCTTTTCCATCAGCTGTTCCTGAATCCAGGCAGGATCTTTTCCGGTATCGAAGTAGATGAAATTCGACTGGGACGGATAAACCTTGCATCCAAGCGCTGCCATCTCTTTTTCCAGATATTCTCTTCCCTCCACGATTTTGGCTTTCTGCTCCTGATAATACTCCTGGTCTGCCAGACCTGCCACTGCTGCTTTCTGTGCACAGACATTCAGGTTCCAGGAAGCGGAACATTTCCGCATGATTCCAATCAGCTCTTCAGAGCCCAGCGCATAGCCGACACGAAGGCCTGCCATCGCATAATATTTGGAAAAGGTGCGGAGAACCAGAATCGGTTTTTCCGGATGCGCTTTCATATAATCGACCATACTACAGCAGTCCGGCTCGGTGGCAAATTCCATGTATGCCTCATCCATCACCAACAGAACGTCCTCCGGAAGGGTATCTGCGAATGCTTCCAGCTCCCCGATCGGCACATACGTTCCGGTCGGGTTATTCGGATTGCAGATCACCACGATTTTTGTTTTTTCACCTATTTTTTCTTTCATGGCAGGGAGATTAAATTTCTGCTCTTCGGTTACCGGTACGGAGACCGGCACACCGCCATTTAAATACGCCATGTCGGCAAATGCCCCGTAGGTCGGCGCGGAAAACAGCACCTCATCTCCCTCGTCCAGAAAGGTCAGTCCGATCATATCGATCATCGCACTCGATCCGGCGCCTGTCAGTACATTTTCTGCTTTTAATCCGTACTGCTCCGCTACCTTCTGTTTCAGCAGTACTGCCGCAAAGTCAGGATAAAAATGGCTTCCCGCCATGGCGTCCTCCAGTGCCGCCACTGCCTTCGGTGACATTCCGTAATTGTTTTCATTTAATCCCATATGGATCAGTTTTGAGGTGTCCTTCGCAAATGCCTTCTGGCGTTTGCTCGGCGGCATACTCTGTAATGCGTGGCTGATGATTTTATTTACTTCCATATCCATTTCCTCCTGTTTTCGCGGCTTCTACTGTTTTTTCCTGCATTCCTTCCAGTTATTCAGGAAACCTTTTTCTCTGCTTTCTCCTTCATAAACGCTTCCACGATTGAGATAAATTTCTCATTGTCCTCCGGACGGCCGACACTGACACGGTTCAGATCAAAGTTTCGGATCATGATACCGTTCTGCATCAGCAGATCGTAGAGTTCTGTCACGCTGTAGCCTGTTTTGAAATAGACAAAGTTGGTATCGGAATCGTACACCTCGCATCCGATCCGGCGGAGTTCGGACATCAAATAGGCTCTTCCGGCGCTGTTGAATTCGTAGGATTTCTTTGTGTGCTCTTCATCCTCCAGCGCTGCAATCGCTGCCACAATCGCCAGACGGCAGGCTCCCGGCACGGTGCCTCCTCTTCCAAGTGCTGCCAGAAGCTCCGGGCACGCTGCGGCAAAACCGAGACGCATACCGGCCATGGCATAGATTTTGGAGAAGGTCTTTGTCACAATCAGATTGTCTTTTTCCGGGATCAGCTTCATCATGGATTCGGTGCATCCCGGTGTTGCCGCAAAGTCGAGATACGCTTCATCAATGACAACGAGCACGTTCTCCGGCACTTTTCGGATGAACGCTTCCATATCCGCCGATTTTTCCGCCACACCGGTCGGATTTCCCGGATTGCATACGATGACGATTTTCGTCTTTTCGGTGATCGCATCCAGCATACCGGTAAGATCCTGGTGCAGTCCCTCTTTCACCGGAACCATCACGCTTTTTGCTCCGTTCCGGAGCGCCATCATCGGGTATTGCATGTAGGGAATCGAACTCATGACAATCTCATCCCCCACACCCAGAAATGTATCGGCAATACCATTTAATACGCCGGTAGCACCCACATTGATCTGTACACAGTCTGACGGGATGCCGTATTTCTTTCCGATCTGTTCAAACAGCTCCTGGTTCCGGTCTCCGGGATAACGGCAGATATTCTGCATTTCTTCGGCAACGACTTCTTTCACATGATCGGAGACCCCAAACCCGTTTTCATTTGCCGCCATTTTTTCGATGTGGTCAATACCGTATTGCTTCATCATATCACTGATCTGCGGCGGAAGCCGGTATGCTGGCATGTGTAACAGCTGTTTCTTCATCAGGGCTTCATAGTTCATGGTTGGTACTCCTTTCTGTGGCGGCTCCGCAAAACAGCTGCTAAGCCATCTGCGGAGCCTGTTGGAAATGTGCTGCGAAAAGCTGTGAATCTGTCCTTTTAGATACGGAGCCTGCCCGTTTTCCGATTTTTTGCTTAAGACTCAGAAGAGCTGTCTCCCAATACCAGATATTTGGTACGGATCATGTTTCTGGACGGGTCGATCTCAAAGTTTGTGATATCGGTGCTTACCAGATAAATATTGGAAGAGTTCAGTACCGGTACGCCGAAGCAGTAGTCGTTTACCAGTACGCTCTCAGCCTGGTGCAGCAGCTCAAATCTGGCGGTCGGATCGCTTTCCTCATTCGACTGTGCCATCAGTTCGTCATACTCCGGGCAATTGGTCTTGTTATCGTTGTAGCTGTCGTTGGAACGGTACATGGAAAGGAAGGTGAACGGATCTGTAAAGTCTGCAGTCCATCTCATACGGGCAAGCTGGAAATCACCGGATCTTCTCTCTGCTACCTGTACCTGCTGCTCCTCTGCCTGAAGCTCCACCTCGATGCCAAGGTTTGTTTTCCACTGTGCCTGCAGGGCCTGTGCCATATCGCTGTCAAGCTGGAGGCTCGGATATTTGTAGGTGATGGCCGGGAAGCCTTCTCCATCCGGGTAACCGGCCTCTGCCAGAAGCTCTTTTGCCTTGTCCGGATCAAAGCCGATCGGATCTTCCTCTGCTTCCTCTGCCCAGTCCTTGCCGCTTGCGGAGGATTTCAGATGTTTTGCTACGAAGAAATCACTTGCCTCATAAGAGGAACCGCACGCGGAAGCTACCTCATCGCGGTTGACTGCCATAGAGAACGCCTGGCGGACGCGGACATCGTCAAATGGTGCTTCATTTACATTGAACAGTACATAATAACTAGTCTGAGATGGAGAAGTAATCAGCTCATCGCTGTCTTTATACTCGTCCATAACGGTATAATCTGCTGAGACAAAGTTCAGCTCACCGGATTTATACGCATTGATGATGGACTGTGTATCGTCCATAACCATCTTTTTGATCGCATCGGTTTTGATCCGGTCTGCCTGAACGTAGTTTTCATTTTTCTTATAAACGCTGTACTGGTTCGGTACATACTCTGCGAGGTAGTACGGTCCGCAGCTTACCAGCGCATCCATGTCATTTCCCATTGCCCAGTCGCCGTTGGTCTCGGTCTGAAGCTCGCGATGCGTCGGCATATAAACCGGAAGTACAAAGAGCTGTTCGAAGTAAGCGCATGGCTCCTTTAAGTTGAACACGATGGTCTTGTCATCGCTGGTGTCTACGCCAAGACCGCTCTCATCGCCGGTTCCGTTGTACATTTCCTCAGCTCCCGCAATCGGGTAAAGCATTGAGGAATAACCACTCTTGCAGTTCGGATCCAGTGCGCGGACAATGGTATTTTTGAAATCGGCACTTGTCACATCGTCTCCGTTGCTCCATTTTGCATCGCTGCGGAGGTGTACGGTGTACTGTGTCATATCCTCATTGACATCAACGCTTTCTGCCAGAATGTAATCCCAGGAACCGTCCTCTTTCATTTCCATGATCGGGGCCATACACACATCATCGTAGGACCACCACCATAAACCGCTCTCTCCTGCACTGTCCAGACTTCCGGCCTCGGTATACATCGTTGTTACAATCATATCGGAAGTACTGCCGCTTTTGCCTCCTCCGGAAGAGCTGCTGCTTCCTCCGCTGTTTCCGCATCCGGCAAGGGATCCTGCCAGAAGAACAGCCGCTGCCACTGTCGCTGTTGCTTTCCATAATTTTTTCATAATGTTCTCCTCCTTTTGCTGCTGATGCTTGTTTGAAACACAGCTCCGGTCCTCGGAACCTCTGTTCCCAAACCTGCCGCACCGGAATGGTTCTATTTTGCTCCGGCCAGCAGCGGTTCGATTGCCAGACCCTCCCTCTGTCTCAAATACCGCGGGGAATATAAGAAGCAAGCCACTTTCCTGCCCTCAATATCATACGTTGCCGGGCGGGCCTGGCTGCATTCTTCCATAGCGTAGGGGCACCTCGTGTGGAACGGGCATCCTTTCGGCGGATGGATCGGACTCGGGATTTCGCCTTCCAGCAAAATTCGTTTTCTGCTTCTTGCGGTCTTCGGGTCCGGAATCGGCTCTGCGGAAAGCAGTGCCTTCGAATATGGGTGAAGCGGACGGCGGTAAACATCATTGGATTCTCCGATCTCTACCATGTGTCCCAGATACATGACACCGATCCGGTGGCTGATATGCTTTACCATGCCAAGATCGTGTGCGATAAAGAGGTAGCTGATGCCCTCTTTTTTCTGAATATCCTCCAAAAGGTTGATGACCTGTGCCTGGATGGAAACGTCGAGCGCCGAAATCGGTTCGTCGCAGACGATAAAGTCTGGTTCGAGTGCCAGCGTTCTCGCAATTCCGATTCGCTGTCTCTGGCCGCCGGAAAATTCATGCGGATATCTTCGGATGTGGTCCGGTTTTAATCCAACCGTTTCCAGCAGCTCCTGCACGCGTTCTTTTCGCTTTTTTTCATCGTACATGTGATGAATCACCATCGGCTCCTCAATAATCTCACCGACGGTAAAACGGGGATTTAAGGATGCATATGGATCCTGGAAGATCATTTGCAGTTTCTGCCGGTAGGGAAGCATCTTTTTCCGGGAAAGCCTGGAAATATCTTCTCCCTCGAAAACGATTTCGCCCTTTGTTGGCTCATAGATCCGTAAAATCGTGCGGCCAAGTGTACTTTTTCCACAGCCGGATTCTCCGACCAGTCCGAAGGTTTCCCCTTTTTTTACCTCGAAGGAAATACCATCTACGGCAATGACCTTCTGTGCTCCCTTCATTCCTCTGTTCACATCAAAGTATTTACACAGGTTTTTTACTTCCAGTACATTTTCACTCATTGGCAGCCGCCTCCTCCCCTGAAACTGTGATTTTTGTTTCATCCATACATTCCAGCCAGCATCTGCAGCAGTGCGTCTCGCTGTAGGTTGTCACCGGAGAGGCCTGTACCTCACAGATCTTCATAGTGTAAGGACAGCGGCTCATAAATGCACAGCCCTTCGGAAGCTTTAAGAGGTCCGGAGGTGTTCCCGGAATCGGAACGAGCGGCTCGTCGTTATCCTTTGCCGAATTGTTGATACTGTTCAGAAGACCTTTCGTGTACGGATGATGCGGTTCGTAGAAAATCTCATCGACGGTTCCCTCTTCTACGATCTGGCCGGCGTACATAATGGCAATCCGGTCGCACATAGAAGCGACAACGCCGAGGTCGTGGGTAATCATGATAACAGAGGTTCCTTTTTCCTTCGTCAGCTTTTTCAAAAGCTCCAGAATCTGTGCCTGTACGGTCACATCCAGTGCGGTTGTCGGCTCATCTGCGATAATCAGCTTCGGATCACACGCCAGAGCCGTCGCAATGATGATTCTCTGCCGCATACCGCCGGAAAATTCAAATGGATACTGATCGAGCCGTTTTTCCGGACTTGGAATTCCGACCTGCCGCATCAGCTCAATGGCTTTCGCTTCCGCCTCTTTTTTGGAGCAATTCTGATGCTTTCGAATTCCCTCTGTCATCTGAATTCCGATTTTCAGGATCGGATTCAGAAATGTCATCGGATCCTGGAAAATCATGCCGATGCGGTTTCCGCGGATCTGCTGCATTTTCTTTTCATAAGCCCGTTTTTCTTTCCGGTCCTTCGTGTGCGGCGGAGAAATGTTTTCTCCGTCGAAAAGGATCTCTCCTTCTTCCACTCTGCCGTTCGATGCCAGAAGCCCCATCAGGGTCAGCATGCCGACACTTTTTCCGGAACCGGACTCGCCGACAATACCAAGTACCTCGCCCTCTTCCAGATGGTAGGAAACATCGCGGACTGCGCTGACGGTTCCCTGCTGCGTTTCAAATTTTGTTGTGAGATGGCTGATTTCGAGTAAACTCATACGCTTCACCCCCTGGTTTTCTTTGGATTAAAGGCATCGCCGATTCCCTCGCCGAGGAAGTTCAGGGAGAAAATGGTGATACAGATGCAGATGGTCGGCAAAAGCAGCTGTCCCGGGTGCATGGTAAGCACCTGACGGGCATCCTGTGCCATGGAACCCCAGCTTGCCATCGGAGCGGAAATGCCGATTCCGATGAAGCTTAAGAAGGCTTCAGTAAAAATGGCATTCGGAACAAGGAAGGTAATCTGTACAATGATCGGTCCGATGGCATTGATCAAAAGGTGACGGAAGAGAATTCTCGCATCACTTGCTCCGATGACGAGTGCTGCCATGGAAAACTCCTGCTCCTTTAAGGCGATCAGCTGGCCTCTTACCTGACGAGCCATGCCGATCCAGCCCGGAATGCAGATACCGATCAAAATGCTTCGTACATTCGATCCGAGAACCATCATGATCAGAATAACGTAGATCATAGATGGCATTGCGTAGATGATATCCACAATACGCATCACAAAGTTATCAAATTTTCCACCAATGTAGCCGCACAGTCCACCGATCACCACACCGAGTACGGTGTTGATGACGGCTGCTCCAAAACCAATCGCCAGGCTGATGCGGCCTCCGTAGCAGAGTCTTGTAAATACATCACGGCCGAATTTGTCGGTTCCGAAAATGTGCTGTGCCGAAAAGCCTGCGTACTGATTGGCTGCGTCCTGTGCATCGTATGCGTAGGGGCTGATCATCGGCCCGAAAATGGAAATCACCGCCAGAAGGAGGATGACGACCAGTCCGAGAACTGCCATTGGATTTTTCTTAAATCTTCCCCATGCCGCTTTCCAGAAGCTTTTGCTCTCCACGGCAATAAACTCGCTGTTCTTTTTGGATGGATCAATCGGTGAAAACCAGTCCATAACAGTCACCTCCTAGTTTGTCAGTTTGATTCTCGGATCAATGAGGGAACAAATGATATCCACCGCCAGGTTTGCAACGGTGATAATCACACCGATGAAAACACTGAAGCCAAGGACTACGGTGTAATCACGGTTCGTGATCGCATTCGTAAATTCACGTCCGATTCCGGGAATGGAAAAAATAGATTCTACAACAAAGCTTCCTGTGATCAGAAATGCGATGGCCGGTCCGAAATAGGTGACAACCGGGATCAGTGCATTTTTAAGGACGTGACGCGCGGTGATGTACAGATTGCTAAGTCCCTTCGCTCTTGCCATCGTTACGTAATCCATCTGGATCGCCTCGGAATACGTACTCTTGGTCAGTCTGGCAATCGAAGCGATCTGTCCGAATGACTGTGCTGCCACCGGAAGAATGTAGTTGGCCGGAGAACCAAGACCGACGATCGGGAGTACCGGCCACCAGACACCGAAAACCATCATCAGCAGGATCGCTGTGACGAATCCCGGGATACTGACCCCCAGCGTCGCAATTCCAAGCAAGGTGTTTTTCACTGCCAGCCGCTTGCTCGTCGCCATCCAGATACCCATCAGAATACCGATGAAAGCGGATACCGCGATAGAGAGAAGTCCGATGCTTAGCGTGTACGGAAATCCTCTTGCGATCAGTGTATTAACAGAAACGTTCTTTTTATAGGAAATGCCGAGATCTCCGTGCATCAGATTTTCCATGTAAAGAATATACTGTTTCCACATGGGTTCATCCAGTCCGTAGGTCGATTCGAGCTGTTCAATCGCGCTCTGGGAAAGATTATCCGCCTCGAACGGGCTGCCCGGCATAATCCGAATCAGGAAAAAGGTAATGGTGATCAGTGCCCAGATCGTCACCACTCCGATGAATAAACGTTTTATGATGTATCTTACCATGCAGCATTCCTCCCGTTCCGGCTTTTTTAGCTCAGAAGAGGCAGCCGAACGATCTGTTCTGGCTGCCTCTTTGCACCTTTTTACTGTCTTTTGTTTTTATAATGCTTCCTCGCCGCGCTGGCCGGTACGAACCCGGATGACGTCTGCCACTTTCTCGACAAAAATCTTTCCGTCTCCGATATTTCCGGTACACAGCTTCTTTTCCAGAAAGCCTTTTAATACTTCAATTGTCTTATCGTCACCGATGGTCTCGAATTTGCATTTCATCAGTACATTCGGTCCGCTCATGGTTCCGCGGTACATCACCCGGTAACCTTTCTGGTTTCCATATCCTGTGATATCCGTTTCCATCACGCCGTACACGGCACACGATTCCATGATGTCGATGACATCCTCCCGGTTCGCGGGTTTGACAATAACTGTCAGCTTTTTCATATCCGCACCACCTTTTTTATTGATCCTTTTTTATTTATCATTATGGAAGTGGAAGTTTGCATAAGCGCTGCATCCGTGCTCGTGCATATCCAGTCCGTCGATCTCTTCCTTCTCGGTTACGCGAAGTCCGATGGTCTTTTTCAGGACGAAGAACAGAATGAACGCCAGGATCAGGGTATATGCTGCAACTGCTACAAAACCGATCAGCTGGGTGATAAAGCTGCATCCCTCGCCGAAAATACCGGTAAATAAGGTTCCGAGTGCTCCACAGACACCATGTACACTGATTGCACCAACCGGGTCATCGATTTTTACGACTTTATCAAAGAATTCAACTGCGAATACAACGACAACACCTGCAACTGCTCCAATGAACAGTGCCTCGTAATCATTGACTACATCACAGCTTGCTGTAATAGCTACCAGTCCGGCCAGCGCGCCGTTCATTGTCATACTGATATCCGGTTTTCCATAACGTACCCAGGTAACAATCAGGGTAACAAGTGTTGCTGCTGCTGCTGCGAGGTTTGTGGTCATGGCAATGTCGCCAAGGTTATAGGTTGCTGCTGTGGTCGATCCACAGTTAAATCCGAACCAGCAGAACCAGAGGATAAAGACACCAAGTGCTCCAAGCGGAAGGTTATGACCCGGAATAGCAACCGGTTTTCCCTCTTTTGTGTATTTTCCGATACGAGGTCCGACCATTTTTGCACCGGCAAGGGCACACA
>ENA-OPVY01000787-OPVY01000787.1-human-gut-metagenome-genome-assembly--contig:-NODE-787-length-21431-cov-19.546548_pt1 | contig 21431 bp, 14 predicted proteins | sample MGYA00241503_ERZ501998 | MGnify/ENA primary metagenome ERZ501998 (study PRJEB25962, sample SAMEA2042107) | human gut metagenome | biome: human gut; feature: human-associated habitat; material: faeces... | reverse complement strand
TGCGAAGCATCGCAAACAAAGCCATAGTATGGCTTTGTTTAGCCCGCGGGTCCCAACCCGTAGGAATGTCTAACAGGGTGCATGCTGCTAACACATTCGTGTACTGGTTCTTTTTTGTCTCCGCGCGGGATTTGAACAGGGCGGCGGTGCGAAGCATCGCAAACAAAGCCATAGTATGGCTTTGTTTAGCCCGCGGGTCCCACCGGCTAGGAATGTCTAACAGGGTGCATGCTGCTAGGAGCAGCGGGATCTGCAACCCGAAAAGTTTTGACTTGTGTTCTAAATATGATATACTGGAAAAGCAAAGCCATATTTGGCTGCAGAACGGACAAAAAAGCGAGGAAAAACAGAAACTATGCAGGAAATAAAAAAGAAAAAACGGGCGGTCGCGCTTTTTGTGATCGTTCTGATCTGCCTTTGCGGCTGGTGGGCTGTGCGGAAAGAGGGTTTCTTTCTGGATGAGATCTACTCCTACGGCCTTGCAAACAGCAGTTATGTTCCGTTTTTAAGCTGGCTCCATGGTGGAGAACAGGTGGCAAACGGCAAGCTGCCGGAAGCAGTGTTCACGCAGAGCGAGTTTCTGAATTATGTTGCCCCGCAGGGAAGCACACGGTTCGACTATGCGTCGGTCTACTATAACCAGACGCAGGACGTTCATCCGCCGCTGTTCTACTTTTTGCTGCACACGGTGTGCTCATTATTTCCGGGCAGCTTTACAAAATGGACGGGTCTGGGGATGAATTTTGTGCTGCTGGGCGGCACGCTGGCAGCGCTGTATGCGCTGGGCATGGAGCTGTTTGCAGACTGGAAAAAAGCATTGTTTGTCTGTGCATTGTATGCGTTCAACCGTGAAATGATCTCGAATGTGACGATGGTGCGCATGTATATGCTCATGACCTTGCTGACGATCCTGCTTGCGCTGCTGGTGGCAAAGTCTCTTCGCAGGCCGTCTGTGCCCAGATATCTTCTGATCGGTGTAACCATCTATCTTGGCATGATGACCCAGTATTTCTTTGTGGTCTATGCCTTCCTGCTGTGCGCAGCATATGACCTTTACCTGATGTTCCGGCGCGAATGGAAAAATGCTGCTGCATTTTCGCTTCCGGCACTTGCGGGCGTTGGCGGAATGCCGCTCACCTTTCCGTGCTGGTATGCACAGCTGCACTCGCAGGATACGGTTTCGCTGGAGTCAACAGCAAACAATCTGCTGGATCTGGCGCAGTACCCCAAAGGCCCGCTGGAGCTGATCGGCTGGAGCATCGTCGGTTTTGCTGTAGGCGCAGGCATTATGGCCGTGCTGACCCTGACGAAGCTGGGGCAGCGCTGGCTGCCGGGCAAGTTGCGCGGCACTACGCTGATCCCCGGGGATGTCAAGCTGATCACGATCCCGGCGCTTGCTGCATTTCTGGTTATCGCGGTGATCTCGCCGTATAAGTCGCTGCGGTATGTGTACCATCTGCAGCCGCTGGAAGCGCTGTTTTGTGGCTGCGGCCTTTTCTCCATTCTGGATACGCTGCGTGCAGGCACCAGAAAGCGCATTCTGCAGATCGTGTGCCTTGCAATGGTCGTGCTTGCATTTGTGATCGAGCCGGAGCGCATGTACAGCGGTACTTATAAGATAGACAAAGAACTGGAACGATACAGTCAGGCCGCCTGCGTGGATATTACCGGGGACCTTGGCAGTTTCACTTCCGGCGTGCAGGAGCTTCTCAAATTTCAGGAGGTCTGTGTGGTGCCGGACGATTCCAGTGAGCTGCTGGTGCAGTATAACACCGGCGAAAATGATACGCTGGTGCTGTTCATTGGAGGCCGGGGGCTGTGGCAGTTCGTGACGGCAGAACAGGTGGAGCAGATCACGGCCCAGAACATGGAAACTGCGTGGAACGTTGCCCGACAGGGCGGCTATGAGGACGTTTCGCTGCTGGCAACGCAGGAGTTTGAACAGATCTTTGTTTTGAAAAAGTGAACGCTTTGCGGCACAGCAGAAGGGAAAACTGCCTTTTTTGCGTGTGCTATATCGTTTTAAGGTAAAGTGTGCTAGAATAGTACCATCAACGATTCAGGAGGGTATCCCATGCTCAAACGACTGCGCAAAGCGCACCCGATCTTATTCTGCGTTCTGGCAGAAGTGGTCTTTCTGGCAAGCCTGTTCGTAACAGATCTTGTCTTTACCATTGCATTGGTTCTTTTCCGGACGGATTTTGCGTCCATTGATACATACCTCTACAGCACTCTGCAGGAGCTGGTGGGGGCCATGGTGGCAGTGCTGTTTCTGGTACGGACAGACCGTGCTGGGCTGCTGCGCCGCCGCGGCAGCGGCTTTTTCAATGGCCTGCTGGTGGGCATGTACCCGCTGGTGTTCATTGGCTACAATGCCTTTGGGTCGCTGGTGCTGGGCCGGCCGGAGAACGGCGTGCTGCAGCCTGCGGCACGCATCTGCACCTTCCTTGTCAGCATGGCCATGGTGGGTGTGGCCGAGGAATTCATCTTCCGCGGTGTCATTGCCCAGACCCTGCTGGAGCACTTTGGCACCAGCCGCGCCGGTGTGTGGAAGGCCTGCCTTTTGTCCGGTGTGCTGTTTGGTGCGGCGCACCTGACCAATATCCTCAGTTCGGCACCCTTCGGTGTGCTGATGCAGTGCGTGTTTGCAGCATCGCTGGGCACTCTTTTTGCGGCAATCTACTTCCGCACCGGCAATTTGTGGGTGACGGTATTCCTGCATGGTGCCATGGATATTTCGTCCATGCTCATCGGTGGGCTGTACGGCACCACTACCGTGGCCGATGCGGTAAGCGGCTACGATGCATCCATGCTGCTTTCGGTGCTGCTGTATCTGATCCCCACCGCAGTTCTGCTGCGCAAAAAGAAGCTGCCGGAGGTGCAGCTGTACTGGCACCAGTACGTAAAAAAATAAAGGCAGGATGCAAAAAATATCCTTGCATTTTGCACAGGGTTCTGGTATACTGTATCTGTTACCGTGGTACGGGGTTGGGAGTATGCCCGCTTTTTGGGAATGCCGTTTCCCGCCGCTGTTCCATTGGCACATAAAATTTTATAAAGAGGTATGGTACTATGAACAAGCAGGAAGTTATGGCCAAGGTCGCTCTGACCGAGAAGGACACTGGCTCTCCCGAAGTGCAGGTCGCTCTGCTGACCGCTCACATCAACGAGCTGAACGAGCACCTGAAGAAGAACCCGAACGATCACCACAGCCGCCGCGGCCTGATGAAGATGGTTGGCCGCCGCCGCAATCTGCTGGCTTATCTCCAGAAGAAGGACATCGAGCGTTACCGTGCTCTGATCGCAACTCTGGGTCTGCGTAAGTAATTTAAACAGAGGGCAGGTACCGCAAAGGTGCCTGCCTTTTGCTTTTGTATACAAATGGCAGCGGCTGCGTATTGCAGCAGTAAATCGAACGCCTGTGCCCCGAATGCTTTTTCATGGCGCGGACGGCTCTCATCAACGGCAGAGACATTCCCCCGGTGGGGGAAATATCTCAAACAAAACCGGATGTGAACGGCACGGACGCTGGATTTATTGCTATGATGCGCGTGCCACCGCCTTTTGGATAGAAAAAATCCGAAAAAACAAGGAGGCAAAAACAATGGCAATTGAATTTGGTTCCCGCAGAGAGACCTTTGAGAACTACAAGGTCTACGAGACCATGCTGGCTGGCAGGCCGTTCAAGGTAGAAATGGGCAAAATGTGCGGTCTGTCCAACGCCAGTGCACTGATCCGCTACGGTGAGACCTGCGTGATGTGCAATGTGGTCATGAGCCCCAAGCCCCGCGAGGGCGTGGATTTCTTCCCCCTGAACGTGGAGTATGAGGAAAAGCTCTACGCCGCAGGCCGCATCCCCGGCAGCTTTATGCGCCGTGAGGGCCGCCCCGGTGAGCGCGCCATCCTGACCAGCCGCGTGGTGGACCGCCCCATGCGCCCGCTGTTCCCCAAGGAAATGCGCAACGACGTGTGCATCACCATGACCGTCATGAGTCTGGACCCCGACTGCAGCCCTGAGATCGCCGGTATGATCGGTGCTTCTCTGGTCACTGCCGTGTCCGACATCCCGTGGAACGGCCCCATCGGCGGCGTGCAGGTGGGTCTGGTGGACGGCGAGATCGTGCTGAACCCCACGCAGGAGCAGCGCAAGGTGAGCGACCTTGCCCTGACCGTTGCCGCCACCATGGATAAGATCGTGATGATCGAGGCCGGTGCCAACGAGGTGGACGAGGACACCATGCTGAACGCCATCAAGGCCGCTCACGTGGAGATCAAAAAGACCATTGAGTTCATCAACCGCATCGTGGCTGAGCGCGGTAAGCCGAAGATCGATTTTCAGGTGGTGGGTCTGGATATGGACGTGTTCCACGCCATCCAGAACAAGTATCTGGACGACTTCAAGGCCGCTATGGACACCGACGACAAGAATGTGCGCGATGCCGCTCTGCTGCCCATCATGGACAAGATCGCCGAGGAGTACCCCGACCTGACCGCTGCAGATCTTGATCTGGTCAGCTACAAGATGCAGAAGTTCGTGGTGCGCCGCTGGCTGCTGGATGAGGGCAAGCGCGTGGACGGCCGCGGCATCAACGAGATCCGCCCGCTGGCTGCCGAAGTGGGCATCCTGCCCCGCGTGCACGGCTCCGGCATGTTCACCCGCGGCCAGACGCAGGTGCTGACCACCTGCACTCTGGGCGGCACCAAGGACAACCAGCTCATGGACGACCTGACCGACGAGCAGACCAAGCGCTATATCCATCACTACAACTTCCCGCCGTACTCTGTGGGCGAGGCCCGCGCACCGCGCAGCCCCGGCCGCCGCGAGATCGGCCATGGCGCACTGGCAGAGCGTGCTCTGGTGCCTGTGCTGCCCTCGCTGGAAGAGTTCCCCTACACCATCCGCTGCGTGTCTGAGGTGCTCTCCTCCAACGGTTCCACCTCTCAGGCATCTATCTGCGGCTCTACGCTGGCCCTGATGGATGCAGGCGTGCCCATCAAGGCACCCGTTGCCGGCATTTCCTGCGGCCTGATCACCGAGGGCGACCGCTGGATGACCATGCTGGACATTCAGGGCGTGGAGGACTTCCACGGCGATATGGACTTCAAGGTGGGCGGCACCCGCAAGGGCATCACTGCCATCCAGATGGACATCAAGATCGATGGCCTGACCTACGACATCATTGCCGAGGCTTTCGAGAAGTGCCGCAAGGGCCGCCTGTATATTCTGGACGAGATCATCAAGCCGGTGATCGCAGAGCCCCGCCACGAGCTGAGCCGCTACGCACCCAAGATGTTCAGCATGATGATCCCCACCGATAAGATCAAGGACGTGATCGGTAAGGGCGGCAAGGTCATTCAGGACATCTGCGCTACCTGCAACTGCAAGATCGACGTGCAGGAGGACGGCCATGTGTTCGTCTCTGCTGTGGATCAGGAGGACGCAAAGCGCGCCATCTTTACCATCAAGACCATTGTGGAGGACCCCGAGATCGGTGCCATCTACAAGGGCAAAGTGACCCGCCTGATGAACTTTGGTGCCTTCGTTGAGATCGCACCGGGCAAGGAAGGTCTGGTGCACATCTCCAAGCTGGACACCAAGCGTGTGGAGCGCGTGGAGGATGTGGTGGCTGTGGGCGATGCCATCGTTGTCAAGGTGACCGACATCGACCAGCAGGGCCGCATCAACCTGAGCCGCCGCGATGCCATTCTGGCGCTGGAAGCCAAGCGCGCCGAGCAGGCACAGCAGCAGTAAACCCTGACTGCATAAAAGAAACCGAAAAAGAGGACCCGATGCATCTGCATCGGGTCCTCTTTGTTGTATCAAAAGAAAATTATACTGTGCGGTATTTGCGATCCAGCGCCCAGCCGAATGCAAACAGCACCACACCGCTGACAGCCAGCACCGGCACGGGCCAGTTCAGCTGACCGGTCTGCGGCAGACCGCTCATTACCGGGTTATCCGGGTGGCCCGGCAGAACGGGGTTGTCTGGATTACCGGGTGCTACCGGATGATCCGGGTGGCCCGGAGCCACGGGATTGTCCGGATTACCGGGAGAGACCGGGTTATCCGGGTTGTCCGGCGGGGTAGGCGTATCAGGATGATCGGGCGTATCCGGCGGCGTAGGCGGGGTAGGGGGCGTAGGCGGCGTGTCCGGCTTGGTGGGGGTGTAAGCACCCACCTTGGGGCTGGCATCCACCGCATAATTCCACTTGCCATCCTCCGCCATGGGCAGAGAGACAAGGAACGGATTGATCGGCTCATAGCCCTTGGAAGCCTCGGTCTGCACGATCAGATACAGTCCCAGTTCCAGATCACGGAAGGTCACGCTGCCGTCCTCGTCAATGGCCTTCGCAGTGCCATCGGCGCTTTGGGGCAGATACTCCTGCAGCTGGGCCGCAAGGGTGCTGTCAGTCAAATCACCCAGCGCAATACCGCAGCCGTAGAAATCGCCGCAGTATTCGTAGCTCAGGTCGCCGTTTTGGCGCTTTACCTCGGCCACACGGTACAAAGTGAGCTTGCCGCCGCTCAGCGCCTTATCGTTGGCGCTGTCGTACAGCGTAACGCGGATGGTGCCGGTAGTGGGATTGCCGCTGCTGTCCACCAGCTTGATGTTTGCGCTGGTGGCAAGGGCAGGCAGCGCACTTGTTACCAGAAGGCACAGCACCAAAAGCAGGGCCGCAGCGTGCTTTTTGAGATCAGTGCGTTTCATGTTTTTCACCTCTTGTAGATTTGCGTTTGCGGTTGGAGAACAGCAGCCAGAGCAGCAGCACCAGCAGCAGGGGCAGTGCCATGATGGGAGCTGTGATGATCGGTTCGATCTTGATGGCATCAGCTGTTACACGGATGTGCTTGAGCTTGTCCGGCGTGGTGATGCGGCGTCCGCGCACCAGCAGGCGGTGCGTGTTGATGCCGTAGGGGGTGCAGGTCATCAGGGTGACATAATCCTTGCCGTCCACCACCTTGAGGTTGTCCGTCTCGGTGGGCAGAACGATGGAGATGTTGTCCACCTCGTAGGTGAGCACGCGATCCAGGATCGTGATGGTAAAGGTATCGCCCACTTCCAGCCGGTCGAGATTGGTGAACAGCTTGGCGCTGGGCAGGCCGCGGTGAGCCGAAATGACCGCGTGGGTGCTCTCGCCGCCCACCGGCAGGCTGGTGCCCTCCAAGTGGCCTGCGGCGATCTGCAGCACGCTATCGCTGGTGCCGTGGTAGATGGGCAGCTCCACGCCGATCTTTTCAATGGTGATGTAGCCCATAATGCCGGTGCCGGTCACATCCAGCGTGCTTTCGTAGGTGGGAAAGCGCTGCGGGAAATACAACGCATCCGGGTCTGCGGCGATCTGCGCATTGAACGCATCTGCCGCCTCGAAATAGGCGGAGTAGTCGGCATCGGTCAGCTTGTCCACGTCCTCGGCATAGGTGGCCACAGCACGGGACTGATGCAGCTGGTTGACGTAATCGCTGAGGGTGGGGTATAACATCACGGATAGACCCACGAAAAAGACGAGGATCAGGATGATGGTGCTTTTGTTCTTTTTCATGGGCTACTCCCTAATGTTATAAGGATAGGAGCGGGGGCCTTGCGGCCCCTTTGCTCCGGGTTCTTGGGGGAAATGGAGCTTACTTGTTCTCCATGCGCTTCTTGGTGACCAGCAGAACGATGGCCGCAACCATCAGGCCGCCGCCGACCACATAGAACAGGGTGGTGCCCATGCCGCCGGTGGAGGGCAGGGTAGCGCCAGCCTTGTTGATGACATCGGTAGACAGTGAGCCTTGTGTCTTATTAGAAGTAAAGGTGATGATAGAGCCAGTAGCCTTGTTGCCACTCAGGGAGTTCAGCTTGGGATTATCAGAAGTTTCATCATGCGTAGCGCTGACAGTGAAGTACTGATCAGCAATTGTGTTATAACCTTCAGGAGTAATAATTTCCTTGATCATGTACTCACCATCATCAATGCGATTCCAAGTAAAGCTCGTAGCTTCTGCATCAACGATAGTATAACCGATGCCTTCATTGCCGGTTGCATTGCTCAGACCAACAGGATTATAATTGCCAGAAGCATCTTTCTTGTACAGAGCAAAAGCAGCACCCTTCAGAGTGTTATGCTCATTATCAACTTTGTTTGCAGTGACGTTGTAAGTGAAGACAATGACCTTATCCCAATTGGTTTTACCTGTGCTGGTGCCATGGGGATTGTTGGAATACTCCAGACGTGCCTGGTTGGGGTTACCCGCTTCACCCATAACAGCATCATCATTTAGAGTGGCAGTGTAGGTTACAACCACATCTGCTCCGGCAGAAGCACCAGAAACACCAACCAGATTCGGAATCTCAATTTCAAAAGTGCAACCATCAGTCAAATCGGAAGTTTTGACGGTGTAACCAGAATCCATTTCAACGCCACCAACAGTCACTTTAACACTGTTAGGATTGAAGGTCAGGCCAGCGGACTGATCATCATGGAAAACGAATTTATAAACAGTATAATCTGCAAAATTGTCAGCAATTGTAGCAGTCAGCTTAAAGGGAACAGCGTCATTCAAGTCGTGATCAGCGCTGTCCTGCCAATTAGTATAATCGCTAGTATTGCTGTCGTTGATGTCTTCGACTTTCTTTTCAAAAGAGGGAACATCGCCCTTCTGATTTACGTCAACATTCTTCACGACCTCAATAATAAAGTCAGAGTAGAACTTGTCGGTGCCATCCGGAATAGAACCGTCGACATGCTTGACCAGATAATAGCCAGCTTCCAGACCGGTAATTTTGCCGTTTGCATAGGTTCCGGAAACGGTAGTGTTCAAGATGTCCTTGCTTGCCAGATCATATGCAAAATCCTTTGCATCAGGCAGCAGGCTCAGTTCATCAGCTTTACTGGAAGCAGTACCATATGCAGCAGTTGCTTTGGCAGCATCTACGCCAGAACCCCACTGAACATCGGACAGTTTACCGTCAGAACTCAGCGTGCCGGAGAAAATCTGGTAGGCTTCGTAAGTACCAATAGCGCCGTTAATGGTGATTGTATACGTTGTAGAATTACTATCCGCAAACGCGGGTACTGCCATGGCACACAGCATGGCAACTGCCAGCAGTGCGGCCAGCAGCTTTTTGATTACTTTCTTCATCATGATTTGCGAAAATCTCCTTTCAAGTTTTTCTGATTCCTATTTTCAGGGTCTGCTTCCGGCGCAGAATCAATTTTGCCGCCGTGTCAGGAAGGATGCAGGCTTTTTAACGTGCCCTCCTTTCGCGTCTGCGCTTTCTGCAAACCCCGCACACCAGAGCGGCAAGCATCAGCGCGCCGCCGCCTGCTGTATACAGTTTGGTACCGGCCCCGCCGGTAGAGGGAAGTACGTAGCCGCCGGACTCTTCGGCGGTGTTGGTGATGACGATGGTATCGCCGTTGCCGTTGCTGCCGGTGTTCTTGCCCAGCGCAAAGGATGCACCGGCCTCCAGAGCTTCGTTGTTCAGCGTGTAGGACACGGTGTAACCTTCTACGGACATCTCTTTTATAGTATAAGTGATGCCGTCGTCAATCTCAAGGTTTTCAAAACGGGCAGACCAGCCATTTCTGCTGTTCAGCGTAACTTTGCCGACTTCGGTGTCGGTCGTTTTCACAGCCGACGAATCCGGCTTTTCGTAGAAGAACTGCATCCATTGAGCAGGGTTGTTATTATCACTCTCCGTGTTAACGATCCGAATGGAGCAATCGCTGTTGACCGTTTCAATTTTGAAATGGCGATAGCCATCCGAGCCAATAGTAGAAGGAACTACCGATCCATCCTGCAGGGTAACGCTCAATCGTTCATTATAATAATTATTACTTATATAGAACTCAAAATAAGAACCATCTGCGACAGTGTAGGTTTCACTCCACCCGCCACCGGTTACAGTTATCTTGTTGCCGATTTTTTGTTCATGCTTCGTCAGCGTGACCACAACATCCTGCATCTTGGACTCGTCCGTAAGTTCACTGCCGTCGTAGTTTTTCCACGCCTTCTTGACCACCAGGTCGCCTTCCTTTACATAGTCCGGGTTACGGGCATTATTGCGGTAGAAGGTGAAGTTGCGGTAGACGCCCTCTTCAACGGTGTAGACGGTGACAAGATTCTCGCCAACGCTCGCAGCCGCCGGGATGGGGTTCGCGTTCAGGTTCGTTGTGATGTAGAAGTAGTACGGCGTGTTCGGTGTCGGCAGCAGATAACCAGCGGGGGCCTCCGTCTCAGTCAGCTCGTAGAGCCTGTTGCGGATCAGGCCGCCCAGCGTCTTGCTGCCGGTTGCATCGGTCGTAAAGCTGCTGACTTCCTTCCAACCAGAACTGGGGTCATACATTTTCAGCGTAAATACTGCACCGGCCAGAGGATTGCCCTGGTTGCCGGAGTACTTCATCACGGTCAGGCGGTCGGCATTGTAGTCCAGACCGCTGGTGGAACCGGAAGAGAAGCTGGCACTGCTGCCCTTATCCTCCGTCTTCCATTGCCTGCCGAGCTTCACCTTATTGGTAAAGGCGAACGTACCATCCACCTTCACATCATTCAGAGTATCCCTGACGAGATACGTGACTACCAACACACGCGGCGTGCGGTCCGGTACCTTGGTCCAGAATTTGATATCACCGTTGCTATCAAGCTTTGTGTAATAATGAGAGGTGTCGATTGCGCTCTGACTATCCACACGCTGCAAGCCATCACCGATCGGATTTGTTGCCACCAGCGAGCCGTCCTCCTGCCGCTCGGCTTCAAATACGGTAATGTCTTCCAGAGAGACATAGCCTCCCCGCAGGTCTTTGGGGACGGACAATTTATCCTCAAGCTCCAGATCAGAGCCATCCGGGGAAAGCTTCGAGCCGTCCGGGTTGACCTCGATGGTATAGCTCAGCAGGTTGGTGCTGCTGTCGAACTGGCCATGTTTGCCAACCACATTGCGGGTGACCGTCTGGGTGAAGTCCGTCTCCTGCGTTGTTCCATCATGGGAGAAGGAAACGTCATTGACAAAATCCTTTGTGGCCTGATCGTTCTTGCAGAAATCGCTATTCGGGTCAAGGGTGGTTTTGTAGGTCAGTATGATTTTTGCAGCGGTTCCCTCGGTGTTCTGATAGGCGCTTTCTTCAAAAACGATCTGCAGGACCGTCCGGCCATCTGCGTCCTCGAAGACGGAGATGGTATAATCTGTACCTTCCTCAGGTGTCGGATGACGACCGTTGAAGTCCAGCGTTACGCTTGCGCGGTCCAGCAGCAGCCCTGCCGGGAGTTTGTCCTGCACAGTCCACTTGCCCTTAGAGCCCTTGATCAATCCATCATTGTTCAGCACAACAGTCCACGGAATCTCATCGCCGACGCCGATCGTAATGTTATCTTTGCCGGTCATATTCCAGTTGGCGCCGTACTTGATCAGCGTTCTCCACAGGTCTTCCACGTTATGGATCGTTTGCGAAGCACTGGAATCCTGCCGGTGGCCATCCTTCACGATGTAGCACTTATTTGTGATATTGGCATACTCGCCCAGCCGGCTTGTATCGACTGTGGTTTTGTACTTGATCGTCACCGGTCCATGAATGTCCGCACTGCCGAAATCGATCTTGAACAGGCCGCATTCCGCGCCGCTAGTTATCTCGCTGTATGTGCTGATGGTCACCTGATTCGTTACATCGACCTGATCTTTATCCAGAACCTGAATATCGTTCAGATCAATGCTTTGCAGGTTGACATGCTGACTATTAAGATAGACCGTATCACTGTAGTCGTAGTAAACATAACCGTTCAGGTTATCCACATTGATCGTGGACTTCCAGTTAAGGGTGGCCTTGTTTCCGGCGACCGTGGGATCGCCGTCAGCTTCCTTCTTCAGGACTTCATCCTTCAGATCCACGCTGCCGGTATCGCTGCCATGGAGACCATTATCACCACCGATATTGCCTGTGTTGGACACCGTGAGGCCCTCCAGCGGGATGTCTGCAGTGACTTTGGTCTTGTAGGTGATGGTATAGCTGTTGTATCCGTCAGCCAGATCATAGCTGAGGGTCGCTCCGTTGATCGCCGGAGCTGCACCCTTTATCGTGCCGCCATTTTCTTTGACCGTGAAACTGCCATCCACATACTCCTGACCGCCTTCGATCGTATCAGTGAACTTTGCATTCTGCAGATAGCGCTTGGCGTCGCCGCTGTTCAGCTTGACCGTCCATGTAATAATGGTATCACCGTTTTTGTCGGTATTGGCCTTGCCGGATTTTTCGATCAGCTTTGTCGAGGTAGACGTCTTCTCGTCGCTGGAATGGCTCTCGTCATCCTTGCGCATGCTGATCTTGTTCTGCACGTCGCCGATCTCGTCCGCAGATACGCCAAAGTTTTCCTTTTCGACGCGATAGGTGATGGTATATTTGCCAGCCTGGATCGTCTTGCCCTCTTCACCGATCGTGAGCGTCTTTCCGTTTCCGCTGGTCGAATCAGCCCAACTGATTTTGACGTTGCTGGAATCGATCTGGAGACTGCTGTCTACATAATCGAACCCGTTGCTGGTCAACACATCCTCCATCGTGAGCGGACCAGTCATGTCCTGCTTGACATCCAGCGTGACCGTATAATCAATGGTGGCTTTCTTCTTTTCCTCGTCGTAGGTAAGCTTTCCAGCTTTCTTATTTAGCGAGAACTTGTTCTCAGAAGGCTGCGGCTCTTCGTCCTTTTTGATCGTGATCTCAATATTCTTGCCGTTGACGGTAATGATCTTCTTTTGGCCTTCCTCCGTCACGGAAGATTCGTCCCACTGGAACTCGAAGGAGACATCGCCCTTGATTTTGGTATTCTCCAGTTCGTGCTGTTCGATGTACTCCTGATCATAATTCAGGACAACGACCCAGCGGCCATCCACCTCTTTAAAGGAATACTTACCGGAGACACCGGAGACACCGCCCAGATAATCCGAATCCTTGATGTCACCACCCTTCAGCATGGAGCAGTCGATACCTTCCGGCAGCGGGATATAGGCAAAATAGCTGCCGTCCGAACCCTTTTCAAGTGCAGTGACCGGGATTTCTTTGAACTCAAACTCTGCCTGCACAGAGTCCGAAGTGGTAAAGTCCGTTGCCGGTATCCAGCTGTTGCCATCCTTCTTGCGGATTGCAAAGTCGTAAACATAGCCGGTGATATCGCCGGACTGCACTGCAGCATCCGCGCTCTCCTCGGCCTGCACAGATGCCACGGGGATCACGCCGGTGAGCTGGGACAGCGCAAGGGACACCTCGGACACCTTGCCGTCCACGTTGCCGGAGATGACCGTCAGCGTGTCTGCGTCCTGATCCACGTCCGAAACGATGCCAACGGTCTCATACGAGACAGTGCGCTCTTCGGTCTGCGGCTCGGCCGCTGCCGGGGCGCTCAAAGCCTGCAGCAGTTCGGTGTCAGCATCCGGGGAAAGGTCCTCGATCTGCGGCTCGTCTGCCACAGCGACCGTCTCGGTCGTGGTGGCGTTATAGAACACGATATCACCGGGCTGCAGGCCAGTAACAGACATGTCTGCGTCCATTTCATAGGCCGCAATGTCGCTGTCCGGGTCCAGCAGATAACCGGTGGAACGCAGCTCACTGCGCAGGGCCAGCGTACTGGCGCGCTGCGGGATCGCGCTCTGCGGGATATTTGCATAGTTCAGGCAGTAGGACAGGAACATCACGTCCCACTCGCCGTAGGGGTTGCCGTACCACTGGCCGTAGCGGGTGTAGTAGCGCAGGGTCTCGCCGTCATCGGTGTCAAGCTTGAAATTTTTCTCGCTCTGCTCATAGCCCAGTTGACCCTGTGCCACGGTGAGCAGGTCTTCGTTCCACATGCCGGTCAGGGCCGTGCCAGTCTTGTCCAGCCAGTCATCCTCGTCCTGCGTGCCGTCCAGCGGGTCGGACAGGCAGTTCACCGTGTGGTGATGCTCCGGCAGGCCGCAGACCAGCACTTCCTCGTAGCAGGCATCGGTGTGGTGGTGCACCGGGGTCTCGGTTACAGGATCGACCACCACGGGCTTTGCGGCCACCGGCTCCTCAAACAGGGCCACCGGGTCATAATCGGGGTTCACTTCTTCTACAAGCTCGCCCTCTTCCAGACCGCACACCAGCTCATAGGTGGTGGTGTAGCAGCTGTCGTCGTGGGTGTGCTCGAACAGATCACAGATCAGGCTGCCGTCCTCGGGGTCAAAGCAGTCGTCGGTGTGCTCGTGCTCTTCTTCCCGGCAGGTCAGCTCCTGCACTTCCTGGTAGCAGTCGTCGGTGTGCTCATGGGGCACAAAGATGTACTCCGGCTCTGCGGAATAGGCTGCAATGCCGGGATCATCCGCATCCACGCCGAACGCATCATCATCCATGTCGAATGTATCATCAAAAGACATGCCGTCGTCCGTCTTGGTGGCGTTCCAGTCCTCCGGTTCGCCTTCCTCATAGCCGCACACCAGCTGCTTTTCATAGCAGGCAGCGGTGTGCTCGTGCTCCAACTCGCCGCACAGATATTCGGCCGTTTTGGCAATGCCCACGCCGTGCAGCTGCCAGTTCACGAACAGGCTGGTGGTAAGCGCCAGTGCCAGCAGCAGCGCAGTATAGCGTCTGGCGCGCTGGTGGTTCCGACGGAACTTTTTCTGATATTCTTTCACAATATCCCGCATGATTCCTAAACCTCCTTAGTGGATCAACGAGAAGTTGGACAAGGGCCATACCCGCAAAAAAACCTTGCCCACGATCTGACTTTTTTCCACACAGCCGATCACACTGCTGCGGCTGTCAATGGAGGTGGCCCGATGGTCACCCAGTACGAAATACCGGTTTTCCGGCACCTGATAGGGAAATTTGATGTCGCATTCGCCCAGAGCCAGTTCATCTACATAGGGCTCATCCAGCGTCTGGCCGTTCACAGTGACCACACCGTCCTCGTCCAGTTCGATCACATCACCGGGCAGGCCGATGATGCGCTTGAGCAGAAGTTTGTTCTGCCAGTAAAATCCGCAAAGGTCGCCGGTCTTCATGTCGCTGCCTTTGACCAGCAGAATGATGTCCCGGTCCTGCAGAGTGGGGTTCATGCTGTCGCCGGAGACCTGCAGCACCGGCAGAAACAGGGTGGCCACCAGCACGGCAACGGCCGCGACCACCAGCAGCGTGTAGACCGTGCTGCGCAGCACCCGCATATAACGGCTGCGGTAGGCCAGACGTTCGCGCTCTGCTTCCACCTCTGCTGTGGATGGAATGGGCGTGAACCTGATCTTTTGCTCTTTCATTTGGCACGCTCCTCCGGCAGGAATTCCGTGCTGTGATAGCCGTCCAGCAGTTCGCTGGCCCGGTGGTCAAAAGCGGCCCAGCGCTGTTGGATCTCCTGCTGCGTCCGGGCAAGCATTGCCTTGCAGTCCGCTTCGGTCTGGGCGCGCTTGCGTGCGGCGGCTTCCACTTCCGCGTCGCACTGCTGCTGGGTGCGGGCCTTCAGGTTCGCGGCCTCAGTCTGTGCCTGTGCAAGGATCTGCTGGGCTTCGGCTTCCGCCTGAGCGCGCAGAGCGCTGGCGGCGGCATTGGTGTTTTTGTTTGCTGCGTGCACCGATGCAACGTATTCATCGGCCGCAGCCTGCGCCGCTTCAAACACCTTGTTCAGCTCCAGTGCAGCCTGCGCAATGGAACCTGCGTTTTCAATATGGATCTGCCGTTCCTGCAGCTGGGCAGACAGGGCAGCGTTTTCTGCCCGGAGCTGGTCCTCGCTCTGCTTGAGCGCCAGAATGATCTCGACTAATTCGGTGCGGCGCATGTGCCGCAGTTCACGGTCCGGCATAATGATCGATTTCTCCCGCAAAAAGTGGTCGGATCAGGCGAACGAAAACTTTCGACAAATCCGAAAATTTTCGCACCACAAAACCACATTTGATATATTAGTTTTCGGCGTGACAGCGCCAGTTTGATGGATAAACTTCTACCCTGTATGTTAGCACAACATGCGCAACAGAAGCGTAACAAAAATGCTTTTTCTGTGCATTTTTTTGCCAAAGAATAAAAAAATTGTTTCTTTTGATGTAAACGATTACGCCGGATACACCGGACTGAAAATGCATTAAAAACAAAAAGAACTGTCCCCACAACGGAAACAGTTCTTGAAAAACAGATGAAAATAGAAGCCGGATCAGAAGCTCTTCAGCAGATCGCCCAGAGTCAGGAAGGACTGGTAGATCACGTTGACATTGTTGATGATGGAGCTTGCACCGGAGAAGATGCGGGCAATGGCGTTGAACACCTTACCGATATTCAGGAAGCTGTTGTAAGCGTCGCTGGCACCACCGTCCAGATAGACCATTTCCTCTTCGCTGATGGAGGCATAGTTTGCAGGCAGTTTCATAGTAGACATGGAGATTTTCCTTTCTATTGATAAAATTGATACAGTGCATGGAAAGACTTAAATAAAGGCAGCCACGGCCAGCGTGGTGATCAGAGCACCGGCTACCGCCAGAACGCTCAGAACCGGGCCGTCATCGTATTCCTGCGCGGTCTGTTCCGGCTGAGCGGGTGTGGATGTGCTGGTGGAAGTGGTGGCATTTTTCACGGTCCAATGTGCGTACACAGTGGTATCACCGGTAAACACCGTAGAGGTGCTGATTTTTGTGCCGCCCACCGGCTCGGTATACCAGCCGTCAAAGGTGTAGCCTTCCAGCGTAGGCTGCGCGGGCAGGGCACTGAGTTTGCCGCTCAGATTGGTGGTGACTGCCACAGCGGAGCTGCTGCCGCCCATGGCATCCAGACCAATGGTGTAGACCTGCGAATCCTTGTCTTCTGCGGCAAAGGCAGAGGGCAGTGCACAGCAGAGCAGTGCAGCGCTGAGCAGACCGAGGACCAGCATTTTCAAGATCTTTTTCATATGACTCCTCGCTTTCCTGACGAATTGGGATGTGGTGCCTGCCGGGAACGGAAACACCAGAACAGACCTCGATGTCCCCGCCATGAGGCAGTAGACGAAAAAGCCGGGAAGAGGAGGTTTATTCAATCCTATATTTACCACATATAATGCAACAAAAGTGCAACAAAATGGGCGTATTTTGTTGCTATGATGAAAAAAATTGTTTTTTCACAAATTGCAGGCTGCAAAAGGCATCACAGAGCCGCCGCAAAAGCGGAAAAGTGGAACCTTCCCCTTGTGGAAAAACAAAGAATATGGTATAATACCTTGCATGATGCGCCATCGCCAAGCGGTAAGGCAGGGGACTTTGACTCCCCCATCGTAGGTTCGACTCCTGCTGGCGCAACCAAAAGCCCCGTCATCCTGAAAAGGCTGACGGGGCTTTTTGCGTCACTTTTCCACAAAATGCGGCTGAACGGTACAAAGCTCAGCGGCGGCGGATCTTTCTGGTGGGCTTGCGGCGGTTCCAGTTGTTCAAAAGGACCCACGCAAAGTAGATGATGATGGAAATAATACTCAATGTTATTACAACTTTGAGGTACAGACTGCCTAAGAATTCCTGAAAACGCGCCACAGTGAACAGCAGCGGGTTGCGGCTGACATCCTGCCCGGCGATCAGGTCCACCACGCCAATGGTCTCACCGGCAAGCTTCAGCTCCACGGTGCCCACCACATCGCCCTGCTGGACGGGGGCACACACGTGATCCGGCAGATGGAAATATTTCTGGGTCACGCTGCCGTCGCCGGTGGAGGGCAGCAGGGTCATCATGCTGTCGGCGGGATACAGCTGCAGGGAGCTGGTATCGGAGGAATACTTCACCGGGATCTCAGCCAGCGTAAGGTCGGTATCCAGCGCGGCCTGAATGGAAAAGCTGTCGAACACCCAGTCCATCAGCTTCACGGTCTCGCACAGGGCCGGGCGGCGATTGGCGTAGCCGAAATCGTCGCAGGTGTCCGGGCTTTGCATCACGCAGAAAATATAGGTGGCACCATCCTTATTGGCCCATGAAACATAGCTCTGATTGCCACTGTCGTTTTTGAATGCGGTCACATCGCACATGCCGCCCTGCATGGCGCTGCGGTAGTATTTGCCGCCGCTGGATTTGCTCAGCGCGGCGTTCTGGCTGACCAGAACAGACGAAGAACGGTGTTTTTCTTTGGCGGGCATGGTAAAGCTGGGCGCACCGGAAACCTCCACAAAGGCATCAAAGCTCATCAGATAGCGCAGGATCAGGTACATATCCACGGCACAGGTCACGTTGCCGCTGTCGATGCCGCAGGCATCCGTCCATGTGCTGCCGGTGGTGCCGATGCGCTGGGACAGGGTGTTCATCTGGCTCACCCAGCCCGCGAGGTCGCCGCCGGAAAGGGCATAAGCAAGGCCCATGGCGGCTTCGTTGGCGTTGCGGGTCAGCATGGCGTACATGGCTTCGCGGTAGGTAAAGGTCTCGTTGGAGCGCATATCGGCGTTGTTGGTGTTATAAACGTAATCCGAGATGGCAAAGGGCATCTGGAAGGTGTCGTCCAGATGGTCGGCATAGTTGGTCAGCAGCAGGGCGATGGTCATGTACTTTGTCAGACCACCGGCGGATACCTGCTTTGTGCTGTCCTTATCATAGACGATGATATTGGTATCGGTGTTGACGATATAGGCACTCTGTGCCTGCACCTGATAGACCGGGGTGGGGTCGAACATAGCCCCGGCGGGCAGCACAAGGCAGCTGAACAGGACAGCGAACGACAAAACCAGCGCAAAAATACGTTTCATGTGGACAATTCCTTTAAAAAGCGATAATATAAAACAACAGGCAGCACGGCACAAGCGCTGTGCGCCGGGTAAGAACGAGATCACAGCGGAAGGCTGTATTCTTTATAATAACAGGTTTGGCGGGGTGTGACAAGGCTTATTGTGCCGATTTCACATCCGGTCAGGGAGGACAGGAATGGTATATCTGACAGGGGACACCCACGGCGACATCGACCGCTTCAAGCACGGCAAGCTGCGCTGGCTGGGCAAACGGGATACCGTGGTGGTACTGGGAGACTTTGGCTTTGTGTGGGACGGCAGCAAGGAGGAACAGAAAAAGCTGGATTGGCTGCGCAAGCGCCCGTATATCCTGCTGTTTCTGGACGGCAGCCACGAAAACTACGACCTTTTAAAGCAGTATCCCACCGAGGAACGCTTTGGCGGGAAGGTGCAGGCACTGGGTGGCAATGTGTACCATGTGTGCCGCGGCAGCGTGCTGGAATTGGAGAATAAAAAATACCTGTGCTTTGGTGGTGCGGAAAGCCAGGATGTGGAGGATCGGGAACCCGGCGTGAACTGGTGGAGGGAAGAAATGCCTTCGGAGGAGGAATACGCCTTTTGTGAGGAGAACCTTGCAGCGTGCGATTACAAAGTGGATTATGTGCTGACCCACGATGCGCCAAGCAGATTTTTGGATTTTACCGCCCTTGCCAGCGGCGAGACCAACCAGCTGCACAGTTTTCTGGATAAAATTTTGTTGAAGCTGACCTACGACAAGTGGCTTTTTGGCTGCTACCATAAGGATACCCAGCTTTCCACCAAAAGCCGCTGCGTGTTCTGCGATGTGATAAGCATGGGCGAACGGCACGCAAAGCGTTCTGTTCGATAACAGGGGCCGCTGCACCAGCCGTGCAGCGGCTTTTGCATTTGCTGCTTGTGCGCAAAAAACCTCCGGATCAGTTCATGGCTCCGGCTTTCTCGAACATCTGCTGCACCTGCTGTTCCAGCAGTGCGTGCTCCGGCGCTTCCAGCAGAGGGTCGTCGGCCAGCATGGCAACGGCTTCCGCCTGCGCAGCGTGCAGGGTGCGGGTGTCGTTCATCAGGTCGGCGATCTGCAGGGTGGGCAGGCCGTGCTGGCGGCTGCCGAAAAAGTCGCCGGGGCCGCGGGTCTCCAGATCGTACTGCGCCACCACAAAGCCGTCCGTAGTGCTGCACAAAAATTTCAGCCGTTTTTGTACGTTTTCGCTTTGGTTGTCGCTGACAAGAAAGCACCAGCTCTCCGCTGCACCGCGTCCCACGCGGCCGCGCAGCTGGTGCAGGGCGCTCAGACCGTAGCGCTCTGCGTTTTCGATCACCATTACGCTGGCATTGGGCACGTCCACGCCCACCTCAATGACGGTGGTGGACACCAGTGCGTCCAGCCGTCCGGCTTTGAAGTCCTCCATCACGGCAGCTTTCTCCTTGGGCTTGAGCTTGCCGTGCATCAGGCCTACCCGGCGCTCCGGCAGCAGGGCTTTGGCAATGTCCTCGTAGTAGCTCTTAACGGCGTTCAGCCCGCCATCCGGTGTGTCCTCGATGGCGGGGCAGACCAGATACACCTGCCGCCCGCGCCCGATCTCCTGATCGAGAAAATGGTAGAGGTCGCGCCGCTTTTGGCCGGTGATGCACCGGGTCTTGACCGGTGTGCGGCCCGGCGGCAGCTCGTCCAGAATGGAGATGTCCAAATCGCCGTAGATGAGCAGGCCCAGCGTGCGGGGAATGGGCGTTGCGCTCATCACCAGCAGGTGCGGATTCGCGGCCTTTTCGGCCAGCATTCCGCGCTGCCGTACCCCAAAGCGGTGCTGCTCGTCGATCACGGCAAGACCAAGCCGGGCAAATTCTACGCCTTCGCTGAGGATGGCGTGGGTGCCCACCACAAGGTCGGCTTCGTCGTTCCGGATGGCGGCAAGGGTGGTGCGGCGTGCAGCGGCCTTCATGCCGCCAGTCAGCAGGGCCACCCGTATCCCGAAGGTGGCAAGCATCCGGTTCAGGCCTTCGGCGTGCTGGGCGGCCAGAATTTCTGTCGGGGCCAGCAGCGCGGCCTGATACCCCGCCCGGATGCAGGCCCAGATGGCGGCAGCCGCCACCAGCGTTTTGCCGCTGCCCACATCGCCCTGCAAAAGGCGGTTCATGGAAGTCTCGCCCGCCATGTCGGACAGAATCTCGCTCACGGCTCGGCGCTGGGCACCGGTGGGGGAGAAGGGCAGGCTGGCCCAGAACGGGGACGGGTCGGCAAGCTGCATGGGCGCACCGGTGGCAGCGGCACCCCGGTTTTTCATCCGGCCAATGCCCAGCTGCAAAACCAGAAGTTCTTCATAGATCAGCCGGATTTTTCTGTATCCGGGATTTTCCACCGCATACACTGCATGTTCCGGAAGCAGTCCGATCAATTTTGAATACAAATACTCAATCCCGGTTCCGATCACAATACAGTCCGGGGATACTACCATGCTTCGGTTGTGATACAAATATTTTGCAATCTCATACCGAAGTTCCGGGCTTCCGAGAAATTCTCCACGCATGATCAGATGCAGATTGTAGTCCCCAAGCACCTGTCGCATGACTTTCGTCCACATCGAAAATGGAAATTTCTCGTACACTGTTGTATTTGAGGCAAAGTCTGCCACCCATTTTTCTTCTTTTTCCGGAGTCGGATCGGGGATTGTAATCTTCTGGTACCTTAAAGGTGAATCAAAATCAGATACCACATAATATCCACTCCGCTCCCTCGACTGCAGGTATCCTTCCATCTGCAGC
>ENA-OPVY01000769-OPVY01000769.1-human-gut-metagenome-genome-assembly--contig:-NODE-769-length-21813-cov-2.818963_pt1 | contig 21813 bp, 18 predicted proteins | sample MGYA00241503_ERZ501998 | MGnify/ENA primary metagenome ERZ501998 (study PRJEB25962, sample SAMEA2042107) | human gut metagenome | biome: human gut; feature: human-associated habitat; material: faeces... | reverse complement strand
ATAGGCTCGCGTGGTAAAGACCGTATCACCGCTGAGCAGTGCGCACTTTTCCAAAAGTGTCATTTGCTGTATCAATTCTTTGTGTTGCATAGCACAAATCCTTCCCTGTTCACACAAAACACAATACCGCGCAGTTCCGAGGGCCGCAGCCATCGAAACAAGGCGCAGACCGTAATTCGGAATTGTGCGGTATTGCTTTATACATTTTTTTGCGTATTACTTGATAACAAGTGTGCTGGGATCATAGCTGAGAGTCGCGGTGCCGTTACCGTTATCGATCCAACTTCCGCCATACTCACTGGAGTTGACAGGGCCCCAACCTTCCAGTTCGGCGGTAAAGGTGCCGTCTGCTTTCAGTTCCAATTTTCCGCTGCGTGTATAGAGTCCGGCAATAAGGTCATAAGTATAGTTGCCATCGCCGGAGGAAACCGGTGTTGCGACAAAGTCGCATGTGCCGCCGCCCACCTCCGGAGCACGCCGGCTACGCCGCCGTTCTCCAAGTCAAAGCTCTCGCAGACGCGGGGCCAGTTGAAGATGTTGTTGGCAAAGCCATCGCTGTAACTGTAACCGGCCGTCATAACGCTGCTCTCGCCCAGATGCAGCCCCTCGGCCACTTTGGTGGTGTCGGACGTCTGGTTCAGCACATATTCGCTATTGCTGGTAGATACAGCGGTCACATCATAGGTTGCACCGGCTGTCAAAGCATCGGTATCCAACTGATTGTTGTCCGGGGTGACATTTTCCATCGTCAGCGTTACAACATCGGCGCTGTTCTCGGTGTTGGTGAAAGTAATATCCACCTTGTCCGGGTATGCTTCAAATTCATAAACATCCAAATTGGCAACCTGAATCCCCATCGTGCCGTCAAAGGTATTCCAGTAATAGTTCAGTTCAGGGGCGCTCTGATTTCCGCTGCAAGAATATTCCGCCGTGGCGCCCTTAGACATACTGTGCTCTTTATCGGTCAGATCAGGGAAAGCGTAGACCTTAGCCAGATAGGAACCGAACGCATAATCAAATTCATCCGAGCACTTGCCGCTGTAGGTGTTGCTCTCGGTGGCGTCAATGGGTTCGCTGGTGTAGATGAAGCTGTCGTTGTCACCGGTGGCATCCGGGGCGCAGAAGTACAGCAGATAATACTTTGCGTTTTCTACACCGGTAAAGCTGTAGTTTCCGCTTTCGTCCACGGTGAAATCCGTTGGGGTCGCCAACTGACTGCCATCATTGGAGACAGTGGAGGAAGAAGCCGCCTGCTGCTTGCCGTTTGTCTGCAGGGTGTGCAGGATGGAGGAAACATTGGTGAAGTAATCGTTGGTGTTAGTAGCCAACGAGCTGCCGCAGCCGGTCAGCCCGGCCGCCATAGCGACTGCCAGCACAGCAGTCAGCGTCTTGCGGGGCGCAGTATTGTTTTTCATTTCGCTTTGCCCTCCTTCTGCGTAAAGCAGGATACAATGCCGACCACAATGGCGGCAACCATCAGCACCAGCAGGGTAATGACCGGCAGGAGCGTACCGCGGGAACCATACATCGAGATGTTGTTCAGCCGGTCAGCCCAGACAGGATAGCTGTTGAGAAAGAACAGGCCCATGCCAAAGGTGATGCAGGCCACGGCGGCGAGGTTGAGCAACTCGCTCCATGCGCGGTCAACCAATGCGTAGGCGGCCATGCCGACCATTCCCAGTGCCAAAGTCAGGAAAACGACCGTGTCAAAATAGTCATAGACCATGCCGTACACGGTAAAGCCAATCAAGGCTGCCGCAGATAAAACGACACCGACCAGCGAAGATTTTGCGCTGAAACTTTTTACTTTACTCATGGAATCAGCCCTCCACTTTCTTGTTTTTTTTGCCGTAGGTCATCACAACACAGGCTGCGGTGCAACCGATGAAAGTAATGCCGCAGATGGCGGTGACCACCAGCAAAACCATCTCCCACCACGGGACAATGTTGACAACGATGGAGTTACTGCTCAGACCGTTGGCAGAAATCGAACGGCTGGCAGCGTACACATTGGCTTTGGTGGCACGGCGCAACTGCTGCATAATGTAGCCATCGCCACCATCAATGGCAGCGGTAACGGCAGCGGCCGTTTCGCCGGGATCCAAGCAGAGGAAGTCAACACCGGCAGTAATCATTTCCATATAGTGGGTCTTGTACGTGGAGGTCTTAGCGAAACCGTCGGTAGTGATGTGACCCTTGAAGCCCCACTCACCGCGCAGGACATTCTTCAGCAGAGGCACATTGACGGCGGCATAGACAACGCCGATACGGTTGAAGGCGGTCATGGTGCTCTGGGCACCGCCCTCGACAAACGCCCCCTCAAAGGCGCGCAGATAGGCTTCGCGGACGGTCTGCTCGGTGGCAAAGGTGTTCAGGCTTTCACGGCCAGACTCTTGGTCGTTCATGGCAAAGTGCTTGACACAATAGTTGACACCGTTGGCCTGCATGGCGGCAGCCTCAACAGCGCCGACCATGTAACCGTAGTTGGAATCCTCACTGTAATACTGCTGGTTACGGCCGCCGAACGGGGTGCGGTGGGTGTTGCCGCCGCCGTACCAGACTTCGTTGACGCCGGCGTAAGCGGCCTGAATTGCCATCAGACTGCCCTTGCGCTCCATGCGGTCGCGGTTCCAGGTGCGGGCGGTCATAACCTCAGACACCCAGCTCAGGCACTTGTCACCGGTGGCAATCATCGCAGAACCGACCCCCAGGCAGTCATCTGCACGCTTCTGGGCAGGCATACCGACCTTGTCAAGTCCGGCCACACCAAAGGTATCGGGCATCAGGGCGGTCATATCCGCCACGGTCAGCTGATCGAGGAAAGCATCCCACTGTTCATCGTCGTCCCAATCCACCAGACGCATATCGATGAACTTGAGGCCATTGTCGGCACCCTGAGTAAAGTCAGAAACAGCAGGGGCGTCGGCAGGAGTCTTATACCAATCAAGGTTCAGGTCGTCAATCATCTCATCGGTAGCATCGATGCTGACAACGCTGACCGGGTAGGTGCCGGACCAATCGCTGCGGGAAAGATAAGTGAAGTCCACACCGTAGTAGTTCAGGTCGGCGTTATCAAACTGGTTGGTGACCTCCACGGTGTCGTCCACACGGGACATCTTGTAGGTGGTGGTGTCCAGCTCGGCCTGATTCCAGCTGTAAACCTTGGCAGCGTCGCCGTCTGCGGTCATACCGTTGGCGGTGGTGTAGCCCTTGGCGGCCAGAATGTTGTTCAGTGCATCATGGGAATCATCGCCCACGGACAGGTAGTAGTCACCGGCACTCAGGATATAACCCTTCGCACCCTTGGCGTCATAGCTGGCCAGCATATAGCGTTCACACTCGACTGTGACGGTCTGGCTCTGACCGGGCTCCAGCGTATCGGTTTTTTCGAAACCGACAACCTGTACGGCGGATTTTTCGATGCTGTTCTGCTTCTCGTAATCGCCGTAGGGCGTCTGGGCATACACTTCGACTACGCTCTTACCGGCCACATCGCCGGTGTTGGTTACTTCCACCTCAACCTCATAATTGTCGGTATCGGCGTTGAAAGTCACACCCTTGAGCGTCTGGGTGAAATCGGTATAGGACAGACCATAACCGAAGGGATAGACAACCTCATCGGCGTAATTCCAACCGTTTCCGGTGGAAGAGCCGACGGAGGAGGAAGCATCCCCGCTGCCCATGACCGCATCTTCATAGCGGGTTTCGTAGTATTTGTATCCCACATAGATACCCTCGGCGCAGATGGTGTAGTAATCTACGTTGATTCCATCGTTGGAAAGGTCGGTGGCCTTGCTGTTGACGTAATCCACATTGCCCCACAGCTGCATGTTCTCGCAGGCATAAGTAGTGGCGGGGGCGGACAGCGAGTTAGCGGCATAGGTGTCTACCAGGTGGCCGCTGGGCGAAACTTCGCCGGCCAGCACATTGGCAACACCCTCATAGCCGGTAACGCCAGGCACACCGGCCAGCACACAGGCATCGACATCATAATCGTCCAGCCAGTCCAGTTCCATCATCTGGTCGGCATTGATGATGACGATTATCTTTTTAAACGTACCAGCAGCTTTCTGTTCCTGCAGGTACTTCATCAGGTCTTTTTCGTTGGCCTGCAGGCCCAGGAAATTGGAGCCATCCTCGCCATACATGGCGGTATCGTTGCTCTCGCCGCCCAGGCGGGTAAAGACGGCGATAGCAGCATCGTTGTAGTCGCTGGCCCAGCTGCTGGCGTATTTCTGCACATCGGCGATGGGGGCTTCAACGACTTCGGCCGCGCTGGTAGTGCCTAACGAAGCGTAGGCGTTATCCAGCAGGGTGGTGTTGATGTTGTCCGCACCAAAAACCTTTTGCATAGCCGCACCAAAGGTCATGGTCGGGATAGAGGCCACGCTGGATGTGGTGCTGCCGCCCATAGCGGAATGTGCTGCACCGTTGCCGAAGATCGTCACGCGGCTGGCACTGTCCAGCGGCAGGGCGGCGTTTTCATTGCGCAGCAGGACGGTGCCCTCCTCGGCCTGAGTGACGTTTTCGGCCGCCACTTCCATTTCCACTTTCAATGCGGCTTGCTTGTTGGTATAGTCGGTGCCGAACTCGCTGTCATAATAGGCAGTGTTCACGGCGCTGGCATCATCGGTCTCGACGATCTTGCTTGTGTTGATATTCAGTGCCTTGTTGATGGCACCGGAATAGGTGAACATCAGGGTCGATGCGGATACAGTCGTCAGCGTAAGGAACGCCATCACTGCCGCAGTTCCCCGTACCACAGGCATTCTTCTCATAATTACCTCCTGTATTTGTCGGGTACTTTCCCAGTTGGAAAGCACCCTTGCCTGATCTATTCATCAGATCCCGCCTTTTGCGCAGCATTCCGGACTGCTGCCCCCAGGACAGGATCAAGCTGATGCTATTTATTATACGGATTTCGGTTTTAAAAGGGTGGTTTTTACATAACTGGTCGTTTCAGATACATAACTCACATTTTTCGAAAAAGTCAGTTGCTTTTTACTGTTCATATTGCACAATGTGCAGTCGCATGTTTTTGTGCATCTTGCTCTTTACTATACAGCGCTTGCACTGTCGATATAATCGGACATGGCATCCAGGAAGGCACGGCGCTTGGTCCGGCTGACGGGCAGGCTGTGCGGCCCGACTTTGACTATCTCCTGTGCGATGCCCGCCACCTGGGCCAGGTTGACAAGATAGCAATTGTTGCACCGGGCAAAGGGACGGCCTGCAAGCTTTTCCTCAAAATTTTTCAAAAGACCGCTGGCGCTGAAATCTCCGTTTTCGGTATAGAAGTGGACGGTGTGGCCGTCGCTTTCGATGTAATAAATTTCGGCGGTGTTCAGGCGGCGCATACCGTCCTCGGCCGTCACGGTCAGATCAAAGCGGGCACGCTTTTGCAGCTGGCCAACAGCCTTTTTCAGCTGCTGCGAGAAGCAGAAATACGGCACCGGCTTGAGCATATAATCGGTCGCACCGACAGAATAGCCGTTGATGGCATACTGTGCGGTGTTGGTAATAAAGATGATAAGCACTTCCCCATCCAACTGACGGATGCGGCGGGCGGTCTCCATGCCGTCAAGGTGCTTCATCTCTATATCCATAAACAGGATATCGTAGACCGGGCGGTAGTTTTCGGCGATCTCGTCCCCGTCGGCAAATGTATCGACCTGGAACGTAGTGCCGTACTGCCGGGTGTAACGCTGGATATACTCGGCCAGTTGGGCGCGGGTGGCGGGGTCATCCTCTACAATGGCAATGTGCATGTTTTTCTCCTCTTTTTGTTTTACAGGCGTTGTTTTTCCTTCCTTCTATCCTTTTATTTAACAAAAAAAGAAGCAGGAGTCAACGACTCCTGCATAAGGTGTAGTTCCTACTTCATAAGTTGTCATTCACTCGCCGGGCGGCTGGGCAGCAGCATGTAGATGTTGACGACATCAGCCTCCTGCTGGAAGGTAAGCTCGCCGCCGTATTTTTCCACCAACAGCTGCATACTGCGGGTGCCAAAACCGTGGTTGAGGCGGTCCTGCTTGCTAGTGACAGGCAAGCCGTTTTCCAGCCGCAGCGGCTCTTTGGTATAGTTCTGCAGATGCACCGAGCAGAAGCCCTCTACCGGGCGCACGGTCAGCACGATCTGCTTTTGGGCTGGGTCCGTCAGCTGCTCGGTGGCCTCAATGGCGTTTTCCAGCGCGTTGCCGAACAATGCGTACAGGTCAGCAGGTTCCATGTAGGCAAGGCCCTTGCCATCCGCCATGCAGGTAAAGCCGATCTGTTTGCTGCGGCAGATCTGGTTTTTCTCGGTTAGCAGCACATCCAACGCAGGGTTGCCGGTTTTTACCGTGATGTCGTAGGCATCGACAGCCTGCTCCATCTCTTTCAGCACCGATTCATCAATGCGGCCCGCACCCCGGAACAGCCGGATCTGGTGGCGCAGGTCGTGGCATTTGATGTTGACTTGCTCCATGTTCTGCTTGGCGATCTGGTATTGCTTGCTGCTTTGCGTCAGCAACAGGCGGACCGTTTCATTCTCGCGCTCAAGGCCTAGTGTCTGGTAGATGGTGTACTGGTAAAACAGCACAACTGTGTCGATCAGCAGCAGTGCCAGATAGTAGGTGCAGCTGGTTTCGTTGTAAAAACCCGCGTAACTGTTCAGCACCAGACAGCCCAGCAGCATTAAAATCCAGCTAGGGAACACTGTGTGGCTGTGGATGCGCTCCAGAATCGGGGCTTCGATATAGCGAACAAACAGCCAATACAGCAGCAGCGCAACCACCAGCAACGATGCAATGCTGGTGATCAGCCCGCGAAAGTTGATCGAGTTGCCAATCAGAATAGAGGCAATGCTGTAGGATGCCTGCTGGGTGAACCAGAAAAAGGTGCCCAGGTACAAACAAGTCCAGGGCTGCATCTGCACACAGCTGTACACGCAGAACAGCGCAATGAAAAATTGTCCCAAAAAGCCAACGCTTTCATATAAAAGGTAAAGCCCCAACAATTGTGGTTTGCCATCAAATAACGCGGCCCACCCGCAGGATACCGCCAGGCCAACGATGCACGCCAGCGCGGCCCGCAGCGGATAGTGGCTGCGCTTGGGGAATTTGGCCGTGTACAAAAGGCCAAGGAACAAAATATCCAGGAAAAACAGGCATCGGAATAAAAAGCTCATCATTTCACCGTCCTCCCCTGCCGTAGAACTGGGTCAGCTGCTGCAAAAATTCTTTTCGCCGATTACGGCTGATCTGCAGCTTATACTGCCCGACTGTTACCTCGCTGCCATCCAAAAAGCCGACATGACGCAAATTGACAAGGTAGCAATAGTTGCACCTGTAAAAGCCGCTTGGTTTTAACTGCGCTTCTATTTGCTTTAGGGTCCCCGTTGCTGTCAAATCGCCATGCAACGTATGGTAGATCAAATTGTGTCCCTGCACCTCAATGTAAAAGATCTCGCTGTCCCGCACCAATTGCTGGCCATGGTCACTGGCAATTGTAAGCAGTGTGCCCTGCACACGGCGAACCGTTTCCAGGGCTTTTTGTATTTTAAGCTTAAAGGAAAAGTAGTTGATGCCAAACTGCCTAAGATCTGCTTGACTTCTATAATTGGGACGTACTTTTCCCCCAGCCCGCAGGCGTGCATTTTTTCCATAAGCCAGTACAGGGTTTTTATCCGTTCTTCCGGGAGGCTGCCGTCGCACCTATACTCGATAGCGATCTGGTTCACGTCGCTGATCAGGCCGTAATTCAAAAAATACGCTTTCAGGTCCGAGGCAGAGATCTGCTGCAGATGGTTGCTAACGTACTTCTGGTAGTAGGCGCCGGTGTTGCCATCTTCCAGGCCGTTTTCCTGCAGGTAGCGGGCTATACCGTCTTCCATCTGTTGCTGCTCACCTTGCGAGGCCGCATAGACGCCCCGATTTGCCAGATAGTCCAGAATGTACTCGATCATGCTTTTGTTTCTCCCTTCTCATACATTTTTGCCAGAATGTTTTGGGCCTCTTTCATTGCCTCGACACGCTCTGCCGGGTCTTTGGAGAGGGTCCTGTCCAGGCAATCCTGCAGCGCTTCGTAGCCCTTCTCCCCTGCCAGGGCATCCACCTTTTCCTGCAATGCTTGCAGGTTGCCGCCATAGTACGCCTCTTTTAAGGTATCCTGTCCGACAATATCCTCTAGCTGGCTGCACAGTTCAGTGGCGTGGGCGTAGATTTGCTGACGCTCCGCGGCTTCGCCTTTTTCCTTGCTGAGTTCCGTCAACTGCTGATTGGTGTATAAGGTGGTAAGGCCCTCGTTCAGACCGCGGCCTTTGGTAGTAAAGTTGTAGTTTTCCCCGGTCTCGTCCGAGTGGAACCAGCTGGAGCTCCGCGTGCCCACCGTCTGATATACAGTATACCCCTTTTTGTCAGGTTCGGGGACAAGCATTTCGCGGTTTTTGCTGGCGAAATGGTTTGTCTCGTGCTTGGTGGTCCGCTCCATCTGTTGCTGGTCCATGGCCGACACCTCAATGCTGGATCGGCCTTTATAAAGCAGGTAGCCGCCGTTTCGGCCCCGGTTGGGGTCGCTTTCGATGGCCCGGGGCTTATCTGAGCCGCCCGCCACCCTGGCCCGGTCTTCCTCCGACATATACTTGCCGTTGAGTGCCAAGATCTGCTCGATCGATTGTTGATGGTACGATTCAACGTCCTTTTGTGCCTGTTCCAGGCTGGCGGGTGTTTCCAGGATCTGGCTTTTTCCATGGGGCACTTCATGCGATTGGGTAGTTATTTCGCGAGGGGATACTGACACATTTTCTATTCCTCTACCACCGCCTGTCTCCGTAGGGCCTGTCGGGCCGCCCTCGCCCCTGGCGCCTATCCCTTCCACAGGGCCGGTGCCTTCCAGGGTGCCGGAATCCTCCACCGAGGATGAGGTCTCTGCAGAAGATGCGCTTTCTGTCTCGTTTCCGCTTTCCTGGCCGGAACCGCCAACCTCCTTGCCGTCGTCGTCACCGCCGCCAATTTCACTCATGTTCTTCCCTCCTTTTCAAATATTTCGCGTATGAATTTACGATGATTCGTTTTTCCTGTAAAGATGACCTGCCGTAGGTATCCAGAATTTCGCCCAGTAGGCAGATCTTTGTGGCATCCGATGCTGTAACGTTCAGATCGCGCAGCATGTTGGTGATGTTCCTTTCCAGCAAAGCTACATTGTAAGGTTCGGCCTGTATTTTGGATACATGAAAGGCGATTCGGGTACTGTCCATACCCGCCAGCATGCTTTTAACCGCATTGCGGCGGCATCGGAAGCGGGTTGTACAGATATGACAGGCTGAATGAAGTTCCTGTTCCCCCGCCGGGGCCGTGACCTGCGCATGCTGCACGCCGTGCTGCCCCCGGATGGCAACTACGCACTCGCCCGGCCGGAATTCCGCCAGCTTTTTCAGTTGGAAATCAGACAGATTGGCCGATGCGCCAACCGTTTTCCTGTCCTCACTATCCGTAAGGGCGTGCAGGATCTTTACGGAGGTATTCGCCATGACTGCCTCGGACAGCAGGCTTGCCCTCTGGTCGCTCAGAATTAAGCCTGTACCCGAACTCCTGATCTCTGCCAGCATCTTATCGAAATACTCGTTGCTCAACGCGCAGCCATTTTCTTCGGACAGGGTGCGCTTGAAAACATTGTGTGCTTCTTCCACTACGATGACCCGGTTCAGCTGGCTGCTTTCCGGCTGGCGCGAAAGGTAGCTGTGGAATTTGTACAGCAGGATATTCATGATAAACGAGGCAGATTGTGGGGAGAAATCGGCCAGTTCTATGACGCAGGGTGCCGCCAGGATCTCTGCCGCCTGCAGCCCCTTGGCATTGCTGAACAGGCTTCCCATAGCACCCGAGTGCATGGTTTCGGTGCGGAGCGTTAATGCTGCGGTCAGGTTTTGCCGCACTTCTGGACCGTACCTTGCATGGGCGGCAATGTAGCTGTCTACGTTGTCCAGTACATTTTTAAAGGTCGGGAAGGGCCTGTGTTCGTCGGTGTAAGAAAGTCCTCTCTCCCGTATGGAAGCAGAAAATTTTTGTTGACGCCTCCCACGATTGAAATCGTGGGCTTGCCCGGCCTTCATTTTGTCAATACAATGCCGCTACGGCCGTTAGGTGAGATTTTAGATTGCCAAGAGAAAAGCGGAGAAGCTGTTTTATAGCCTCTCCGCTTTTCTAGTTAATAATCAAGTAAAATTCTTGCTCTACGCTGTACTTCTCGCTCAATCATAGCCAATCGATTTGTAGGCAAGTTATAGCGACTCGCTCTTCTGTCGAAACTGAAGTTTAGAAGTTGTCTGAGCATTTTGTGGTGACGCAGCTGCATCACCTTGCGTGCCTCATCTAAGAAATCATCATAAGCCACGGGAACGAGTGTCTCAACATACTCATGGAACGCAGTTTCGTTATTCCACAAGTCTAAACCACCTAAGCTAAACAGCGAATTGCCATGATCAAACAATGGCGCAGGTTTTTCTATCTGGTTGGTTACGTTATTTACGAGAACTCCAAAATTGCCTAGGTGTCTGTCTACATTGCAGATTAGAGCATCGAATATTATCATATCATCGAGAGCATCTACAAAAGATTGTCCCAAAGTCTGATAGTACTCTCTGATAGCCTCCATATTCCCTTTGCGAATAAGCTGACCGATGGGCATATAGGAATAATCTTTACTGGTAAATAGCTCACACTTAGAGCAAAGTGATTTTTTCAAGTTCTTTGTGAGCGTATACCGGATAGCGTTAATTCCCATAGCCTTAGCTATCTGATAAGCATACAGCTCGGAATATGGCTCAAATCCTGTGTTTGAGAATCCTGACGTGCCGCCCTTGTACAGATAAATCTTTCCGTTAATTCTCCGCCAACATTTCGGAAGCATTCCGTTGGTAGAAAACTCGGGGCTACTAAAAAGAGATGATCTAACACTGCTGCCATAGCCCGTAAAAGCAATGGATGCAAGAATCGTACTGAATCGATTATCGTACAAATTGACTTTGGCAAACGAACTTTCGTTATCGGCTGAATCAACCCAATAGCAATCGTTCAGCGATAATCCCTTGCATACTGCAATTATTCCGAGTGGTCTGTTTGCGGAGAGCCCTGTTTTAGATAGCAACGCATCAACATACGCACGATTTTTTGGAATAACACGATGCTTTAGCCAACTTTCTAATCCACCATTAGAAACCGTAAGATTCAGCGGAAAAAAGGCATCGTTTTCCTCGTATATCTTTTCAATCTGCAGATTCGAGTTACTGCTGTTCATATCGGCGGAAAAAATTAGCAAAGGTTTATCGAATTCCTTAACGATATAGCGCATTGTATTGCCTCCTTTCCTTTTTCTATATTATAACTCAATTTTTGCTATACGTCCACAGAAATGCTGAACACAATGCCAATTACACCGCGTATGACAGTCTTCAGCGCCTGATAATAAGTGTTTGGCATTTTCCATTTACAGAGAAACACCCTAAATTTGCAGGTGAAAAGTACTTGCATTTCTTTCCGTATCAACTATACTAAAAGTTATATAACTTGCAAAGGAATGCAAACAATATGAAAGTAAAACAATTTATTAAGCAAGAAACTGTCCTTTCAGTAGCAATTGTACTTGCAGCCATTTCTGCAGTTTTTGTTCCTCCTGATGCCGGATACATTAGTTATATCGATCTACGTACTCTTGCCATTCTTTTTTCTCTCATGACCGTTATGGCTGGACTGCGACGGCAAGGTGTTTTTGACCGTTTGGGACGAGCTCTTTTAGGCCAAACTAATAGCACATTGCAGCTTGTTCTTGTCAGGGTTCACTGTCAAAACCGATGCGCTCATCATTGGTACAAACCTTGGTGGTCTTGGCACTCTGATTGCCTCAATGGCAAGCCTGATTTCCTACCGACAGATTGCACGAGAGGTGCCGGAAGATAAAAGTCGGTATTTCAAGCTTTTCTCCGCTTCCAACCTGATTTTTCTCGCCATTCTACTCGCGGAATGGTGGATAATCAGACAATAATTAAGAAATGCTCACTCTTTCTGAACCAGAATAGGGTGAACATTTCTTTGGACGCAACTATTTTTTCTTTTTAAGCTTCTCTTTGATCGGACTCCAGTACATAGCTGTTTTTTGCTTGAGTTGATCAGAGCTAAGCAATTCCTCGAGAAATGAAATATTTAAGCCTTCCTCAGCGATAAAGTACAGTAGTCCCTTATCTTCTTCCGAATACACTGAAAGAAGTCTGGCGCTGTACCACTTTTTGAGCTGAGCCAAACGCTTTTTCTCATCTTTCTGGAGAAGTGCCTCACGAACAATCAGCATTTGGTACAGCTTATCGCCATCAGAAGTTTTTGCAGAGATTAGCTGTTGAAGCAATTCTTCCTCTTTAGTCTTTTGCTGCGCTCCAAGAGGAAACATTCGCTTAAAGTATTCTGCAGATCGCTCTTCGCGTTCTTCTTTGGAAGTAAACGAAAACCAGTTAGAAATCCCTGCCATAATGTCTCCTCATACTTACCGAACAATAATTATGCTAAAACAGTTAACAAATCCTCGAAGGAATGCATATTATAGTCCCCTGCACCTTTTTTGCTTGCGTCCCCAACACAGGCAACCTTCATACCGCCAGCGTGCCCAGCTTCTGCACCACTAATAGCATCCTCAACAACGAGACAATCAACCGGAGCAACATGAAGCCTTTCAGCAGCGGTTAAGAACACTTCTGGATCCGGTTTGGAGTGCTGAATGCAGTTGCCATCAACAACAACATCGAAGAAATGATCTAACCCTATACGCTCCAGAATAAAAGGCGTGTTCTTGCTGGAAGAGCCAATTGCAAGAAGATAACCACGTTGACGCAAAATAGTCAGAACGTCCTTAGTTCGCTCATCCAGATTTTTCTCTGACATATTCTTTAAAAGTTCACGGTAAAGGTCGTTCTTCTTTGTAGCAAAGGCCTCTTTTTCTTCTGGCGTGTATTTTTGCGGTGCATTCTCCAGTATAATTTCGAGGCTGGCCATTCGGCTGACGCCGCGAAGTCTGTTGTTAACGGTTCTATCAAACGGAACGTCGATTGAATCAGCCAATGCTTTCCACGCCTGGTAATGATATTCATCTGTGAAGCAGATAACACCGTCTAAGTCGAAAATGATAGCTTTGAACTTCATGGTTTTCCCCACTTATTCTCAGATATCACTTGACCTTGCTCATGGATTATAGTTCATCAAATCTGAAATTATCCAGTTCGTCATTTAAAAATTTCGCGACAATCATCAAAGCAACGCCTTCTGCCATAGGACTTTCAGATTTCGTGTCCAAATGGATAGAAATGTTTTCACCGTTTAATGTGGGGCGGCTTTGCATCTTAGAGATGATTGTATCTAGCCAAGGCTCAAGATATACAGCGAGAGGGCCACCAATGACAATATCAATGTCAAAGCTCATGCTTACCGTACTAAGGCCGTCTGCGAAATATGTCAGATATTCGTCCCACTTAGCAATGGCATCTGGGTCTTCATTATTGACTTTTTCAAAGAAGCCATCTAAATCGGTTTCATCGAGTCCGGTCAAGGCATTGAGGGCATTATAAGCAGACCAGCAACCGCACGCACCGCAGAAACACTTTCTGCCCGATGGATTTAATGTGATATGTCCGAACGCACCAGCTCTGCCAGTCCGGCCATGATAAATCTCATTATTGAGAATGATGGAACCGGCAACACCATTGTTGGTGACGATTACATATACGGCATCTTTAAGTTCTTTAGAACGCCAAACGGTTCCAAAACCAGCGGCATTAGCTCCATATTCGACATAAACCTGATAAGAGAAATGCTTCTGAATCTCTGCAATGGATAAATTCTTTACCCCCAGAACAGTGGAGCGAATAACATAATCCCTATCTGCAGAAACTTCACCGGGGAACGCAATGCCAACACCAAGAAGGCGGTGGATAGCATCGTTTGTTTTTGCAATCGTCCGAATGTGTAGGTTCAACTGTTCCCAGTATTTCGGAGTGTTCTCAAAAACAATGCGCTTTACTTCCCCATAGATGGTATCCCCATGAAGATTGATTACTCGGATATCAACGTGATGCCGCCTGACTTCTATGCCCACCACATGATATGTGTTGTAGCAAAATTCAATCAAGTGCGGACGTCTGCCACCGGATGATTCCTGTTCGGACCCTTCTTGTAGTAAACCCTTCGCCATAAATTCTTGTATGTTTTGGGTTATAGTCGGTCCACTGAGTTTGAGCTTTTTTTTGATGTCAGCTTGTGTTAAGGCACCTTCATCAAAAAGGAGGCGCAGCATGTTGATACGGTTATACGAGCGGATATCTTTGTTGCCGAGTCTTATTTCTGCTACAGTTGGCATCAAGAAAACACCGTCCTACTGAATAATTTAATTACATTGTATCATAGAGTTTGATGAATTTCAATTTGAGTAAGGTCTCGTGATAAATATTATTTGGATTTTATCGATATACGTTGTAGTAATTCTTGCAAATGCCATTTTGAATTTCACTGTGTCTGTTTACAAAATAGAGAATATAATCTGCAAGAACCATTGCTTCGTTAAGGATATAGAAGTACACGGCAGCATCAACGCTGACGAACAGCTTGTTCAGAATGCCAAACACATACGCAAGAACAATAAAGCTCATAAACAGGAGATTTTTTCCCTTGGTGGATTTGCTTTTGAAGCTGTTGTACAGGTTGATTGGCCATGCAACGCCGAAACAGACAATCATTAAAACTTCAAGAATCGACATGTATGAGCCCTCTTTAAAGTTTAGTATCCCAAAGACCAGCGAAAGGATCTACTGGGCTAGTCCCTTTGAAGTCACTACGTCCCATTAGCTTTTCGACCATGGCACGGACTGTATACTCGTTGCAGGTATATGCGTTGATATAGGTTTTAACCATGGGAACGTCAACAAGGTGATAAGGATTAGAGAAACTCAGGAAAAGATAAGGCAAGTCATGTACATACTTCGGAGAAGACTCGCCGAGGAAGTCATCCCAGGTGATACGAATCGTTGTCTGATTACTACCAACTTTCATATTTGCAAAGTAGATGACCAAATCGGTTTCTTTCTTGAAATCGGATAAGCTGAAATCGACATCAGGATACTTTCCGTCTTTGAAGTAGCTGACAGAAAATCCTTCTTTTTCAAGCAGCTGTTTGAAAAGTTCGATTTCTGGCAGCCAGCCACTTTCAGGCAGTCGCTCATTTGTAATCTGAATCAGCTTGATTTTCGGTGTCTTTGCGGGATCCAACGGCAGAAGCGGCTGCTTATTTTTTACCAGCGTAATACTGCGGTCTGCGGCTCTTTCCGCAATGGCAATATGTTCTTTGCAACGCAGGCAGTCGAGTGCAGAGTCATCAGGCACAGGAGCCTTGTCGTGAAGGTGGATGCTTGCTTTCAGGGCAAGAATGCGAGTGACGGCTTCATCTAAACGCTCTTGGCTAAGCAGTCCATTCTGCAGACCATCCAGCATATAGCCAACATCTTCCTTTTGGTTGATGGTGAACAGGAACATATCTGCGCCATGTTCAATTGCCGTAGGAACAGCCTTCGCTCGATCCATGCTGCAAGTAAAACCAACCATCTGAGTAGCATCAGTTACAATCAGACCATTGAACCCCATCTGTTTACGAAGAACGCCCTGCATGAGTTCTTTGCTAAGGCTGCCAGGCAGAATGTCTTCATCTTTGATGTCAGGATTCACTTCTCTTGCGAGTGCAGGCTGACGAATATGGGCACACATTACAGTAGGCGCACCAAAGTCAATCAGTTCCTGATAAACGCGGCCATAGGTTTTGTGCCACTCCTCTGCAGACAAGCTGTTGATACTGCTCATCAAGTGCTGGTCACGATAGTCGACACCATCACCAGGAAAATGCTTAATGGTAGTAACCACTTCATGCTCGGCGCAGGCTTTCATGTATCCCTTTGCCATCTTGATGATACGATCCGGATTGCTTCCGTAGGTACGAACATTCGTAATGGGGTTTTCCGGGTTCATATCAATATCTATGATAGGCTCAAAGGTCCAGTTGACGCCGCCGGCACCGCCCTCACGGCATGCAACCGTCGCGAGTTCATATGCCGTCTGCGGATCATCTGTTGCCGCGCATCCCATTGGGCTGGACACGTAGGTACCATCAGTCAAACCGCCGTTGCCTCCGGAGCCGCCACGTTCAAGGTTACATGCAACCAAAAGTGGAATTTTAGCTTTTGCTTGAAGACGTTTGGAAAATTCATGCATTTTCTTGCCAGGAAAAGGACGGTACATAACACCGCCCGGCTCAATGAAGTCAAAAAGCGATTCTGGTTCTGATCCGGGGCGATCCCAGAGGATTTCACAGAACAGCTGTCCAACCTTTGCTTTATCGTCCATGCCAGCGAGGGTATTCTTTACCCATTCGCACCCTTTATCATCCAGATAAAATGGCTTTTCTTTCAAATTAATCATATTTTATCCACCGCTCAATCTTTATTGCGCATACGGTCATAAATACGCTCGCTGTAAACGTCCAGAATAACAGCGACGAGGATAATGACACCCTTGGAGACCATCTGCCAGTAGCTGGATACCTTCAGCAGGTTCAGACCATTGCTGATGAGACCGATAACCAAACAGCCAAAGAGTGTACCGACAACCGTGCCGGAACCACCGCCCATAGGAGTGCCGCCAATAACAACAGCTGCAATGATATCCATAACGGTATCGCCACCCAGAGTGGTCTGAGCACTTGCAATTCGGCCGCAGGAAACAAGTGCCATGATTGCAATCGTGAAGCCGAGCAGTGCGCTGACATATACACGAGTCTTGTTAACATCAATACCAGAAACACGTGCTGCTTCAGGGTTGCCGCCTACTGCGATGACATTGCGGCCGAACTGAGTGCGGCTGAAGATAATATGGCCAATTACGATGAATACGAGCATCAGTAAAACAGAGAACGGAATGGGACCAATATAACCTTGTCCCATATAAATGATACCTTCGTTCAGGTTGCTGATGGGAGAGCCATTGGAAAGAAGCATCAGGATGCCTCTGAATACCTGCTGCATGGCCAGAGTGACCAGGAAAGGAGGCAGGTTGAACTTGTTTTCGATAACTGCATTAAAACAGCTGCAGATAACAGCAATGACAGCACAGAGAATGAGAATGCAAATGAACGGCATGCCGGTCTGGCTGAGCAGGCCGCTGATGATGCCAATCATGCACATCATATATCCAGCAGAAAGGTCAACACTGTCCGATGCAAGCAAGAAAGTATACCCGACACCAATGATGCCGTTTGCGGCGATCTGACGTGCCAAGCTGACCATGTTGCTGCTGGTCAGGAATGTATCAGTTGCAACAGACAGTAAAATGAAGAAAATCAAAACCAACAGCAATGCACGGTTTTTAAGGAAGAAAATCAATACATTGTCTTTCGAAATTTTCTTCTTTGCTTTTGTTTCCATAGCTTTCATACCTCCGGTTTCTGAGCCGTTGTTAAGCCAAACATCTCGCTCATGACCTGCTCGGCTGTTACCGTGTCGTGCTCAGCAACAATTCTGCCTTCTCGAACCACAACCATCCTGTCGCTCATCCCCATTACTTCTGGCAAGTCGCTGGATATCAGGATGATTGCCATTCCTTCTTTGGCAAGCATATTACAGTAATCGTAAATTTCACTCTTGGCACCTACGTCAACACCACGTGTGGGTTCGTCCATGATGAGAACCTTAGGATTGGTCAGAAGCGCACGTCCAATCATGACCTTCTGCTGATTGCCACCGGACAGTGACCAAATCGGCATTTCTCGACCAGCCGTCTTGACGTGCAGTTCTCGAATCATTTTGTCGGTGTCCTCATTTTCGCGGTTGGTATTGATAATTCCAGCCTTGCAAATACGGTAGAAATAAGAGAGCGTCATATTAAGCTGGACATTCATCTTCTTGACAACGCCCTGACGCAGACGATCTTCCGTAACCATCGCAATGCCGTGATTAAGTCCTTCGCGAGGAGAACGGTTTACAACCTTTTTGCCTTCCACGTAGATTTCTCCGCTATCAGCAGGTGCAATACCATAAATACCCTGCATGATTTCTGTTCGGCCTGCTCCAACCAGTCCAGCAAAGCCAAGAACCTCCCCCGCACGCACCTGAAAATTGATGTCTTCAAACACGCCCTGCTTATTAAGATGTTTAACATCAAGCAAAACTTCGCCTTTTGGGATATCTTCCTTAGGATACAGGTTTTCAACCTTTCTTCCGGCGATGCCGTTAATCAGATCGTCCATAGTAATGTCTTTGACAACGTGCTGACCAACCATATGGCCATCACGGAAGATTGTCACACGATCCGCAAGATCGAAGACTTCCTCAAGTTTGTGACTAATAAACAATACCGCAACGCCGTTGGATGTCAGTTTGCGGATGATTTTATAAAGAACCTTTACCTCTTTATCTGACAAGGCACTGGTTGGTTCGTCCATGATAACGATACGAGAACCATAGGAGATAGCACGAGCAATCTCGACCATCTGCATCTGCGCTGTGCTCAGGTTTTTAACAGATTCCTTAGGGTCGACTTCAATGCCGTATTCGTCGAACAGCTCTTTTGTTCTTGCTTCACAGAGATGCGGCAAATAGATCCCGCACTTGGAAAACATGTTGACTCGACCAATCCATACATTCTCTGCAACTGTCATACTGGGGACAAGACACAGTTCCTGATGGATCATTGAGATGCCTTTAGAAATGGCATCGCTCGGACTTTTAGGTGAATAAGACTTCCCATCGAGTTTCATATCACCGCTCGAAGGAGGAAAGCTACCGAGCAGGATATTCATCATCGTGGATTTTCCTGCTCCGTTCTCCCCTGCCAGTGCAAGTACTTCACCCTCGCGCAAATCAAAACTTACTTCGGTAAGAGCATGTGTTGAGTAGAAATTCTTGCTTACGTGATTAACCTCTAACACTACTTTCATCTTTTTCCGCCTTTTATAAAATGCTGGAGAGGTTTTACTCTCTCCAACTTGATAATCACTTCACAGGGTAATTATTCATCGGGGGTCATACCGTTTTCTTCCATGACAGCTTTGTAGGTGTCAGGAGTAACGAGCTGGTAGTAGCCAACAACGGAATTCTTCTTATCTACGGTCTCACCGTCCATTGCTTCCTGGACATAGTCGGCAGAAGAAACGGCGAGCTGTTTCATTGCCATCAGCACGGTAGCATCGAGTTCGCCACTCTTCAGGTAAGTCTGACCGGTGGAAGAGCAGTCAATGGAAACTACAACGTAGTCAGCAATATTCTCACCCTTGGCCTTGATGGCGTTGATGATGCCGGATGCCTGTTCGTCACTCTGGGTGACAAAGCAGTTAATGTTGTCATACGCCATCAGCATATCACTTGTGATATCATAGGCCTTCTGAACATCGAATTCAGCATACTGGCTGGCAACTAGGTTGACGCGATCCTTATACTCGCCATTCAGGCAGCTATCTTCAAAGCCCTGATAGCGCTGCTCAACAGAAGAAGAACCAGACTGGCCGTAGATGAAGGCGACATTCAGCGTCAAATTCGGATCTGCTTCCAGCAAACTATTGAGGTAATTGCCCTGAGCCTCGCCTGCTTCATGATGGTCACCAGCAACGTAAGTGTAGTAAGAGTCTTCACTTGCGTTAATAGAACGCCCAGCGATGATGACTGGGATACCTGCTGCACCAAGTTCCTCAATAGCGGCAGCAGAACCTTCGGTATCGCAACCCATGATGACTACGGCATCGCAGCCCATGTTCATCAGAGATTCCATGTTGTTCAACTCAGTGCTGACATCGCCGTTCGCATTGACCAGAACAGGCTCCCACCCTCTTTCGAGGGCAACACTTTCGAAATAGTCAGCCATTGTCTTCATGGTAGAATCCATGGAGTTCAGGGAATAGCCGATAAGAGGAGTATCTTCGCTTGTTTCTGCTGCACTCGATGCTTCAGTAGTAGTAGCACCGCTACTTGCAGTTGTAGAGGAAGCAGAACTTCCGCATGCGGCCAATGTGCAGGCGGCGGTAGCAATGCAGGCAGCATTGACCAGATTACGCTTCATGTTCTTGATTTTCATTGTTTTCTCCTTTTGTTTGTTTCGTAAGTAGAGGTTGACAGACGGCGTTAAAGCTTTTGCAAACAGCCTTTTGCAAACCGGCTTTGCAAAACTAATTTATCATTAGTTTTTGTCGATGTCAATGGCTTTTTGTGCATTTTGTCGATATGCTGTGCCTTGAAACTTAGATTTGTGCAAGCGCGATACTTTTCTCTGCCGTTTTGCAAAAGTTTAAGATGACTCGTTCTTTTTATATGGTTTCCGCCAGAGCACCTCAAAGAACACAAAAGAGTTTGGCTTCTGATAAGTGTCTGGAATTGACAGAAACCAAACTGGACGAAAAGCTAATTATGTGGCACTAAACCAAAAAAGTAATAGGCACCGGCCTTACAGTCGATGCCCATCACGGAAGGAAATAGAGTGGTGTATATTAAGAAAGGGAATGTCTCAAATTACTGGTTCGCAGCATAATCGGTCCACAGTGCTGCAAAACGTTTCAGAAGCTCCGTACGATCAATCTCGCCAGCCAGGTACAGGCTCCAGACCTCTCCGATGCCGGTACGAACGGTCTCGGGAACGTAAGCCTGCAGAGAAGTAGCACTCTTGCCCTCAGCCATCAGCTTGGAAACCTGAGCGCTCAGGCAACCAACGCGCTCGTCGGTTGCATCAGCCTTGGTGCAAACAGGCAGGCTGCCGGGCTTATCCATGTACCAGTTGGTAGCAGCTTCGCTGGTAGCCATCCACAGAACCAATTCCTTGGCCTCTTCAGGATGCTTGGAGGTCTTGCTGACGCAGATATTGATCAGGTCGGTAGAGAGCTTGTTTCGGGAAGCATCGTTGGTCAGAGGCACGTAGGACTGAACAACGTAGTCCTCCATTGCAGGGTTGATGTTACGGATGTTGGACAGCTCCCAGGAGCCTTCGTCCGTAATCATAGCAGCCTTCTCAGTGAAGAAGTCATTACGAGCAGTCTGCTTATCCGTGGTCAGAGCATCGGCATTGCCGTACTTCATGGTCAGATCATAGAAGTCAACCATGGAGTTCCAGTCGGGATCGTTAACGATGTCCATGTCCTTGCCAGCCTTCAGATCCTCCACATACTGGAACGGCTCGTCCTTGATCATAGCGGGAACCATGCCGTAGTGATAGGTCAGAGTCAGCTTGTCTTCCTTGTAGTGGTTGACGAACGGCTGAATGCCAGCAGCCTCCAGATCCTCGCAGAGCTTGGTCAGCTCATCGAAAGTGGTGGGAGTCGTAGTCCAGCCAACCTGATTCAGGTAGTTCATATTGTACAGGATGCCATAGCCCTCAGTAGTCAGCGGCACATGGTAGAATTCACCTTCATAGTAGCCAGCATCAATGGCGGAGTCAGGGATGCCGCCCTCCTTCAGGGGTTCAACTAGATCGTCCACGTTCAGCAGATGCGGAGCCCACTGGACGGTGCTCTCACCATAGTTGACGTCGAAAACATCAGGAAGCTCGTCAGCGGCCAGCTTGCTCTTCAGCAGGTCAGAGCCGGTAGAGCTGCTGGTCAGCTCCCATTCCAGCGTCACGTTGGGATGCTCAGCCTCATAAGCCGCGGTGAGTTCATCAATGTGATCAGCCCACTGGCCAAGAGACATCATGCAATGCAGGGTAATCTTTTCGCCAGAGTCAGCAGCGGTAGACGCAGTCTCCGTGCTGGTCGTGGTATTTGCCGCATTGTCGCTTGAAG
>ENA-OPVY01000760-OPVY01000760.1-human-gut-metagenome-genome-assembly--contig:-NODE-760-length-22075-cov-71.037738_pt1 | contig 22075 bp, 17 predicted proteins | sample MGYA00241503_ERZ501998 | MGnify/ENA primary metagenome ERZ501998 (study PRJEB25962, sample SAMEA2042107) | human gut metagenome | biome: human gut; feature: human-associated habitat; material: faeces... | reverse complement strand
CGGACAATACAAACGGATTGGAGAAATCTACGGATTCCCTGTCAAGATTGTCAGCAAGACAAGTTTCGAGAATGGTCTTCCATTTGTTGACAACCGCTTTTTTGTCGAGGGAAATTACAAGTACCAGTACAACTACGGTCACATTGCCAAGTCGGACCCGATAGCTGCGGCAAACAACTTTCTGAATGCCTTACAGAAGATACCAAGCTACATTGAGCAGTATGATTCAAGATGCAAGGCTTTGGAAAAGGAAATACCGCAACTGGAAGATATAGCTGGCAAGACTTGGAAGAAAGAGGAAGAACTGAAAGGTCTTAAAGCGGAACTGGCGGCGTTGGATAGAAAAATACAGTTAGAATTGGCACCACCTGTTCCTGAAAAGGATATAAGTGATAAATCTCAAACAGATAACAATACAATCAAATCGGGAGAATTCCACTCTGATACAATAGTACAACAAGAAAGGAAGGTCCGAATTGGTCTTTAATTGTTCTATTTATAAAGTGGCAAGCAAACTTATTATGAGTTTGTTTGCTGCTACCTTTTCTTAATCTTGTATAAATTATCTAAACACAGATAGCTCTCCGTTCACGTTTTGATATCATATCGTAATAAAAATAGCATTTATATATATACAAAAAATCCGAGGTATCAAAGAATTAGACTTAAATAATCTTAAATTTACATTACAGAGTTGATATTTCCTGCCATTTCTTGATTTTTCTCAATAAATTTTCGTATCTTTGCTGTCGGATTATATAGCCAGACCGCAGTTGTCACTGTAAGATGAGTTCTTTCATGATACCGAGTCGGTTTAAGCCGTGCTGAGTGTAGCGAAGTTACGTATCTGACATATCTATACGAAGTAGGCATTGGGTGGAAATAGCAATCCAGACATAATGGAAGGCGTTTATCGACGCTGTGTTTAAGACAGTCTGTAAATCTAGCAAGTTCACAGTATTCATAGTCTTGAACGTGGTCAACGGTAGATGTCCCGGGTGTGATTATTTCAATCCCGTGGAGACCTTGTAAGCATAGATCGTACCCTTTCGGGCGCAATCAAATGTATTATATAGGTCTCTTTACACGGGCATGACTTTCATATCGGCGTGGGCTCTGACGTTGTCTGTTCAACTATGAAAGGCAATTGCTAGAGCCTCAGACTGTGGAATGGACAACAGGACGATTCCACGTTTTTTTTGTGTCAATTTATTAACTGGGTTCTGCTTAGAATAAGTTAACACCGATATGAAAGTCGATGAACGTACATTAAAAGATGTACACACCGTAGGAGGTGGTGAAACTCCTCCCTGTGTTGGACTTACCTCCAACACCCTCCCCAAAGCTCAAAGCACTGTATCTGCGGAGAGTTCACAAACAGGGGTGTCCACCAGAAATGCACATATAGCAGCAAAGCCTAAGCCCCAAAAAGAGGAAGACATACCTCATTGGTATGCCTTACGTACCACTTATGGCAGAGAGAAAAAGGCATATGACTATATGACAGCCAGAGGCATTACGGCTTTCTATCCTACCATCGATACGGTTAAACTTATAAATGGTAAGCGTAAAGTTGTTACTGAGTCACGTTTACCTAACATCTTCTTCGCTCACGGAACAGAAGAACAACTCAAACTTTTTGTTTACGACAATGTAAAACTCCCATTTCTTCGTTTTTATTATCATCATACCCATATTGGCAGCAGAATAGAGAAAACTCCATTGATTGTTCCCGACTATCAGATGAAAAGTCTCAAAATTGCGTGTGCTTCAGAGGAAGATGATATTATCATTGTCTCTGGAGAAATCCAGAAGTTTGAGAAAGGTCAGTTGGTACGAGTAGTAAAAGGTGAGTTTGAAGGTTTTATGGGAATAGTGGCACGTCATAAAGGACAACAGCGAGTGGGCATTGTTGTGGACAACTTGCTGACAGTCTTGACGGCATACGTACCGAGTGCTTATTGTGAGGTGGTAGAAGATAAATAGAAGCAAAAGCTCGCTATTAAATATTGTTAAACAATAAACGAAAACGCAAGATAATCGGTCTGGAATTTTAACAGTCAAATTTTTTGCTGTAACTTTAGGTCGTTAAAAACTCCTCAACTCAATATATTATGCAACAATTAGATGCCCATACAGAATACTTCATAAGAATGATGCTTCCTTGCATTAAACAGGAAGCAATGCCATTCTTAAAAGAAGAATGTTGTATTTTAAATAATGTAATAAACACTTTGAAAGCCGATAATACCTATCAACTAGCTGTTGTTGGAGCTGGAACATTATCCTATATAGAATTGGCCTTTGAACATGATTTAGAATATGTAGCAATAGAGCCTTTATCGCATATCTATATACAACAAGAATTCTTTTCTTTAATAAAGAAATTACCTCAAATATCTATAATTAATTCTTCTTTTGGAGATTTTTCCAAAGAAGAATTAACATCTGGTAATCATATATTTGCATTTATTTTCAACGTATTTGCATATATAAATGATGGCATAGAGAAACTCAATCAATATTTAAATGAGGGTGATATAATAATTATATCTACTTGGAATCAAACAAGTATTGATGCTAATAAAATTCGTTCCAATTATTTTAATACAATATTCCAATCAGTCAAAGATCAAATAACACTACCAGGTCATTTGTCATATGCGAAATTGTTCAAGTTAGATTCTTTTGATTTTACTCAATTGATTCATTACAAAAGTCATCAACGAATAATTGGAGATATAACCGATATTCTGATAATTTATTGTTAAGTTGCTATGAGATACCTTCTACACGATGTTTTCACAGATTCTGTAAAAACTGTTCCAAATAATACAGCAATCATAAATGAAGATGGAACCCGAATTAGTTATTTAGAACTAAATGAAAGATCCAATCAATATGCACATATCCTAATGTCCTTAAAAGAAGATGTTAGAAGTAATCCTTATGTCGGCATATTATCCTGCGTTAATAAAGAAAGTATTGCAGGCATCCTAGGTTGTTTAAAAATAGGCTGTGCATATGTACCTCTCGATGAGTATTCTCCAGTAGAAAGATTACATCATATCATCAAAAATACGAAGCTAAATATTATATTACTTGATAGTATTTGGTTTGAAAAATATAGAGAGCTCATCGAATGTGCAGAAATCGAAGCTGTTATATTACTTGACAATAAATTGTCTTATGTAACGAATTATTCAAAAAAATCATTCTTCACTCTGAAGTTATTCGCTATAGTATCGCAGACTTCCCAGAAAAAAATCAAGTTTGCGACGATTTGGCCTATATCCTACATAGCTCGGGTTCTACTGGTGTGCCTAAAGGTATAATGTTGTCCCATCGGAATGCGAGGACTTTCGTTGATTGGATGCATAAGGAATTTGCCTTAAAAGAATCCGATATTATCATGTCAAGGGCTCCTTTTAAATTTGATTTGAGTGTATTTGATATTTTCAATACATTCAAAGCTGGCGCGACTTTAGTATGCTTCGATTGGAATAAAAAGAGAGAAGGAGATCGAAAGCATCAAGATTATGTCAAATTAATGGAACGTGAAAAAGCTAGTATTTTATATACTACTCCTTCAACTTTTATTTCACTTATGAATAGAGGGGGACTTAGTAATGCTAAGCTTTCTTTAAGGACAGTCATGTATGCTGGAGAGCCATTTCCAATACCGCAATTAAGAAAACTGACAAATATTCTCCCCAATGTAAAAATAGCCAATATATATGGACCTACAGAAACAAATATAATCACCTACTATTGGATTAACACGGTTCCTGACTCTGATTCAGATGATATCCCCTTAGGTTATGTTGTCGAAGATACGGAAATCATCGTAGTTTCTGATGAGCATTCTCGTATTTGTGAACCAAATGAATTAGGTGAGCTATGGTGTCGTGGTGGAACTGTAACACTTGGTTATCTAGGGTTAGCCGATAAAACAGCTGAAAATCTAGTTCTTAGTCCGTTTCATAAATTTCCAGCTTTTTTTTGGAGAACTGGTGATTACGGTTTTGTCGATTCAGAAGGCTTACTTCATTATCGAGGTCGAAAAGATCATATGATAAAAGTTAAGGGCTTCCGAATTGAATTAGGAGAAGTTGAGAATGCTATATCAGGCTTTGATGGCATAGATGAATTTGTTGTTGTTGCAAAAAAAGATGAGAAATATGGCAATCGGTTATATTGCTATTATTCCAGCCTTGAAGGTTACCATATAGAAAACGACGACTTCATTACATACGTTAAGAAGAAATTGCCAGAATATATGCTGCCATATAAATTTATTGAGTTACCAGAGTTACCAAAAACTTCTTCAGGTAAAATAGACCGAGTTTTTTTACAAAATTCTTATGAATAGGATAAAGGCCTTCTATTTAGGATATGACATACAGAGTGTTATTCTGATTAATTCAAAATCTAATTTTGAATTAATCGGAGTTGCAACTATTCCTGAATTACAAGAAGCATCTTCCTATAATCTTGCTGATTCCATTTTTAGGCAAACCTACCATCTTCATAAATCAAATAATATCTCTGGAATACGAAACAATATATTGTGCTTTATAATCGGTGCCATCTCTTGTTTTATGTCCTGTATATATCGCAAATATACCCCATATTTACAATACCTACTTAAACACAATATTGCAGTCTATGACGAAGAAGACATCAATAGCCTCATAGGTCTCGATGTATTGATTGTCAATAATTGGTGGAAAATATCTTCCGATATATTAGATATCCCAAAATTTGGATGTGTTAATATACATCCTTCTCGACTGCCAGCCTATAGAGGTTCTCTTCCTACTTTATGGTCTCTCAAGAACAAAGATAAAATTAGTGCTGTATCTTTATTCATCATTAATAATAAAATCGATACCGGTTTAATAATCTCACAGCATGAATTTTCAATCGAAGAAAAAGACAACTCCATTGACCTGGAGCATAAAATTGAAAAGATAGTCAATAAATATATGCTGAAAGATATTACATCATACATAAATGGAGAAATTACACCATTACCCCAAAACAATCAGGAGGCATCCTATACAGCGAAATATTATGATTATATGAGCATCGATTTTGATAACGAATGTTGTCAAGATATTATTAATAAAGTAATTTTATATCCCTATCTAAATCCCCTGGATAAATGCTATTTCATATATAATAACCGCAATATAGCTATTACAGGAGCTCAGATATCCTCTTTTAAATTACCATCTGGAACCTTTGCAACAAAAGGATTTGCCCTATATGTTGGATGCAAAGATTCTACACTAAAAATCAGACTACTTAAAGATGTAAACTTATTAAATTCAATATTTTTAATTCTCTCTATATATGGCAAATACAGAAAAACAGGTTATAGCCATTAATATGGCAGAACATCGTCGTGGACTTATCCGCAAAATGTTTGATAAAATGAAGCAGTACAATGTTACAGCTTTAGACATTGACGGCCGCAAGATTAAGGTCAACGAGAATCACTGGGTTATTGATTTCGCTTCATGCAACTATCTTGGTTTAGATCTCGATGCAGACATGCATAAAACTGTCTCAGAAGAGATTGAAAAGTGGGGAGTACATCCAAGCTGGTGCCGTCTCGTAGCAAGTCCTGATATCTATAATAAGCTAGAAGAGAAATTGGCAGAGCTAATAGGAACAGAAGCCTGCGTTGTTTTTCCAACGGTAACTCTCATATCCATTGGCGTTATTCCTGCTTTAGTTGGTAAATCAGGAGTTATGTTTCTTGACAAATCTGGTCACGAAACTATGTATGAAGGTTGTAAGATCGCACGAGACAATGGAGCTGTTCTAGAAAGTTTCAATCAAGACGACTTTGAGATTCTAGAAAGTCTTTTACTTAAGCATAAAGATAATCCGAGAAAATTAATACTGGTGGATGGAGTATATAGTATGACCGGTGATTATGCTAATATCCCACGTCTTGTAGAACTTGCAAAGAAATATGATGCCCTCGTATACATCGACGATGCTCATGGATTTGGGGTTGTTGGAGAAAATCCTTCACCAGAAGCTCCTTATGGACATAGAGGTAATGGTATTGTAAGGTACTTTGGAATGAATTATGACAACATTATATATGTGGGAGGATGTTCTAAAGCATATTCTTCGCTAGCAGCATTTGTCGGATGTAGCAAAGAAATGGAGAAGTTTATTGAAGCCTTTGCTACTCCTTACGATCTCTCAGGACCTTGTCCTGTAGCATCCCTTGCTACCATGTTACAGGGCCTTGTTATAAATGACCTTCGAGGAGATGCTTATCGCCAAAAACTTTATAATCTTACTCATAAGGCAATTATGGGCCTCAGGGATTTAGGCTATACAGTGGTCAATTCCACAGAGTTTCCTATTATATCTGTTCATATCGGTGATACAGATAAGCTAATTGAAACTGCAAATCAAATGTTCGACCAAGATGGCATTCTTGTTACTGTATCTCCTTATCCTATGATGAAGAAAGGAGAGGAAGTGCAACGAATTACTATGACCGCAGCTAATACAGAAGAAGAAGTTAATACACTTATTAATGCTTTTAAGAGATTCAAAGACATCCTGCTTTAATAGGTATGGTGGGCTATCAAGTTCTCATATATCAGAAGTACCCCAACAGCTGTTGGGGTACTTCTGATATATGAGTTTTATGGCTCATTTTCCCTATCTATTTTAATAGTATGCAATTTGCCTAATATCTCTTTTTACCCTTATATAGAAATATATTGCAGCTAGTGTAAGGCCTATTATGTACCCATACCATAACCCATTATAGCCACAACTCATTACAAAAGCAAACACACATCCAATTGGAATGCTAATAACAAAATATACTATTAAAGAAATTACTGGTATAATTTTTACATCTTGGAAGCCTCTTAAAACGCCCATTGAAATTCCTTGAATCCCATCGGATAGTTGATAGACACATACATAGATAACAAATTGAGCCGCTATAGTTTTAACCTCTATGTCTGTTGTAAAAAAAGAAACAATATATTTTCTACACAAATATAACACAATAATAGTGATTATATTAATACATACTATTACTATGTAAGAATTTGTTGTCATTTCCATTGTTTTCTGAAAGTCCTTTAACCCCTTTGTTTGGCTTATTGTTATGGTTGTTGCTGATGATATGGCACTTATAAGTAAAAACGATAGATTCCCAATTATAATCGCAATCTGATTAGCTGCTAAAACTTTCTCTCCAAAGACCCCAATTATTATACCGGAAATAGCGAATGTACTTCCTTCCATTGTCATTTGTAGCGCAATTGGAAATCCTATTTTTAATATTCTAGTAATATATTCTTTAGAGATAGAATATATAGAAAAACCTTTAATATATTTTCTTAGTACACCTCCACTAAAATAGATCAAAATAATTATTACCATTAATATTCTAGAAATCAATGTGGCAAGTCCAGCTCCTTCCGCTCTCATTTCCGGGAACCCACATCTACCATATATTAGCAAGTAATTTAAGAGAATATTAATAACATTAGATGATATGACTATTACCATAACAGCTCTCGTATTTCCAATTCCTTCTAAAAAATATCTAAAAATACAGAATATAATTAATGGAACCGTTGAGATTGAGAGATATATATAGTATCGTATCGCGATATTTATCACATCCTTAGGTTGGCCTAAGTATTCAAAAAAAGGTATTAACGATATTTGAAATCCCATAAATATAAATCCCAATATCGTAAATAGAACTATTGCATTGTGCAATAACGTCCTAGATAAATGAAATTTCGAATAAACTTCTCCTATAATTGGGACTAAACCACTTACGATGCCAATTCCAAATATATAAATAAAAAAATAAACATTCCCACCAAAAGAAATTGCAGCCAAATCACGAGAACCTATTTGTCCAACCATTACAGTATCTGACAGTTGGACAAAAAACAAGCCTAATTGAGATATAATTAGAGGAATTGATAATTTTAATATAGACTTTATCGAATCCCAATTCATACAAATTAATGGGTGGCTTTGTACCATCGTGTATATATTTTTGGATTTGAAAGTCTATTACTACTAGGATCAGAAGTAGTAATACCAGAATAATGATTAATGGGCAATATTCCTTTAAAAGCAGAATAGTATTGTGGAGTATGACATTTGAATAATATTGTTTTCCTCAATTGATTTGAAAATTCATCAAGAAGCACAATATCATTACAAATCTTATTAATATAGTCTTCAAAATCAAAGAAAATAGTCGGAGTATATCCATCCATTACCTGGATACTATTTGCTGATATATTATTATTTTGATTTTCGATATTAATTCTTTTCACAATATTTGCCAATTGTTCTAATTCTTGACAATTCGTAACGGCTGCTGTACCATATGGATATGTATATTGACTATAAAACTCATAAAATGCTTGAATAACTCCCTTATAATCAACATTTCCTATAAGATATTTCCCACATTCATGATATGGGAATCCATATGCCATTACTTCAGTGGGACTAGCTATTAAATATTTCGTGACATCTTTTAAATCATATGCAACCTCGATTGAAGACATATAGCAATCATCAAATAGTATATATTCCATAGTAATTCCGGACTCTAAAATTGCTTGAGCCAAGACAGACGTTTCTATTTGATATTCCTGTGTTAATCCACCGAAATATCTTGTCATTGGGCCATTACTTACATTATAATGAAATATCTCTTGAGTTTCATTGGATTTTGTATGAATTACTGGCAACCATCCCATTCCATGGCAGCCGATAATTAATCCATATTTCTTTCCAGGCGCATATTCTTTTATAGCCTTCAATATATTAGAAATACCCTCTTGCGAAGTAAATCTTTGATTGTCATAAGTTCTAATATTCTCAACGATACAACTTCCATTATCATACTTTAATTCCATGAGATCCGCAGTATTTGGCGTTGTAGCTAAACAGATCATGACTCGTGCATTTTGTGAGCCTCTTTCTTCTATACTTTTAGAAAAATCTTTTATGTTTTGTTGAAAATAAGGTAACAAATTTGAACTCCAAGGGAAAAACATTATGACTGTTTGTTCATTTTCTTCCTTTGGAACAACAATTTCTTCCTCACTCGAACATGAAATCATGAAAGTCAGTGAGGCCAACGTGATAAATATGAATATTATATGTGATAATTTATTTTTACTTCTGTTCATTGCTTAACACATTTTTTATTGTCAAAGTTAGTGATTTTTTTGCCAACAATAGCTATTTTGTGTTATTTTTTACGATATTTTTCATTTTGTTCACCTATATTAATTTAAACTGACTCGTATCGTTTTAAACGAATCATTTTGAATTGCCTAGCAACAAAGCCTCAGATTGCCTCAATCCAAGGAATATTCGTCTCGTAACCCATATCAAAATCAATTTCTATTTTCATTGAAGTATTAATAGTTTTTGAGTCTCTATTTGTTCTCCTGCCAACCAACACCTTATCAAAAGACTGCAAATTGCAAAAAATATGAAGTAGAACTTGGTTGGTATGGGTTGATGTCACCAAGTGGAAAAGTCATTACTCCTCCAAGATATTGCGAAATTACAGCCATTGGTTACGACTTGTATTTATGCAAAACTGATGATATTAGAGGTGAAGTTCTGAATGGTAAAGGTGTAAGAGTTAGGTAAACCTTATCACAGTAGATAGGAAAAACACAAGAACTCTCTATAAATATAAAGGATGGTAAGATTGCTACGCTTGCCATTCTTTTTCGATTTAGTTTCACAGCCTACATTTTGTTAACTTTTGGCTTTGTTGTTGATTATTATTATCCGATAACGACTCTCATTTCTAACAATATGATGTTTTTACCAAGAAATTACATAAAAGTTGTCATAATATATATAAATATTCGTCTTTAATGCTTCCTACCATTATCTTTGCCGATTAAAAATGTTAGTGCAAAGCAATAATGAAGTAATAGAAACGTAAAAAGTAAACAACATGGAACGCAAAGAACAGACCGGGCATATCTGTAGATGGATGGCTTTAGGCATCATGACTGCCATCGTCATCGTAGGATGTACCATTGTAATCGGCCTATTTGAATGGCGCGACAGAAGCAGGATGGAGAGCAGGATTGCAGAGACGTACCTTGGGCGGAAAAGCATATTTTACTTGAACATGGGTGACCGCCGTACAGAGGTGAACCATCCTGCAAGCGGCATTACAAGTTTCACTTATGATGCGCTCGGCAATGTGCTTACAAAGCAGACAGCCAACCTTGCCAAGGAAGGTAAGTTCATCTCCTATGATTACGACTATCAGCGCCTGACGGGTATCAACTACCCAAATCATCTGGAGAATAACGTGAAGTATTACTATGGTGGTCGCAACGCCTCTCAGAACCGTATCGGTAGATTGATGCTCCGTGAGGACGGAACAGGTGCCATTGAATACTTCTATGGCAAGATGGGCGAGGTAACGAAGACCCGCCGCACGATGATTGTGCCTAACCAGGCGATAGCAACCTATGTGACGCAATGGACTTACGACAGCCACAACCGTCTGTTGGAGATGATTTATCCTGATGAGGAGAAAATCACCTACTCCTACAATCTCGGAGGTCAGCTTGAAAGGTTCATGGCTACGAGTCATAACAAAATCTTTTATTAATTGAATATCAGTGGATTAAGTACTTTTAAAAGTGTAACTACTAACGATTTAGAAATGAGCTATATTCTTTTTCTTTCACAACTTTGCAATATACAAAGAACGCTTTGATTACAAGTGCAGAGATAAATTGAAATTTTGAAATACAATTATTTTTGCTCATTTTTTCACTTTCTTTAATGGATTCCCTTGGCAAGCCCTTTGGCACTTTACCTACTTCAAGGTATTGTAAATATACACCGATTTTCGTATCTTTGCAGCCGATTTTGAATATTCAAACCAAGATGAGGCTACGATATGCTTATGTGTCTGTGCTTTTGCTCATGTCCTTCTCAACAATAGCAAATGTATGGGCATCGTCTTCCCTTTCTCCTGACGGAAGGGCTTTCTCTTATGCTGTGTCGAGTGATACAGTAAGGGAGAGTCGTGCCTTGTCAGAGGGCGATGGCGACTCTGTGGAAACGCAAAAAGAAGATTCCATCTTTAAGACGCTCAACCTCGGCGAAGTGGTGGTTACTGCTGCCATGAAGGAGGTGGAGATGAAGGGCGATACCACGGTTATCAATGCCAATGCTTTCCAGACTCCCGAAGGAGTATACCTCGAAGAACTCTTGAAGCGAGTGCCTGGATTGGAATACGAAAAGCAGAACAAGACGATGACCTACAACGGTCTTCCCATCCATGAAATCAATGTCAATGGCGAGAGTTTCTTTGGCGGCAACAGCACCCTCGCCCTCGAAAACCTGCCAGCCAAGTTGGTGAGCAAAATCAAGGTGTATGACAAGCGGAGCGAACTGGAGAAAATCACCAAGGTGCGCAAGGGCGGCGAAAACTATGTGCTCGACTTGCAGACCAAGCGAGAGTTCAACGGCACGCTGATTACTTCGGCTGGCATAGGCAGGGGCAACAACGAAAAGAAGGAAGCCGAGTTAATATCCAACCTCTTCCGCCAGACTGGCGATAACATCTCCGTGATAGCACGAAGTGGCAACCGATATATGACTTCTCGCTATCCCGACAACCGACAGGACAACGTGGCGATGAATTTTGCCAAGAAGTTCTCCAAGCGATTCACCCTCTATGGCAACATGATGTACAACCATTATGCCAGTGGCAACGAGAGCACCCTATATAGCGAGCAATATCTCACCACAGGCAACCGTTACCAGAACTCGGCATCCACCAGCACCAATCGCAACACGATGGGTAATGGAACGCTGGGCATGAGATGGAGCTTGGACGACAAGACGTATATCAACGTAGGTGGGAACTTCAGCAAGTCGAAGAGCGACAACACCAGCGACAGCCAGCAATCCACCTCTTCAGAAGGCGATGAGCGTATCAACAGCATCACGAGAAACTCGGATACGAAGAGCGACAGCCATTCGTTCTCCGTCAATGCCGACATCACCCGAGTGTTCAACGACAAGGGTACGAGCATCAGCCTCACGGGTAGTTACTCCGGCAGCAAGAGTACCAACGAGTCACATTCCCTTTCCGAGACCACTTACTATCAGTTGGAGAGCAGTCTGGGTGGCGATTCCGTGCTTTATCGCAACCAATACCAGCACTCCCCCTCCACCAATCGTGCCTATTCCGTAGGCATCAACTTGACGCAACCATTGGCTGAGAACTTGCACCTGCAACTCGGTTATCGCTATTCTGCCAACCGACAGGTGAGCGACAGGATTACTTACGAGAGCGAAGTATATCAAGACAGTTTGAGCAACTATACCCAGAGTCGGACTTATTCCCACGAACTCAGCCTTTATTTCAATTATAATGGCAAGCGATGGCAGGTGAATACGGGTGTGCAGATGCATCCAGAGCGGAGAAGTCTTGACCAGAAGACTGGGCTGCTCTATGCCGATACGGTGAGGACGAGCGTGAATTGGAACCCACAGTTGAATGTGTCATGGCATCAAGGCAAGACTCGCTTCGAACTGAATTATGATGGCAGCAGCCGACAGCCAGACCTTGGCAGTTTGGTTTCGCTGACCGACAATAGCGACCCATTGCACGTTACTCATGGCAATCCTTCGCTCAAAGCGGCTTATAGCCAGAACTTTCGGTTGATGGGAAGGAACACTCGCCTCGGTCTTTCGGGCGATGTTAATTTCAGCAACACCTATAATAGTCAGACGCAAGCCGTCTTTTACAACCTTGCCACTGGTGGCACGGAGACTTATCCTGTGAATGTGAATGGCAACTGGAATATGCGCATTAGTCTTCGTTATCAGAAGCGATGGAAGAAACGGTTCAATCTCTCCGCTCGCACAGGTGCCAACTTTAGCCAAAGTGTAGCCTTGGTGAACGAGGGGAAGAGCGAGGAGCCAGACCGCAGCGTCACCCACAATACTTCGTATAATGCCAACCTTCGTTTGGGTTATCAGCCGAAATGGGGAGGCTTCGACTTGCAGGGCGATTGGCGTTATCGCCATGCCACCAACCAACTCCGGGGTACATCCAACTATACCCGAAGCTATAACTTTTCGCTGAATACTTACGCAGAACTTCCTCTTGGCTTCCAAGTCAAGAGCGATGTCGCCTACTCTTTCCGCAACGGCACGAACATCAAGAAAGGCGAGGACGACCAAGTGGTTTGGAACTTGGGGGCATCTTGGCGATTCCTCAAAAAGGAGCAAGCCGAGCTTTCGCTCTATTGGTCAGATATTCTCAGCGACAAGAAAAACTATTATCGCAATGTTACGGCGACCGGATTGACGGAAAGCCGTACCTCACAAATTGGCAGCTACTTCATCATCAGTTTTAAGTATCGGCTGAATAAGCAACTGTGAAAAACATATTGAAAATCTTAGATATGTTATGATTTCTCAACAAGACAGATGAGAAATCCTATAAATCATAACAAATTACTATTGCAAATTTCATTATTTTTAGGTATTGCACATTATTTAATAAATATGTACCTTTGCAGCCACAAATTAAGGGTAATATTTTAATTAATAATAAACATTTAAAAGAATAATAAAACAATGAAGATTTTTAAGAATTTCATCGGTCTCGCAGCCATGGCGCTCTGCCTCGGCTTTGCTTCTTGCAGCAGCGATGACGATGCACCTTCTTATAGCAATGTGGCTGTAAGCAACTCAGAGTTGATGACTATCCTCAAAGCTAAGGGATACCAGTTTGATGAAAATGGCAAAATGCTCCTTGACGACAAAGCCAACAGCACCACATCTCTCGACCTTTCAGGCACAAAGGTTGATACCGCTGCCTTGAAGGAACTTTCTGTTTTTCCTAATTTGAAAGAGTTGAACCTTAGCAGCAATGGCTATGGTCCAGTTTTCCATATCGCTTCACTTCCTTCACAGATTACAGGTCTTGACTTGCAAGGCAATGACATCTATGACTTCGACGGCTTGGTAACAGCCAAGGTTGAGAATGATGAGGTGAAAGCTATTATCCTTCATGAGTTTACAAAACTTTATCTCCCTGCTTCCTGCAAGTATAATGTAGAGGACTTGATGCCTTTCTATACAGAGAATGAGGCAGAGAATAAGACTGTTGACATGCAAATGGTAAATGATAAGGGCTCTTTGGAGAAGTATAATACTTTGAGAGAGATTCCTGATGAATACTTCCGTGCTTATTTGAAGATGAAATTTGCTTCATTGTTTGCTGATGACACCCATATTGATATTAGCAAGCCAATGAAAAACAATGAACAGGGAGAAAGTTTAACGCTCGGACTTACTAATCAGTTTGCAGATGTAAACAAAATACAATCAATTAGCGGTATAGAATGTTTTATAAACAATCCTTATTATCAACCATTCTTCGTAAGCATTGCAATAAATAATAATGTTTTGTTCGAGACGAAATATTTAGACTTGCATTCTAATATAAAAGGTCTCATGTTGAATAATGTAAATACAACAGAGGGCATTAATTTTGCAAATGCTACAAGCCTTGTTGCTTTGACATTAACCAATAATGATGGAATAAAAGAGGCTGATTTGTCTAACACATTAATCTCGGCGCAAGATATAAAGGATTTTGATGCAACACTTCAAAATTACATTGCTATAAAATATTGTAAGAATCTGGAAACACTTCTTCTGCCAAAAACAGATAAAGGTGTCGTAAATGCTTGCGAGTTAATTCAATTGCCTAAACTGAAAAGTGTTGATTTGTCATCTATAAAGGGATTGGAAGCATTAGCTTTGGTTGTCTTGCCAAATTGCTCAATAACATATCCAAACCTAAAATATACTTACTATAGTCAAGATAAAACACTCGTAGAACTTTCAGAATTTGACTACATCTTGTTCGCAATATCAGAAGATGTATATAAGATGGAATCTACTAAGAATTTCTTTGCTGCTCATACCTTTGGACTTGGAGATAATGGTTATTCTTACATGAATGACGGTGCATATCTTTGGCAATAATTATTTTTATTAATTTTAAATACAACAAACAATGAAGAAGTTTTTATTTATGTTGGTTGCTTTGCTGACTATCTCAGCAAGTACAATGAGCATTTCTGCTCAAGTTTCTAACTCTTTTGCTACATTTGCAGCAGGAGATTATGCTGGTACTTACAATGGTGACTTGACAAAGGTGTATATGAACACAGATAAGGATCCAGTATCTGGTGTTACATCTACAGTTAGAGAGAACACTTCTGGTACCATCAATATTCACATTGATGCTTTCCAAATTGGTAGCATGCCTGGCACTATCACTATTGACGCAAACAACATAGCGGTGAACGCAGATGGTACTTTTGCCCAGACTTGTCGTCGTGCCGTAACATTGCGTATTCTTGGCATTCCTACTAGTTACAATGCATATGTAGAGGGTAGCATCGTGAATGGTGAGTTGACATACACCATTACTGTAAATTCTGAATATTCAGGAGCTTTATTTACTGCAATTGTTACTTTCAAAGGTAATAAGTAAGAATAATGAAAACTCAGTCAGCTCATAGTATTAAGCTATGGGTTGACTGACTTTTTGTTGCTTTATTCTACTAAGAATTATAGTAAAAGTTTCTAATGAGACAATTTAAATTTTTAGCATTATTTGCTTGTCTTGTCCTTGGCTTCATGTCTTTGGTATCTTGTTCTTCTGATGAGGAGATTACAGATGCTGATGCAAACACTGAACTTGTGAAAGAAGCCACAAATTATCTCAATGGTGAGATTGTGCTTAGTACCAATGCAACGATGAATGGAGTGAACAAGACCCTTTTACCAGAAGGATGTCCAACAAAGTTCAAGTTTGAGTGGAGTAAGACAGACGCACAAACTTTCACCATTTCTTTGCTTGACTTCACGGTCGGAAACATGGGAATGATTATCAATTTTAAGTGTGATGTAAAGACCATGGTTCTCAACTCTTGGGAGCAGAAAGAATATACAGGTGATGGTTGGATAAAGTTTAAGGGTGAAGACGGTTCTGTGTGGGGAACAGATACAGACGGTTCTGCATCAAGTGCAAAAGGCAGTAGCGTGCAAGGCTATTACAATGCCAAAACTCACCAAATTCAGTTTATCGTCAACTACAACATGATGAATGTACGTTCCGAATGTTTTAAGCAGACTATTGATAAGTCACGTCTCGCAACATTTGATGCCGACAAGGCAAAGTACGAGGAAGACTTGAAAGCGTATAAGAAAGAGCACGGAATCAAATAAGAGACTGTAGCTTATATCTATTCAATGAAAGAGGGATATGCCCAGACATGTCTCTCTTTCTTTTTGCAAGTAAAAAATGAGGGGAAGAGAAACAAGCCATAGCGAGGCTGAAATCGTGTAAGGATTTGGAAAAAATAGAATGACAATATAAATGAAGACAATTAGAAATGTAATGCTCATCGGCTTGCTGCTGATACTCGCCCTCCCTGTCGCTGCACAGCGAAAGGTGAAGTTCGATATCTTCGACAAAGCCACTGAGCAGCCAATCATCGGTGCAGTCATCACCTACGCCGACAATGAGAAATTGAAATCGCCACAACGTGTTGTTACCAACATGGATGGTGAGGCTACCATCTCGGTGCCTCAGAGTGGCAAGTGTTATTACCAGGTGGTATCCGTGGGCTATAACCCTCTGAATGGAACCATCGGAAGCGACAGCTCCCTCAAACTCTTCATGACAGAAGACGTGATGAAGGTGAACGAGGTGGTGGTTACTGGTTCCCGTACCGCCCGACCAATTAAACTCTCGCCAGTGAGCACGCAGGTGCTCGGCGGTAAGGAACTGGTGGATGCAGGCTATGCCGACTTGACCAAGGCTCTGCAACAGGAGACACCGGGTATGAACATCCAGAAGGTGGGTTTCGGCAACGAAATCTCCATGCAGGGCTTGGATGCCCGCCACGGGCTCTTCCTGCAGGATGGTGAGCGATTGACGGGCGACATGGCAGGCAACCTTGACTATGAGCGTTTCAACCTCCATGCCATCGACCGCATCGAAATCGTGAAGGGTGCCAGCAGTACCCTCTATGGAAGCCGTGCATCGGGTGCCGTCATCAATCTTATCACCAAGAAGACCACCAAGCCTATCGATATTCAGGCTGGTGTACGCTGGGGACAGATGAACGAAACCAACTACAAGAATCCATCCCAAAAGGATTTCCTGTATATGTTTGAGAAGAACGCCGACCGCCCGAACCTGCAGAGCTGGGTGTCAGCAGGATTCAATGCAGGCAAGGTAACTTCGCAGACGGATGTGTGGTATTCTTCGAGCGATGCCTTCTACATGTATCAGGCGGAGAACGACAAGAAGGTCTATACCCAAGAGGCGAACCCTTGGCTCGACCACGACGTGACCATTACCAGCGTGGCTTCCCGTCCGCCAATGGGCATCGAGGGCACGGAGCATATCTCGGTATCGCAGAAGGTTTTCTACGACCCTTTCAAGAACCTGGAGATTCTTGCCTACGGTAGTGCGTTCTATATGAACACCTACGACCTCATTCAGGACATGACCTTCAGTCAGGCGCGTGACTGGACGGCTGGAACCAAGATTAAGTACTCCTTCAAGGATTGGTTCAAGATTACCGCCTCCCTTCATGGCGACTTCTACGACCGCTTCAAGCGACATGAGCGTATCGACGAGCGTACCAAAGTGTATAAGAGCCGTATCTTCCAGCCTCGCCTCTCCATCACCTCGCAGAAGATAGAGGGACATGACCTCATCCTCGGCATTGAGCACCTGAGCGATGACCTGACGAGCGACCGATTCAACGGCGATGCCTCCCACATCATGCGCACCCGTTCATTAAAAGAGACGGAGGCTTTCCTGCAGGACGAGTGGACGATGAACGACCACTGGATGGTTTCGGCAGGTGTGAGAACCAACTTCAGCCGTGCCTTCGGACTGATGGCGATGCCTAAGATTGCCTTCAAGTGGAGTCCTTCGGATCACTGGGCATGGAGAGCCAACTACTCGATGGGCTACCGTTCGCCAAGCATCAAGGAGCTGTTCTTCAACTGGGACCACCTCGGCATGTTCATGATCAAGGGTAACGAGGACCTGAAGCCTGAGAAGAACAACTACGTGAGCCTGGGCACAGAGTACTCGAACGATAACTTCTTCATCTCGGGCAATGTGTATGGCAACTTCTTCCGCAAGAAGATAGAGGGCGTATGGCGCATCTACGACATGCAGTATAACTTTGAATACACCAACCTCGCCAAGCAGAACCTCATCGGTCTGGAGACCATCATGCGCTGGCACTTCCTCAACCACTTCACGATGAATGCCACCTACAGCTATGTGAACGTGAGCAAGACGGATGGCATCCAGGTGAACACCACTTCGCCTCATGCTGCTACGGCGAGCCTCGACTATAAGTACAACAAGAAGAACTACCGACTGGGCGCCACCTTCTCGGCAAGCTACATGGGTGAGAAGAAGTTTGATGTGCAGGACCGACTCTCTGTAAACGGTGAGAGCCACGATGCCTACTTCCGCTGCCAGTTGCCTCAATATGTATTGTGCAATCTGTCGGTGATTCAGACCTTCTATAATAAGGTGAAGGTAACGGTGGGTGTGGATAACATCTTTAATTACGTGCCAAAGACCCTGGGTTCGGGCATCACCATGTTTAATGTGCCAGCCACGGCAGGAGCCAAGGCGCATGTGCAGGTGGAAGTGTTGGTAGATGAATTGGTAAAAGCATTTAGAAAGAAAAAATAATGAAGAAAGCATTACTATATATAATAGGTATGGCAGCCGCAATGACGAGCTGCGTATCTTATGAGGCAGAGGACTTCACAGGTCATACCTTGCCCCGAAAAACAGGTTATAGCACTGGCGTGACAAACGACTGGCTCTATTTTGACCTGAAGACGGGACATCGCTATAATGTGCTGAATCCTAACCAGAGTGTCATCGCCTTTATTGATGGCAAGCCAATAGAGGAGTATTTCCATTACAACGGCACTACTAAATTGGTAAAGTATTGGAGCGAAGGTGTGCAGAAGAACATCTTCGAGGATGCAGAGCGTGATGAGAACGGCGATACCATCTTCACCAAGAATCAATCTACAGGCAAGTTAACCTATAAGACGGTGAAGAGACAAGCCAACAGCATCTTAGTGATGGAGAACAAGGAGGATGACCCCAACACGATGGCTTATCCTGCTACGGAGTGGGACCTCGCCTTCAATGGTTATCAGCTCCGCACCAACAGCGGAACGAGCGGACCAGGCAAGGGCGGTGCTGCCGACCTGGGCTATGGCGAATATGACAAGTGGACGAGCAAGGCGCAGGTGGATGCCTATCTGGCAGAACACAACATGACTTTCGCCGTGGATGATTCAGCAAGCGTCTATGTCACCATGTCGCAGAACGACTGGAACAAGTATTGCATCGCCAACAAACTGGATATGAACGAGAACCCTTGGTTCGACCCGAACAACGGACCTGCCAAGCAGTTGGTAAGCGGCAATCCGGTGCTCGAAAAGGCAATGAGTTTCTCGGGGCCACCTCCAGTATATACTCCTTCTTTCCATACCTACGTAATCCGTTCGTGGGATGGCGAGAGATATTACAAGCTCCAGATTATCTCCTGGTATGATGCCAATGTGCAGATAGGTGATGAAGGAGGAAGAATCAGTTATTACTTAGATGAATTAAAGTAAACATTAAACATTATGAAACAATTGAATTGGTGGAAATCCATCGCTTCGTTCCTCGTGGTACTCTTTACCATGCCGTTGGGACATGCGCTGATGATGATAATGGATAAGACGATGACTCCTGAAGCTGTGCATTACTCAGCCTTCTTCATGGGGTTGGCAGGTCTTATCATGGTAGTAATCGGTGTCTTCGCAAAGGGAGACACCAAACAGACTCTTTGGGGACTTTTCGGAGGTCTGCTCTTCTGGACCGGTTGGATAGAATTCCTGTTCCAGTACTATGCTACCCGCTGGGGTACACAGCCGGAGATGGAGAATGGTGAAGTTGTGACTCGCCCTGAATACCTCATCCTCCCTGCCACCTTCGGCATGTGGATGATGATTATGGTGCTCTACATCTTCTCAACCAAGAACGGATGCAACTTCATCAACTGGTGGCAGCGTATTCTTTTCCGTTCCAGCAAGAATAAGATTGCCGCCCGTCCGATGACACATCATACAAGTATCGTTACCTTCATGGAACTGAACATGATTCTTTGGACTAGCTATCTCCTGTTGATGTTCTGCTACGACAAGAATTTCCTCGGCGACCATCATCCTGTAACTTCGGTTGTTGCCGTAGCTTGTCTGATAGGTAGTTTCTTCATCTTCCGAAAACAGTTGCGTTTGAGCACATGGGGAGCAAACATCCGTATGGCTATTGCAACGGTTGTCGTGTTCTGGGTACCTGTGGAAGTGCTTGGTCGCCTTGACTTTTTCAAGGAAATTTGGATTGAGCCGGAGAAGTATACTACCCAGATGATTTGCATCCTCGTGGCATTCGTGGCATTGCTCGTCTATATCATGTTTGCAGCTCACAAGAAGAAAAACCATGAGTAACAAGAAACTATATTGGTGGAAATCCATCGTGTCGATGGGCGTGATATTGGGAAGCATGCCCATGGTTCACTTGGTGGCACGAGTATTGAAGGACAACTACGACGGCACGCAACTGTTGGGTGCTGGCATGGCTGTGGGATTCGTGGGCTTGGTGATGGTGGTGGTCGGTGTTTTCGTCAAGGGACAGACTCGCCAGACCTTGCTCGGACTTATCGGTGGCATGTTCTACTGGACGGGTTGGGTGGATTTCCTCTTCATGTATTATGCCCATCGTTGGGGAACACATGCCGAGATTGACCCCACAACGGGAGAGGTGTTGAGCCGCCCTGAATATCTTCTGCTCCCTGCCACCTTTGGCTTGTGGGCAATGGTGATGTTGCTCTACATCTTCTGTTCCCGAAATGCCTGCAACTTCCTCAACTGGTGGCAGACGCTCTTCTTGGGGAAGAACAAGCGACTCATCGCCGCTCGCCCGATGACACGCCACACCAGCATTGTTACCTTCATGGAAATCAACACAATGCTCTGGACTTGCTATCTCCTGCTGATGAACCTCTACGATCCTCAATTGTTTGGTCGTGAGAGTCCAGTCACCTTCGGTGTAGCCTTCGGTGCCTTGCTTTCCGCCCCATACGTATTTCGCAAGCAACTCCACTTGCAATCGTGGGGAGCAAACATCAGAATGGGTACGGCAACGGTCATCGTGTTCTGGATAGCGGTAGAGGCATTTAATCGCACGGGCATCATCGGGAAGCTCATTGCACATCCGAGCGAATATCCTTGGCATTGGGTGGTAATGGTGATAGAACTTTGTTTCTTGGCAGGAAAGATTGTCAAGGATGCAAGGGCGAAGAAAGAAAAGAAATAACATTGCACAAAATCCAATTCTTATTAAATGCGAAAACAAACTGATGGTGGCGAGGTAATATTTTTGCCACTATCAGTTTTTTATATAGTGTTCCACCTGCTATAATGGTGCAAACACAAGAAACTACATCATCAATAACTATCTCATCTCGGCAAACAGAGAAATGCTTTTCGATGTAGCGAATATTCGGGTCGTCAGATGGAAGAACCATTTTTAAGGCTCTATACTTCAAGTCTGCCTCCTCCCATTTTTTAACCATCTGCAGTGATGTGCTGTCATCTTACTAAGGCTCGGAGCCTAACTTTCTATAAAGCCTTTGCAGTAGAAACCCAGAGAGGCTATAGTGAAAAATGGACTCAAGGTCCTACGGATTTTCTAGAATACTCTCTGGAGGTTAATTCATCCTTTTTACAACAAAGGTAGTAATTAACTTTTGTTTATACAATTCCATTTGAATTCTTTTCTAATGCAAAAGCAAGACGGATTTTAACTGTTTGTTTTATATTCTTCGCAAAGTATATGTTTACATCCTTT
>ENA-OPVY01000749-OPVY01000749.1-human-gut-metagenome-genome-assembly--contig:-NODE-749-length-22428-cov-4.488312_pt1 | contig 22428 bp, 11 predicted proteins | sample MGYA00241503_ERZ501998 | MGnify/ENA primary metagenome ERZ501998 (study PRJEB25962, sample SAMEA2042107) | human gut metagenome | biome: human gut; feature: human-associated habitat; material: faeces... | reverse complement strand
GCACGGAATTGGCCAAACGGGCGATGCCTTCAGACGGCTCGTCACTGCCCTCGATGGCCTTGGTCGCCGCCGCCAGCACATGATGGGCGGTGTCGGACTTGGCTTCGACTTCGGCATCCGGGAAGAACAGGGCGGAATCGTAGGAGCCATGAGCCTCGTCACGCATGATCTTGCCGTTGTGCAGTTCGACCACGCGCTTGCGCATCGAGTTGACGATCTCTTCGTTATGCGTGGCCATGACGATGGTGGTGCCGGTGCGGTTGATGGCGTCCAGCACTTCCATGATGCCCAGCGAAGTGGTCGGGTCGAGGTTGCCGGTGGGCTCGTCGGCCAGCAGAATCTGCGGGTGGTTCACGTAGGCGCGGGCGATGGCCACACGCTGCTGCTCGCCACCGGAGAGCTCATGCGGATAGTTCTTTTCCTTGCCGGTGAGTCCCACGGTATTCAGCACCTTGGGCACCAACGATTTGATGGTGGACCGCCGCGTGCCGATCACCTCAAGGGCGAACGCCACGTTCTCCCATACGGTTTTGTTATTGAGCAGCTTGTAATCCTGGAACACGAAGCCCAGCGAACGGCGGTACTGCGGCACTTGACGGTTGGTGATGCGCCGCAGATCGTTGCCGGCCACGCGAATCTCGCCGCTGGTGGCCTCCTCCTCGCGCAACAGCAGGCTCAAGAGCGTGGTCTTGCCGGAGCCGGACGCACCCACAAGGAACACGAAATCACCGCGTTCGATATCGAGGTTGATGTCGTCAAGCGCCGGTCGGGTGCCTTTGGGATAGATCTTGGACACATTGTCCAGTGAGATCAGTGCCATAATGCTGTTTACTCCTCGGTTTCGGCGGCGCGGCGCTGTTCATGGCGCCAGCGGATGCCGGCCTCGATGAACGCGTTGATGTCGCCGTCGAACACGGCCTGGGTCTGGCTGGTTTCGTAGCCGGTGCGCAAATCCTTGACCATCTGGTAGGGGTGCAGCACGTAGGAGCGCATCTGATCGCCCCAGCTGGCCTTGATATCGCCGGCGAGCTCCTTCTTCTTCTTGGCCTCCTCCTCGTGGCGCAGCACGAGCAGTCGGGACTGGAGCACGGCCATGGCGGAGGCGCGGTTCTGAATCTGCGAACGCTCATCCTGCATGGTCACCACGATGCCGGTGGGAAGGTGGGTGATGCGCACGGCCGAGTACGTGGTGTTCACGCCCTGGCCGCCGGGGCCGGAGGAGCAGTAGGTGTCCACGCGGATGTCCGTATCCGGAATGTCGATGTGATCGGTGGCCTCGACCAGCGGCACCACTTCCACGGCGGCGAAGCTGGTCTGGCGGCGGCCCTGGTTGTCGAACGGGGAGATGCGCACCAGACGGTGGGTGCCGCCTTCCACGGACAGTCGGCCGTAAGCGTAGGGGGCGTCCACCTGGAAGGTGGCGGACTTGATGCCCGCCTCTTCGGCGTAGGAGGTGTCCATGACCTTGGCCTTGAAGCCGTTACGCTCGCAGTAGCGCAGGTACATGCGCAGCAGCATCTGCGCGAAGTCGGCCGCGTCGACGCCGCCGGCACCGGAGCGGATGGTCACCACGGCGGAACGTTCGTCATATTCGCCGTCAAGCAGGGTCTGAATCTCCATCTGGTCGAGATCCTTCTGAATCTCGCCGATTTCGCTTTGCGCCTCGTCCAGAGAGTCCTGATCGCCCTCCTCGTGGCCGAGTTCGACGAGCGTTTCCACATCGTCGATGCGCTGGGAGGCGGAGTTCAGACGCTGCAGCTGCGATTCCGCGGCGGACAGCCGGCTGGTGATCTTCTGGGCGTTTTCCGGGTCATCCCACAGGCCCGGGGCCGCGGCCTGCGTTTCGAGATCCTTGATATCGGCCTTGAGTCGGTCGACGTCCAGCGCCTTGGCGATGGATTCATATTTGGCGCGGGCTTCGCCGATCGCCTGGGTAAAGTCAAATTCTGCCATCGTGGTTTACCTTACTGTTGATTCTTTGAGATTCCTTGGGAAGTCACGTCCTTGTTGACAGCCTTCGCACATTCCTCTGGCGTTGGCGGGCATTGCCGCGCCACACGCGCATCCGCCTGCAATCCATGCTGCCAGAAGGTTCCGGGCCTGCCTTGCCGATAGTCGGCCGGGCGACCTCACGAATCCCTCGCATCAGACGTGTTCAACTGCGGGCACGAATATGCGAAGGCAACGTCAAAGCCCCGCGTAAATCGCCGGGATGACCAGAGAGCCGAGCATGGCCACAGCTATGACGACGCACACCACACGCACGATGGTGCGGCGGCGGTTCTCACGCTGCTGTCGGCTGTCCTGATAGTTACTCACGAGATCAATAGTGTACTCACCGCTTACGACCGCAGGACTTGCCGCCGACGCCCGCCCTGCCGGTGGGCCCCCACGGCCCTTTCCCTTGCGCTTTCAGCGCCGCCAGATGGTGTTTCATGGCCACCAGCATGATGTGCGAATCCTCAAGGCCCAGGTGGCGTTCGTTGTGGGCGGAATCAAGCGCGCCCTGACGTTTGGCGTAGGCGTCGAGCGTGTTGTCTCCGTAAGGATGCTCGTTGGTGGGTACCGCGCCGGGGTCCCACTGCCGGCTCATCGGCAGGGTATCGATGATGGTGATGCGCCCGGCGCGGTAGCTTTCCGCGTATCCGGCGACGTTCAGCATGAACCAGCTATGTTCGAAGGTGGCGTTATGCGCCACGTACGGCTGCTGGGTAAGCCGCGCGAGCAGGCCGGCCTGGGCTTGGGGCCATTCGTCGAAGAGTCGGTACCCGGCCTCGCTGCTGCGGCCGCGTACATCGATGCCGGTGAGTTTGGCGATGAGGACGTTGCCGAGCGCCGCGTTTTCCGGCGGCACGCCAAAAGCGAGGCGGGACTGGCCGTAGGCGTCGCCGGCGGCGTAATAGCCCTGCTCATAGGCGTATGTCTCGGGTTCGCCGGCCGGGCGCGGACTGGCCATGTTCATGAATTCGAAGCCGACGTCGATGATGTAGTCACGCGCCGGATCGATGCCGGTGGTTTCGATGTCGATGCCCATCACCGCATCCACGTCGCGGCCGGGCAGGTAGGCGTCGCGCCAGTCGGGCTTGTGATGGTGTCCGGTAGCGTTGCCAGACGCGGCGGCACCACCCGGCAGAGCGGCACCACCCGGCGAAGTCGCGCCGGAGAGATTGGCGCGGGCCATCGCCGCATCGCCCGCACGCTTCTGGAAGCGCTGGGCCTTACGCCGTTCGGCGCGTGCGTCAAGAATCGCCGCCGTACGATCTTGGATATCGTCCAAGGCGACTGTTGTGGGGAACTTGACATCGCTGTTTTCGGCGGCAGTGTTTCCGGCAGATGCGCCACCGGTTTCGCCGCTCAGATCCAGCATGCCTTGGTCATCGTTCGACGGGCCGCTGACGGAGTACGGCTTGAGCACGGCAATGGTGGCCCTCCCCCGCCGTTCGCGACTGACCGCCCATAGGTGTTGCTGTTCGCCCAGATGCAACAGCGTGTTGATGTTGTCGTTGAGCCGACGATTGGCGTAGGCGAGCGCGCGAGGCAGACGATAGGAGCCGATGAACCGGTCGAAATCGGTCATGAATGCGCTGTTGCATTGGGCGATGATCGATTCCAGACGCTCGCGTGTGGCGTAGTCGACCTTCAATGCGTCGTGGATGGACTGTGGGGTGGATTCCGGTATTGTGCCGACGCCATGCGCCAGGTCCAGAGAACGCACCCAGTCCCAGTCGATGGTGGTGCCATCGGCGTCCTTGGGCATGGACGCCGCCCATTGGGGAATGTCTCCCTTGGCGGCGTCGAACCATGCACGGTCGGTCATAGTGCGAAACCGAGCTCTTCAGCGGCCTCGGTGGGCACCGGGTCTTCGCACCAGTAGTCCTCGAGGTTCTCGTTGGTGGTCAGCGAACGGATTTCGGCGCGATCGATATACAGCTCGCCGCTCAAATGATCGGTTTCGTGCTGGAAGATGCGTGCGGGCCAGCCGTGCAGCGGCTCGCTGTGGTGTTTGCCGTCTTCATCATCCCATTCGGCGGTGATGTCGAGCCAACGCTTGCGCACGGCCTGGTATCCGTCGAAGCTCAGGCAGCCTTCGTAGAACGAGGCGGTTTTGTCGCTGGTGGGTTTGTAGCTCGGATTGATGATCACGTGGAAGGGGAATTCCGCGATTTCGCGCGGATCATCCTCGTCGTCGCGCACGTGGTCTTCGACCACGGCGAGCGCGAGCCCCAAGCCGATCTGGGTGGCGGCGAGCCCCACGCCGGGCGCCTCCAGCATGGTGGTGTGCATCGTATCGATGAGTTTGGCGAGCGTACGCTTGGAAAGCTGGCCATGGTAGGCCACCGTCCGTTGGCGCAACACCGGTTCGCCGGCCTGCACGATGGGCAGGAGCTTCTCCTTGCCGCCGGTTTTGATGAGTTGTTCGACATCACGGTTGAGTTCGAGGTCGACTTTGGCGTTCTTTCCAAACATTGTTTTTTTCCTTAGGGAAGGGTGCTACAGCGCGAGTTCTTCGGCGACGATCTTGGCGAGGCGGGTGCAGACTTCGTCGGCGTAGGCTTGGGTGGCGGCCTCGGCCATCACGCGCACGAGCGGTTCGGTGCCGGAGGGGCGCAGCAGCACACGGCCGGTGTCTCCCAGCAGTTCCTCCTCACGGGCCACGGCATCCTGGATGCGCTTGTTGGTGGAGGCGGCCTTCTTGTCCACGTTCGGCACGTTGATGAGGGTCTGCGGCAGCTGCGGGAAGTCGGCGGCGAGCTCCTTCAGGCTCTTGCCGGACTTGACGACCTCGTTGCACAGGGTCAGTGCGGTCAGGGTGCCGTCGCCGGTGGTGGCGAATTCGCGGTTGATCACGTGGCCGGACTGCTCGCCGCCGAGCGAGTAATCGCCCTTGAGCATTTCCTCAAGCACGTAACGATCGCCCACGGCGGTTTCCACGGTCTTGATGCCCATATCTTTCAGGGCGAGCTTCAGACCGAGGTTGCTCATCACGGTGACCACGAGGGTGTCGTGGTTGAGCTTGCCTTCGCGCTGCTTGGCGCGGGCCAGAATGCCCATGATCTGGTCGCCGTTGATCATGTTGCCGTCTTCGTCCACGGCGAGACAACGGTCGGCGTCGCCGTCGAAGGCCACGCCCATCACGGCATCGGTGGCCTTGACCATGGCCTGCAGCTGCTCGGGGTGGGTGGAACCGGCGTTCTTGTTGATGTTGTAGCCGTCCGGCGAGGCGTTGATCACGATTACATCCGCACCGGCACGGCGCAGGGCTTCGGGAGCCACCACGGAAGTGGCGCCGTTGGCGCAGTCGGCCACGATCTTCAGTCCCTTGAGCGGCTTGGGCTGGGTTTTGTCATCGTTCAGCGGAGCGATGGTGGCCACCAGATGATCGATGTACAGGTTGGTGGCAGTGGTCTGGTCGTGGCTCACGCGGCCCACGCCGGCACCGGTCGGGCGGTCCCAGTCCTGGCCGAGCACGGCCTCGATGTCGTCTTCCTTCTGGTCGGGCAGCTTGAAGCCGCCGCGTGCGAAGAACTTGATGCCGTTGTCGGGCATCGGGTTGTGGGAGGCGGAGATCACGGCACCCATCTCAACGTTGAGCACGCTGGTCAGGAACGCGATGCCCGGGGTCGGGATGATGCCTGCGTCGATCACGTCGAATCCGCCGGCGGCCATGCCCGCAGACAGGGCGGAAGCCAGAAAATCGCCGGACACACGGGTGTCACGACCCACGAGCGCGCGGCGGCGCCCCTCAGGCTGATCGTCTTGGGTGCCGGCGTCGCCGAGCACACGCACGGCGGCATCGCCCAAATCCAACGCCAGACGTGCGGTCAAATCCCTATTGGCCAGTCCTCGAACACCATCGGTTCCAAACATCTTCGGCATATGAAGTTCCACTCCTTGTATCGCGTTACCCGCACCATCGTAGTCGTTGTGCTCCACCCTAGGACCCGACTCGGCAAAAAACCGCCACGGAATCTGCTCCAGAACCGGAAATCAGCATTCAACAGCCGCAATGGCATCACCCACAAACCCGCATATTCATCTTGTTCGGCGGATGAATGATGAGATACATTCGTTAGCGGGCATGCCGGACGGACCGATGCACTCCGGCACGGGAACGAAGCCATCGCACTAGTAAGAACGGGCCGGCAAACGCGCCTGTAAACAATACAGCGGCAAATACGACGAACGGAACTACCCAGCGTACATCGATAACCGGCAAAGCAACACCAAACAGAACGACGGCGAGGAACACGCTGAGCCATGCGATGAACATGCCCAACGGCATCTCCTCTACCGGGGTGGTCTCGGCCATGAATGCAACGATCTATTACTCCGATGTTGTGGTCAGTATGTGCGGCAGTTGCTCGTCGCGGTTGAGGAAAGAACGCGTTTGGCAGCGAAGTAGCGTATGCCGGCCTTCCTCAGTGCGGGTGTATACCATGGTGCAATGCGTCAGGCAGCGGTCCAACTGCCGGCGCAGTATTTCGGCGTCCTGCTGGCGGCGGGCAAATACGGACGGGCAGGGGAAGCTCACGCAGTAAGCGCGCACGCCCCATTCCTTACCGATGATGACATATCGCGGATTGTTGATGGGCGCGAGTAGCTCCTTCATAACGCCGGCGAACAGCACCTGCTCGCGCCGCGAACCACCAATCAGCATGGCACGCAACGCCGTGAATCTGCGACGTGTCTGGCGGATCGAGGAAGTCACTCACCTCTTTGCCTACCGCGTTGGTTTCTAGGCGCTCAGGTTCCGCAGTCGCCAAATGCCAGACATTGGCCACCTTATCGAGGTCTGCGGCCACGCTGCGGTTGGCGGCCATGCTGTATGCTTCACTGCATCAGTGTAAGGCATGAATCAATAGGTTTTGAGCCCCAGATCGATGGTGAGAATGATGCCGGCGATTACGGCGGCGGCGCGCATGATGTTTGCGGGAATCTTGCGGGTGATGGGCGGGGCGATGTACCCGCCGATGAAGCAGCCGATGCACAGCATGATGGCGGCCGGCCAATCGACCGCGCCTTGGATGATGAATACCACTGAGGCGCTGATGTTCGCGCCTGTGCCGATCAGGGTTTTCAATGCATTGATCTTGTGGAATGGGCCGATTTTGGCGGCATCAAGCACGGCGAGAGCCAAGGTACCGGCGCCCGCGCCGAAGTAGCCGGAGTAGATGGCGACCGCCGCTACGCCCAGCCATACCCACCAGGAATCCTGACTCATGGGCTGCACGAGTTGTTCCGGCGGGCGGTGAGGTGCGGTAGGGGTGGTTGCGCGCTTGGCGGCTTCAGTGGCTTCAGTGGCTTCGATGTGCTTGAGTTGCGCGGTGGCATCCGCGGCGGCTTGCTTGGCCTGCATGCGGCCGCGCGGATTGATGGCGATGATCAGCGAGCTCAGCAAAATCAGCACTGGTGCGGCAAATTCAAAGACACTCGGGTCGAGTTTGAGCAACAGAAACGCACCGGCCACCCCGCCGAATGCGCCGATGACCACATACGTAATGGAGCGTACCGCTTGGCCTTTGAGTTCTTTGCGCGCACCCATCACGCCACCGATGCCCGTGCCGACCACGCCAACGGTGTTAGAAGCGTTTGCCAATACAGGCGGAATGCCGAACGCGAGCAGGGCCGGGTATGAGACCAGTGACGATGCGCCTACCGCATAGCCCACGAATCCTGCGCCGATTCCGGCCAACAGAATCAGCAGTAATGAAGTTATGGAAAAGCCCGCAATCATTCCCCGTATCCTTGTCGCTCATCGACCGGCATATTGCCGGCCTTGAGCGAGAATACGCTGTTGAGGATTGGTTGCGGGTTTTATGTTGGAATGTGGACGTAGCTTCTCGCGGAAGCGACTCCCCTCAGTCGCCTGAGGCGACAGCTCCCCTCGCGCCCGAGGGGAGCCAGAAGGAAATCAGAGCGCTTCGTTGTATTCGCGAACCTTGAGGGTGCGGTGGGAGGATGCCACGTTTTCGACGATCAGACGCTTCAGGGCATTGTCGGCGGCAATGTGCTCGTCCAGCCAGGCGTCACCGAGCTTGACCAGCGTGGCGGGATCGGCGTAGCCCGGGTACAGGCCGTTGAGCAGGGCGTCGGCCATGTGGTAGGTCTTGTTGGCCCAGACCCAGTCCACAGTCTCGAAGTACTTGGCGGCGAACGGCTCGGCCAGATCGGAGCGCGGGGTGGCGGAGAAGCCACGGGCCACGGCCTCGAGCTGAGAGTTGGTCAGCTCGTCGTTGTGGAGCGCCTGATCCCAAGCCCATTCCTTGGCCTCAGCGGTGGCCATGGAGGCACGGGCGCCGTAGGCGAACTCGCGGTTTTCCGTGGTCTCCTTCTTGGCGAGCTGCGCGTCCACGTCGTCGTTGGTCATCTCGTTGACGGAGGTGAGCGCTTGGACGATGGTCCACGTGAAGTTGTTGTCGATTTCGAGGCCTTCAAGACGCACGGTGCCGTCCAGCAGACCGTGTGCGTTGGCGGCGAATGCGGCGTCGCCCTCCTCACCGTAGCCCAAGTAGGCGGTGACGAGCTGGAACTGGGTGTCCGAGCCGGCTTCGGCGGCGTTGGCCAGAGTCCACAGTTCGGCGGCCACGTGGCGCAGCACATCGTCGCGGCGGGCGGGCGCCACGTAGTGGTGGGCGGTGGTGCTCATGCAGGCCAGCGCGTAACGGAAGGTGGTGGATTCGGTTTCCGTGGCCAGAAGACGCAGGGTCATGTCCACGAAGCGTTCGGCCGGGAATTCGCCGTCACGGGTCATATCCCAGAAGGCGAGCCAGGTCACGGCGCGGGCCAGGGCATCATCGAAACGATGCAGGTTGGCTTCGGCGAATGCCTGGGATTCGGCGTCGAAACGAATCTTGGTGTAGGTCAGGTCATCGTCGTTGACCAGCACGAATGCCGGGCGCGGCTTGCCGGCTGCGGCCTCGACGATGGTGGTTTCGCCATCTACATCGAGTTCGAACTGCTCGGTGCGCACGATCTTGCCGGTTGCGGCGTCTTCGTTGTAGAAGCCGACGGCCAGGCGATGCGGGCGCAGCACCGGGTGTTCGGCCGGCGCGCTCTGGGTGAGCTTCAGTTCGGCGATGGTGCCGTCCGCGTTTACGGTCAGGCCAGTGGCGATCGTGTTGATGCCGGATTCCTCCAGCCACTTGGCGCTCCAGGCCTTGAGATCGCGGCCGGAGGTCTTTTCCAGTTCGCTCAGCAGGTCGGCCAGGGTGGCGTTGGAGTAGGCGTGACGGTTCAGGTAGTTGTGGATACCTTCGAAGAACTGCGTGCGGCCCACGTAGAATGCCAGCTGCTTCAGCACGGAGGCGCCCTTGGCGTAGGTGATGCCGTCAAAGTTGACGTAAGTGTCGTTGAGGTCGTTGATCGGCGCGACGATCGGGTGCGTGGTGGGCAGCTGATCCTGGCGCAGCGCCCAGCTCTTCTCGCCGGAGCAGAAAGTGGCCCAAGCGTCATGCCATTCGGTGGCTTCGGCAGTGGCCAGCGTGGAGGTGAATTCAGCGAAGGACTCGTTGAGCCACAGGTCGTTCCACCACTTCATGGTCACATAGTCGCCGAACCACATGTGCGCAAGCTCGTGCAGCACGGTCACCACGCGGCGCTCGGCCAGCGCGTCGGTCACCTTGGATTCGAACACGTAGGAGTCGCGGATGGTGACCATGCCGATGTTCTCCATGGCGCCCGCGTTGTATTCGGGCACGTAGATCTGGTCGAACTTGGCGTACGGGTAGGGCACGCCCCAGGTCTTGGCGTAGAACGCGAAGCCCTTCTTGGTGATGTCGAACAGGTAGTCGACGTCCTTCGCGAAGGCCTTGGCCAACGACTGTCGGCAGTACTGGGCCATTGGCACGGTACGGCCGTCTTCGTTCAGGTATTCGGTGTGCCATTCGGCGTACGGGCCGGCGCAGATGGCGGTCAGGTAGGAGCTCATCACCGGGGTCGGCTCGAAGTCCCACAGACGGGTGCTTTCGTTCGGCTTGTCGCCGAGGGTGCCGTCGAGGGTTTCGCGCGGATCGTCCTCGATGGTGGCAACCGGCATGTTGGAGGTGACGATCCAGCTGGCGGGAGCGAGCACCTTGAAGTCGAAGGTGGCCTTCAGGTCAGGCTGGTCGAACACGGCGTAGACGCGGCGAGCGTCCGGCACCTCGAACTGGGAGTACAGGTAGATGTTGCCATCGGACGGGTCGACCGAGCGGTGCAGGCCCTCGCCAGTGTTGGAGTAACGGCACCTGGCTTCGACGGTGACCTCGTTCTTCTCCTTGAGGTCGGTCAGTTCGATGCGGTTGTCTTGGAAGGCCACGGCCGGGTCCAGGGACTTGCCGTTGAGGTCGATGGAGGTCACTTCGTCGGCGATCAGGTCGAGGAAGGTCGACGAACCAGGCTTCGCGTTGAAGCAGATGAACGACTTGGAACCGAAGTTCTTCGCGCCGACCGTCAGGTCAAGGTCGACGTGATAGTGAATCGGCGCTTCGATAACGGCCTTACGTTCTTCGGCTTCAATACGAGTGAGATTAGAACCGGGCATGACTTCAATTACTCCTTACGGTCGTCCCTGGATAATCCGGACTACTTGGTTTCTACGGTTTCGACGTCCTGGGCGATGTCGGCCACGACGGGCACGATCATCGGCTTGCGGTGCAGCTGGCGCGCAACCCAGCTGCCGAGCGTGCGGCGCATGGTCTGCTGCAGCTTGTAGGTGTCGCGCGTGCCCTGCATCATCTGGTCGTTGAGCTGTTCGACGATCTGGTGACGAACCTTGTCGAACTCGCTTTCGTCCTCGGCCACGGCATTCAGGTAGATCTTCGGGCCGGTGACGACCTCGTGATTGTCGGTGTCGACCACCACGAACGCGGAGACGAAGCCCTCGGTGCCGAGAATGCGGCGCTTTTCCAGCTCGTCATCGGTCAGCTCGCCGACGGAATCGCCATCGACGTACACGTAACCACACGGCACGGAGCCGACGACCGCGGCCCTGCCGTGGTACAGGTCGACCACATCGCCGTCTTCGGCCAAAACCACGTTCTGCGGGTCCACGCCGGTCTTGACGGCGATCAGGCCGTTGGCCACCAGATGGCGGTTTTCGCCGTGGATCGGCATGGCGCACTTGGGCTTGACGATGTTGTACATGTACAGCAGCTCGCCCTCGTTGCAGTGGCCGGACACGTGCACGGCGGCGTTGTCGCGGTTGACGACCTTGGCGCCGAGCTGCACGAGCTTGTTGATCACCTTGTAGACGCCGTGCTCATTGCCTGGAATCAGGGAGCTGGCGAGAATCACGGTGTCGAACTCGTTGATGTGGATATCGCGGTGGTTGCCGTCGGCGATGCGGCCGAGTGCGGCCATCGGTTCGCCCTGGGAGCCGGTGCACATGAAGACGAGCTTGTCGTCCTGAATGTCGTTGGCCTGCTTCAGGTCCACGACGGTGCCTTCGGGGATGTGCAGGTAGCCGAGGTCGGCGGCGATGGACATGTTGCGCACCATCGAACGGCCGACGAACACGACCTTGCGGCCGTACTTGTGGGCGGCGTCCACCACCTGCTGCACACGGTGCACGTGGGAGGAGAAGCTGGCGACGATGATTTTGCGGGTGGCCTGGGCGAACGCTTGGTCAAGGGCCGGGCCGATGGAGGTCTCGGGCTTGACGAAGCCGGGCACCTCGGCGTTGGTGGAGTCCATCATCAGCAGGTCCACGCCCTTTTCGCCGATCTTGCCGAATTCGACGAGGTCGGTGATGCGGTGGTCGAGCGGCAGCTGGTCGAGCTTGATATCGCCCGTGTCGATCAGGGAGCCGGCCGGGGTCTTGACATAGACGGCCAGGGCGTCCGGGATGGAGTGGGTGACGTTGACGAATTCGAGGTCGAAGGGACCCACCTTGAGCTTCTCACGGCCGGCAACCTCAACCTTGGTGGGGTTCTGGTGGTGTTCCTTGCACTTGGCGTCCACGAAGGCGAGGGTCAGCTTGGAGCCGATCAGCGGGATGTCCGGGCGCAGCTTGAGCAGGTAGGGCACGCCGCCGATGTGGTCCTCGTGGCCGTGGGTGAGCACCAGGGCGTCGACCTTGTCGAGACGGTTCTTGATGTAGCTGAAATCGGGCAGGATGAGATCCACGCCCGGCTGCTCCTCCTCGGGGGAGAGCACGCCGCAGTCGATGAGCAGCAGGTGACCGTTGTATTCGATCACGTTCATGTTGCGGCCGATTTCGCCCAAGCCGCCGAGCGGCGTGATGCGCATGGAGCCCTTGCGGTACTTCGGCGGGGCGATCAGCACGGCATCCTGCTGGGGTGCGGTGGCCTGCCGGGTGGCGTTGATCTTACGGGACGGCGTACGGCTGTTGGATCCGTTGGCGTTGCGGCCGCGCGCGGAACCGCGACGGCGAGAATTCGTGTTCTTGCTTGTTTTCTTTTGTTCTTGTGCCATAACCTTTTTGGGATTTCTGTTGTGGTGCCTCTGCTCTGTCATGCAGGGGCGGCGGGCTGGCAACCCGTATGCAGCGTTTCGGGCTTACAGCAGTCCGGCAGCGCGCATGCCCTCTTCAGCCTTGTCAAGCTGAGTGGCGTCGGGACCGATGTTCGGCAGACGCATGGTGGTGGAGGGGATAACGCCCTTGACCTTGAGCGCAGCCTTGGCCATGACGGCCTGATAGCCGTCGCCATTCAACGCGTGGACAAGGGGGGCGAGCTGGTTGGCGAGGCGACGGGCGGTAGTGATATCGCCGCGATCGAATGCCTGGACAAGCTGCTGCATGGGGTTGGAGGCGACGTGGGCAATCACCGAAATGATGCCGACGGCACCGATGGAGAGGAACGGCAGGAACAGGCCGTCATCGCCGGAATACCAGGCGAGGCCGGTGCGCTGCTGCTTCTCCACTGCGGCTGCAAGATCGCCGGTGGCGTCCTTGACAGCCTTGACGTGTTCAAGTTCGGCCAGTCGGTCGTAGGTTCCGACCTTGACCTTCAAGCCGGTACGGCCGGGAACATCGTAGACGATGATCGGCTTTTCGGCGGATTCGTCGACGGCCTTGTAGTGGCCGACGATACCGTCCTGCGAGGGGCGGGAATAGTAAGGCATGACGACGAGCACCGCGTCGGCGCCCGCTTCCTGAGTCTGTTCGACCATACGCACGGTGTGTGCGGTGTCGTTGGAGCCGGCGCCGGAAATCACCGGAACGTCGACGACCTCCTTGACGGCCCTGACCAGCTCGACCTTCTCATCCATATGGGTGACGGGCGATTCACCGGTGGTGCCATTGACCACCAGACCATCCGCGCCATCGGCGACGAGGTATTTGGCGAGCTTCTGCGCGGCGGCGAAATCGACGCTGCCGTCGGATTTCATCGGGGTGACCATAGCCGGCAGAATGCGGCCGAAAGGTGCTGGCTCAAGAAGGTGCATGTCATGCTCGCTCATAGTGTTCACCGTACTTCCCATTGTGGACTCTTATACTACGTACCTTGATTGTTGCTGAATGCGTGGCATTATGGCCGGAGCCGGTGGCAATGCCGTGATGCGCGTCCCGGCGCGCTTCCCTGCCTGAAATGCGGGGGCGACTACTGGTCGACTGCGGGTCGATTACAGGTCGAGGAAGTGGTCGAGGCCGATGGTCAGGCCGGCCGGAGCGTCGCCGGCGAGCTTGCGCACGGCAAGCAGGACGCCGGGCATGAAGCTGGTGCGGTCGAAGCTGTCGGCCCGAATGGTCAGCTGCTCGCCGGCGTTGCCGAAGAGCACTTCCTCGTGGGCGTTGAGGCCGCGCAGACGCACGGCGTGCACGTGGATGCCGTCGACCACCTGGCCGCGTGAGCCGCCATCGGTTTCGGTGGCGTCCGGCACGGGGGCGAGTCCTGCGGCCTTGCGCGCTTCGGCGATGCCGTGGGCGGTGTGGATGGCAGTGCCGGAGGGGGCGTCCACCTTGGTGGGGTGGTGCAGTTCGATGACTTCGGCGGATTCGAAGTATTTCGCGGCCTTGGTGGCAAAGTAGTCGGCCAGTACGGCGGAGATCGCGAAGTTAGGTGCGATGAAGACCTTCTGGGTTTCGGGCTTCGGACCGTTGGCGATGGCGGATTTGACCTGGGCGAGTTTCTCGTCGGTCCAGCCGGTGGTGCCGACCACCACGTCCACGCCTTGGCCGATCAGGGTCAGCACGTTGTTCAGGCTGACGGACGGCACGGTGAATTCGACGACCACATCGGTGTTGTCGGTGGTGATCTGGGTCAGGTCGTCGCCGGCATCCAATGCGAGCGCCAGCTGCGTATCCTCGGCGTTGTTCACCGCTTCGACCACGTGCGAGCCCATGCGGCCCTTTGCTCCGACCACCGAAACCTTGATCATGTCTTCTTCCCTGTCTACCCGTACCTGCCCGGCAATGTACCCGGGACGTTTTCCAATCGGCAATCAGCCTATCACCGCCAAGCCCTCACGCCAATACCCCGTCCACAGAATCAAGCTCCCTCTGACGAGCCGAACCGTGAAGTCGAGCTCCCTCTGATGAGCCGAACCGTGAAGAAAACGCCGGAGGCGTTTTTAGGTGAGGGCGAACGACAGTGAGCAATAATTCAGTTGGCTGAAAGCCATCATTAATTGCGTTCGAGCTGGACGCGAAGCGGACTGAGGGAGAGACCCCGGCGAAGCCGCCAACCATCCATCGGGCGTAGCCCGATCCCGTTTCACCCACGCCGCTTGGCCAAGGCCCATCCGGCCAACGCCAATGGCACGGACGCCAGCGTGAAGATGAATGGCAGCATCATGCCCACATGAGGGTTGGAGGCGTCAAGCACAATGCCGGCCACGGACGAGCCGATCGACGTGCCGACCGTGCCTGCGGTGGTTACCCAGCTCAGTCCTTCGGTCAGGGATTCCGCCGGCACCAGATCCTTGACGATGAGGTTGCCGGTGGCGAACGTCGGCGAGACGGTCAGGCCGGCGAGGATTTCGAAGACGCCCAGCAGGATGAGATTGTCCATTGACAACCGGAAGAACACGTAGCCGACGGTCAGCAGCGACAGGAACATCACCATATGCGCCCAATGGGAGCCTTTGAGTTGGCAAGAGCCGAACACCAGCGCGCCGATGCACGAGCCGACCGCGAACATCGCCAATTGCAGACCGAGGAAGGGCTCAAGTCCCATGGATTTCATGGTGGCGGTAATGGACACGTCGAAGGACGTGAAGCTCATATTGAACACGATGAACACGGCGAGCAACGGCAGTACGCCGGCATAGAGCAATACACTCTTGGGCTTGGCACCGCTGCGTTTGAGTTGGCGCAGGGTCAGCTGGTCGGCATCTTCGCTTGCAGCGGGGCTGCCGTCATCGTGCGCGGCCACGCTGACCTGTTCCACGATGACCGGCGGCTGGGTGGATTTCAGCGAGAAGAATATGGTGCCGCCGATGCCGCATGCCACGGTGGGCACGAACAGTTGGGATACCGGATGCACGGAGGTGGCCAGCCAAGCCGCCAGAATCGGCCCCAGAATAAAGACGATCTCGTCAATGGCGGCTTCCATGGCGTAGGCCGTGTTGAGCAGCTGTTCGCCATCTTCCACACCGCGCAACGCATAGGACCAACGGGTTCGGACCAATGCGCCGAATGAGAACTGCGTCAGACCCATGATGATGGCCAAAGCGAACAGCAGCGGAATCGGCACGCGCACCAACGCCGCGAAGGCGAAGGCGAGCATGGCCACGATCTGCACGGCGAGCGCAAGCCGGCCCACGCGGGCTTGGCCGAAACGGTCGAAGGCGCGGGCGTAGAACGGGGTGACGCAGCTCATGGCCAGCACATAGGCGGCGCTCATGGTGCCGGCGATGGTCCAATTGTCGTAGAGATGGTTGAGCGCCAGAACGATGCCGAGACTCATCATGGAGATCGGCAATCGTGCCACCGCACCGGACAGGCAGAACGCCTTGGCTCCGGGCAGCATGAACAGGCGCCGATAGGGCGAGTGGGCAGCGGACGACTTCGAAACCGCGCGAGTCGTGGACACAATAACTCCTTACTGGTGCGTTGTCCGGCACGTGCGCCCGCCCACACGTGCCATCCGAGGGGTAGCGGTTCCCAAGCAACGTCACGCGGCGCGTTTCAACCGCGGACCGGTACGTGGCCAGTCGTCTTCATCGTCGGAGATGCCTTGCGATGCATAAGGTCTCTCCGCCGGTGAAGGCCGTCCGATGCTGTACAGGTCATGAGCCTTTGGGCTCAGTCGTTGTCAGATTGTTCGGGAATGCCGGAGCTCAACTCGGTAAGGATTTCCTGTTTGGTTTTCGCGCGGGCGTGAAGCTCGCGCAAGCCCTCGTCGGGCTCACTGACATAGTAGAGAGTGGCGTCGATACTGTCCAATTCCACACCTTCGACCGCTGCCAGCAGCAGTCGGTACATGTCGAGCTGGGCGAGTTTGCGGGTGATGTCGTCTGGCTTGGTGGGCCGACGACCGGTTTTCCAGTCGACCACGGTAAAGCGTGCGGTGGTGCTGGACGGGTCAAGTCCACCGATGAATACCGCATCGAGTTTGCCATTGACCAGGCCCACGCCCGGCACGTCCACGACGATGGCACGCTCCGTCCACGCCGGGATGCGCTTGGCCCACGATGATTCGGCCAGTCTGCGCTGCCACGCCACCAGCTTGGACTCGGTGGCATTGTCGCTACTTATGGAAGTGGCGGAGGCGGCGGATACGGCGGATGCGGATTGTTGAGCCGTGGGCTGTGGGACAGCGGGCTGCCGTGTGGATGGCTTGCGGCATTGCCGCTCCCGTTCGGCCAAATCGGCCAACATGGCTTCCCGGGAAACGAATCCCGCATCCTGACCTGTATGCGGCATACTTGATTCGGCTTCATATGCCAGTACCGCTTCATCCGGCTTACCGGCATTGATGAATTGCTCAGCCCACGCATGGAACTGCGTGCCGGCCTCGGCCGCCGGAGACGATATGCGCGGAATCGGGCGGATAATGCTACGCCAGTAGAGGCGCTCCTCCCGTTCGTTCATGCCACCTACGCGGGCTTGCAGGCTTGTCACGTTCTGGCGTCCTGCAGCCAGAACGCGTTGCGCCTTGGCTTTGACTGCCTCATCAAGCGACTGGCCGCTGGCGGCATCGGCCATCAAATCGGCGTCGTCCACCAGCAATTGCGCCCGTTGCAGCAGTGGACCGGCGTCTTGGTGCTGCTCAAGTGACGAGGAATCTGCGGCGATAACATCGATGCCACGTGACAGCTGTTCATGCACTGCGTCGCTGAGGGTAGCCGGCCACGGCAATTCGACAGCGGCATCCGTCTGCGTAATCGGCGTCTGCCATGCCTCCCCCACCACGGCGTCACCGTATGCCGCGGCATGCTCTCCGATAAAGAACCCTTCGGGAGTGGCAATCGCTTCGCCTTGCGCCGAGATCAGCATGGGCTTCCCGGCATTGGCGGCTTGCAGCCGTTCCACACAGTCCTGAGCCGATATCGCATGTTCACGGGCTTGGAGCGCGTCATGCACTTCAAGCCAGAAATTGGATGGCTGAGCGGCGCGAGAGCCTTTGGGCACCACTGACGGGTCCCGCCCGGATTCGCCCGTATAGGCGCAATAGGTCATCAGGGCATCTTCTCGCGCACGGGTAAGCGCCACATACATCAATCGACGTTCGTCGGCATGCAGCCGGCGCCCATATTCCTCCGCCTGCGTCAAATACCAGCCGGATGCATCCACTTCTTCCACGCCATCGCCGAATTCGCGCATGGAGCCGAACACTTCATCATCAATAAGCTCCACATCATCCAAAGCCGCCAACGATGCGATGGGGTCGGCTTCCACATCGGCATCATGGGGGAATCGCGGCAGAATGCCGGCATCGGCACGCATAGGCACGGGTACGGCGGTGGGGTTGGTGAGCCAGGAGTCGGCGGTCTCATGATATTCGGGTGCGGTCCAGTGACCTTGCTCGGTGCCTCCCGTATGGTGCTCGTCCAGCACGATCTTGAGATGGTCGCCCTGATTGCTGGGGAATCCGACGGCGGTAAGCCCCACTACCGCAACGGCATCCCATTCCAACCCTTTGGACTGGTGTACGGTCATCAGTTCCACATCCACCGGAGCGTCAGGGAGACTGGCGGCTTCATCCTCCACCGAAGCCAGATGATCCACCCATGTGATGAACCCATGCAACGAGGGAGTTTGCTCAGCGGCAATCTCTTGCGTGTACGTATCCACCAAATCCACAATCGCATCCATAGGCATATGCGCCAAAGCGGGATTGGCGCGGTGCTGCGGATTATGCAGCACACCGGCCAATACGGTGTCGATGTCAAGATCCAACGCTTCTATGCCGGCGCGAATCACGTCGCCCAGTGGCCGCCCGACGGCATCATGCACCTGACGGAGCATCACCGCGGCCCGGGTTATGGCGTTGCGCCCGTGTGCGCTCAACCGTTCAAGCAGTTTTACCAGGTCGCCGCGTAGCAATACGTCTGGCAGGAATACCGCATTGGCCACCTGATCGCGGTACTCACGCACCACAGCCGCCCATTCATTCGCTGGTGTATCCGGTTGGGCAAGGCCGGCCTGCACCAATGCTTGGAAGCGTTGTTCCGTGTTCTGTTCTTCAGCAAAACGGGCCAACATGGTCAAATCCGCTGCGGACATGGTGAATCGTGGCGTGGCCAGCAAGCGCATCAGCGATCCCGTATCGGTGTGGTCGGCGGCCACGTGCAGCAACGCCATCAGATCGCGGATTTCCGGACGTTCCAACAGCGCGGAATAGCCGACCACGAATGTGGTCAATCCGGCCTGTTCCAATGCCGCCTGATATTCGGGCATATGTGATTTGGACCGAAACAGCACGGCGACCGGCGCTTTCTGTTCGCCCGGCATCTGTTCCTGTTGTTCGGCTGCGGAACGGTGCCGTGCGATGGCCGTCTTGCAGAAACGCACTACGGCGTCGATCTCCTGCCCGGCCGTGGCGAAGCCCAGTACTCCCAATGTTCCTTCGGGGGCATCAGGCATGGGGTCGAGCGATGAGACATCGACCTCACGCATCAATGAGCTGGAAGGACGCGACGGATTGGAGCGCAACGGCAGCGTGAGATTATTGGCGGCTTCGAGCACTATACGGCTGTTTCGCCTGGTGACGGACAGCGGGAATGGCTTGTATCCGGCAGACAGGTGGAAATCTTGCTGGAACATACGGAATGCACCAGGGCTGGCACCACGCCATGCGTAAATCGACTGGAACGGATCACCCACCGCGTTGACGGCGGACCTCTGTGACGCATCCACGTGGAACAGTGCTGCCAGCAGAGCGGCCTGCGTGGTGGAGGTGTCCTGATATTCGTCGAGCAGCACGTGGCTGTACCTGCGGCGCGTACGCTCTCCGATGGAGGGGAAGCGCTCGATAAGCTGATACGCGGCAATGGTGAAGTCGGAGAATTCGGCCATATTGCGTTCCCGCTTGGCTTGGGCATAGGCCTCCACCAGCTGGAGCAGAATATCGCGTTTGCGTGTGGTCTCCAGCAGCGCACCGCAATGATAGGTGCAGCGGGCGTGCAAATGTTCGGCACGGTCATCGAGCTTGGCTTGCCAGCTGGCGTCGGTATCTTTCTTCAGTCGTTTGATCTTGGGGATTTTCGGCTCGTCCTCGGGCATGGGTTCATCTGCAACGGCTTGTTGCAATCGATTGATGAATGCCGAATCCCATTGCCGTACTCGATTGATCGCATCATCGAAGCTGGTGCAGCCGGCACCGATCATGGCACTGCCAATGGCATCCGACAACGCCAGAACACGGTTCGCCAAACTGGAGAAGGCGCCAAAATCCTCACTGAACGCCAGATCCATGTGACTGTCGATGACTTCGGTGGCCAGTTGAAGCGCTCCGGCTGCGCTCAATGGTTGCGTGTTCTGATCGAATCCGACAAGCAGTCCATATTGGCGCACGATGGTCTGGAAGAAGGCGTCATACGTGAAAATGGCCGGCTTGAGGAATGCCCGATCAGACACCGTGGCGGTCGTAGAGCCCGCCATATCACCGGCCACTGCGGCGGAGACGCGTTCCAGCAGTTCGCCTGCGGCCTTGCGTGTGAAGGTCAGGCCCAGGATGCGTTCAGGTGCCACACCTCGATTGATAAGCGCGATGATGCGTTGGGTCATCGTAAAGGTTTTGCCGGAACCGGCACCGGCAACCACCAATACGTCAGCATCGACTGGCGCATCGATGATGGCGGCCTGTTCCGCACTGGGAGTGAACGTGCTCATGCTTGCCTCGTTTCGAAAATCGTGTCGATCTGGCCTGCACAGGCAGGGCAGACGTTCTTCATACGGCAGAATCCGATATGGGTGTCTTGCGGATGGGCCTCGATGATGGCTGATCTGCTGGCCGCCGCGGCATAGAATACGCGGGCGATCATGGTCAGCGACCATAACGTCTGCGTACCGGCGAGCGCGGCGAATTGCGCCCACGCTTCGGCACTCACACCTTCGGGAGGAGTAGCCGGATCTATGGCGGGTATGTCGAAGAAACGGTTGGGGTCTTTATACCAGTATCGGGGCGTGAACGGTTCGGCATTCAACGAGCCATCAGTGAACAGCGGCGGCTGGAAGGCACCTTCCGGAGCGTAGCTTCTGGCTGGTGCCGCATTCTGCCCGACATGGAATAGCACGCTTTGGCTGATATGCGGCATTGCGGCAAGTGCCTTGGCACCGCGCGGCCCGTCTTCGGGGAACACGAGGCCAAGCTGATAGCACACGAGCTGCAAATCATTGAAAATCTGTTTGACCGTGGGCGTTCTGCCTGTTTTGTAGTCAATGAGGCGAATGCATTCGCCGCCGTCTGCGAGTACGCGGGTTTCCATACGGTCGATGCGCCCGGACAGTCTCACGGTCAGATGCTCGTCCATGCCTTCCGGCCACCCTCCGACCAGTGCTCCCATCAGACGGACCAGCGTGTTCCGACCGATTGGGTGCAGGCCGGGCACGGCATTGTATGCGTCGAGTATGTCACGCACATCGAATCGTGCGGCAAACTCCCGTTCGCATTCGGCACCGGCCAATGCGCCAATGCTGAAGTTGCTGGAGTTCTTGCCAAGATACGTTTCCGGATCGGCGTCGCTGCGCACAAAGTAATCGGCGATGTTGCGCAGGGTATCCGCCGCGGACTCGTCCTTACGGGTGGCCTCATAGCGGTTCCGGGTGTCGGCTATGGCATTCGGATCAGGACGTTTGCTCTGATAGATGGCATTAAGCCGTGCCGAGACAGCCTCGATGCGACGTTCCGCGCCGGCCGTGGAGTCCAAGCCCAGTGCGGCCAACGCCTGGGCATTGTGGGAAAGATGGTCCAGCCCTTCCTCGCTGCCTTGCTGCGCAACCGCATGGATGAGGGTTCCGAAACTGGTGGCCACGGAGCTGGGGCGAGGACCGGCGAACCGGTTCTCCAGCATCCAGCACACCGGGCACGCCCATAGGCTGTCGACCGCCGATGGAGATAAGGTGACCATGGGCGCGGCCTGCGCATCCGTCTTGCCTTTCCCTGTTTGGATACCGTCAGGCTGTACACCACCAGATGACGCGCTGTCGGATGAGGCACTGTCAGATGAGGTATCGCCAGATGACGCACCGCCAGATGACGCGCTATCCGATTGGGCCGGCGATTCCACAAACGCCCAGCTCTGCGGATTTGCGGCGCGCACACCATGCTCTAACAGGAGTGTCAACGCAATCGCGGCGTCCTTTGCGGCAGCCTGCTGCGGTTGAGCAGTGGCCAGAACCGCGCGGGCGGCGCTGACCAACCCACGTGGGTCGGCGTCCAATCCGGCCAGATCATATTCGGCGAATCCCGCATGTGCCCCCACTGTGGTGAAAGGCGCCTGTTGCCGGTTGCGCGGATAGTATTCCGGCAGATACCCGAAGAGAAAGTCCGAGGGGCTCATGCTGTCGTTCCATACCGCGCTGATCATGATTCGCCGTGCACGGGTCAGCGCGACCAGGAAACTCTTCTTCTCGCCCGACAATACAGCCGCGAACCGCGGATCATGCCCGGTTTTGTCGCTTTCTTCAAGCGCTCCCCTCAGCACGAGCTCGGCAAGGTCTTCACCACCGAACATGGTGTTGCGCCCGGCGAGGTTCGGCCACACGTCTTGCTGGACCACCGGTATCCACGCATATTCCCAGTGGCGTCCGGCCGCGCCTGCCGGCGTAGTCAATGTCACCGCGTCTTCCACCGGTCCTATGTGGGCCAAGGAATCGGCCTGCACTTCCATGCCCCGAACCTGTGCCATGAATGACGTGATGTCTCGACTGGCGGTGGAATCATCGGCGAACTGGAACAGGCGCATTGCCGCGTCCAGCCGGTCATTGGCCGTACGCCCCTCTGCCGTGTTGAATAATGCCGCACGCTGCCAGACCGGTGCCAGACCGGTGGCGTTCCACGCAACAGACAGCGCATAGCGCGGCTGTACGCGCTGGCT